>OBJG01000098.1_pt1 | contig 108992 bp, 97 predicted proteins | sample 1517941 | NCBI WGS metagenome assembly OBJG01 (sample SAMN04571712, study PRJEB22368) | human gut metagenome | biome: human gut; material: stool | host: Homo sapiens | place: Luxembourg | collected 2012-09-21
GGTGGTGTGGGAGGAGTACAGCCGTTTCGCCGAGCGCGACGACGAACCGTACTATCCGATCAACACGGAGGCCGACAGGGCGCTGTACGCGAGGTACGAGGATCTCGCGAAGGCCGAACCGCTCACGGTGTTCGGCGGACGTCTGGGCACGTACAAGTACTACGACATGCATCAGGTGATCGACACCGCGCTGACCGCGTACGAGGAACAGGTCGAACCACTCCTCAAAAAGTGATTTTCTGCATATGAAAATAGGGCCGCACAGACATTTCCTGTGCGGCCCTATTTTTCCGATTCCTATGGGACCTGTGTGAAATCCAAGTCCTTAAGGTAATTCTTGCCCACGGTCTGGTCATATTGAACCAGTTTGTAATCTTTGAGCAGCTCCTTTGCTTTAGCGCTTAAAGCTGTGACTTTGATGTCGTTGCCATCATGATCCAGGTACGTCGCCTTACCTTGCCCGATACCGCCGTTAGTGCCGATCACACGGCTCATTGCAGGGACTTCTTGTTGCAATTCCGTAAGCATCGCAAGATACGGTGATACCTTAGCGTTCATGTGTTCTGCAGCCAGCGGCATGAAATAGTTGGATGATGTGTACGCGGTGGTTGTGGGATTAACTTTCGTTCCATGGGAAGACGAAGCAGAATTTGACCAAATGAAATAATCTGTTTCATGCAAAACGGTTTTATTGTTCTTGTTCATATCTGCCGTGTCGTAGATGCCGGGCAGATGATCTCCATAGAAGATAACGGTGATTGGCTTGTCCATTTGGTCGAGCTGATTAAGGAAATCCGCCGTTTCCTGGTCGGTCCAGTTAATTCCTTTAGTGTAGGTATTGATATTCCAGCGTTCCCCATCAGATAAATCTTCTGAAATATTGACGTCTGAAAACTCGTTATTGTCATAGTAATCGCCATAGGGCATATGGTTCTGCATGGTAACGAGTTGCAAGAACTGCGAGGACTTCGAATCTTGTTGCCTATCGAGCAGGTCAAGAATGCTCTGATACGCTTCGCTGTCACTCACATAAGGCGAACGGTCGATGCAACCGGTATGTTTCAGTGGAATTTTGCTATCAAGCGTGTACAGGTATGAGAAGCCAAACTTCCTGTAGTTGATATTCCTCAGATACATGCTTTGCTGGAACGGATGCACCGCAGTAGAAGCATTTTTCCCATACTTTTTCATCCAAATCTGGTTGAACGAATAAGGATCATTCTGGTTCGGAACCAATTGCTGGTACGGCACAATCAAAGAATCATTGAAATTCGCAAGATTCAAGCCGGTCAAAGCCTGATATTCGATATTCGCGGTGCCACCGCCGTAACCGGGGGACAGCATGAGTCCTGAAGTGGTCGTGTTCTTGATATTACGGATGTTCGGTATTGGATCGAGACTAAAAGAAACGCCCGGAACGCGAGTGGGGTCGGAGAAAGTTTCAGACAAAATCATGATGACGGTATTGTCCGTAAGCTCACCTGATCGAGTCTGATTGATGGCTTGCGCCTCTTGCGCATATTTCTTAGCGAGAGACTGCATGGTTTTTTGACTGTAGTTATCGGGTTTATCCATGGCCTTGACCTTTGACAGGCTAAGGAATGTGGTGGCAGGATTATTGGCTTGAGCATCACCTATGGCATTCCATAATTGGGGCTCGTAGCCATTATCTTTAGCCCATTTGTAGGTGCCTGAGCCGGGCGTGCCTAAACCTATGACATAAGTGCTCAGTAGCACAACGCTGAGTATTGCTGCGAGTATGCGGAAGACATTGCCAATGATGTTTTTGATGTTGGCAATGGGATGTCTCCATGAGCAATAAATGAAACGTCTGCGGCCGTCCAGAACAAAAAGAGCGAAGATGATAATTGCAAACCAAATTACGAAAGTAATTGCGCCATTAACGAACGCTTGGCTGGATTTCGGTACGAATGACATGATGCTGCCGGTGTCACCGCCTGAAATGAATGTCAAATCAGCGGGAATGATCGGTTCATTTCGCAGCTGGACTTTGATGCTGTTGGCGACTCCAAAAGCCGTAATGGCAACGCCAAAAACAAGAGTGGCAATCCAGAATCGGTTCGTTACAAAAATTAACGCAAGATAGATTAAAGCCAGTCCCATAAAACTGACGAGACAGACGTTTTTCTGCTCAAGCCACATTTGACTGATGAATCTGGTGACTTGTCCGCCAACGCTTTGAAGGACTTTCGTCGTTTCGTCAATTTCAGTGCCCTTTTCATATTCGGGCTCGGAATACATTCCCCATTGAAGGAAAATGACTTCCGCTGAAGTGAGCAGGAAGAACACGATGGTGTAGAAGGCGTATGAGAACTTCATGCGCTTCTTCCAGAGTGCATATGCTTTCTTGAAGAATTTGATGATGAGCTGTACGGCTTTGAAGTTAGCGAAGGTATGCCATGCGGTCTTTACCGCTGTGATGGCGGTATGGATGGCGTGGCCGGTGGTTTTGGCAGCTTTTGCAACTGCATGTCCTGCGGTGGAGAGTGCTTTTGCCGTAGTGTGTACGGATTGTTTGCAGACCTCGATAGCCTGCATCAGAGGATGCTCGTTAGCTTGCGCGAGTTGAATTTCAGCAGATGGGGGGGCTGAATGGGTACTGTCGTTCGCGGCTTCGTCAATGGACTCGTCGTTAGCTGTTTTTGGCAGATGGGGCGCATCGACGACTTTGGGAATGAAAACGCTTGCGTTATCGGAGATGGCGTGAATTTCTGATTTCTGCGTATACAGCTTTGAACTATGGTGACCTGAAAGGGCGGATGGGGCGCAAGTGTTGCTGTCTTCGTCATTCGCAAGAGGGCGATACTCTCCGCCCGTAATCGGCTGCTTAGTAAGTTTTACGTATGAAGGTGCACAAGCGTGACGGTCGGGCGAGAAAATAGGCATCGTCGCATCCTTCAAAAAGATAGTCCCCTTATAATTGGAGGCTCTGTACAATTAAACCGGGTACATTTTAGTGTTCAGCTGTGGACGAACGAGTGTCTAGCGGATGTCTGAAAGGTGGCTGGAAGGTTAACCGGGTGACGGGCAGCAAACAGATGTGTTCAAGGTGGACAACATGTGCGTGCGCAAGTGTTGGGCGTCATTCGCTGGTAGTGCACAAAAAAGCGCTGTCTGCATGAAGCCTTCTACAGCAGTCCCGCCATGTAGATCGGCAGCTTGACCACGTCATTTTCCACGACCAGCGGTTTCGGATGCAGCACGTATCTGGTGCCGACCTTCTTGTCGAATTTCGTCTTGAACTTGTCTAACGAGACCGTGCGGTAGTGTTTCGATGACTTGACTTCGATGGGACTGACCCTGTACTTCATTGCCGCGTTCTCGTACGGTTCGACGATGAGGAAGTCGATCTCCATGCGGTTCGACGGGTCGTCGCGATCGCTGCGCGAATAGAAGAACAGCCGGTGCCCGTTGGCCCGGAGAAGCTGTGCGACGACGTTCTCCGCGAGCATGCCCTCGTTGATCTCGATACGTTCTAGGAGGATGTCCCGGTACAGGTTGCTTCCGGTCTGTTCCGAGTCGGCCAGGGCGAGCGTAGTGAGAAGCCCTGTATCGGCGGCGTAGCATTTGACCGTCGAATGGTCCTCGCTAATGCTCAAGCCCACGCTCGGATCGGTGGAATTGAAACAGTCGTTGGTAATGAACGCATCGGAAAGCCAGAAGAAGGCGTCCTCGTAATCACGGGTCTTCGCTTCCTTTCCCAGCGATGTGATGTTGAACTTCTTCTCTTTCTTGGAAAGCTGACCCACCAGGTTGTCGAAGATGCGCGTGATGCGTATCCGGTCGCTGCCGCCATGCTTGGAGATGTCCTGCCTGTACAGTCGGAGGATGTTCCGTTTGACGTTGTCGACTTTGCTGAAATCATGGGTCTCGACGTACTTCGACACGGCCTGGGGCATGCCTCCGACCAGCATGTATTCACGGAACAGCCGCATGGCCTTCCTGTGCAGCGAATCGGGGAGCGGCCTGCGCTTCTTGAACGAGTCCGCGATGAGCGTGGACAGTGGCTTTTCTCCCAAAGCCCAGAGGAATTCATCGAAATCCATGGGATTCAGGCGGATCGACTCCTCCTCTGATGGAATGAGGATGTCCTTGACGTTTTCGCGGATGGAGACAAGCGACCCCGTCTCGATGTAGTCGTAACGCCCGTCAGCCACCAGCTGCTTGATGGCCTCGCGGGCCTTCGGGTACAGCTGCACCTCGTCGAAAATGATGAGGCTGTCCCTCCTGTGCAGTTCCACTCCGTAGAAGGATGACAGGTACATGAAGAACGCGTCGAGGTCGTTGCGCAGGTCGACGAAGTAGTCCAGCACGTCATCAGGGGCTTTCGAGAAGTCGACGAGCATATACGACGCATAGTTCCGTCGTCCGAATTCCTCCGCGATGGTGCTTTTCCCGACGCGTCGCGCGCCCTCGATGAGCAGGGCCGTGCTTCCTTGGGAGGATTCCTTCCAGGAAGCCAGTTCTTCGTATGCTTTTCGTTCGAAAGTCTCCATGTCTCACCGCCGTAAATACACCAAATCAAGGGTAATAACATGCTCAACTATACACCAAATCAAGGGTAAGCGAAGTGCTATTTATACACCAAATCAAGGGTAACTGAGATACCACCGGTTGGGCTGCCGAATCTGCCATATATAAGCCAGTTTGTGGAATCGCTTTATGGCTATGCAACCCTGCCGGTACCCTGAAATAGTGAGTAGTGATATTTTCAAGCCGCGCAACATCATCGTGACCGGCGGCTGCGGGTTTATCGGAGCCAATTTCGTGCGCTATGTGGCACATAACCATCCTGACGTGCACATAACCGTGCTCGACAAACTGACCTATGCCGGAAATCCGCAAAATATCGCCGGTCTTCCGCAATCGCAAGTCGAACTTGTGCAAGGTGATATTTGCGATGCTGCGTTACTGGAACGTATCGTGCCTGGTCATGATTCGATCGTGCATTTCGCGGCCGAATCGCACAACGACAATTCCATCGCCAATCCTGAACCTTTCATCACAACAAACGTGGAAGGCACGTTCCATTTGCTTGAAGCCGCCCGTAAGCATGACGTGCGATTCCACCACATCAGCACCGACGAAGTGTACGGCGACCTCGCGCTCGACGATCCATGCAAATTCACCGAAAGTACACCGTATAAGCCGTCTAGCCCATACAGTGCGTCGAAAGCGGCATCCGACCAGCTGGTGCGCGCGTGGGTTCGCACGTACGGGCTTCGCGCCACGATCTCCAACTGTTCCAACAATTACGGGCCGTACCAGCATGTGGAAAAATTCATTCCACGCCAGATCACATCCATCATGGAGGGCGTGCGACCGAAACTATATGGCACAGGCGAGAACGTGCGTGACTGGATCCATACGGAAGACCACTCTTCTGCGGTGTGGGAGATTCTTACGCGCGGGCAGATCGGCGAAACGTACCTGATTGGCGCAGATGGCGAAATGAGCAATATTGCTGTAATGCGTATGATTCTGCGACTTATGGGGTGTGCCGAAGATGCGTTCGACTGGGTGCGTGACCGTCCCGGGCATGATCGGCGTTATGCGATCGACTCTAGTAAGCTGCGTACCGAACTCGAATGGAAGCCTGTGCACACCGATTTCGAAGCCGGTTTGCAAGCGACCATCGCTTGGTATGCTGCCAACCGTGCCTGGTGGGAGCCCGCCAAAGCCGCCACCGAAGCCCGCTACCGCGCCCAAGGCCAGTAAAGCACGTCAGACGGGAGCGTTTGTGACGGTGCGTCATGGTGGATGCGGCGCAGCCTGGCAATTGGGCTCGGTAAGTGGCGATTGGGAAATAACGTGCTGCAAGTAGTCGGCTTCGTCAGGAAATGGCTGCGAGAGCCGGATGCACATTCTGGACTAATGACCCAGCTGTGAATCCAAGTCTCCCGAATCTGCCGTATATAAGCCAGATACGGTGCGAAAGTATATTTAACGGGGTCAAAGTTGTATCTTTGAACGACTTTGACCCCGTTAAACGCAGAGACGACGGCTGCGAGCGCGATGGCGACCACTGCGATCACTGCGACGATGGCGATGGTTTTGCGCTGTCTCGCATTGTTTTTCTGCGTGGTTGGTCGCATTGCTGGTTCCTTTCTTCTTGTGCGTCTCTCATTTTGGACAAACGTTGCGAGTATGCAAAAACACTTCCGAGAAACGATTTACCGGTGGAAATAGTGCGGATTATTTTGCTGTGAAAGGAATTTGTTTGTTATTGCGATGCTGGGCGCGTCAGGTTTGCGTGGTATTTATGCTGTAGGGATAAACGTTTTAAGGGGGTTTGGATGGCGTATCGTGCGACGCTGAAGGATGTGGCCGCTGCCGCAGGGGTGTCTGTGACGACGGTTTCGCTGGTGTTGAATAATCGTCCTGCTCGCGTGTCCGAGGAGAAGCGCAGGGTCATTGCCGATGCGGCGAAGAAACTGAATTATGTGCCGAATCAGAGCGCGCGAAGCTTGGTGACCAAGCAATCCCAGTTGGTGGCGTTGATTGTGCCTGATATTGAGAACTTGTTTTTCGCGGCGTTTGCCAAGTGCGTGGAGGATGAATGCGCTGCGCAGGGGTATTCGCTGATTGTGGCCAATTCCGATGATTCGCGTGTTACTGAGCATGAGTTGTTGCAGCGTCTTCCGGCTCGTGGGGTGGACGGTGTGATGCTGATTCCGGCGCGCGAGTCCTGTGTTGGCGATGCTGTTGGGCGGTTGCGTGAGGATGTGGCGCTTGTGTCGTGCCCTGTGGTGTTGATCGACCGTTTGACTCAGTGCGGTTGGTGTGATGCGGTTGGCTTTGATAATTATCTTGGCGGCCGTTTGGCTGCCCAGTATCTGTTGGAGGGTGGTCATACTCGTATTGGTATTGTCACCGGCGATATTGCGGAGTTGAGTGCCGCGGAGCGTCGTCGTGGTTTTGTGGATGCTATCGAGCAGTCGGGAAAGCATTTTGATTCTGCGCTGTGTGTTGAGGGGGATTACCGTTTCGGTAGTGGCTATCGTGCTGCTGATCAGATTATTGATGGCGGTGCGACTGCCGTGTTCTGCTGCAATGATGTGATGGCGCTTGGTTTTCGTCAGCGTATGGCGGAGCGCGGGTTGCGCGTTACTGAGGATATGCAGGTGATCGGTTACGACAATATTCTCAAGCGATTCGGGCTTGGTTGGCGTATGACCACCGTTGAACAGAGCGTGACTGATCTGGCCGCCGCTTGTTGGGATATGTTGCGTGGGCGGATTGATGTTTCGGTTCATACTAAGTCCGGTGTGGATTCGGTGGCTGCTCGTCCGTGGCTTTCCGATCCGCAGGTTGAGGTGCTTACGCCGAAATTGGTGCAGGCGGCCTGCTCGTAAACCGCCATTTTTAGGTGCTGCAGACCGGTAAAAAACGGGTGGCGTAGATCAATCTCGATATGCAGTGACATCAGTATCTCCAATATTCTGTAAATGTTGGAAATAAAGGCAACACGCCGTGCGTGTGGTGTCGAATTTGCGTTATTGATAAAACGCTTTATCATAAATCTTGTCAACGCACAATACAACCGAAGAATGTGTTCGATGTATAACTGACGGCGCACCCGTATGGTGGCGGACCGTCGTCAGGCTCGTCAAAGAGGAAAGGCACACACATGAAAAAGATGATTCTCGATCTTGATACCGGCGTTGATGACGCACTTGCCATTTCGTATGCCCTGGGAAGCCCGGAAGTCAAGCTGATCGGCATCACCGGTACCTATGGCAACGTACTTGTCGAGCAAGGTGTGCGCAACGCATTGGCCGTGACCGACTTGCTCGGCCATCCGGAAGTCAAGGTGTATCAAGGCCTGCCGCACTCCAGCACCACCGACCACTTCGAAGTGCTGCCGATCTCCGCACTCATCCACGGCGACAACGGAATCGGCGACGTGGACATCCCTGATTCCAACCGTTCCGTCGAAACCGAATCCGCGGTCGACTTCATCATCGACGCAGTGAAGACCTACGGCAAGGATCTCGTCTACGTGCCGACCGGACCGATGACCAACATCGAAGCCGCACTGAAGAAAGCTCCGGAAATCAAAGACGAAATCGGCCAAATCGTGCTCATGGGCGGCGCGCTGACCGTACCTGGCAACTGCAACGCCTGCATGGAAGCCAACATTTCGCAGGATCCGGAAGCCGCCGACTACCTGTTCCGTTCCGGCGCTCCGACCACCATGATCGGCCTCGACGTAACCCTGCAGACCCTGCTCACCTACAAGGAAACCCAGCAGTGGCGCGACCTCGGCACCAAGGCCGGCAGGTTTCTGGCCGACATGACCGACTTCTACATTAAGGCCTACGAAACCACGTCCCCGCACTTGGGCGGCTGCGGACTGCACGATCCGCTCGCCGTCGGCGTGGCAGTGGACCCGACCCTCGTCACCACCCTTGACATCAATATGAAGGTCGACGTGGAAGGCCCGACCCGCGGACGTACCATCGGTGACGAAACCCGTCTGAACGATCCAGTCAAGACCATGAAGGTGGCAGTCGGCGTTGATGTGCCGCGCTTCCTGAACGAATTCATGACCCGCATTTCCAGACTCGCAACCAAAGCCGAATAAGCGTAACCGGCCAAACAATCGCATAAAACATCCTCAATATAAACAATGGAGATTTGTAAAATTGCGATTACTGAAAAACAATATTTCACAAATCTCCTTTTCATTTAAGGAAGACAAAGATGAGCGCGACTGAAGTTCTCTCTGCATTGGACCGCATCCACGGCACGGTGTCCGTAATCGGCTCGATGAATGCGGATTACACCGTCACCGCACAGCGTCTGCCAGGGCCGGGGGAGACCATCACCGGCGGTCCGCTGCAGCTGCTGCCAGGCGGTAAATCCGGCAACCAGGCGGCCGCCGCAGCGCGCATCGGCGCAACCGTGCAAATGTTCGGCGCGGTAGGCTCCGATTCCAACGCCGACTTCCTGCTGGGCGCCCTAGGTGAAGCTGGTGTGAACACCACGCATGTTCGCCGCGTGCCTGGAGCATCCGGTACAACCGTGATCACCGTGGACGCAACTGGCGAAAACACCATCGTTTACTCTCCGGGATCGAACGCGCAGGTCACTGTGGACTATGTGGAATCCGTGCGTGAGGCGCTGGTACGGTCTTCCGTGCTTGGCCTATGCTTGGAAAGCCCGATCGAAACGGTGACGGCCGCCGCACGCATATGCCACGAAGCGGGCGTGAAGGTGCTACTCAACGATTCGCCGTTCACTCCGTCGCTGCCGGCCGAACTAGTTGAAGCATCCGACATTCTGTTGGTCAACGAGCATGAAATGGCGCAGTTGCTTGGTATTGACGAGCCGGAAAACGACGATTGGGATGGTTTCGACTGGGGGCATGCGCTGGAAGCGATGCACGGATTCGGTTTCGAACAGGCGATTGTGACGCTCGGCGGTGACGGTTCGGTGGTATTGGATTCCACTTCGGCAACGCCGATTCAGCGGATAGCCCCCGTGCGGGTCAATGCGGTGGATACCACCGGTTGCGGCGACTCATTCATGGGCACGGTGCTCGCCGGTCTTGCCTCAGGTATGGCACTTTCCGAAGCTGCCGAACTCGCCTCGTACGTGTCCGCATATGCCGCCACTGGTTACGGTGCGCAGGCCTCCTACGGCAATGCCGCGCAAATTCGCGAGGCATATATCGGACGATAGCTAGATTTCTCTCTTTTCTCTCTTTAAGAAAAGGAAATAGAGTACATATAAAAAACTCGCCGACCGGGTGGTGGCGAGTTTTTGCTTAAGAATATATGCGCGAATCAGGCGTAGATGTTGCGCGGACGCATGTCTTCGGGCAAGCCGTTGAGCAGCGTGGAAACGGAACCGGATTCGAACACGGAGCGGATGCCGGCGGCCAGCAATGGGGCCACAGACAGCACGGTCATATTCGGAAGGCGCTTCTCTTCCGGAACCGGCACGGTGTCGGTAAGTACGATTTCTCTGGCACCGCAATTCCTCAGGCGTTCCACGGCGGGACCAGACAGCAGGCCATGCGTGGCAACCAGCGTCACGGACTTCGCGCCGGAGTTGTTCAGTGTGCGCACAGCCTCGCAGATGGTGCCTGCGGTGTCGATCATGTCGTCAACCACCACGCAGTCGCGGCCTTCGACCTCGCCGATAATGCCATGCGCCTCGGCATGGTTCGGGCGAGTGGTGTCACGAGTCTTGTGAATGAAGGCGAGCGGCAGATTGCCCAGCTTCGCGGCCCACTGCTCGGAAACCTTGATACGGCCGGCATCCGGAGACACGATGGTGGTGTTCTCAAGCGGCATGTTGTTGCGCACATAGTCAAGCAGCACCGGAGTAGCGGTGAGATGATCGACCGGACCATCGAAGAAGCCCTGCTCCTGAGCGGCATGCAGGTCAACCGTCATAATACGGTCGGCACCGGCTGCGCGGAACAGGTCGAAAATCAGGCGGGCGGTGATGGGCTCGCGACCCTGATGCTTCTTATCCTGACGGGAATAGCCAAGGAACGGCGCGACCACGGTGATGGAACGGGCGGAAGCGCGCTTCATGGCGTCAACCATGATGAGCTGCTCCATGATCCACTTGTTAATCGGCTCGGTATGTGCCTGCATCACAAACGCGTCGGCACCACGCACCGGCTCGGTGTAACGCACATACATCTCACCGTTGGCGAAATCGTAAGCCGTGGTCTCAAGCACGTCAATTCCCAGGTATTTCGCGGTTTCATGGGCCTGCTCAGGGTATGCACGACCCGTCACCAAAGCCAGTTTTTTATCCGGAGTGCCTTCGAGAATCGCCGACATGCTTCGCCTTCCACAATTAGAGTCGCGTAAATACGGTATACCAACCGTACAAAAATAGCCGTATTCAATATAACAATGCGGGTGCCCATGACGCGCCTGTTTTGCGGAATGTGCGCGATTGCCGCTCGTCCAGCAGAAGGGCTATGCTGAACAGGTTGTCTGAACCGTATCTTTATACCCTTTTATATATAGATGCGCGAAGGCAGTACGCATACACACTCCTGCCATGGAAGGTCCATGGCCGATAGTCCGAAGGAGGTGGGTGATGTCTGCGCATAAGTACGAACTGATGTTCATTGCCGATCCTGAGCTGGATGAGCGCGGTCTGAAGAAGCTGACCGAGCAGTATCTGGAAACTGTCACCAAGGAAGGCGGTGCTGTCGAGAACATCGACATCTGGGGCCGTCGCAAGCTTGCCTACGAGATCGCTGGCAAGACCGAAGGTAACTACGTTGTGGTCAACTACTCCGCTGAGCCGGCCACCAGCGACGAACTCGATCGTCTGCTGAACCTGAACGAATCCGTCATCCGTACGAAGATTCTTCGCAAGTAAGTAATTCTAAGCTTTTCAAGCTGCAAAACAATAAGCTGCAAAGTAAGTAGGTAACGATGGCAGGCGAAACGATTATCACTGTGGTGGGTAACCTCACGGCTGATCCCGAAATCCGTACGGTTGGCAACGGCTCGTCCGTGGCCAGCTTCACGATTGCCTCCACTCCGCGCACCTGGAACCGTAATACGGGCCAGTTTGAAGATGGTCAGGCTTTGTTCATGCGCTGCTCCGCGTGGCGCGACATGGCCGAACATTGCGCGCAGAGCCTGAGCAAGGGCATGCGTGTGATCGCGCAGGGTCGTTTGCAGCAGCGTTCCTATCAGGCGAACGATGGTTCCCAGCGCACGGTTATCGAGCTTCAGGTCGATGAGATCGGTCCGTCCCTGCGTTACGCGACCGCCCAGGTCACGCGAACCTCCAATGCCAACGGTGGTAATTTTGCCGGCAATCGTGGCGGCAATGCTTTCACTGGCGGCAACGGCGGGTTCAACAACGGTGGCTTCGCCGGCAATGCCGGTGGCTATCAGGGCGGTGCCGGGTATTCCGGTGGCGCTGGCTATCAGGGTGGGGCTGCCGCTCCAGCCAATGCCGCGCCCGCCGTGCAGCCTGCTCCGGCATCGGATCCGTGGGGCAATTCGGATAATTCCGGTTCCTCATCGTTCGGTTCCTTTGGCTCCTCCGAATTTGGTGGAAGCAGCGACGAACCGGAATTCTGATCCGGCCCGGATCGCAGCTTAAAAGAAAAGCAATTTCCAGATTTTAAGGAGAACATCAAGATGTCACGCAAGAGGCCGCAGCCGCCGGTCAAGCCGTTTAAGAAGAAGCCGAATCCACTGAAGGCCGCTAAGGTCACCGAGATCGATTACAAGGACGTTGCCCTGCTGCGCAAGTTCATCTCCGATCGCGGCAAGATTCGTTCCCGTCGTATCACCGGTGTTTCCGTGCAGGAACAGCGCGAGCTCGCCAAGGCTATCAAGAACGCCCGCGAGATGGCTCTGCTGCCGTACGCCACTTCCGGTCGCTGATCTGAGAGAGGTTTGAACAATGGCTGAAGCTAAGGTTATTCTTACCAAGTCCGTCAATCACCTGGGTCACCCGGGCGACGTCGTGACCGTCAAGGCCGGTTACGCTCGTAACTACCTGATTCCGCAGGGCCTCGCCTTTGCTTGGTCCAAGAACGCTGCTGCTCAGATTGAGTCCATGAAGCGCGCTCGTCTGGCCAAGGCCGTCGCCACCCGCGAAGAGGCTGTTGCCGCCAAGGGTCTGATCGAGGGCTCCGTCGTTGAAATCGCTGCCAAGGTCTCCGAGTCCGGCAAGCTGTTCGGTGGTGTTTCCGCCGACAAGATCGCCATCGCTCTGTCTTCCAAGGCTGACGTCAACCCGAAGAACATCACCGTGGATCCGATCAAGACCACCGGCGAGTTCGCTGCGACCGTCGCTCTGCACCCGGAAATCACCGCTTCCTTCACCGTGAAGGTTGTCGCTGAGTGATTTCGGCCCCATTCATCGAGACTGCATTCGTTGCAGCCATGATGAATGACTTCAGACTGAGATACGTCTGAGCTTAAGCATGGAAAATCCCCCTGCACCAGCTGAAAACAGTTGTGCAGGGGGATTTTCATATCTAATCAGTAATGTAGCCACCGTCATCAAGCGTGACCGTGACCTTGCCATCCTTGTTGACCGTCAACGATTCCACACCATTGATATGCCCGTTCGGAATGATCGCATTATCGGTTTTGTCGACGCTGTTGGAAAGCAGCTTGCGCTGGTTTTTGCTAGCTTGAGGATCGGCAACGCTGCCGGCCTTAGGAAAATTGTGAAGAAATTGTAATTTCAAGTCTTGCCTGCGCTGGTCGAGTGGTGAATATGATGGTTGAATCGCGTTTTCCTGCGACTTTCGTAATATGCTGAAATCGTTGGAAAATAGCGGTTTTACAATCGCGACACGCCGAGAGTTGCATTCTTCTTGATTCTGAGTATATTTACTTCTCGTGCTCAGCGAGAACAAAACCTCGCAAGACCAACGCCCCTTTAGCTCAGTTGGTTAGAGCAGCTGACTCTTAATCAGCGTGTCCAGGGTTCGAATCCCTGAGGGGGCACAGATGAAGCCTTGGAACTCCGGTTCCAAGGTTTTTTTGTTTTCCGATTTCTGCATGGCCGTCCGGCAAGTCGCCGGCTTGTCGAAACTTTTTTGTGTTCGACTTCCAGTGTGGGGAGTAGTGTTGGACCCTGTTGTCCGCCGAGAGCGGAATTGACATCAATGTGATTCTTACAGAGAAGAAGCAATAGAGGAAACAGCAGTGGAATACTCGACTTTTGTCAAACTTGCGGCCGAATTCTTCGGTACCGCCATTCTGATGATCTTCGGCAACGGCGCTGTCGCGAACGTTGAACTGAAGAACACTAAGGGCCACCATGCAGGCTGGCTGAACATCGCCATGGGCTACGGCTTCGGCGTGATGTTCCCGGTGCTCATGTTCGGTGGCGTTTCCGGCGCGCACATCAACCCAGCCATGACCATCGCCCAGGCGGTGAACGGCCTGTTCGACTGGAACCTTGTGCTGCCGTACATCATCGCTCAGTTGCTCGGCGCCGCAGTCGGTCAGCTCGTGGTATACATCACCTACTATCCGCACTATAAGGACACCGAAGACGCCAACGCCATCCTTGGCACTTTCTGCACCACCGACGCCCACAACGATCGCGTGAACTACTTCGTCAACGAGTTCTTCGGCACCCTCGTGCTCGTGGTCGGCGCACTGTGCTGCCTGTCCCTGCCGTGGGGAGAGGAAGACCATGCTGCCGCATCCATCGTGGTTGGTTTCATCGTGTGGGGCCTCGTGACCTCCATGGGTGGTCCGACCGGTCCTGGCCTGAACCCAGCCCGCGATTTCATGCCGCGACTGCTGCACGCCATCCTGCCGATTCCGTCCAAGGGCTCCTCCCGCTGGGACGAGGCTTGGATTCCGGTCGTCGCCCCGATTCTGGGCGCCATCGTCGGTGCGGCCATGTTTAAGCTGTTCGCCTGATCGCCTGCGGTCATCCGTGATTTGTTTGTCTGGCTGTCACATAAGTTGCGGTTGACCTATAGGAACTGACACGCAAAGCCTGTTTTCCTCGGAATTTTCCGGTTCAAGGGAAGCAGGCTTTTTGCATACCTACTATTGGCTGGTAGTGCTGCCGTGAACGAGATGTGCTGCCACCTGCGTGACAGCAGGATAAGACTGCGGAGTAAGCGGAAATAAGACTGCGGAACGTGGCTACAGGCCGAAATACGCGTTGAACTCGTTTTGATCGAGCACACGATCCGAAGTATTGGCGCGGATGGCGTTCCAGCTGAATTCGCCAAGCGCTTCGGCCGCGCTCATGGGCTGTGGTTCAGTGTGTTCGCAGTCTCCTTGCAAGCCGAGTAGCCATGCGCAATAGCCGATGATCTGTTGCGCGGTGACGCCGTGCGCCGTGAGAATACCGAGGTCGAGCGAGCGTTCGCGTTTGGCGAGACGTTGCCCGGCCGCGTTGTCGATAAGGGGCAGATGCGCGTATGAGATGGTTGCTTCGGCGGGTTCAGAAGGCTGGAATCCCGCGGAGATAAGGGCTTTGCGGATATAGATCTGCAAAGCGCTTGAACGAAGCAGGTCGCGACCGCGCACAATGTCGGTGATGCCCATGTCAAGATCGTCCACGGTGACGGCCAGCTGATAGGAGTATATACCGTCCGATCGGCGGACGATGGTGTCGCCGATGTCTTGGACGAGGTTGTAACGCTGGTTGCCGAACACTTCGTCATGAAAGGCGATGGTGGTGTCGGTGGTGGCGATGCGCAGCGAATGGCGATCGCCGTTAGCGAGGCGTTGCTTCACGCGCTGCGGGTCGTTGGCGATGAGTCGGTGGCATGTTCCCGGATATACGGTGAAACGGTCGCCTTCCTGCGGCGCCGACGCGGCGCGGATATCGGCGCGCGAGCAGAAGCAGGGGTAGATGAGCGGCGTTGTGCCGGGGGTATTTGTGGTGTTGCTTGCGGTAGCGCCGTAGGAATCGGAATCGTTGGAACTAATGCCGATAGTGCTAATGGTATCGCTGATTTCGTCAATGTTGAGGTTGCTGAGAAGATTGAGCGCTTCCTGATATAGGGTGTGTCGCGTTGATTGGAATACTGGTTCGCCATCCCAGTTGAGACCGAGCCAGTCGAGGTCGTGCATCATGGTTTCGGCGGCGTTGGGAACGACTCTCGGCTCATCGATGTCTTCAATGCGCAATCGTATGGAATCGCCTGTTTTGCGGGCGGAAAGCCACGCTCCAAGCATGGCGTAGACGTTGCCGATATGCATGCGGCCTGATGGGGTGGGTGCGAATCGGCCGGTCATGGTGACTCCTTTGATGCATCGATGGTGACAGTACGTAACTGTACCTTCTGGGGTTCGTTCAGGTTCAGCGTAGGGCGATTCGGGTGTCGCAAACCCCCATACCATCGCGTGTAAGGTGGTAGTATATGCCGTTCTGGTACGTTCGTTTGCGAAGGTAATCTGCGAGCGTGGAAAAGGTATTCCGTTTTGTCGGGTGAATGGGGTCGATATGACGAAAAGGCAGTTTAGCAATACGGAGGTCGAGTATCTTCGTGCGTTGCCGGCGGTTGAGTCGGTTACACCGAACAGGATTACGTATTCGCGTGATTTTCAAATCAGCTGCATGCGCAGATATTTGGATGGCGAGAGACCGAGTTCGATTTTCACGTCGGCTGGATTGAGTCCTGCGATTGTCGGTCGCAAGCGTGTCGAACGTAATATCGCGCGCTGGAAGGCGGATTCGGATATCATGGCCGCTGCGAAAATCGGAGGTTCGTCGGGGTCGTTGTCTTCCGAGACTCGCGAACGACTGGTGTCCGTTCAGCTGGGGCAGATTCGGTCGTTGATGTGTCAGGTGCTTGAACTGAAGGATCGTATAGACGCTTTGGAACGTCAATTGAAAAAAATACAGGTATGAAATGCGATAGCTGAAAAAAAGTAAAGAAAAAATTTTTTCGGCGCGTGTTTAATAAATCTTGCATATAGTGATTGTCGGACGGTGTCTTTGAAGTCCCCCTTCTACTGCCGTCTGTTTTATTGGCCCGTGCGAATATCGGTCGCTTTATCACTTCACTTCAGACCGTCGTACGGGCTTCTTCTTACTCTGGTAGAGGTAGTTGGGATTGAACATAAGAGGCTGAATATGACCGCATACATGGATCATAAGAATCTTGCCAATGAGGTGATTGACGGCGTGCGCGCCGTGCAGATTGCCGATGGCGTGCATCGCGTGTTGGATCGTATCGCGTCGGCCGAGCAACATGCCGGTCGTGACGCGGGTTCCGTGCGCCTGCTTGCTGCTACGAAGACGCGCGATGTGGGCGAGATCATGGCTGCAATCGACGCGGGCGTGCGCATGATCGGCGAGAATCGTCCGCAGGAAGTGACAGCGAAGGCCGAAGGATTGATGGCACGTTGTGCGGAACGCGGGTTTGCGTTGGGTGTTGCCGGCGATTCCGGCATCGCGTCCGCTTCAGGCGATTCCGAAGTCGCTTGCGAGCGCATTCCGTTCCATCTGATCGGCCAGCTGCAAAGCAACAAAATCGGCAAGGTACTGCCGGTCGTCAACGCTATCGAATCGGTTGATTCCCTTGATTTGGCGGAAAAAATCTCACGTAGGGCGGTGGCGCGCGGCGTCACCGTGGGCGTGCTGCTGGAAGTCAACGAATCGGGCGAGACGTCGAAATCCGGTTGCAATCCGGCGTATGCCATTCGTATCGCGCAGAAAATCGGCACATTGGACGGGCTTGAATTGCAGGGGCTGATGACTATTGGCGCGCATGTGAGCGATGAAACTGCCATTCGCCGGGGATTTGAACATCTGCGTAGAACCCGCGATCGTATTCTCGCATCGGGGGAGCCTGGCACGCAGTCCTGCCGTGAACTGTCGATGGGTATGACCGGCGACATGGAACTCGCGATTGCGGAAGGATCCACTATCGTGCGCGTTGGCACTGCGATTTTCGGCGAGCGTGCTTTTATCTGACGTTTTCTTCCTGTGACGGGCCTTCGCATGATGTGATGGCCCGTTTTTTTTCGATGTTTTTGATTGTCGGGCGTTGCATGTCGATGATATGGACGATTCGACGATTGTTGCGGGTAGACTGGCAAGCATGAGAATCGCACGTTTTTCGCATAATGATGTACCGCAATACGCTTTCGTGCAGACCGACGAAAGCGACGGCAAAGACTATCTCGTAGCGCTTGAGGGGCATCCTCTGGCCGGTGCCGGCGTGAAGCCGACCGGCGAGCGTTTTCCGGTGGATGGCGATGGCATCCGTCTGCTCTCTCCGGTGATTCCGTCGAAGGTGTATGGTCTGGCCAAGAATTATGAGGCGCACGCGCAGTTCATGCATGAAGCCGGCCATTCCGACATCAAGCATGCTCCGGAAGACATGGTGATTTTCTCCAAGCCGAGCACGTCGGTGATTGGTCCGGATGATCCGATCGTGATTCCGTCATATTCGAACGACATGAATTTCGAGCCGGAAGTGGCCGTGGTGATGGGTCGTATCGCCAAGAACGTGCCGGTCGAACAGGCCATGGACTATGTGCTCGGCTTCACCTGCGTGAATGACGTGACATTGCGCGACCTGCAGGGGCTCGACCCGATGTGGACGCGTGCGAAGGGCTTCGACACGTCCTGCCCGCTCGGCCCGTGGATCGTGACCCGTGACGACTTGGATTGGAAGGATGCGAAGATCTCCTTCACGTTGAATGGCGAGGATGTCGAGCTGGCTTCCGGCACCACGGCGAACCTGATTCACGGCATTCCCGAGCAGATCGCCGCGATCTCCAGCTTCACGACGCTGCTGCCGGGCGATGTGATTCTGACGGGCACCCCGAACGCTTCCGGCCATCTCGATCCGGGCGACGAGGCGATCGTGCACGTCGAAGGCATTGGCAGCCTGCGCAATGTGGTAGTGCGCGGCTGATTGTCGATTGGCATATTGCGGATATGAAGGCTGTCACCTTTCGTGGGTGGCGGCCTTTCGTGTTTTTACGACTTTTCGTTCGGTGAACAAAAGTTGAGTGTTGCGGACTCAACTTTTGGGAATAGAATGGTGGCGAAGTTGGTTGAGCATATCAGACAACGACATATGCGCCGACGCAACCGTGCGAAAACGGACGTTCGACGCGAACCATGGAGGATGATATGGAACAGAAGTTCACCACAATGGCGCAAGAAGCCATTTCCGACGCCGTGCAGAATGCGTCGGCCGCAGGCAACGCACAAGTCGAAACCCTGCACCTGCTTGACGCGCTGCTGCGTCAGGAAAACGGCGTGATTCGCGGACTGATCGAAGCCGCGGGTGGTAACGCGCAGAACATCAGCGCAGCCGTGCACCAAGCGCAAGACGAGCTGCCGAGCGCCAGCGGATCGACCACCGCACAGCCACAGGTCAGCAGGCAACTGTCCGCCGTGCTTGCGCAAGCGGGCAAGGAAATGCATCAGATGGGCGACGAATACGTCTCCACCGAACATCTGCTCATCGCCATCGCAGCGGCAAAACCAAACCAAAGCGCGCAAATCATGGAACAATACGGCGTGACCGCCGACGCGTTACGCAAAGCCGTGCCATTGATTCGAGGAGGCGCGAAAGTGACCAGCCCCGACGCTGAAGGCTCGTATAAAGCCCTCGAAAAATACTCGACCGACCTGACTGCGGCCGCGAAAGAAGGCAAACTCGACCCGGTGATCGGCCGCGATCAGGAAATCCGCCGCGTGATCCAGATCCTGAGTCGACGCACCAAAAACAACCCGGTGCTGATCGGCGAGCCGGGCGTGGGCAAAACCGCCGTGGTGGAAGGCCTCGCACAGCGCATCGTCGCCGGCGACGTGCCGACAACCTTGCAAAACAAGAAGCTTATTTCGCTTGATTTGGGCTCCATGGTGGCCGGTTCGAAATACCGCGGCGAATTCGAGGAACGCCTGAAGAGCGTGCTGCAGGAAATCAAGAACGCCGACGGGCAGATCATCACCTTCATCGATGAGATCCACACCATCGTTGGCGCGGGCGCAGCCGAAGGATCCATGGACGCGGGCAATATGCTCAAGCCCATGCTTGCGCGCGGCGAACTACGCCTGATCGGCGCCACCACGCTCGATGAATACCGAGAGAATATCGAAAAGGACCCGGCGTTGGAACGTCGTTTCCAGCAAGTGTTCGTAGGAGAGCCGAGTGTTGAAGACACCATCGCCATTCTGCGCGGCATCGCGCCGAAATACGAAGCCCACCACAAGGTGACCATCGGCGACGACGCGCTTGTGGCTGCGGCAACGCTGTCGAACCGGTATATTTCCGGCCGTCAGCTGCCAGACAAGGCCATCGATCTGGTGGACGAGGCCGCATCGCACCTGCGCATGGAACTCGACTCCTCACCTGAGGAAATCGATGAACTGCAACGCCAGGTCGACCGACTCAAAATGGAGAAATCATACCTGCTTGGCAATCCGAAAGACGATGCCGCCGCAAGCAAAGCCGAAAGCGAGCTTGACGAAAGCGCCAAGGAACGTCTCGACGACCTCAATAAGGAAATCGCAGACAAAAGCGAAAAACTCAACGGTCTGAAAGCACGCTGGGACGCCGAAAAGAACGGACACAACCGCATCGGCGACCTGCGCAAGAAGCTCGACGAACTGCGCACCCAAGCTGAACGGTACGAGCGCGAAGGCGATCTGGCGAAATCCTCCGCCATCAACTATGGCGAAATTCCGGCCATCCAGAAGGAGATTGCACAAGCCGAACAAAACGAGGCGGCGGCCAAGAATGGCACGGCCGGCGTGGCTGGCGACGACGGCGCGGCGGATGACATTCCGATGGTGCCGGACCGCGTCGACGCCGATTCCGTGGCCGAAATCGTGTCCGACTGGACGGGCATTCCCGTCGGCCGCCTCATGCAAGGCGAAAACGAGAAGCTGCTGACCATGGAAGATTATCTCGGCAAACGTGTGATCGGCCAGAAAGAAGCTATTCAAGCTGTTTCTGATGCGGTACGCCGCTCGCGTGCGGGCATTTCCGACCCGAACCGCCCGACAGGATCGTTCCTGTTCCTTGGACCGACCGGCGTGGGCAAGACGGAGCTAGCCAAGGCGCTCGCCGACTTTCTGTTCGACGATGAAAAAGCCATGGTGCGCATTGATATGAGCGAGTACATGGAGAAGGCCTCCGTGTCTCGTCTAATCGGTGCTGCGCCGGGCTACATCGGCTATGAGGAGGGTGGCCAGCTGACTGAGGCCGTGCGTCGCCGCCCATATTCGGTGGTGCTGTTCGATGAGGTTGAAAAGGCCAATCCTGAAGTGTTCGACGTGCTGTTGCAGGTGCTCGATGACGGCCGCTTGACCGACGGGCAGGGCCGAACCGTGGACTTCAAGAACACGATTCTGATCATGACCTCCAACCTTGGCTCGCAGTTCCTGGTGAACACCGAACTGGATGACGAAGCCAAGAAGAAGGCCGTGATGGACGCCGTGCACATGCAGTTCAAGCCGGAATTCATCAACCGCTTGGATGAACTGGTCATGTTCCACCCGCTTACGCGCGAAGAGCTCGGCGGCATCGTGGACATTCAGGTGGCGCAGGTTTCGGCCCGCTTGGCGGATCGCCGCATCAAGCTGGATGTTACCGATTCGGCGCGCGATTGGCTCGCCAACACCGGTTACGATCCGGCGTATGGCGCTCGCCCGCTTCGTCGTTTGGTGCAAACCGAAGTCGGAGACCAGTTGGCGCGCATGCTGCTGGCTGGCGAAGTGCACGACGGCGACACCGTGCTTGTGGACCAGACAGGCGGCGACCATTTGGAGCTTTCCTCGTGGGCGCCGGGGCAGATCGACGACGATTTTTCGGCGGAAGCTAAGTGACGTTCGGAGTCAGTCGGCTGATCGGTTTGGCTTGACTGACTGTCGATTGGCCGAGCCACGAAAACGGTCTAACCGTTGACGGTGGGCGGACTGCGCACATGCGGGTCCGCCCATTTTTCGTGCGACTGCGCGATTTTCTTTTTTGAAAACCGTTTTACCGTGACGGTAGGCGGTCGTATGCCTGCAAAACCAAGCCTGCGACCGTTAAAACCGTCGCGCCGATCAACACGGCAATCGCAAGCTTCGGCTGAAGCCCGAAAATCAGCCACAAAGCGAACGTCCACATCGCGATGACCATCGTCATGGTTGCGGTAATCTGCGTTACCCGTGTGCGAATCTCATATGTGATGTTGGCCTGGATAAGCGTATCCATGCTTTGCTGTGTTTCTTGTGTTTCTTGCGATTGTGCGGTCGGAATATCGCCTTCCGATGCTTTCTTTGCCATGGGAGGTTGCTCGATCAGCGAAATCGCAAGTGACAGCACGGCGACCATGCTTGCGAAAGCGAAATATTGATTGTGTGACCCTGCGGGGATAATCCATGACACCACGCACGCCAGCAGGCTGTAGACGTACACGACGGTCATGGCGAGTGATAGCAGCGAATCCGCGTTGGGCGTGCGGTTTTTCAGGGCGGCGGTACCGCGGTTGTGCATCGGCGCGGCGCAATAGAACATGACCGGAGTGGCGATGATGGCGTGCAGCCATGGATTGGTCAGCCAGTGGGGAAGTGTGATGCCGCCGAATGTCAGCATAGTTACGGTGAATGTGGGAATGATTAGTATGGTTGAGATGGCGAGACGCTTGGCGATGTCGCTTCGGTGTGTTTCGCCGGCTTCCTCGTCTGGATTTTCGGTGTGATTCTCGGCGGGCTTTTCATCGGTGATGCGCTGGCAGGAGGGGGCTATGCCATCGTTTTCGCTTAGGAATAGCCTGAGGATGGCCCAAGTGGCCACGGCCGCCGCAACAATCGCCGCCACCGTCATAAACAAATCGAATCCCATGCGTTTCCGAACCCCCGGATTGCCTCTTGAATGCCTCTCGAATATTCAGCGTGCTCGCGTTGCCGCATGTTCGTGAGCATGCTTTCGGCTCCAAGCATAATGCAGCTGGACGCGGATGTCTTGCGATTTTTGATCTTCCAAGATGTCTTGGGCATGCTGTTATATAGAACATATGTTCGACAATCCTGTGTTTGTGGTGATTCTTCTGGTGGTTATGGCCGCGCTTGGAGCCGCGGCCGGCTTTTTTGCGGGCCGTTCCAAAGGGCAGGAAATGGCCCGTGATGCGAAAACCGCCGATCTTAACGAGGCGAAAGCGCAGATCGAAGCTGATCGGCAGGAAATCAGCGAATTGTCCACATCGGTGACCCAATACCGCACGCAGGCGGAAGGGTTAGCCCAACAGTTGACCTATCTCAAATCGCAGCTCGCGCAGGCCCAGCGGGCCGAACAGGAACGTGTGGAGCGTGAGCGTGAGCGTGCCGCGGCCGAAGCGGAACGCAAGCAGGTCGAAAACGAGCGAAAACTGCAGGAGCAGAGCAAGGTATTGTCCGCGCTCGCGCCCGTGCAAAAGAATCTTGATGCCCTACAGCAGAAGGTTTCGCAAATCGAAGAGGGTCGCAAGCGAGAAATGGGTGCGCTTGGCGAGCAGCTCAAGGGTCTTGGCGAGCAGCAGGCCCGTCTTGACCGCGAGACTAACGCCCTGTCGTCCGCATTGCGCAACAACAAGGTACGCGGCGCGTGGGGTGAGGCGCAGTTGAGGAATATCGTGGAATCCGCCGGGCTGCTGGAACATGTGGATTTCGATACGCAGGTGGTCGTCACTGATGCGGACGGTCGCACGCAGCGTCCGGATATGATCATCCACATGCCGGGCGGCAAAACCATTCCGATCGATGCGAAGGCCCCATATGCCGACTATCAGAAAGCGTGTGAAATTCCCGATACCGCCACGCCTGAGGAGTTGGCACGAAAGTCGGAATTGCTGCATGCGCATGCCAAGGCGGTGCGCGAGCATGTGAAAACTTTGGGCGACAAGGCTTATTGGAATGCGTTCGCCGACGCGCCGGACTTCGTGATCGCCTTCATTCCCAACGAATCCTTGCTGCAGGCGGCTTTGGAAACCGATCCGACGCTGATGGACGACGCGTTTGCGCGCAAGGTTGCTTTGACTTCGCCGATTACCTTATGGGCGGTGCTGAAGTCCGTGGCATACGCATGGCAGCAGCAAAGCCTGACCGATGACGCAAAAATGCTGTTCGACCTGTCTCGCGAATTGTATGAACGGTTCGCCGTGCTCGGGGACCGTGCCACCAAGCTGGGATCCGCCATCACCAAAACGGTCGGTGCCTACAATGCGTTCGCCTCGTCACTGGAATCGCGCGTGCTGGTCACCGCACGCAAGCTGCAGCGCGTCGACCAGAGCAGAATTATCGAACCCGTGAACATGATCGCGCCCGAAAAGGCCGATGTCCGCGAACTCACCGCTCCCGAAACCAGTGCATAGTAACTTTTGCCTGATACGTGTCGGTATGAGGTAAGGTTTGACGAGCCGGAAGGATAGGCTAGGAACATGACCGAAGAGAAGACTTTCCGTAAGACCAAGTCGGTTGCTGCGACTGCCGATGCTCCCGCGCATAGCGACATTGATTTCACCATGCTTGAGCCGCGTGACCAGCTGAAGTCGCTGTTGCAGGCTGAAATGGCCGACAAGCCATTCTCGGAGCTTTCCTCCGTGCTGTTCGACCATCGTGGCGCTTCGATCGTTGGGCATATCCTGTTGGATACGTTGGAAGAGGCCGGTTATTCCGTGGACGATTTCGACGCGGTGGGTGCGTTGACCGCGGCCGCGGTTCCGCTGGTGTCAGCCATGATTCAGGCGGCCGCTTCGCGTGGGGAGAACCTTGACGGTTTTGTGATGGATTTCGTGTATCCGTCCATCAAGGGGCCTTCGATCACAGGCAAGCGCGTGATTTTGCTGGATTCTTGGTTGTCTGAAAAGTCGTATGTGCAGACGTCCTCGTTGGTTACGTTGCGCAATGGCAACGAGCTGAGCCTTGACTTCTCCGTGGTGAAAAACGAGGGCGCTAAAGTGCTTGCCGTCGCATCGCTGATTGGTGGCGTCGATATGGCGTCGCCTTCTATCAAGGTCATCAATCCGGTTGACGGAAGCGAATCCGATCTGCCGTTTGTGGAAGTATTCAAGGAATCGGAACTTCACTAAGTGTCGCAATACTAAGTATCGAAGTTTCGCGGCTTTTCGGTTGTATTTGGTGGTTCGATGACGCTAAATATCGTGTTTCACGGAACGTTTCACGACTTTGCGTCTGGTTGAATCGATTAATGAGTTGTGAGGAGGAATCGCGTGCATCAGCCTAATCCCATCGATATTGCAGCGAAAGCATCCGGAGAGCCGGTCTTTCGTGAAGTGGGCGTAGGGCCGTGGGCTGAAACGCATCTTGGCGAGCCCCGTCCGGATGATCCGCAATCGCCGAATTATGACCGTCGATTCGATTCGTCTCTGCTTGACGAAGGTGATCGTCGCAACGTGCTTGACCGGTATCGTTACTGGACGGTTTCGGCCATCAAAGACGATCTTGATGCTCATGGTCGCCATGATTTTGAGGTTGCCGTAGAAAACTGGACGCATGATTTCAATATCGGATCGATGGTGCGCACTGCCAACGCATTTCAGGCAAAACGCGTGCATATCGTCGGTCCGCATAAGTGGAATCGCAAAGGCGCGTTGATGACGGAACTGTATCAGCATGTCGAAAACCACCCTTCCATAACCGAACTGGTTGAATGTTGGAAACTGCGCATTGCCGGAGAAATCGCAGCGGCGCAATCGCAAGCCTCCGCAATCGCATTACATGTGCACGAAAATGCGGAAAGTGGGCACGGTGCCGGTATGAACGATGCCGTTTCGCTGAATGAAGGCCGTGTTACTGAGTGTGCTCCATCTGGCATGTCAATGGATGTTCCAGCCGCAAGTGGGGCTGAAAATGGGAACAAGCTGGCCTATATGACGGAGCTGGCGGCGATCGATCAGCGCATTGCTGAGTTGAAGGCTGCGCGGGTGATTGCGCTTGACATCATTCCGGGTGCGGTGCCGATGGAAACGTATTGCTTCCCGAAGCGATGCCTTATGTTGTTTGGCGCGGAAGGCCCGGGACTGTCCGAAAAGGCGCTTGAGCTGGCGGATGATGTGGTCTACATTTCCCAATTCGGTTCGGTGCGTTCCATTAACGCCGGAGCTGCCGCTGCGGTTTCCATGCATGCCTGGATTGCCCAGCACGCCGCACCCCAGTCCTGACCGGCTCCTATCGATCTAATTCCTCCAGTCACTGGAGGAATCTTCGCCGGTGGCGAGGCTGTTGCGGCTGGAGCGTGAGGCTGGGGCGATGGGCGAAATGGGCGGGGCGCTCGTCACACAGACGCGTTAATGTTAGGGACATGCCTACTTTCACCAAAGAAGAAATCGTGCATCTGGGCGATTTGGCCCGAATTGCACTCACTGACGAGGAGATCACCCGTCTGCAGGGCGATCTGAACGTCATCGCAGAATCTATCAACAAGGTCCAGGAAGTCGCTACTGACGATGTGGAACCGACCGCGAACCCGATTCCGCTGGAAGCCTACCTGCGTCCGGATGTGCCGGAAACCCCGCTGACTCAGGAAGAGGCAACCGCGGGCGCCCCGGTTTCCGAAGCCGGCATGTTTGTGGCACCTCGCATTCTGGGGGAGGAGTGACATGAGCGAACTCGTCAAGCTTTCCGCCGCTGAGATGGCGGCCAAGATCAAGTCCAAGGAAGTCTCCAGCCGCGAGCTGGTCGAAGCACACCTCGAAGTCATTGAGGCTGCTGAGCCGAGCATCAAGGCCTTCCTGAAGGTGTCTGGCGAACAGGCCCTCGAACAGGCCGATGCCTTCGACTCCAAGTCCGATGAGGAAAAGTCCGCACTGCCGGAACTCGCCGGTGTGCCGATCGCCATCAAAGACATGATCGTCACCAAGGGCATCGAAACCACTGCAGCCTCTAAGATCCTCGAAGGCTGGGTACCCCCGTACGATGCTACCGTCATTGAGAAGCTCAAGGCCGCGGGCATGCCGCTGCTGGGCAAGACCAACCTCGATGAGTTCGCGCAGGGCTCCTCCACCGAGCACTCCGCCTACCAAACCACCCATAATCCGTGGGATACCGAGCGCGTTCCGGGTGGTTCCGGCGGTGGCTCCGCAGCTGCCGTGGCCGCATTCGAAGCTCCGCTCGCTCTGGGCACCGATACCGGCGGTTCCATCCGGCAGCCGGGCTCGCTGACCGGTACCGTCGGCGTCAAGCCAACCTACGGTGGCGTCTCCCGTTTCGGTGCGATCGCCATGGCCTCCTCGCTCGACCAGATCGGCCCGTGCTCCCGCACCGTGCTCGACGCGGCCCTGCTCCAGGAAGTGATCGGCGGCCATGACAAGCGTGATTCCACGTCCATTCCGGAAGGCCCGCGCCCGATGGTGGCGGCCGCCCGCGAAGGCATGAAGCGTGATCTGAAGGGCCTCAAGGTCGGTCTGATCAAGGAGCTCGGCGGCGAAGGCTTCCAGCCGGGCGTTATGGCACGTTTCAACGAAGGCGTCAAGAAGCTCGAGGAAATGGGTGCTGAGATCACCGAGGTGTCTCTGCCTCACCTGCCGTACTCCCTCGGTGCGTACTACATCATCATGCCGTCCGAGGTCAGCTCCAACCTGGCCCGTTACGATGGCATGCGTTACGGTTTGCGCGTCATGCCGCCGGCGGGCGTCCCTCAGACCGCCGCCAACATGATGGCCTATACTCGTGAAGCCGGCTTCGGCGACGAGGTCAAGCGTCGTATCATCCTCGGTACGTACGCCCTGTCTGCCGGGTATTACGATGCATGGTACGGTTCCGCGCAGAAGGTGCGCACCCTGATCATCGATGACTTCAAGAAGGCTTTCGACAAGGTTGACGTGCTTGTTGGTCCGACCAGCCCGGTCACCGCATTCAAGTTCGGTGAGAAGACTGAGGATCCGATGGCTATGTATGCCATCGATATCACCACCATTCCGGCCAACCTTGCCGGCGTTCCGGCTATGAGCATTCCTGCTGGTCTGAGCGACGACGGTTTGCCGGTCGGCTTCCAGTTCCTCGCTCCGCAGCAGCGTGACGAGGTCATGTACAAGCCTGCCGCAGCTCTTGAGGCGGCTCTCGAGGAAGACTGGAACGGCCCGATCTGGCAGTCCCTGAAAACCCCGTGGCTTGACGGCTTGAACAAGTAAGAAGCATCGGAGGAAAGAAAACAAAATGGCTGAAAAGTTGATGAAGTACGCCGATGCCGTCAAGAAGTTCGACCCGGTCATCGGTCTGGAAACCCATGTTGAGCTGAGCACCACCACGAAGCTGTTCTGCCCGGCCGAAGTCTCGTTCGGCGGCGATCCGAACAGCCAGCTCACCCCGGTGAGTCTTGGTTTGCCGGGCTCTCTGCCGGTGGTCAACAAGACCGCTGTCGATTATGCGATCAAGCTGGGTCTTGCCCTGCATTGCGAAATCGCTGAATGGAGCCAGTTCGCACGTAAGAACTACTTCTACCCGGATATGCCGCGCGATTACCAGATCTCGCAGTACGACAAGCCGACCAACGGCAACGGCTATCTTGATGTGGAACTTGAAGACGGCACTGTGTTCCGCGTGCCGATCGAACGCGCCCACATCGAAGACGACGCCGGTAAGAACACCCACGTCGGTGGTGCTGACGGCCGTATCGAAGGCGCCGATCACTCCCTGGTCGACTACAACCGTGCAGGCGTGCCGCTGATCGAAATCGTAACCAAGCCGATTGAAGGCGCCGGAGACCGTGCCCCAGAAATCGCAGGTGCATATATGCGCGCCATCCGCGACATCGTGCGTGCTCTGAACATCTCCCACGCCCGTATGGAACAGGGCAACATGCGCGCCGATGTGAACGTGTCGCTGCGCAACAGCCCGTCCGATCCGTTCGGCACCCGTTCCGAAACCAAGAACGTGAACTCGTTCCGCGGTATCGAAAAGACCATCCAGTACGAGATCCGCCGTCAGGCCGCCATCCTTTCCGAAGGAGGCGAGATCCTGCAGGAGACCCGTCACTGGGATGAGGCTTCGCAGACCACCGCCGGCGGCCGTGTGAAGTCCGATGCCGACGATTACCGTTACTTCCCGGATCCTGATCTGGTGATGCTGCACATCACCAAGGAGCACATCGAAGAGATGAAGGCCCAGATGCCGGAAATGCCGCGTGAGCGCCGCAACCGACTGAAGGGCGAGTGGGGCTTCAACGATCTGGAGATGCGCGACGTGCTCAACGCCGACGCTCTGGATCTGCTTGAGGAAACCGTCAAGGCCGGTGCCTCTGCAGCCGGTGCCAAGAAGTGGTGGCTGGGCGAGCTGAGCCGTGAAGCCAACAACAAGGGCGTGAGCCTCGAAGAGCTGCCGATCACTCCGGCCGATGTGGCTGAAGTCGAGAAGTTGATCGCCGACGGTAAGCTCAACGACAAGCTGGCCAAGCAGACCGTCGCAGGTGTGCTCGCCGGCGAGGGCACTCCGGATGAGGTCGTCAAGAAGCATGGCTTCCAGGTCGTGTCTGATGACGGCGCTCTTGAAAAGGCCGTGGATGAAGCTCTCGCAGCCAATCCTGACATCGTTGAAAAGCTCAAGAGCGGCAACATGAAGCCGATGGGCGCCATCATTGGTGCCGTCATGCGCGCCACTCGCGGTCAGGCTGACGCGAAGGCCGTCACCAAGATCGTGATGAGCAAGATCAAGTAACGTTTACAACGATTACTTACGATTGCTGAATCGCATGAAAACGCACGTTTCAAAAAACTTGGAACGTGCGTTTTCTTATCTTTCCGAAAGAAAGGGAAGAGCATAATCGCCAGTTGTTTTTTACGATTACCGCCGTGTCTCTCAATACCAAGTTATGCTGATAGAGGAAGATGTACAACGATTGCCGCCGCGCCAATTCACAGCTGACGTACAGTCAGGTACAATACCCTCGGTATGGGTACGGCGACGGTCGTGCCTGCAATGACGTAGGGGACAGGAAAAATGCCAGAGAATCTTGAGGCTGCAGCACAGGGGCAGTCGGACCAGCAGTCACGTGAGCTGCCGAAGCGTATCGTTGTGCCGCCTATCAAGGGCGAGATGGTGCATCTACGCCCGGCCGCGGTCGAGGATCTCGACCGTATGGACGCCATCGAGGCGTATGTCGGTGCTTCCGGAATCACCGGTAAGGACCGGGTTGCCGAGCGTGGCGCGGTGCGTGCGTGGGTGCGTCGTTCCGTGGCATGGTCCCAAGGTGAGGCTCCGTCCGAATCCGGTGTGGGGGACCCGGAATCACGTCGCACGATCGCATGGTCCATCGTCACCGAAGCCGATCATGATGGCGATGGTGAGACTGACGCTGCGGATTCCGACAATGTGATTGGCATGATTTTCCTGATCGATATTGACGGTTGGGCCCGTTCCGCCCGCATTCAGGTGGTGCTTGGCAAGGATTATCGGGGCCGTGGCTATTCGCGAGACATCATGCCGCGCGTGATGACGTACGGTCTTGCACCGGAGCCGGCAGGCCTTGGCATGCATCGCATTTGGGTCGCCGTGCCCGAACAGAACACGCGTTCCGTGTCCGTGTACCAGTCGTTGGGATTCGTGCCTTCCGGCCGCTCCCGCGACGCCCTGTGGAACGCCTCTCAGAACCGTTACCAGGATCTGATCGTTATGGATACGCTGGTTGACGAGTTTGATCCGATCCGCTCGCTTGATGCGTTCGGTATGCACGTGATCGAAGACAATCCGGGCGTCAAGGAGGCCTTGAGCGCACGCGAACATTCGATTGCCATTCGACTGAATGAGAAGGATGCCACGAAACCTGATACGGAAGGTGTGGGTGCCGACGATGCTGCGGCGGTTGCGCAATTCGTGCAGGAAGTTCTTTCTGACGGTGCGGATGATGTGGCTGCGTCCCAGCGGAAGAACGTTGAAGGCGTGGATGCTGCGCGGCAAAGCCAGCGTGACGATCGTAAGTCCGTTAACGGTGATGCCGATGTCGAAAACAGCTGGCCGTATACGGCTGGCGAGCGCAAGACGTCGAAGGAAGCTTGGTGGCGTACGCTCGGTCGTGGTCGCAAGCGTGATGTGGAAGGTAAGTGATGAGCGCCGAGGATCTCGATAATTACGAAACCGACGCAGAACTGGCTTTGTATAAGGAATATCGCGACGTTATTAAATTATTTACTTACGTTGTTGAGACGGAACGTCGTTTTTATCTGGCAAATAAAGTCGATTTCAACGTACGTTCTGCCGGTCAGGACGTGTACTTCGACGTGCGTTTGACCGACGCGTGGGTGTGGGACGTCTATCGTTCCAGTCGTTTCGTCAAGAACGTGCGTATCGTCACTTTCAAGGACGTCAATGTCGAGGAAGTGCAAAAAACCGATATCGACATTCCTGATTCCATATAGTCGATATGGTCGCGTATCGCTTTGCTCGGCTTGATATTGCCTTGCTTGTTTTATACGGCTCGGCTTGGTATTGCCTGACTTGGCTTGATTTTGTAAGCATTCGCACAAGATGCGATGTTCGTTTCCCTACCCTCGGGTAGACTATCAGGGATTTTTGTTTTCATAAGGAGACCTCAAAGTGACGCAAAAGCAATCCGTGGTGATTATCGGCGGTGGCCCTGCGGGCCTGACCGCTGCTTGGGAGCTCGTCAAGGACGGTGGCTCTGAGAACTACGACGTGACCGTGTTGGAAGCGACCCGCGAATTCGGCGGCATCTCCCGCACTGTCAAGCATGATGGCAACCGTATGGATATTGGCGGCCATCGTTTCTTCTCGAAGGACGAACGCATCATGGATTGGTGGAAGGGAGTCCTTCCATTGCAGGGCGCGCCAAGCTATGATGACAAGAAGCTCGGTCGTGAGCACGATATGGAACCGGGCGGCCCGGATCCGGAAGTCGAAGACAAGGTGATGCTCAAGCGTCATCGCGTGTCTCGTATTTACTGGAACCGTCACTTCTTTGACTACCCGATTTCCCTGAGCGCCAACACGTTGAAGGCCATGGGGCCGAAGCTTACGTTGGTTGCCGGTTTCAGCTATCTGAAGTCCATGGTGCACAAGCTGCCGGAAGACAATCTGGAGAACTTCTACATCAATCGTTTCGGCCGCAAGCTGTATTCCATGTTCTTCGAGGGGTACACCGAGAAGCTGTGGGGGCGCCATCCGTCCCAGATTTCCGCCGATTGGGGTGCGCAACGCGTCAAAGGCCTGAGCATTATGGGCGTGTTGAAGAACGCGTTCCAGAAGCTCCTGCCGAAGAAGCGCAGCAATGCTGAGGTCGAAACCTCGCTGATCGAGGAATTCTGGTATCCGAAGTATGGTCCGGGCCAGCTGTGGGAAACCGTTGAGGCCAACTGTGAGGCGGCTGGCGTGAAGGTCATTACCGACGCGAATGTGGTGGAGATTCGCCAGGACGACGGCAAGATCGCTTCCGTGGTGTATGAGGATTCTGAAGGCAACCGCATCGAAATGACGGCGGACGACTTCATTTCCTCCATGCCTGTCAAGGACCTCATCAACGCAGTGGACGCTTCCAGCAAGCCTGCGCCGAAGGACATGACCGAAATCGCCAACGGTCTACCGTACCGCGATTTCGTGACCGTAGGCCTGCTCGTCAAGCACCTGCGTCTGCCAAACACCACTGACATTCCTACCCTCGGCAATCCGCCGATCGTGCCTGACTGCTGGATTTACGTGCAGGATCCGGGCTACAAGGTCGGCCGTCTGCAGATCTTCAACAACTGGAGCCCGTACCTGGTCAAGGACGTAGACAACACCGTGTGGATCGGCCTTGAATACTTCTGCGAAGAGGGCGATTCCTTCTGGAACATGTCTGACGAGGAGGCGAAGAAGTTCGCCATCCAGGAGCTCACCCGCATGCAGATCATCAACGGCCCGCAGGACGTGATCGATTCCCATCGTGAGCGTGTGAAGAAGGCATATCCGGCCTACTTCGACACGTACGACCGCATGTCTGAGCTCGTGGAATACCTCGATTCCTTCGGTAATCTGTACTGCGTCGGCCGTAACGGCCAGCACCGCTACAACAACATGGACCATTCCATGGCCACCGCCATCGAGGCCGTCGACAATATCAAGAATGGCAAGACGTCCAAGAAGAACGTGTGGTCCGTCAATACCGACAAGAGCTACCACGAGGAAAAGTAAGACTTCGGTAAGTCCGACATACTGTTGTTGCAGGCAAAGACCCGTCGTGTGATCACATGACGGGTCTTTGCATTGTGATTTGTGATTTGCGGTTGGCATGAATACGTTGGCACACCTGCGTTGCGTTGGTCTGGATAACGTTGTATGGTTAGGAAAGTTCGAAAACCGTGATATTTCGCGGCGGACTTTCAGTGGCGGAACATTTCCGTATCTCTTTTTTACAGCTGTCGTGGGCGTGTGCCTGCGGAAGCTAGGGGAAAGGCAAAAACCAGTGGCAACCAGCCCGAATCTTGAAGACATGAAACTGCCTGAGCTCAAGGAGCTCGCCAAGCAGATGGGCCTTCGTGGCATCTCCACCATGCGTAAGCCGGAACTTATAGCGACGCTTCAGGCCGCCCGTTCCGGTGGCGAGGCGCCGGCCGGCGTGACCGTGCGCGCCCCGAAGTCCGCAGCGTTCGCCGCTTCGGCAGTACCGGCAGCTCAGGCCGAGGAGGTCGGCAAGCCTGCTGAGGTTGCCGAAGTCAAGGCCGATGATGCTGAGAATTCCGAAAAGCCGGCTTCCAAAACCTCTGGAAGGGCCCACGTCGAGCGCGCTGAGCGTTCCAGCCGCCGCAAGCAGGCCGAGGCGCCCGGCGAGGATGCCGCGGACGTTATGGCCGCTGTGAACGCTTTGGATAGCTTTGACGAGGCTCCGAAGCGCCGTCGTCGCCGTGACACGGAAGCGGCCACCGATCTGCTCGCCGAATTGGGACTGGATGATGCTTCGCCGAAGCAGGACGACCGTCGTCGCCATCGCAAGGACGATGAGGTCGATGCCGAGCCGCGTCGTCGTCGCCGTGCGGTGGAGGAGCCGAAGGATGAGGATGTCGTGCGCGATCTCGACGACATTCTCGCCACGTTGCCTTCGCAGGGCAACGAGGACGACGAGCGCCATGGCGAAACCGAGGATGGCAATTTTGCACGTCGTGTTCGTGGTCGTGCCAGCGACAGGGACGATCGTGCGGATCATCGCGGACGCCGTCTGCGTGGACGTGACCGCGATTATGACGAGCGTGACGATCGTCGTGGCCGTAACAGCGATCGTAATGATCGTAATGATCGCAATAATCGTGCCGACCGTAACGATCGCACGGATCGCAATGTCGAACGTGAACAGCGCCACGAGGAGCCGAAAGAGGATCTCGTGCCAGTCGCAGGCATCGTCGACGTGCTCGATTCTTACGCTTTCGTGCGTACGTCCGGCTATCTGCCGGGGCCAAACGACGTGTACGTCTCCATGGGCCAGGTCAAGAAGTACGGCCTGCGCAAAGGCGACGCGGTGCACGGTTCCATCCGCACCCCGCGTGAGGGCGACCGTCGTAACCAGCGTCAGAAGTTCGTACCGCTGCAATCCATCGACTCCATCAACGGCATGACCGTCGAGGCCGCGCAGAACCGTCCGCAGTTCAACAAACTCACCCCGCTGTACCCACAGGAGCGTCTGAAGCAGGAGACCGCGCCGGGCAAGCTCACCGGCCGTCTCATCGATATTGTGGCGCCGATCGGCAAGGGTCAGCGTGGTCTGATCGTGTCTCCACCGAAGGCCGGCAAGACTATCACCTTGCAGAACATCGCCAACGCGATCGCCACCAACAATCCTGAAGTCCATCTGATGGTCGTGCTCGTGGACGAACGTCCGGAAGAGGTCACAGATATGGAACGTACGGTGCAGGGCGAGGTCATCTCCTCCACCTTCGACCGTCCGGCATCTGATCACACCACGGTCGCCGAACTCGCCATCGAGCGTGCGAAGCGCCTCGTGGAGCTCGGCCAGGACGTGGTGGTGCTGCTCGACTCCATGACCCGTCTGGCCCGCGCCTACAACATCGCGGCCCCGGCTTCCGGCCGTATCCTTTCCGGCGGTGTTGACGCCCAAGCGCTGTACCCGCCGAAGAAGTTCTTCGGTGCCGCCCGCAACATCGAAAACGGCGGTTCCCTGACCATCATCTCCTCCGCTCTGGTGGAAACCGGTTCCAAGATGGACGAGGTGATTTTCGAGGAGTTCAAGGGCACCGGCAACATGGAATTGCGCCTGAGCCGCGAACTGGCAGACAAGCGCCTATTCCCGGCCATTGATGTGAACGCTTCCGGCACCCGCCGCGAGGAGCTCATCACCGATCCGCAGGAACTGCCGATTATCTACCGTCTGCGCCGACTGCTTGGCGGTCTTGAACCTGAGCAGGCCTACCAGACGCTCGTGCCACGTCTGAAGAAGACCGCGACCAACCGTGACTTCATGGCGTCGCTGATTCAGCAAAGCAGCAATAACGCGAATAACGGCAGCAATTGATCGCAATTTGCGGTAAGCAAGCCAAGGGTCGTATGGCAATCGTCATACGATCCTTTCGCATATCCTCAGGGCATTGCAGATGCATGGGTGATCACGTTGTGGACATGCGATACATAAATTCCGACATGCTAAAAAATACGAAAGCAAAAGTTGAAAGACGAAAATCATATTGCCTTACAAGGGGAGATATGTAAAAAATAAAAGACAAGTGATTGAAAATCGAAATTCGTAGGAAATATTACGAAAACACGGTTGACGGATTGTGTGTTGGGGTGGGTATGGTAATGGACGAACTGTGAGCTGCATAGGGGAGTCGGTCCCGCCAGGCCGATGCAGAATGCTTGTTGGAAAGGGGTATGTATGACAGGCAACGGCAACGAACCCGACACCACGCACGCGAACGTGGCCCAATTCGACGACATCGACGAGACCATTCTCCGCATGTTGGAGGAGGATGGCCGCGCCACGCTGTCCCAGCTTTCGGACGCTACGGGACTGTCGATTTCCGCGGTGCAGTCGCGCGTACAGAAGTTGGAACGTCGCGATGTGATTCTCGGCTACAAGGCCGTCATCGACGATGAGAGGCGCGGGCTTGCCGTGCGCGCCTATATTGCGGTGACGCCGATCGACTATTCCAAGGAATCCGAGATTCCCGACAAGTTGCAGGATATCGACGGCATTATGTCGTGCGATTCCGTTGCCGGTTCTCCCAGCTACATGCTGACGGTGCGCGCGGCCTCGCCAGGCAAGCTTGAGGATCTGCTGAATGTCATCCATCAGACGGTGCCGGTGAGCACTGAAACCACGATTGTGCTGCAACGGTACTTCTCCAAGTGACATTCGCGCGGTAGTCTTGTATGCATGAGCGATAGCGAACACGACTGGCTTCGGCCAGAAGAAGAACACGAAACCGAAACCGTCATCGATGCGAGTACCGCGCAAAGCAATCCTGAGGTCGCCGACGCCGTGGCGAAAATCGCCGCGTTGCGCCAGTCAATCGACAATGTCGATACGGCCATCGTCTCCCTGCTGGCGGAACGCTTCAAATACACGTCCCAAGTGGGCGTGCTGAAGGCGCGTGCAGGCTTTGCACCGGCCGATCACAAGCGTGAGAACTACCAGATTGAACGTCTGCATCGCATTGCCGTCGACGCGGGTCTTGACCCTGAGATCGCCGAAATGTATCGCGAATTCGTGGTGACCGAAGCCAAGCGTAGGCATAAGCGCATTGCCGAAAACGGTGGAGATCCGGGCGTGCTCGACGTATTCGCCTGACCTGTCTGTTTTCGGCGGAAAACAAGTATTTCGGGGCATGCCGGGCATTACATTGAATGCTTTGGAATGGAATTACGATTGCGATTGCGAGGTCCGGCATGCGTCACGCACTTACGATTCATCCACGGGACGTCCGTCGCCATCTTTCCGCGGTTACTGCTGTGGCGCTTGTCGCCGCGATTCCGGTCGCGGCCGTCGATGCGGCCAATGTGGCGACGTTCGTGCGGCAGAACAGGCAATATGCGGTCGAGGCGACGCAAAGTGACGTGATGAGCGCGTATGAATCCATCGACAAGCCTGGCCGTCTTTTCCTGACCCAAAGCGGAACTTCTGCATCGCACGCATCACAGCGCGTTCCCAAAGGCACTGTGTCAATGCCGTGGAAAGTGTCCGCCACATTCACTCTTGACGGTCCCAATGTGAGCGCTTCCGAAATTTCCGGCGCTTCCGGAATGGTTGGCGTGCGTATCACCCTGCATGCCGTTGATGCCGATAAAACGGCCGATTTGACGCCGATTGTCGCTTTCACCATCCCCAGCCGCGTCGGCAATGACGTGACCGCTGATGACGGTGTGGCCGTTTCGTCGGACAATACCTCGACACTGGTGGCCGCAGCCGGCAAACCCGGTGAGGATCTGACATTTAACACGTATGTGACGGCGAATCGCTTCTCCATGAGCTCGCTGGCCGTCGCCGCGGTGGATGGCGATGCCGGCCAATCGCTGCCTGATCTCACCAAGCGTGCGGCGACGCTGGTGGACGGGTTGACCAACGTTGGTTCGCAGTGCAATCGCAAGCTCATTTCTCAACTGGAAAAGCTTCGGGACAACGAAAAAGCGATCGCCAAACAGACCATCTCAACGCGTTCCAAAGCGCATGAGCAGGCGTTCGACACCTATGTCGAGGCGTACGTCGGCTCGTATACCACGCATCTGTCCGGCTCACTCGGCAATTCCACGCAGCTGTCCGCCATTCTCGGCACCGCATCCGAGTTGAACGGCGACACCCCCGTAGCCAAGTCCGTGGCGGATCTTGCCAACGCCGTCAACGACGTGAGCGCCGCCTACCGACATATTGGTGCCGCTGATGCGGTCGACGAGGTGATCCGCACCATCGAACAGCGCGGCACATCCGGGCTGGTGAGAGAGCTCGGCAAACGCGCGGGTGAGGAGCAGCAGCGCGGCTCCAAGGATTACAGCGTCGGCCAGTCACAGCTGTCCTCCGCGATGATTCCGTATTCGATGGACTTCACCGACGCATACACGGCTCGACTCAAGGAACTGGGCGCCACCACCAGCACCGCGTCCGAATACGAAAACCAGGCGATCGCCGACGTGCGTGCCGGCATCAAGGGCAATGAGAAGCTCAAAACCGCATCCGACAAGGTCTCCGCCGCGATGACCGCGTTGGCGGACGCTAGCGAGCACATCGGGCAGGCCGGCGCGTTCCATCAGATCATCGTGCGGTTTGCTGACCAGCTGGATTCGGATGACGAGACATCGGATGCCAACGCTGCTGACGGCTCTTCGATGCTTGCTTCAATGCGCGCCGTTTCGGCTGGGCGTGCGTTGTGCGCGAAGGCCGAGAAGTCGCGCGTCAAGGCTCAGCGCAAGGCGGAACGGGTGCAGGCCAAGGGCGATGCCACCGATTCCTCCAGCTTGGTTGACGACAAGAATGCCATCAGCATGGACGATGTGATGAGCTATGCGGGTGGATTGCGTCCGTCATTCGGCGCGGCCGCGGACGCCACGTCGAAGAACGTGGCGAAGGTTGGGGGAGTGGATGGCTCCACAAAGAAGGGCGATTCCGCCGCTTCGGATGGCGGTTCCGAATCCGCCGGCTCGATGCCGATTTCGGGCTACGGTTTGTCGAAAGGCGAGTTTGCGCCAAATAATGGCGATTTGATCGACGAGACGGTTGAGTTGGCTGCCGCGGCCGAGATTTTGGACGGTGCGATGCAATCTGGACTGTCGGCTGGCTCCGCAAAGGCGACTGGCGTCGCGCAGTATTTGCTGGCTGTTCCGATACTGTAGATTGGCTGTTTCCGCCGGCGGGTGCGATTTGTGGTTGTTTTGGCGCGGCCCCCGTTCATGAATAAGAGCGATTTGGATTGGTTTTCCCGGTTTTTTCGGATACGGGGGTACGTATTTCGGCTTGGAACGCCGCTTTGATGCCCTCTTTCGTGCGTTGACTGCGATTGCGCATCGGGAATGCGGCTTTTTCGAGTACGGGGGTACATACTCTGGCAGGGAATGTGATTTTCCGGTTTTTCGAATACGGGGTTCATATGCCCGTCATATCTCGCCAAAAGCATAAGAATACGATAAAACCTCCTTTTGCGATACCGAAATCCGCAATGCGGGGCAATCCAAAAGGAGGCTTTACCGTCAGCCGGCAGTCCCGTGAGAACCACCGGCCGATATGATTTCAGAAGATTACTTCTTAGGTTTCTTTGCCGGCGGCTCGCCCAGCTCGCTTTCAGCGATTGTCACGTCGGTGGCGGCCTCGTCCTCGCCTTCGGCTGCTGCAGGCGAGGTGAAGGAGATCGGTCCGGTCACACGCCCAGCTTCGGCGATATCGTCCAATGCGCTTTCGATGGACTTGCGTGCCTCGTCGGAAACGCCCAGCTGCACGGAAAGGATTGGAGTCTTCATCGAAACCTTGGCCTTCGACTTGATGCCACGCAGCGCGGCCAGAGCTTCACCGGCATGGGTGAGCAGCTCCGGGGAGACGGCTGCGGCGGCTGCATCGTACGTTTCAGCCTTCGGCCATGCGGCGTGGTGCACGGAGCCTTCGCCCTCATGCATCCAGCTCCACACTTCTTCGGTGGCGTAAGGCAGGTACGGTGCTAGCAGGCGTGCGAAGGCATCCAAGCCCAGTCCCAGCGCGGTGCGGGCGGACTTCACAGCCTTCTCGCTTGGCACGCGGCCGGTGGCGTCAGCGGTGCCGTATGCGCGGTTCTTAACCAGTTCGATGTAATCGTCGCAGAACTGCCAGAAGTAGTTCTCGATGACTTCCAAAGCCTTGGAATGCTCGTAGTTGTTGAGGCTTTCGGTGGCTTCGCGCACCACGAGGGCCATCTTGGCCATGGCTGCGCGGTCCAACGGCTCGGTCACGTCGGCAGGGTTCCAGCTTGCGGTTGCCGGAGCGCCCACATGATGGTTCTCATCCTCACGGCCGATGGCCAGCGCGAACTTGGTGGCGTTGAGCAACTTGATGGCCAAACGGCGGCCGATCTTCATCTGGCCTTCGTCGTAGGTGGCATCCAGGCCCAAACGTGCCGCAGCGGCCCAATAACGCACCGCGTCGGCACCGAACTGCTTGATTGGCTTGTCTGGCACGACCACGTTGCCCTTGGACTTCGACATCTTCTTGTGGTCCGGATCGAGAATCCAGCCAGACAGGGTGGCATTGGCCCACGGCAGACACTTGTTCTCAAGATGCGCGCGATCCACGGTAGAGAACAGCCAAGTACGGATGATGTCCTGACCCTGCGGGCGCAGATCCATCGGGAACGTGGCATTGAAAATCGCCTGGTTCTCTTCACCTGGCTCTTCCCAACGGGTCACGATCTGCGGGGTGAGCGACGAGGTCGCCCACGTATCCATAATGTCAGGCTCTGCGGTAAAGCCGCCAGGCACATCGCGCTGGTCTTCGCTATAGCCTTCCGGCACATCGTCGGTCGGATCGATTGGCAGACGATCCTCGCTCGGCACGATCGGATGATCGTAATCGGCGGTGCCATCTTCATTCACCGGATACCATAGCGGGAACGGCACGCCGAAGAAGCGTTGACGGGAGATCAGCCAATCGCCATTCAGACCGTTCACCCAGTTTTCGTAACGCACGCGCATGAAATCGGGGTGGAAGTTCAGTTCGCGTCCACGTTCGATCAGCTCGGCGTTCAGCTGCTGATCGGTGCCGCCGTTCTTGAGGTACCACTGGCGGGAAGTGACGATTTCGAGCGGCTTGTCGCCCTTCTCATAGAAGTTCGTCATACGCTTGGTCGGAGTCGGCTCACCGTCAAGATCACCGGATTCGCGCAGTGCGTCGACGATAACCTTGCGTGCGGAGAACGTCGTCTTGCCGGCGGTCTCCTGGAAGACACGCTTGCCTTCCTCGTCTTCGATCCAATCCGGGGTGTCCATGACGATGCGTCCATTGCGCTGGATGATGGAACGCAACGGCAGGTTCAGGTCGCGCCACCATTCGACGTCGGTCACGTCGCCGAACGTACAGCACATGGCGATGCCGGCGCCCTTGTCCATTTCCGCGGCCTTGTGCGCCAGAATCGGCACCTTCACATGGAACAGCGGGGAGTAGACGTACTGGCCGAAATACTGCTTGTAACGCTCGTCGTCCGGATGTGCGATCAGTGCGCCGCAGGCCGCCAGCAGTTCCGGACGGGTGGTTTCGATGTAGATCGGAGTGCCGTCTTCGAAACGGAATGCCACCTTGTGGTAGAAGCCCGGGTATTCGCGGGATTCCAGTTCGGCCTGAGCCACTGCGGTCTGGAAGGTCACGTCCCACAGGCCCGGAGCATCTTTCTGGTACGCTTCACCGCGGGCCAGATTGCGCAGGAATGCCTTCTGCGCCACGCGCTGCGGGTGTTCGCCGATGGTGTGGTAGGTCTGCGTCCAGTCAATGGACAGGCCGAGGGAACGCCACAGCGCCTCGAACTGCTTCTCATCCTGAGCGGTGAGCTTTTCACACAGTTCGATGAAGTTCTTACGGGAGATCGGAACCTGATCCTTGGCGTCGATCTTCTTGCCATCGGTACCTTCGAACGGCGGCACGAAATTCGGGTCGTACTTGAGGGAGGTGTCCACGCGCACGCCGTAATAGTTCTGCACACGGCGTTCGGTCGGCAGACCGTTGTCGTCCCAGCCCATCGGATAGAACACGTCGTAGCCGTTCATGCGCTTGAATCGCGCGATCACATCGGTATGCGTGTACGAGAACACGTGGCCCACGTGCAGGTGGCCGGAAACGGTGGGCGGCGGGGTGTCAATGGAATAGACGGCCTTGCGGTCGCGGGTGCCCTGGAACTTGTAGACTTCGTTTTCGTCCCAGACTCCGCGCCACTTGTCTTCGAGACCGTCCACGCCGACCTTGTCGGGCAGCGGCGTGAGGTTCGCGTTGATGGTATTATCTTGGCTTTCAGTCATAAACGCTAGTCTAGAAAGCGAATGTGACAACTTACGGAACTGCAACCGAATGCCGAAATCGCGAAATAATCGCAGAAAAATCAGTGCAGTTTTATTCTGCTTAACGGAAGCAGCCGGTCGGTCAGATTTTTCGGATATCCCTGCAACTGGTCGCTTACCGCAATGAAATTCTTACGCGTGTACAGCCAGTCGCTTGCCGCGTTCTCGCTGACGGTGCGTGCATACGTGCGCATGCGATCCTGATAATCGTTGTCGTTGGTGGCCGCCATCGCATCCGCATATGCTTGCTGCGCATCGCCATTTTCGAAATGGAACATGCTTTGGCCGTCGGTGAATACGCTCGCATCGTTTTCGCCGCTCATGGTGGTGAGCGCAACATTGTACGTGCCGGCATTCATGCGTTCCGTGACTTGTGCCGCGGAATCAAGCACTTCCAGATTGACGCCGATATTGAGCTGTTCGATCGCCGATTTCACGGTATTGCCGATCTGCTCGTATTTCTTGGGCACTAACAGATCGATGTCGGCGATATAGGAGGCACCGAAATAGCTGCGCATCTGCTGGCCCTGTTCAAGATTGTATGGGAACAGTTCGCTTAAGTCCTCATAGCCGTCTTCCAGCGGGCTGATCGGACCGCCGAGCGGCGAATAGGCGTCCGGAGCGTTTTTGACGATGGATTGGGCGTCGATGGCGTACCGTGTCATTTTGCGGATCTGCTCGTCGGAGAATGGACTTTCGGTGCCGTTGTTGAAGGCGAGCATCACTTTGTCGAAGCTGATGCCGCTGTCGGAATTGATGCCGCTTTGCTGGTTGAGCTCGTCCGCCGCTGATGCGCTCAACGGCAATGCCATGCTGATTTTCTTGGCTTCCATGGCGCTGACCAGGGAATCTTCGGAAGCGTAGTAATACAGCGTTATTTGCGATGCTGCGGCTTTGGTGCCCCAATACGAGTCGTTGCGTTGCAGCACGATCTGCGATTTCGACATGCTCGCCACGGTGAACGGGCCCGATCCTACGGACTTTTTACTGTAATTCGCCTTGCTTTCCTCGTCATAGACGATGCCGGCACGCCCGCTGAGCGCGCGCAAAAGCCTTGGATTTGGCTGATTAAGCGCGATGACTACTGTGTTTTCGTCAGGATTGGTGATTTCCTTGAGATCGCCGAGCTGGTCGGCACCCACGTAATTATTGTTGATGACGTTTTGCAACGACCAGACTACGTCCGACGAGTCGAGTTTATGCCCGTTGGCGAAGGTCATGTTGGTGTTAAGCGTGAACGTGTAGGTCAGTCCGTCGTCGGAAATCTGCCATGATTTGGCGATTGACGGCTGCAGTTTGTTCGTTTCGCTGCGTGATACCAAGGTCTCGTACACGTTTTCGAGCAGCGCCTGCTCTATTGCAGTGCCCTGTTCGCTGCGGATGTCAAGCGATTCCGGCGCGCTGCCCTGAATGCCGATGGCCACGGAGGAATCTGAAACGAGCGTGGTGAAGGAGGTGATCGGATTTTTGCGGTTTGTCAGCGACCAGCCCAGCCAGGTCATGACGCTGAGCATGATGGCGACGCCGAAAAAGACCAGCCACCGCGTGATTTCGGCTTTTAGCTTGGCTTCCCGCCCGTTTTCTTCTTCCATGGTGTCTTCCATGCTGCCGAGTCTAGTTGACACGTGCTACAGCGGGTGCTGCATCTACGGGGTGATTGTTCCAGTGGGTGGGAGGACCCCCGTTGGAAGGTCCGATGCGGAACTACGCTGCGAATGCGCTGGGGCAGGTGTCGTTAAGCGGGCAGTTCAGGCAGTCCGGCTTGCGAGCATGGCATATGGCACGACCGTGCAGTATCAGCCTGTGAGACAGATCCGTCCATTCCTCGGGCGGGAAGCATGCGGTGATCTCACGTTCAATGGCCTTGGGGTCAGGAGAGCCGCTCGCCCAATCCGAACGCCAGCGCAGTCGACCGGTCACACGAATCACATGAGTGTCAACAGGAAAACCTGGCATGCCAAAAGCATTTCCAAGCACCACATTCGCGGTTTTGCGCCCCACGCCTGGCAGACTTGTCAAAGAGTCCATATTTTGCGGCACTTCGCCATCGAACCGTTCGCACAATGCGTAAGAAAGTCCGATGATATTCTTTGCTTTCGTATGATGAAATCCGATGGAATGAATGATGCTTTCCACATGTTCGGGATTGGCGCTCGCAAGTGCGTCTGGTCTCGGATATTCGTCGAATAATTCCGGCGTGACCATATTCACCCGCTTGTCGGTGGTTTGTGCGCTCAGTACGGTCGCCACCAGCAATTCAAAAGGATTCGAAAAATTCAGCGCGCACTTCGGATGCGGAATCTCCTCGCACAATACTGCGTATTCTTGATGCATGCGTGACAGTCGCGCTTGTTTCGATTCCTTGGGCACGTTACCAGTCTACCGTCGCATGAATAGTGCAACCGCACGCACGAAAGTGAAATAGCCGACAGCCAAATCGCAGACAATTGCAACAATCGCAAGTATTGCAAATCGTCTGAAAAACAAGCGGATAGTAAGAAAATCAGCCTTCGTTCGAAGCGTTACGGGCCGCGGCATCCTTAGCTGCAGTTTCGCTCTCTTCCTCTTCGGGAGGGTCGAAACGATAGCCGACATTGCGCACAGTACCGATCACATGCTCGTATTCGCCGCCCAACTTGGCGCGAAGGCGACGGATATGCACGTCAACCGTACGGGTGCCGCCGTAATAGTCGTAGCCCCACACCTCCTGCAGCAGCTGCGCGCGGGTGAACACGCGCCCCGGATGCTGCACGAGATACTTGAGGAGCTCGAACTCCTTGTATGCCAAGTCGATTGGATGCCCGTGCAGACTTGCCGTGTAGCCGTTGGTATCCACTACCAAGTCTCCGGAGTGGATCATGCCGTCTTCGTTCTGCACGCCCGATTCACCGGAACCATACATTGCGTTGATCGGCGAGTTGCCACGCTCCGACACCAGGCGAAGACGTCCCTCGACCTCGGCCGGAGAGGCGGATGCCACTACCACGTCGGCGATGCCCCACTGCGAATTGACCACGGTGAATCCGCCCTCGGTGAGGATGAGCACGATTGGCGTGGAAAGTCCGGAGGCGTGAATCAGGCGGCACAGCGTTTTCGCCGTGGCCAAGTCATCTCGCGCGTCAAGGAAAAGAATGGTGCTTTCCGGCATTTTCACCAGACTCGCCGCATCCATCGGCAGCACGCGCACACGGTGGGAAAGCAGCGCCAGAGAAGGAAGCACGGTAGCTGGGTCGCTAGCGAACGTCATAAGCGTCAGATCCGTCACGTCAGCTTCCTTTGTCTCTTGTACTGGTTTCGTATCGTTGCCGCGATTGTACTCTTGTTGTGTGTTATCGGCGTTTCATTAATTTTATCTGAACTATGTGGACACTTGCGGCTACATTTAATGGTATTGCATACGTAATGACCACATTATGGAAAAACATGAAAAGGGGACGAAATGACCGCCTCTGAAAAAGCTGCCGTCAAGTCGGCTCAGAAAGCCTCGTTCGGCAAGGTGTTTGCCGTCCAAATCGCCGCATATGTGGTGCTGGTTGTGCTTGCGCTGATTCCTGGCATTTCCTATGGGAATACGGAAGAGCCTGCAATCGTGTCGTTCACCGTTGTGGCTTCCGTGGCGATGATTGCGCTGCTTGCTGTGTTCAACCCGTTCCGCGATGGTGTTGTGGGTCATGTGATTTCCGTGGTTGCGGGCTTGCTTTCCGTGGTGTGTGCCACGACGGTGATGCTTGGACGTGCGATTTTCCCCGCTGGTTTGGGCAACGAAGACATGTTTTGGATGCAGGAAGGCTGGATTGCCGGTGTTGGCGGTCTGCTGATCCTGCTGATTGTGGTTTCGTTCGGGCGCCAGATGGCGCGTGAGAACCGTACGCATCTGATTCGTTCGCTGTCGCACAATGTTGTGGAAGGCGTTGCCATGATTGGCAGCGCGGGCTGGTGTTTCTTGTCAACGTTGCTGCCGATTCGCTCCGGCGAAAACGCGGCTTCCGCCGAGTTTGCCGTGAGCCCGGCGTGGACTGTCTCCGTGATCGTGTCGCTGTTGCTGATCGTTGCGCTCGATGCGTGCTCGTATTGGTGGAATCGTAATGCCGATCCCGATCCACAATCCAAGAATCCGTGGATTGGCATCGCGCTGCTGCCGGTTATGATTTCCGGAATTGTGGTCGGCCTTGCATCGTATGCGAACGTCATACTTTGGTAATGCGATTCTTGCAATCGTGGGAAAGCAATCATAAGAAAATAATCTTTTTACAATAATTCGTAATGCAAAAGCCCGTAATCATGTGTGATTACGGGCTTTTGCTGTAGTTTGTATATCTGTTTTTATCTGACTTGCGATTGTTATGCGAGGAATCCGAGATGTTCCAGCAGTACTTTCACACCGATCAGAATGAGTACGACGCCACCCGCGATCTGTGCGGGTTTCTGCCAGTGCGAGCCGAATGCGCGGCCGATATACAGGCCGGCTGCGGAGAACAGGCCTGTGGTGATGCCGATGATGATCACTGAAATCCAAATGTTCAGCGTCATGAATGCGAAGCTGACACCAATGGCGAATGCGTCGATGCTGCAGGCCACGGCGAGCGGAAGCATGTGTTTCCAATCGAAATTGGCGGTTTCCTTGGCGTTTTCCTCGTCCTCTTCGAATGCTTCACGCACCATGTTGCCGCCGATGAGGGCGAGCAGACCGAAAATAATCCAATGGTCGACGGCGGTCACGTATTTACTGAACGTGGACGCGGCGAAATAGCCGAGCAGCGGGAAAAGCGCCTGAAATCCGCCGAACCAGAGGGCGGTTTTGAACGCGTCGAGGCCGCGCAGTTTTTTGATGGTGAGGCCTTTGCCGATGGAAACGGCGAACGTGTCCATAGATACGGAAATGGCTATGAGTAGTATTTGAATCAACATAGCTGGTATATGGGTTCATCCCGCCGGTTTCCCACGGGATGGGCCTCGACGGAGTCTCACGTCCGCCTACGCCTAGGGGTACCGACATAGAACTGCCGCGCCAGCCAGCGGGCTTTGAATTCTGCGAATACTGTTCGCATGTCGTGAATTACGTGTTTCACTATAGCGGCCCCAGCGAATATGCGCGTGTGATATGAGTGTATCCCGCTTGCGGGCTATTTCTTCCACTCGCTGGAGGAATCCGGACACTTGGAGGGTATGGTTTTATCCGTTTTCTTCCAGTATTTGGAGGTTTTGGGACGTTTGGATACGCGAAAAGCCCGTTGACATGTGTAAGTACATACGTCAACGGGCTTTTCACGTAAAGTCGCTACCTAGAAAGGGGCGAAATCACTCAGCTTCGGATTCGGCGAGGCGCTTGCGAGCGGCCGCGATTTCAGCTTCGGCCTTCTCGGCACCGGTCCAGTAATCGCCCGGCATGACTTCCTTGCCCGGCTCCAGAGCCTTGTACTGCTCGAAGAAGTGCTTGATTTCAGCCTTGTGGTACTCGGAAACGTCTTCGACATCCTTGATATCGTCGAAACGCACGTCAGCCGGCACGCACAGCACCTTGTCGTCTCCGCCAGCCTCGTCGACCATGTGGTACAGGCCAACGGCGCGACATTCCACCACGCAGCCCGGGAACACGGAGTTCGGAATCATGACGAGTGCGTCGAGCGGATCGCCATCCTCACCCAGAGTGCCGTCGATGTAGCCATAGTCATCCGGGTAACCCATGGAAGTGAACAGGGTACGATCCAAGAACACGCGGCCGGTCTCGTGATCCACTTCGTACTTGTTCTTGGAGCCGCGCGGAATTTCCACCACGACGTTGAAGGTTTCTGCCATGTCATTTCTCCTTGAGATTGGGCAGTTTACATTATCAGTAACCACAATACCGCTTTCCACCGAAGTGGAACCGGTATTGTGGCATGAATCGAAACGAATTTCTAGTTGAGCTGACCGAGATTAATCAGATCGGTTGAAAATCAGTCTTCGACGACGGTCAGCACGTGTGCCACGTCGGCCCATGGGGCGAGCGAAACGTAGTTGTCGTAACCCCATTCGAAGTCGCGGCCGGTCAGCTCGTCATGCACCTTGAGCGGCTTGTCGGTGGCGAAACCGAAGTCGCCAAGCTCCACATGCACGATGGACTGGTGCGCGTTGTGGCCGTCAAGGTTTACGATCACAATCACCGTGTCTGCCTTGCCGGTGCCGGTCAGCTCGGCCGGGGTCTGGCGCAGGAATGCAATCACGCCCGCATCGTCGCTCGGCAGAATGTGCAGATTGTGGTAGCTGCGGCATGCCGGGTGAGTGTCACGAATCTTGTTGAGCGAAGTCAGCAGTTCGGCGATACCGTACTTTTCGGTGCTGTCCCAATCGCGCACCTTGACTTCGTACTTCTCATTGTCGATCTGCTCTTCGAAGCCCGGACGCTGCTTGTTTTCGATTAGCTCGTAGCCGTTGTAAATACCCCAGCTCGGGCTGCCCATAGCGGCGAGCACCGCACGCACCGCGTGACCGGCGATGCCGTTGTCTCGCAGGTAGGCGGTGAGAATATCCGGAGTGGTAGGCCAGAACGTGTTGTGCTGGTAGAAGCCGCCATCGCCGTTGGTCTCTTCGAAGTACTCTTCGAGCTCTTCCTTGGTGTTGCGCCACGGGAAGTAGCAGTGCGACTGCGTGAAGCCCACATAGCTCAGCGCGCGCATCATGCCCGGGCGGGTGAACGCCTCAGCGAGGAATAGCACTTCCGGATGCTTCTTCGTAACGGCGGCGATCACATCCTGCCAGAAACGCACCGGCTTGGTGTGAGGATTGTCAACGCGGAAGATCGTCACACCCGCCTTGACCCACAGATCCATAATGCGTTCGACTTCTTTTTCGATGCCTTCCATGTCGGCATTGAAGTCGATTGGGTAAATATCCTGATACTTTTTTGGCGGATTCTCGGCGAATGCGATGGTGCCGTCCGGCTTGGTGCGGAACCAGTTCGGATGTGCCTTGACCCACGGGTGGTCAGGAGAGCACTGCAGGGCAAAATCAAGCGCGATTTCCAAGCCCAGCTCGTGGGCGCGCTCGCAGAATGCCTTGAAATCGTCCATGGTGCCAAGCTGCGGGTCAACGGTGTCGTGGCCACCCAGTTCGGAACCGATGCCGAACGGGGAGCCCGGATCGTTCGGGCCGGCTACCAGGGAATTGTTGCGTCCCTTGCGGTTGGTCACGCCAATCGGGAAGATCGGCGGCAAATACACAATGTTGAAGCCTTCGGCTGCGGCACGTTCCAAGCCGGCGACCGACGTCTTGAGGTTGCCGGGAACGATCTTGCCGTCTTCGGCGTAGTAGGCGCCTTCGGAACGCGGGAAGAACTGGTACCAGGAGGCGAAGCTGGACTTCGGGCGTTCCACGCAGAAACGCTGCGGATTCGACTCGGACAGACCGTCACGCAGCGGGTTGGTCTCGTGCAGACGTTCGATGTCGCTGCTCTGGGCTGCAGCGAGACGCTCTTCGGCGCTCAGCGACTTGTCTTCCATGGCCTTGGCGGCGTCGCGCAGCACCTTTTTGTCGGCTGCGGAAAGCTTGGAATCCTTCGCGTCGGCCCAACGCGCGAGCAGCCGTGCGCCGGATTCCAGCGCATTCTCCACGTCGTCGTTCACTTCAACCTTGATGGCGGCGTCGTGCAGCCAAGACTGGTAGGTGTCTTCCCAGCCTTCAACCACGATCTGCCATTCGCCCAGCTTACGCTTGATGGCGGCATAGTCGGCATCCCACGGCTTCAGATCGCTGTGCTCGCCGATCTTGACCATGGCTTCCCAACGGTCGAGACCCGGATTGGTGCAGGTCATGGCGAAACGTTCAACCTCGCGGCCGCGTGCGCTGCGCACGGACACGGTCGCTCCGGCCTTGGTACGGCCTTCGATGAACACTTGTGCAGTGACGTTGAATGCTTCGCCGAGCTCCACGCGTGCTGGGAACAGGCCGTTCTCAACGTTCGGGGTGATGTCGAGCACGTTCACGCGGCCGAACTGTTCGGGGCTGGTGCGTTCGATGACGGGAGCTGGGGCTTCGCCTACGACTTGCGGTGAGGCGGTCTTCGCCTTGGCGGTGCGCTTGCGAGCGGTGGATGCCGTAGGCTTTTTGGCGGCAGTGCGCTTGTTAGGCGTCTGAGACATTGATGACTCCACCTTAGCGGTCGTCCTCTTGATGGTTGATTGCTTGGTTGTGGTGCGCGGTTCCGCGCTCTTATCTTCTTCTGCCATAACGCCGATTATAGAGGAGAAAAGGTGGATTGGGTGAACCATCTTCTGACCAGCGATTCTCCGCCCTTTGTGGGTAACTTCTTGACTTAAGTTTGGCAAAACGTTTTTTGTGGATAAGTCGCGGTTTTCAACAGGCAAAGTTATCCACAAAATGCCGAAAAATACATCCTCCGACCACAACCCTTGAAAAAGACCATGCGGTAATCGCAAGTATGCAAGTCTGTTGAATCACGGCAACAACGACGTGCATATCGAAAGGACGATGCAATGAATGTTATGAAGCGACATATGCTTGCGATTCTGGCCGCGGTATTGGCGTCCTGCGCCATAATCGTAGCGATGACATGCCCGGCAGCGCTGGCCGCCGAACAGCTGCTACGCGCGAACGGCAAGCATTACAACTATTTTCTTGATGGAAAACCGTATGTGATCGGGGTGAACGCGGAATCGAGATCAGGCAAATTCTATTATTGCCGGCAAATAGAAAGCATGACCGACTATAAGGTGACTGAAACCACCACCGTGGAAAATACGGAAGCGGCGCGGCGCCTTGCATGGCTGCTGTCCGAATATCAACATGACGGGGAACCGGTGCTCACGTATGCGGCGATCGGCGTGCTGGTGCACCGCAACTATGATGACCAAAAGGTGTGGGCCAAGCATGAGCAATACCTCTTTTCAGTGATGGACGGGCTGGAAAGCAAGGTCAACGAGCTTTGGGAGGAGGCTGCGAACAAGCTGCCGGTTTCTTCGATGGTGACGCGTGATGATCGGCAGGGATTGCGGTCCGGAAGTCTGTTCGTGCAGTTGCTGGATGCGAGTGGACAGCCGGTTGAAGGCGTATTTACGGCGACGATCGAAGGTCCGGCCGTGTTCGACGAAGATGACGAGCCCACGGCAGTCGGCTGGGCCGAACTGGAGGGAACCACCGTGTATTGGCATGCAACGGGCGCCGGCGAGGTCAATATCAAGGTCGGATACCAGTCCGTAGGATTGGATGAGGCCGTCACCGCGCAGAAAATGATGGTGCTGAACGATGTGGTGGAACGTGAGGATAGCCTGCTGACGTTCGATGTCGACAACCTTTATGCTCCCGAGCGGGAAATGCCGCAGACAGGAAGTCCGATGGGGCTGGTGTTGGGTTTGGCGGCTGCTGTGATGTGCTGTGGGGCGTTCATGCTATATGCCGTTCGTCGACGATGATAGGCGGCGATGATGACGCTTCATGGAGGCGAGTTTGTGAAACCTGGCCGAATATGCTGAAGGAAGCCAGCGAAAAGAACGTGGCGAAATTCGAAACTCGCGAACAGTCCGATCAGCTGCCATGTCCAGATTTTGACCGGATTTTGTTAAGTAATCGGCTTGGCCAAGATTCGGCAGGAAAACAAAAAAGTCAGGAACCACTATGGTTCCTGACTCTCACTGGTAGCGGGGCATGGATTTGAACCTTGGACCTCTGGGGACACCAGAGGTCCAAGGTTCAAATCCATGGGGCTTCTGAGCTTATCCAAGCTCAGTTTAGCCGCGTGAAGATCAGGATGCCCATGATGGATCATGAGGAACAAAATCAGCGCACCGGTCCCATGGCGCAAAAGCATCGAAGGGTGGACTGACACCCTTAGGGCGGCCGGCCTATCAGCACAGACAATCAAAAGCCGTCGATACAAGATGGTGCATCTCGCGGCGCTGTTCATGCCATCAGGTCCCGAAGACGTGACCACGGAGCAGATTGTGCAGGTCTTTGCGCGACAACAATGGAAACCGGAGACCCGCAAGGCGTACCGGAACACCATTTCGTCGTTTTTCCGTTGGCTGCACAAAAGCTGCAGGAGAAGCGACGACCCGAGTCTGGATGTGCCACGCGTGAAGAAGCCACACGCGCATCCCCGGCCATGCCCGGACAAATACGTCACGGCTGCGATGGAGAAGGCCACGGCAGCGGAAAAGCTCATGATCCGGTTCGGAGCTGAGTGCGGGCTGCGGCGCGGAGAGATTGCCCGTGTCCATAGCGATGACGTCGTGGCTGACAGTGCCGGCCATTCGCTTATCGTGCGTGGCAAAGGCGATAAACAACGTATCGTGCCGTTGCCGGACGATTTGGCCGCCATCGTCATGGACGCGAACGGATACCTGTTTCCCGGCCGGTTCGGCGGCCATGTGGAAGAGTCCTATATCGGGGACCACATCAGTCATCTGCTGCCGGACGGGTACGCCGCGCACACGTTGCGGCACCGTTTTGCCACCACGGCATACGCCGCCACACACGACCTGTTCGTGGTCGCGGAACTGCTCGGCCATGAATCGGTTGAGACCACGGAGCATTACGTGGCGATGCCGGACGGCCGTCTGAGAGAAGCCACGGCGGCCGTCCGACTCACGGTCTAATCCTCGGCTTTGATGGTGATATGCAAGCTGTCGAGCTTGTCGGCAACGGCCTTCTTGACAGCTTCCGCGATTTGGTCCGGGTCCGCGCCGAGGCTCTTGGCCATTGCGTCAACGGCGGCTGAGAGCGCTGTGATCTGCGCGGTGAGCTGTGGGATCAAAGTATCATGCAGTCGAATCACGTCGCTGGTGGCGTCGCTGATGATGTCCCTTGCCGGACGGCCGTTCGGCAGCTTGTGCAGCCACGTGCCATTGGTCAGGCCCGTGTCGTGCATGGCGAAAACGTCCTGGATCGCCGGCGACAGGCAATCGCGCACACATGAGCCGTTCGGCAGCTTGTGCGTCCAGATCTTCATGATGTCTTCATCGGTCAGTGCCATTTCTTTTCCTTCCAGTAGGTTGTTTGCCTTGTCGATGACCTGCTGATACGGCAAGCCGTTGGGCGCGAGGTCCGGACAGGCCGCGTGGTCGGTGCCGGGAATCTCCCTGTGCAGCCACACATTGCCTTTCAGTCCGTCGTGCCACAGTTTCCTCCATCCGTAGCGGCGTGCGATGTCAGCGCACAGTCTGGCGCTTGCGTCGATACACGCCTGCGTGCAGACAGCGCCGGACATGCCGCCCTCGTGTTCGATGCTGATGGTCGAACAATTCGACATGTAGTTCGCATCGGAGTAGCTGCCGTCTCGTTCCGAAACGTATTGGTGGATGGTGCCGTCCGCACCGATACCGTAGTGGGCCGAGGCTTGGCTGGCGCTGTTGGCGAACGTGGAATCGGTGCCGGCCAGGTATCCGACCATGATGTGCAGCGTGATGTGCGTGACGCCGTAGCCTTGTCGTCCCGTGTAATGGTTCGGGCTTCCCTTCCAGATGATCCCGTCCATCAGTCACCTTCCTTGCTGCTGCGGAAGAGAGCGAGGATTGGACTGTCATGCAGCTCCGGATTGATTTCCGACAGATTCTCAATGACACTCGCCACTTCGGTCAGGACGATATAAACGCATGTCGGGATGATGATCGGCACGGCGAAGCCCATGTCAAGGACGCGCTGACCATGTTCCAGGATCTCGGCCAAGGCCACGATCATGACGAAAGAGATCTTGTGCCAGAGCCCATCCCTCATTTTCACGCTGCTGACATCGTGGTTCTTCACGGCCTTGGCGAAGCCGGTGAGGAAGTCCATGACGATCATGATGCCGACGATGCAGAGCGCCGCGATTTCCGTTTTATCCAATTCCTTGCTCCTAACGTTCGATGCGCCATGCGAGAATTGCGCTGGTCCATGTGTTCTTCTTATAGGCAACCGGGCCTCTGAAGGCACGGAAGAAAATCTCATCCTCATTGATGGTGAAACCGGTCACCGGAGATGCATTAGCGAGATTGTCAACACCGAGAACGTTGATGTCGATGCCCGCACCGGGTCGGAGACCGGCGGGGATATGGCAGAGTCCAGTCATCGCCCATGCCGTCATATTCCAGTCGCCGCCGGTGCGGATGATTTTGATTGGGCAGACGATGAGGTTGCCGGCTCGTCGGGGATAAGCGGCGATGGAGAAGTCCGGGTGGCTGAATGTCAGTTCGGGCACTGCCATGTCGGTCGCTGTCACGAGCTTGACCCATGCCGATCCGGTGTAGACATACGCGCCGTTGTTCGCGGCGGTGGTGTCGGAGGTGACATAGCCGGTCTGACCGGTGACGCCGGTGGTAGTGGCGAGCATGTTGAGGGTGGTGGCGAGGACGGGTTTGACGCCTGCGGGAGTGCTGCGTCTGTCCACTTGGTCGAGCGCCTGCTCGAACGTGTCGGCCATGGCCTTGAACGAGTCCGGCGCGGTTGATACGAGGTCGGAGCCTTCGGGATATGAGAGCCCGTAGATGGGTGTCGTTGCTGTCATTGTGTTCCTTCCTTTTCGTCGATGGGTGAAGAAGTGTCGATGATCTGGATCATCGAGAGGTCGCAGACGTGCAGGTCGAGCTGCCGCCAGCTGAGGGTGGGCAGGTCGGTCCATGTGATCTTCGCGGTCAGCAGCGGCCGGAGCGCGGCCAGCGTCGCTTCCTGGGTGAGTGTGGGCTTGCCCGCGCGCCACCGGTATGAGAGCGTCCCGCCGATGGTCGTGATGGGGCCGGTGAAGGACGGTCGGCCGTCCGAGCCGGTCAGGGCCGACGCCTTGGCCTTGACGATGATGAACGGGCCGGATGGGCTTGCCTTGTACAGCCATGGAAGTCGTGCCGGGTCGATTCGCGTGCTGTTGAACGTCACCGTCTCCGGGACCATGCGCAAGTCGTTCGATTCGAGCCATTGCGCGACGTTGGCGCGGTCCGTGTCACTAACGGTCGAGGTGCCGCCGCTGTTCCATACGCCGCCCGAGTCGTCCACGGCGAGCATGTCGGAATCGATGGTGAGGCTCTTCTGCATGGCGGTCAATTGGGGTGGCAGACGGTTCTGGTCTCCCATCGTGATCTCCACGTCGTCGAAAGAGAGCTTGCCGTTGTCCGATTTGACGCGTTTCGCGTTGATGACGACCTGTGTCAAAGGTTCGGTGATGCTCAGATCCGTCGATGCCTCGATGTCGGCCGCCGAGAGCGCGTGTCGTGTCGCGTCGTCGGTGAGGACGTTGAGCCGGCCATCGGTTGACAGGTGCACGGCGATCGGGTCGGCGAGGAACAGCGGCCTGAGGGTTGATGCCGCGCCGTCGTAGACTTCGTGCCATTGCGGGAGTCGTGGCCCGGCGGTGAGCCGGTGCAACAGGTCGAGCTGCGATGGGTGGTCGGATGGCGTGTAAGGCGCGACGCTTGACGGCAGGGCGAGCCCGTCCAGTTGGGCTTCCGGCGCTCCCTGCGCCGAGGCCCTGCGGTTCATCTCCTTGAGGCGTGCGGATGGCGTGCCTATCCAGTGCGCGCCGTCCCATTTCGCGGCCGTGTCTGTCGGTCCTTGGGATTGCAGGCGCTTCCACACGGCCATCCTCGATGTGGCGGAGAGTTTGAGCAGCCACCCGCCGTCGCTGGCCGGTTCGATGCTGCCGCCGGTGGATACGGTGCCGGCGAACATCGTAGAGGCGGGCGAGTCGGTGGATTCCGGCGAGTCGGGGGCGTAGGCGCGGTGCAGTGAGTCGATCGGGATGCGCAGATCTTCCCAGCCGCCCATCGACGGCTGAAGATCTTGCCATCTGGGTTGATCGGAGAACTGCACGATCACTTTCAGGCCGGCCAATGTCAATGCCTTGCCGGCGAGCCGTCCGGTCTTGTCGCGCAGGGTGAAGGTCATCGCGGCAGGTTCGGGCTGTTCGTCGATGCTGTCGCTTCCCCACCGGATAGTGAACGAGTCGAGGGTGGCGATGTCCTTGGTGGAATCGTTCACCGGTGTCCAGCCGCTGCCGGTGTCGATGAACATGAAGCACTGCTGCATCATGACCTCCTTGCGTCGTAGTCGGCCAGGAGCCGTTTGATGGCCTTGGCGGTGCCGTCCTTGTCGATGACCTCGCCGTTGATCTCCACGTTCCAGGTGTTGACCACGGCTGGCGTGGCCGTGTTGCCTTGGGTGGAGAGGTTGAGGGGCATGGCCGCGAGTCTGCGGTTAGCGCGGCTGATAGCGGTTTCCACGTTGCTGTCGAACCCGGTGTTGAGGCCCTGTGCGAAACCGGTCATGATGGCCTGGCCGGCGGGGATGAGCAGGCGACGGTCGTAGCTGATCGGGCCCTTGTGAGCCTTGATCCAGTCGCCGATGCCGCTGATCCAGCCGGTCACGTTGCTCCAAGCGCCTTTGAGGCCGTTGAGGAAACCGTTGATGATGCTTGCGCCTGCGTTGACGAGGATGCTGCCGGCGTTGCCGAAGCACCCGGCTATGGAGCCGGGCAGTCCGCGAAACCAGCCGACTACGCCGTTCCACGCGTTCCTGGCACCGTTCGCGGCCGAGTTGAAGATGCCGACGATGGTGGAGCCGAGACCGGAGAAGAAGCCGATGATGCCCTGCACGCAGCCGGACAGGAAACCCGTGAAGCTCGACCACACGGCCTTCCCGGTGTTGGTGCAGGCGAAAAAGTAGGTGAGTCCGGCCACGAGCGCGGCGATGAGCGTGATGACCAGCATGATCGGGTTCGCGGCCATGACCGCGTTGAGCAGTGCCTGAGCGACGGCGGCAATCCGCATGGCGGTGGTGACGGCGGTGACGGCTGCCACGGCTCCGCCGACGGCGGCCACGAGTGGCGTCACGAGATCCGTGTTTCGACTGATCCAGTCGCCTGCGGTCTTCAGCCAGCCGCCGACCGTCTGAGCGGCCGTGGCGACGGCGTTGAGCACGTTGCCGAACGAGGTTCCGGCCGGCTGTCCTCCGGTCATTGCGTTCACGACGGCCATGATGCCGGTCCACAATGATTGCAGGCCGCCGCCGGCCGACTGCGCGGCCGTCTGCAATGCGGCGAACGCTCCGGTGTCCTTGACCTGTGTGAAGAACGTCTGCAATCCCTGCGTGCCGTTCTGCGCGAGGTTCGTGACTGCCGTCGCGGCCGCGTTGATGCCGCCGGTGACGGCAGGTTTGAACAGGTTGAACGCGTCGGTCAGGCCGCCTGTGACGGCCGCTTCGAGGTTTCCCATGGCTCCCTCGATGGTGCTGGTCGATGTTGCGGCCTGTTTCGCCACGTCGGTCATGCCGAGGTCCATAAGCGCCTTGTTGAACTCGTCTGCGGTGATCTCGCCCTTGGACATGGCGTCGCGGAAGTTGCCCGTGTACGCGCCGTTCTTCAGCAGCGCCTCCTGGAGTTTGCCGGACGCGCCCGGAATGGCGTCGGCGAGCTGGTTCCAATTCTCCGTGGTCAATTTCCCCGCGCCGGCGGTCTGGGTGAGCATCATCGCGACGCTTTTGAAACTGTCGGCGTTGCCTCCGGCCACCGCGTTGAGGTTGCCGGCCGCCTCGGTCAGTTCCATGTAGTCGCCGATGCCGTTTGCCGCGAGCTGCGCGGTGGTGTTCTGGATGTCATCGAGGCCGTACACGGTGGCGTCGGCGTATTTGCGGGTTTCCTTCGCGGCTGCCTGCACGGCTTTGGTGTCGATGCCGGCGAAGCTCATGGTGTTCATGAACTTGTCGGTGCTGTCCGACATGTTCACCACGTCGCCGGCGAAGCCCTTTACCGTGTCCCACAGCGCGGTCACGCCCTTGACGGCCAATCCGCCGATGGCGCTGCCGAAAGCGGCCGCCTTCGTGGTGGTCTTCTCGAACGCCTTGACGGCATCATCGGCGTTGCCGGTGATGCGCACGCTCATGATCGCGCTGTGCGCCATGGTTCACTCCTTCCGTGTTTCTTCCGCTTCCTTGAGCAGTTCGGCCAGTCCGGTGCCCCAATCCAATTCGTCGGCCTCGTTCCTCCACTGCCATGGCGTGCCGCCGAAACGGCTTGCCAGGAGGAACGAGAGACGGCCGAGCGAGTCTTGGGGCCACGCGGCTAGTCCGTAGGGTTTCCCTCTTCCGGCTCCTCCTTCGGTGCCGCAAGGTCGAAGGACGCCACGGTGTTCAGCCAATGCTCGAAATCAGGCATGCTGCGGCCGGCCATGCGCAGGGCCGCGTAGGCCGCGTACGCGCCGGAACGGACGGGTGACTGGGTGATGGTTCCCCAGCCGGCCTCGATGGCGTGCGCCTCGGCCTTGCATGTAGCGCGCATCGTGATCGGCACGAGTTCGCTGGTCCCGTCCGTGTAGGTGATTCGTGTGGTTGCCATTATTTTCCTTTCACTTGCTTCAGTGTCTTGTTGATGAAGTCCTTATAGACCTTTTGCCATTGGCCCTCGGTGGAGGCGACACCGTTGTTGACGAAGAGCCGTGGCCGGATGTGCCGTTTCGGCCACCCGTAGTTGATTGGGCCCGCGTATGGCACGGCCTTGCGGCCGGCGCGGATGACGCCGGCGCGTTTCGTCGCTCCGACACGCAGGCTGCCGGCCAGCCGACCGGTTTTGCCTTGTGGGGCGAGGTTGCGGACGGCGGGCAGTGCGATCTGCGCGGCCTCGCGGTTCACTTCCTTCAGGTCGTCCATGTCCGCTCCGGCCTTGCGCATCGTCTGAATGAAGCGTTTCTGGCCGACGACCATCAATGCCTTGTCAGCCATCACTTGCCCGTGTACGGTGCGTGGGCGACGTTCGTGACGGCGAAGCTCAAATCGTTCGTGTTCTTCGATTTGACATCGCCGCCGATGGCGATTGGCGCGATGGTGACGCTGAAGGTCCACTGGATCTTGCCGTTCGTGTTCGGGACGAACTGGGCCGGAAGCGTCTCGCCCTTGTGGTCGAAGAGCCAGACGGGCAGACCGTCCTCGCTGAAGTCGTCGCCCACGGTGCCCTCGAACGTCCACGTGGTCGTGGTGTTCGTCTCCTCTGATCCGTCGAGGTAGGTGGTCGGGTCGTCGCTGCTGTTCGACGGGTTCAGCTGCGCCTTGGTCAGGTCGGCGCTGAAGTCCCTGCCGTTTGCGGTGTCGGTGATTTTGAAGATGCCTGGTCCGAGCGTGCGGATCTTTCCAGTCATGATTGTTTTCCTTTCCTTGTCTTATTCGGTTTCCAGGGCGTTCAACGTGACCTGGTAGGCCGCTAGCGTGCCGGCTCCTGCGAGGTTCCATGTCGCGGGCGTGGCCTTCTGGATGTTCAGGCCACGTTCGGCGAGTCTGTCGAGCGCTGTGAGGATGTCATCGACTGCGGATGGCTGCGTGGCCGGCGTGCCGGCGATGACATCCAAAGTCCAGACCGGTTCTGGCGGGCCCCATGACGGCCATTCCACGGTCGGGGGTTCGATGAACACGGCCACCTTGCCGGCGGCGGGGCGTACCAGTTGGGCGTCGATGCTGATGCTGCTCACGAGCCCGTCGAGCATGTCGGCGAGCGTGTCCATGAGGGCGGCGCGTTGTTTCTGGATGTTCATGCGATCACCATTCCCCCGGTCAGCACGCCGGCGGCGCGGAGTTTCGGCCAGACGGAGCGGAGCGGGTCGGTGGAGATTCTGAATGGTTCCACGGTCAAGTCGCCCACGTCCATCACGCCGAGCCGGGCGTCACGCATGTTGAACAGGTCGGCGGCACAGGAGACGATGCAATCGGCCAGCAGATCGTCGTCCACGGTGGCGGTGCCGACCGCGTGCGCGACGTATCGGCGCGCCGCCGCGAGTTTGACCGTGAGCCGGTCTTCCTCTCCGGCCGGCACGCCCACCTCGTCGCGGAGTCGTTGCAGCAGGGTGTTGTCCTCGATCATCATGCCGTGGCGAACTTCACCGGAATCAGGCCGTCGGCATTGGTCGTGGCCACGGCCATGTATCCGTAGACGCTGTAGCTGTTGGTCAGGGCGGTCACGGTGCCGTCCGTCAGTTGCGTGGGGCCGCCGGACTCCCACACGGTCACTGCGGCTGGGTCGATGAAGCTGGCCAGTCCGGCGTCGGCGTTCGGCAGGAGCACGACAGGGACGCGCATGAACGTGCCGGCCACGCCGGTCAGGTCGAAACTTCCGATGGTGTCCGACCCGTCTCCGCTGAGGTTGAAGAACCGGTCGCCGGTGTCCTTGAGTTTCACCAGTGCCTTGAGCACGTCCTTGGAGACCGCGAGGCGTGTCAGCGACACGTTGCGGTCGTCGGCCAGTTCGGACGCGTCGATGATGAGTGACACCCAATCGTCGATGGTCATGGCCGCGAGCTGTGGCGCGTCGATCTTGTTGGCGTCAGAGGATGCGTCGCGCTGAGCCTTGATCTCCGCGTACAGGTGGTCGCGCACTGCCTTCTCTGTGGCCTTCGCGTAGGCGTTCTGCAATGCGGTGAGCGCGGTGTTGAGCATCGGAGTGGTTGACCGTTCGATGGTCTGGCGAGATAGGGTGGTGTAGCCGCCGTAGGTGTTGATGTCGGCTGTCTTGGTGCCGAAGGCGACTTTTCCGAAGGAAAGCTCTGAGCCTTCCGTCTCCTGTTTTCCGACGGCTGTGGTGTCGGAGGTCACGACATGGTATTCCATGCTCATGCCGGTCGCCGGGAGCGTGTCATGGGTCAGGAGCTGGGAGACCTTGCGGCGGTCCTCTATCAGTTTGAGATCATCGGCGATCCAGGTGGCGGTGTTGCCGGTGTCCTTGGTGGAAATCAGTTCGCGGCATTCCTTCATCACGGTCATGGCCTGTTCGTCGCCTCGCGCGAGGGCCTGCATGTATTCGCCGTGGCTCCGGTACGCCGCGCCGATGGCAGCCGGTGCCGGTTTCGCGCCCATCTTGCTGATCTCGGCCTTGATGCCGCGCTGTTCCTCCTGCATGGACTGTATCAGGTCCATCAGTTCGTTGTTGTTCTCCATGGTTTCCTTCCTTTGTTCCACGGCTGGTGCCGCTGATTTGGTCATTTTCGCGTTCTGGTAGGCTGGCCAGCTCACGATGCTGGTCTCAAGCAGGCGGACCTTGCGGCGGTGGGTGATGCCGTCGCGGTCCTGCTGCGATTCGAGCGGGATGAATCCGACCGAGAAGCTGTCGAGCACGCCGTCACGGATCAGGGTCATGGCGTCGCGGCCGCGTGCCGTGTCGCTGATCCGCGCGGTGATGTGCAGTCCGTCGTCCGTGCTTTCCGCTTTGGTGATGCGGCCGATGGTCTCTCCGTGCTCGAAGCACAGTTTCGCCTCGTCAAGTCCCTGGAACTCGCATTCTCGGTCGAAGGTCTCGGCTCCGTCCCATGTGTCGATGATGTCGCCGAATGGCACGGCGACGCCTTCCACGGTCGAGGTGCCGGAGTCATCGGCCGAGCGGAGCGTCAGGCCCTTCCATGCGATTTCGCGTTTCTCGATGTTCATTGGTCTTCTTCCTTTCCGAGTGCCGGCAGTCCTTCCTTGCGTCTCACGTCATCGACGGTGAGGAAACCGGCCTCGATGGCGGTTTTGTAGGCCGTGTATCGGTCGCTCATGTTCGCGCGCTGCGAGCTGTCCCAATCGAATTTCGCGGTACGGCCGCGCGGCAGGAGCCGGTTGAAGATTTCCTCGATCTCGCCGGTGTAGGCGGCCAGCGTGTAGTCGGCGAACTCTATCCACGACTGTTCGATGTTGCTGTAGGTGAGGTTCGAGCCATCGACTGCGGCGAGCATGATGCTTGCCGGGATGCCGAGCAGTCGGGCGATCTGCGTGGTGTCGAATTTCTGGGTCTCAAGGAATTGCAGGTCGGCGGGTTTCATGTCGAGTGGCACATATTCCAGGGCTTTGCCGACCACCTTGATGTCTCCGGCTGTGCCGTCGCTCTTCCATGCGTCCTTCGCTATCTGCGCGGTTTCCTTCGTGATGTTCTCGGTGGTGCGCAGATAGCCCTTGAGGTTCGAGCCGTCCGTGAAGAACTTCGCCTTGTAGTCGCGGGCGAGCTGCGCGGCCTCGATCTCCTCGCGTGCCGCCGAGATGGGGCCGAGTCCGCGCAGTCGGCCGGGCACGTTGAGGAATTTGCTGTGCACGACGTCATCGGCGGTGTAGGCGTGGCCGAGATAGGAGAACCGCAGGTCGGGGCGTGCCGGGTCGTCGCTTTCGTCGGTGACGGTCACGTATTGCGGCGGCAGCATCTCGCAGGTGACGATCTCGCCTTTCCAATCGCGCACGATGCGGGTGAACGCGTTGCCGTCGAGCACGAGCGATGCCACGATGTCGGCGATGAAATCACGGCGGGAACGGGAGACGTCCGGCTGCAACACCATGGGGCTCACGTCCGGCAGGTCACGGCCGCCGCGCTGCTCCACGATCGGCAGGCCGGTGATGGCGGTCTGCAACACCTGCACGCCACGGAACACGGTTGAGAGTTGCAACGGTTCGGTGGCCGGCCCCCGTTTCGGTGGCTTGATGCCGTCCGGCATGTCCGTGCCGTCCGCGCCGCGCGTGAGCACGCGGCCTGCGAGCCTCATTCGTTTCCAAAGATTCATGACGCCGAGATTATGCGCGGCGGCACGTCATGGCCAAAAAAACGGTGACATTCAGTGACAAACGGTGACATTCAGTGACAAACGGTGACACGTCAGAAGATTTGCAACGTGCCGTCAGATGGCAGGTGATGCGCTCCCCATGCCGCCAACATGCATGATTCGATCGGCGAGGTCAGCCCGGTGCTGCCACGCCGTGTGACGCGCCATGCGTCGCCGCTCCATGTCCTCGCGCAGCTGGCCGCGCTTGCGTCGAGCTCGGTATCGGCGGCATGGCGAATCAGCCGGTTCCGCAGACCGCTGACGAATGCCTGGCCGACTGCGAGGTAGTCGGATGATTGCATGGCGATCAGTTCGATCAGTGGGTCGCCGGCTTCGTCGGTCATGGATGCGAGCCGGTCGTGCAGGTCGGCGTTTGGCCCCTTGCAGTCCATGACCAGGGGAGCGTGGTAGGTGTCGCAGATTCTCGTGATCTCGGCGGGTGCCATGCCGGTGCCGTCCAGGACTTCAAGCAGTTGCACGGTCACGGTGTCGTCCCGTTCGAGGATCGCCGCCGAGATGGACGTGTTCGTGGCGTCCACGTCCACGGCGGCGGCGATCACCACGGGTCGGCCGTCGATTTGATCCGGCGTGACCGGCGTGGCCAACGTGGATTGCCACAGCTGGTCGGGGATGACGCGTTCGGCCACGCCGGTGTCGCGCCGGTTGCCGAAGGCTCGCGCCCAGCCGGCCTCGTTGCCGGCGAACTGTTCGCGGAAGTCGCGCAATTGGCGGATGTCCCAGAGCAGTCCGGCGGCGGGATGCCATTTCAGGATCGTCTGGAAGTCCTCGGGGTCGGCGTCGTCGGGGATGCCGAAATCGAACCAGCATGTGCGTGTGGGCACGTTTCCGGCGCGGAAGGAGTCGAGCAGGCCGTTGAGGAACGTGGAATCTGCGGTGCCTTCGGTCGAGGTTATCCAGATCTGGGGCTGGACGCCGGTGAAGTGCAGTCTCGTGTTCATGGTCGGGGCCATGCCGTCGAGGATCAGCTTGCCGGTTTCGTCGTCCAGGCTGAACGCCTCGTCGATTGTGAACTTGTCCATCTGCGTGCCATGGCCGGCCACCTTGGTCACGGCCAATGGGCAGATGAAGCTGCCGTTCCGGAAACGTTGTTCCATTCCGCCGTTCGAGAGTCGAGGACGGAGCGCGAACGGGGCAAGCGCGGATTTCGAGAGCTGCTGCACGAAGTCCTTGAAATGCTTCTCGGCGTCCTTGCCGGTCTGCGCGAGGTAATAGATCTTCCGGTCTGGGCCGAGCAGGGCGTTGCGCGTGTCCTCGGTATCGATCAGCGTGCTCTTGCCGCACTGGCGCGGCGTGGAAAGCACCACGCGGTCGTAATAGTACGTTCCGGTGGCCGGGTCGATCTCGCCGGCCACGTCGGCCACGTAGCGTTGCCATGGCAGCAGCGGTTTGCCGAGCATCCCGGCCGTCCTTGACACGATCTCGCCATCGGTCGGCCGCGTTTCGTCGCGTTTCGTGCCGCCGCGCATGAGCATGGTCACAGTCCGGCCTTCGCGTCGGCGATGAAGTCGGCCAGCGTCGGGTCGAGCTGCGGCTGTTCCGGATACATCGCCTTGAGTTCCTGGAACCATGTGAGCAGTGATGTCATGTTGCGGCTGATCTCGCGTCCCTTGCTGTTCTGGATGTCGATGTTTCTGGCAATCGAGAGCATCGACTTGCAGATGTAGGTAGCCTCGGGCGTCAACGTCTTGCCGTCCACGAAGCTTTTGATGAGATTCATGGTCGCGGCTTCCTGCAATCCGGCGGTGCCATAATGGTGTTCGTATTCCTCGAATCCTTCCAATATTCCTTGGTTCATGATGTGTTTTCCTTGGTTTTCCAACGTTTTCATGCTTTTTTGCACGGTTCTGGGGGGAGAAAAGACTTGGCGCGGGGTCTTCGGGCGGTCGACTGTTTAAAAAACCGCTACCAGCGTGGCCGAGCCGTGTCGTCGCCGTGCCTCAGGCCGAGAGCGGCGAGCCTTTGCCGTCTCGCGGCCATGCGGGCATCCACCGCCTGCTGCGTGAGGTGCAGCGAGTACCACTGCTGCGCCGTCCGATACTCCTGCGGCGTGAGGTCGAGAGCGAACGTCACATCTGCCGGTGTCTCGATGACATGCACATCGTAGTCCAGTGCTATCCATTCCGATAGCATGTCGGGATGGCGGCGGGAGCGTGGCAGCGTGCGCACCAGCCACACATCCAACGGCTCGGAGCTTTTGGCCAATGTGCGGGCCGCGCCGTCCCATGCCATCGCGGCGGCGAGGCGGAGCCCATCGCTTGCTTTGGATTGCGTCGGGCACAGGTCGCGCAGCAGGCTGTCGAAGCTGACCACGATGCTGTCACGGCGGAGCATGGACTGCATGGCCATGCCGAAGTCGGCTCGTGGCGGTCCGATGACGACATGCATCGTCGCGCCGTATCCTGACAGCACGCGGTCCTGGCGCATCGCGTTGCAGTGCTTGCAGGCGCGGCGCAGGTTCGCCACGGTGTCCTTTCCGCCATGGCTGAACGGGATGATGTGGTCATCCTCCGTCGCCGTGATGGAGCAGCCGGGCATGCCGAGCCAGCAGCAGTTGCCCCATGTCGCGATGACCTTCGATCTGATGCGCGGGTCTACCGTTTGCCTTCTCATGCCTTCTTGCCTTTCTCTCGTTGGGTGAGTATCCAACAGTTCACGTCCTGTTCCGCGTATCGGATGGCGTTGCCGATACGGATGGGCGGAGGTCCGATGATCGGGACCGACTGCCGCCACCGGATCAGCGTGCGCTGACTGACGCCCAACCGTTCAGACGCCTCAGCAGTGCTCAACATCCTGATGCACGTCACGATCTCGCCTTCTCCCTGAGCAGAAGCGCGATCTGTTCCAGTTTCGCGGCGAGCAGCGGCCAGTCGGCCTTCGAGATGTCCGACCAGACCATGCGCGGCCCGTCCGGGCAGATGATGTTCTGGCCTATCTCCACGTCACCGGGCTGCGGCAGGTCGTGGTCCTCGACTCCGAGCGAGATACGAATCTGCGGTTTCAAAACAGTGGCTCACCTTCATATGCGGTTTGTGGTTTCGTCTGCGGCCGGTATGGCGTGTAGCTGGTGGCCCATTTGCGGAAGCTGCGGCAGTCGATGCGCCAGGTGCCGACACGGTACACCGGCAGCCCCTCATCTTTGAGGCTGAGCAGCGATGGCACGTTCGGCTCGCCGAGCGCACGGCAGACCTGGAACAATTCGATGTCGGTGCGCCCGTTGTTCGCCGCGATGCGGTCCACAGCGTCGGCGAAGCCCTGCATGAGCATCCTGCGCGATTCCTCCGGATAGTGCAACACCTCGTGCAATGGCGGCTTAATCGATGACATAAGACCACATCCCGCACCATTTGGCCAGCGTCAACAGCAGAGACTCGGAATCGTACATCTTGCCGGCGGCGGGAGAACGGTAGACGGGAGCTGGCACGCCCTTCTCTCCGTAGGCCATTTTCAGAGCGGCCTGGAGCTGGTTGTCGTTCAATCCGGACGCCTTCATCAACGACTGTCGTGAGGTGTTCGCCCTGCACCTGATGTTCTTGTCGATCATCGGGAGTGTCATCCTCATCTGCGTCCTCAGTTTGTCGGGGAATGTTGCCTTGCTCAATTTCAATCCTTCCTGTAGCTTTCGGTTGGTGAGCGCTTGAGAGGTCAAGACCTAGAATCTGCTGATGAAAAACGCTCGGCCGAGATTCCCCGGCCGAGCCGTCAACAGATTCCAAAGGTCTTGCAGAACGTTTCGGTCGGAGCCGCGCCGTCGATAACAAGAGCGGCCGAAGCCGCCGGGAATGGTCCACAATCAGGCCACGGCAGAAGCCGTCTATGGTCGCCCGATTCCGCCTTAATCGACGGCCTGAGAGTGTCGGGAGCTAAATTTCGTCTCGCAAATGGCGCGATAGCCACGCGCCTGGCGTTACCGGTCGCTAACCCGGCTCAGCGGTGGCAGGAGTACGCCGTACGCCCCATATGCCGTTAAGTTTTGTCAGTCGTCCGTGAGGAAATCACCACACCGGACAATGGCGAGGACAATCCCGAGCATGAGGACCACGAACGGGCTTGCCAGCAGCAGTACGATGGTCTTGATAAAACGTTTCACGGTCAATCCTCGTTGAAGCATCGGGTGATCTGTTTCTCAAGATCGTCAAGCTCGTAACCGTTGAACGGAACGCGCACGGTGATGCCTTCTTCCGTCTCAACGATCAGCTCGAAGAAGCAATGCTGCTTGCCATCCACTCGCTTGACTGTGACGCTCATTCCTGGGCTCCTTCCCATTCACGACGGACACGCCTCGCGTGCGTCATCGCCTTGTTGATCGCGCCCTTCATCGTCTGAAGGTCGCCCATGTCCAAGCCATCGAAATCGAACGATCGTTCGCCCACCTTGATTCGGCAGGCGAAGCCGTAGGGATTGCCGCCGGTGCATTCCGACGGGTCGATGTCCAGCACCTGGAAGTAATTGCTGGTGCATTCCGGATTGAAAACACTCATTTCACTGCTCCTTGATTCATGGATTTAGGCCCCTTCCTCCGCGGCGATAGGCTTGTAATCGCACAAACCAAACCTTTCAAACAACGAAGGAAGGAAGAATATATGCACCTGAACTTCAGCGACATCATCGCCGCCATCTCGCTATTCTGGACGGCCATAACTTTCGGCAGAACGGTTCGGCATAGACCAGAGGCGTCATGGATGAACTCGTACATCGTCACTCGCCTGCGCAACGCGACGCCACCACTGACCGACGAACACGGCCGCTTGCCAGTCAGGAAGGCCATGATTGCCAATGACGGCGATGGGGACGCTTTCGATGTCCGCGTGTTCGGACACAACTGCATAATCCGCGCATATGCATGGGAAAAACTCTCGAACGGTAGCTGGAAAATCGGCGAGCGGACGATGGTCCCTCGCATATCCAACGAAGACGGCGATGACGTGAAAATAGCCATCTGGCCGCCCGAAGGCGCGGATGACATGCCCGAGGATGCCAGGATCTGCATCCACTGGACCAAATCACCTACAAGACTGCGACGCTGCGGATACGAAGAAATACCCCTCACTTCGGAACTCGCCGACAAATGGTGGGAGGAAAAGGACTGGAAAGCATCGCACAGACTGGCCGAACGATTCCGTGCATGGAGCGCACACCGAAGGTTCCACCACAATCCCGAAGACGCCAGAAAATCACCGCAACCAACCATCTGAATCACCGTGACACGTAAATCGAAACCAGAATGGAAAAAACCAGAGCCGTAATAGACAAAACAAGGTGCCAATCCATTACTTCACCCCCAATGGCTCACGGCCGAGCACGAAATCGGTGGAAACATCGAAGAAGTCGGCTATACGCGACACATCGCGCAGTGTGAAGTTCTTCAGGCCGCGAAGCTTGTTCGACAACGCTTGTTCGCTCATTCCCACAGAGTCCGCTAGCTCTCGTTGCGTGACGTGATTTGCACGCAACTTGCCGCGAACCTGCTTGGCGATCGTTTGTTGCTCATTGATTACTAAACTCACAGTTAATCAGTAAAGCACGGATGCTTAGACAGTTCAAATATGCTGCGTGTCGTCACAACTAAACCTATGGTTTATAATGAAGGTATGGTTAACACAATGCTTAGAAAAACAAGTACTGGACTAGAGCGGCAAAAAATCGCTGTCGCTAACATTAATTTGCTCTTAGCGGTATCTCGCAAGAAGAAGAAGGATCTGGCCGAGTGCATGGATAAAGTACCTCAGGCTCTCTCAAAGATGCTTCAAAACAAGCAAACATGGTTCTTTGAGGATATGTGCAACGCCGCCGATTTCTTCGGAGTCGGTCTTGAGACGCTGCTGAGGACCGATTTAACGCCGATGAAGGCCGAGCAGATATTAAAAAACCGCCGTTCCGATAATGGGAACGACGGTCAATTGGTAGCGGGGCATGGATTTGAACCATGGACCTCTGGGTTATGAGCCCAGCGAGCTACCGAGCTGCTCCACCCCGCGTCGGCTTGTCTTCAAGACAGCTCAATTAATTTTACGATTACTTTCAAATATGTCAAATCGGCGTGTCGTACTCGTTCGACCGTGTGAAATAGCGTCACAAATAGCGCGTTATTCATTTTTCCTATACCCGTTTCGACCGATCGCCGGCGCAGGGGAGTGCGCCATATCCGACTCCGCACCATAATAGAAGTATGCCTATCAAGATTCCCAGCGGCCTTCCGGCCAGAGACATTCTCGACTCCGAGCGCATTTTCGCGCTAGAAAAGCCCGAAGCGGAGCGTCAGCGTGTGCGCCCGCTCAAGCTGGTGATCCTGAATCTCATGCCGAAGAAGGTTGAAACGGAAACACAGCTGCTCCGCCTGATCTCGAAGAGTCCTCTGCAGGTGGAGATCGATTTCATGAAGACCTCCACGCATGAGGGTACGCATGTGAGCGCCGACCATTTAGTAAAGTTTTATGAAAACCTCGACGCGTTCCAAGACAATTATTACGACGGCTTCGTGGTGACGGGTGCTCCCGTCGAGCATCTTGATTTCGAGCAGGTCGATTATTGGGATGAGTTCAAGAAGATTCTCGACTGGGCTTCCACGCATGTGTTCTCCACCATGTATTTGTGCTGGGGTGCGATGGGTGCGCTCAATTACCGCTATAACGTGCGTAAAGAGAATCTTCCGGAGAAGATTTTCGGTGTGTTTCCACAGTATTTGCAGGATGAATACTGCTTCCTGACGAACGGTTTCGACGAGATCTGCCTGCAGCCGCATTCTCGCCTTGCGGGGGTAAACGAAGGTGATGTCGCCCGCAATCCCGAATTGCAGGTGCTTACGTGGGGTCCAAAATCCGGTCCTGGTCTGATCGCTACCCGCGATTTTTCAGAGGTGTTCGCGCTTGGCCATTGGGAGTACGGCAAGTACACCTTGGCCGAGGAGTATGAGCGCGATATGAAGAAGGGAATGACGAACGTGCCGTTCCCCGAAAACTACTTCCCGCATGACGATTCGCAGCTTGAGCCGGTGTTCGCGTGGCGCGCCCACGCGAATCTGTTATGGCGTAATTGGCTGAATTGGGTGTATCAGACCACGCCATACGATTTGAGCGAGGTTCCGCAGCTTCGTGCGCAGAAGCGTCTTGGCACGGATCGTTCGATTCGCCATCAGCCGGGTTTGCCGCGTGTCGATGCGTTCGCGCCGTTCGTGCGCGACGGCTACGGTGTGATCCATAGCTGAATCCAACGTCCCTTCCGTAACATTGCGGAAGCCATCGATGCGTTGAATATGCAGATAATTCGCGTGATGCGAATCGCATGATTGTGTGCATCTTTTTGTTTGCGTCAGTCGCATTCGTCTACGATTTATCGGTGTTGAGCTGAATCAGCTTAAAAAATTTCTGACGCTCGATAGATATGGTGAAACGTTTTACTGACAACATGCGGTATGCTGGATAACGTCGACTATCCGACGAATCACAAAGCCGTGCCTAGTTAATCCAGCTTGAAGCGAAACGCCGGAAAAACCAAATGACAGTAAGGAAAACCCCAGGTGTGTGGACGTTGTCTAGACACGGGCTAATAATCCTATCCAGCCATTCGGAGTCGAATGCGTCGCACGGGACTCCGGTCGCGTCGATGCATACTTCGAAGTACGCTTTGGTTAAGTAACCAGAACGTCACATTCGACTCGGTTGTTGGGTTAAACTAACAGCTGACACAAGAGCAGGAGGCGTGAATGATTGGTGCATTGGGAAAAGGCATGCTGACCATCGCTGATGGTCCCGAGATGCCCAGTGTCGATGACTTCCTTCCCGATCCGTTCGTTTTTCAGGGCACGCCGTTCGCCATTAACCGCATCATCCTCGTTCGCATTCTTGCGACCGTCATTATGCTGCTGGTTCTCGGAATTACGGCAAGCCGTGCAAAGCTCATCCCCAGCCGTTGGCAGGGAGCAGTCGAATGGTTGATCGAATTCGTCCGCGACAACATCGTCTATCAGGTGATGGGCGAGCTGCGCGGCAAGCGTTACGTGCCGATGATCACCACCGTGTTCTGCACGTTGCTGGTCTTCAATCTGTGTGGCATCATCCCAGGCTTCAATATCGCGGCAAGTGCAACGATTACGCTGCCGCTGGTATTCGCCATGTGGTGCTTCTGCCAATACTGGATTGCAGGCATTCGTGAAAAGGGTCTCGGCCACTTCCTGAGGGATGAGATCTTCCCGAAGGGCGTTCCGGCCCCGATCTACATTCTGCTGTCCCCGATTCAGCTGCTTGAGCTGCTGATTATTCGCCCATTCTCGTTGACGATCCGACTGTTCGCCAACATGGTTTCGGGCCACTTGATTCTTGCGTTGTGCCTTTCGGCCACGCAGTACTTCCTCATTGATGTGGTGAACAAGGTGTTTATGCCATTCGGCGTCGTCACCTTCGCAGCTGGCATGTTCATGTTCCTGTTCGAGGCGCTGGTCGCTTGCCTGCAGGCTTACATCTTCGCCATTCTGACCACCGCATACATCAACATGAGCTATCCGGAGATCGACTGACCGCCGGCTTTTTAATTGTTGCTTCTTGTCAAGCAATAACCAGAAAGGAAACAATCATGGATATCGTTACCCTCGCTGAGGTTGCCGGCAACCTGAACGTCGTTGGCTACGGCCTCGCCGCCATCGGCCCTGGCATCGGTCTGGGCATCCTGATCGGCAAGACCATCGAAGGCACCGCTCGCCAGCCTGAGCTCGGCAGCCGTCTGCAGACCCTCATGTTCCTGGGTCTGGCATTCGTTGAGGTGCTGGCACTGCTCGGCTTCGTGCTCGCCTTCATCAAGTAAGACTTGATTCAAGGTAACACCGAAGACGCAAACGAACATGAAAGGAGGAAGACACTATGGTGACCGCAGCTAGCGAAATGGAATTGTTCCTTCCGAAAAGCTACGACATTTTCTGGTCGTTGGTCATTCTGATCATCGTCGCCGTGTTCTTCTACAAGTTCTTCCTGCCGAAGTTCCAGGCCGTGTTCGATGAGCGCGCTGCCAAGATCGAAGGTGGCATCGCCAAGGCCGAACAGGCCCAGAAAGATGCCGATGAAGCCAAAGCGAAGTATGAGGCTCAGCTGAGCAAGGCGCGCGTCGATGCATCCAAGATCCGTGACGACGCACGTACGGAGGCATCGCACATCATCGCGGACGCACGTACCCGTGCCGAAAGCGATGCGGCGCAGATCACCGCTACTGCCCAGCGTTCCATCGAATCGCAGCAGCAGCAGGCTCTGGTGAGCCTCAAGGGTGAAGTCGGCGTGCTGGCAACGGCATTGGCCGGCAAGATCCTGGGTAGCAAGCTCGAGAATGACGATGTGCAGTCGTCGATGATCGACCAGATGATCGCCGACATGGACAGCGACAAGAAGTGATCGAAACCTTCAAGAAAGGGAGGTGACCAATGCGAGGAGAAGCATCGCGTATCGCAGATCGCGTTTCGCGTGACTCGCTGGCCCCCAAGCTGTGTAACAGCGGTGAGGACGCATGGCGTATCGGGAACGAGCTGTTCACGATTACCAGCGCGCTTGACCACAACATCCAGCTTGAACGTGCCCTCACCGACCCGTCGCGCCCAGTCGAAGACAAGGTTGCGGTAGTCAAGACCCTGATCGGGAATCAAGCCCATCCACTGGTGATGGAGATCATGTCCGATCTGGTGTCCCGTCGTTGGAGCCGCGTGTCTGATATCGCCAATGCCGTTGAGGATTTCGGCGTTGACGGCATGATGTACTACGCGGACTACACCAATACGACTTTGCAGGTCTCCGTCGAGCTTGCCGAGTTGCATTCCGCACTGCTCAACCTTCCGGTCGTGCGCACCAAGCTGTATGACGCAACCGTTTCCAGCGAAGCCCGTATCAAGCTGCTGTACAGCTTGATTGGTGACGCGGATTTCACCAAGGTGACCAAGCGTCTGGCTGAGCACGCGACCTGCAATCTGCGCAATCGTCGCTACCTGCAGACCATTCAGTGGCTGATCAACAAGTTCTCCCGACATATGGGCGAATCGATGGTCACTGTTACCACGGCAACGCCGTTGAGCAAGGAGCAGGTGGAAAAGCTCATCGCCATCTATACGGCGAAGACCGACCATCCGGTGCACATCAACTCTGTGGTCGATCCGACCGTCATGGGTGGCATGCGCATCCAGGTGGGCGACGAGGTCACTGACAACACGGTGGTCGCACAGCTGCAGCATCTTCAGCGCACGGTGAAGGCAACCGCCTGACGGTTCGCCGCACGGTGAACAAGCCTGAAACAAGACTTGACTGAATTTATAAACAACAATAAGGAGTGATCATGGCAGAACTTACCATTGATCCCACCACGATACGCAAGGCGCTCGATGAGTTCGTCGAGTCGTACAAGCCGTCGGACACCCCGACCCAGGAGGTCGGTTATGTCGCGACTGCTGGCGACGGCATTGCGCACGTGACGGGACTGCCTGGTTGCATGGCCAATGAGCTGCTGACCTTCGAAGACGGCACGCTTGGCCTGGCGTTCAACCTTGACGCCCGCGAGATCGGTGTGGTTATCCTCGGCGACTTCGCAGGTATCGAAGAAGGCCAGGAAGTGCGTCGTACCGGCGAAGTGCTCTCCGTGCCCGTCGGCGACGGCTACCTTGGCCGCGTCGTGGACCCGCTAGGCAACCCGATTGATGGTCTTGGCGAGATCAAGACCGAAGGCCGTCGTATTCTCGAGGCCCAGGCACCTGACGTTATGCATCGTCATCCAGTTGACGAGCCAATGTCCACCGGTCTGAAGGCCATCGACGCAATGACGCCTATCGGCCGTGGCCAGCGCCAGCTTATCATTGGCGACCGCCAGACCGGTAAGACCGCTATCGCAATCGATACGATCATCAACCAGAAGCGTAACTGGGAATCCGGCGACCCGAAGAAGCAGGTGCGTTGCATCTACGTGGCCATCGGTCAGAAGGGCTCCACCATCGCATCGGTGAAGCAGTCCCTCGAAGAATCCGGTGCCATGGAGTACACCACCATTGTGGCCTCACCGGCTTCCGATTCCGCAGGCTTCAAGTACATCGCACCGTACACCGGTTCCGCCATCGGACAGCACTGGATGTACAACGGCAAGCACGTGCTCATCGTCTTCGACGATCTGTCGAAGCAGGCTGAGGCTTACCGTTCGATTTCCCTGCTGCTGCGCCGCCCGCCGGGACGTGAGGCATACCCGGGCGATGTGTTCTACCTGCACTCCCGTCTGCTCGAACGTTGCGCCAAGGTTTCCGATGACCTCGGCGGCGGTTCGATGACCGGCCTGCCGATCGTCGAAACCAAGGCAAACGACGTGTCCGCTTACATTCCGACCAACGTGATTTCCATCACCGACGGTCAGATCTTCCTGCAGTCCGACCTGTTCAACGCGAACCAGCGTCCGGCTGTCGACGTCGGTATCTCCGTGTCCCGAGTCGGTGGCGCGGCACAGACCAAGGCGTTGAAGAAGGTCTCCGGTACGCTGAAGATCTCCTTGGCCCAGTACCGTTCCCTGGAATCCTTCGCCATGTTCGCATCCGACTTGGATGCGGCTTCGAAGGCCCAGCTGAACCGCGGCTCCCACCTGACCGAGCTGCTCAAGCAGCCGCAGTTCTCCCCGTATTCCATGGAACAGGAAGTCGTCTCCGTGTGGGCCGGCACCCATGGCAAGATGGATGACCTGCCGCTGAACGACGTGCTGCCGTTCGAGAAGGCCATGCTGGACTACTTGGACCACAACACCGATATTCTCAAGACCATCCGCGAGACCGAAGACTTCACCGCCGACACCGAGGCTGCCCTCGACAAGGCTGTGGAAGCGTTCCGTGAGACCTTCGTAACCAGCGCGGGCAAGCCGCTGGTCGAGAAGAAGTCTGACATCAAAAACGCTACTCCGGTCGAGCAGGAAAAGATCGTCGCAGGAGAGAAGTGATCCATGGGCTCGCAACTCGCATTGAAATCTAGGATCGCCTCCACCGCGTCGTTGGAGAAAATCTTCAACGCGCAGGAGATGATCGCGTCTTCGCACATCGCCAAGGCACGTGACGTCGCCTTGAACGCGAAGCCGTATACCGATGCGATTTTCGACGCCGTGCAAGCGCTGGTGGCCCATACCCATATCGACCATCCGATCGTGAAGAAGGACGAGGACAACCCTCGCGTGGCTGTCCTCGCCCTCACCTCGGATCGTGGTATGGCAGGACCGTACACCTCCTCGATCATCCGCGAAACGGAATCGCTGCTGGCCCGCCTCGATGCGGCAGGCAAGCAGCCGGAACTGTATGTGTATGGTCGTCGCGGTGTGACGTACTACAAGTACCGCAATCGTGATGTTGCCGGTACTTGGGAAGGCGATACCGACCAGCCCGGCGTAGAAGTCGCAGAGTCCATCTCGAAGGCACTGATGGACGCCTACATGAAGCCGGCGAGCGAAGGTGGAGTTTCCGAACTCTACATCGTGTTCACCGAATTCGTGAATATGGTTGTTCAGAAGGTGCGCGTGCTGCGTATGCTGCCCGTTGAACTCGTGCTTCCGGAACAGCAGGACTCCGGCCCTGTGTCCGAATCCGATGCCGATGCCGCGACCCCGCTTTATGCGTTCGAGCCGAGCGTCGACGAAGTGCTTGACGCGATTCTGCCGAAGTACATCCAGTCCCGTATTCATGAATGCCTGCTCACCGCGGCGGCATCCGAGACTGCAAGCCGACAGAACGCCATGCATACGGCTACAGACAATGCCCGCAGCCTGATCGACGACCTGACCCGCAAGCTCAACGCTTCGCGACAGGCTTCGATTACCCAGGAACTTACCGAAATCATCGGCAGCGCCGACGCGCTGAATAAGAAGGAAGAGTAGGAACGCATATGGCTGAGAATCAGACCACAGCGGCTCCCGAGACGGCTGCAGAGCCGACCGCTGGACGCGTCACGCGTATTCAGGGTTCGGTTATCGACGTCGAATTCCCGGTGGGCCACCTGCCCGACATTTATAACGCACTTACCGTTGAGCTGACCAACACAGCCAACGAAGAGGGCGAAACCACGAAGAAGATCACGCTTGAGGTCGAACAGCACCTCGGCGACTCCACCGTGCGTACCGTGGCATTGAAGCCGACCGACGGCCTCGTTCGTGGCGCCACCGTGCTTGACACCGGCGGTCCGATCTCCGTTCCTGTTGGCGATGTCACCAAAGGCCACGTGTTCGACGTGTCCGGCAACATCCTCAACAAGAAGGATGACGAGACCATCACGGTCACCGAGCGTTGGCCTATCCACCGCAACCCGCCGGCATTCGATCAGCTGGAATCCAAGACCCAGATGTTCGAAACCGGTATCAAGGTCATCGATCTGCTGACCCCGTACGTGCAGGGCGGCAAGATTGGTCTGTTCGGTGGCGCAGGCGTCGGCAAGACCGTGCTTATCCAGGAAATGATCCAGCGAGTCGCCCAGAACCACGGCGGTGTGTCCGTGTTCGCAGGCGTCGGCGAGCGTACCCGTGAGGGTAACGATCTGATCGGCGAAATGGATGAGGCTGGCGTTCTTGAGAAGACCGCACTGGTCTTCGGCCAGATGGATGAGCAGCCGGGTACCCGTCTGCGCGTGCCGCTGACCGCATTGACCATGGCAGAGTACTTCCGTGACGTGCAGAATCAGGATGTGTTGCTGTTCATCGATAACATCTTCCGTTTCACCCAGGCTGGTTCTGAGGTGTCCACCCTGCTCGGCCGTATGCCGTCCGCAGTGGGCTACCAGCCGAACTTGGCTGACGAAATGGGTGCCCTGCAGGAGCGAATCACTTCGACCCGCGGTCACTCCATCACCTCGCTGCAGGCCATCTACGTGCCGGCTGATGATTATACCGACCCGGCTCCTGCAACGACCTTCGCCCACTTGGATGCAACCACCGAGCTTTCCCGTGACATCGCTTCCAAGGGTATCTACCCGGCAGTGGATCCGCTGAGCTCCACCTCGCGAATCCTTGATCCGCGTTACGTGGGCCAGGCTCACTACGAGTGCGCGAACCGCGTCAAGGCAATCCTGCAGCGTAACAAGGAACTGCAGGACATCATCGCCCTGATCGGTATTGACGAGCTCGGCGAAGAAGACAAGACCACTGTGAACCGTGCTCGTAAGATCGAGCAGTTCCTCGGTCAGAACTTCTACGTCGCTGAAAAGTTCACCGGTCGCCCGGGTTCCTACGTGCCGGCCGACGAGACCATCGAAGCGTTCACCCGTATTTGCGACGGCGTGTACGACGACGTTCCGGAGCAGGCATTCTCCGGCATCGGTGGCATCGACGATCTCGAGAAGAAGTGGCACGACATGCAGAAGGAATACGGTGCGTGATGGCCGGATTGACAATGCAGGTGAACATCGTCGCCGCCGACCACCCCGTGTGGCACGGTACGGCGAAGTCCGTCACCATTCCGGCTTTTGAAGGCGGAATGGGCATCCTGCCCAACCACGAGCCTGTATTGACCGTAATCAAGGAAGGAACCATCGTTGTGGTGGATCCAGATGGCAGCCGTCGCTCCTTCGAAGTGACCGACGGTTTCATCTCCTTCGATTCGAACAAGCTCACCGTTGCGGTTGAGCGTGGACGTGACGTCAAGATGACTGAGTAGCACTCGGTAGCATACTTCTGACGGCCTGTCTGTTGCGATTGCAGCAATTGCATATGATTGCGAGTGATGCAGTTGTAGTGGACAGGCCGTTTTTCTTTTCAAAAAACGGTATTAATCAAAATAAAAAAAGATTGCCTTATCACTGATTCGGGGCTTACGACAATCATGGTAGGGTAGTGCCTCGTGCGAATTATTGTTGCTGATTGCTCTGCCGAATACTCCGGACGTTTGAACGCGTCCCTGCCGCTTGCCAAGCGCGTGTTGCTCATCAAAGCCGACAACAGTCTGCTGATTTTCTCCGAACTTGGATCATACAAGCCGCTTAATTGGATGGCAGCGCCTTGCACCATCAAAGACATCACTCCGGACCATGCCGACGACGATGTCGAAACGGAAGTTCCTCAGAAAGTCATCCGCGCTTCGGCAGATAAATCCAATGACGTGCTCGAAGTAACCTTGCAGCATATTTATTCCGATGAAACGTACGATTTGGGCGAAGATCCGGGACTGATCAAAGATGGCGTCGAAGACCATCTGCAAAAATACTTGGCTGAACAGATCGAACGCATCGGCGAGGGAGCGACGCTCGTGCGCCGCGAATACCCGACTGCCATTGGACCGGTCGACATCATGGCCATCGACGCCAGCGGCAAGCATGTTGCCATCGAAATCAAGAGAAACGGTGGTATCGACGGCGTCGAGCAGCTCACTCGCTACTGCGAACTACTCAATCGCGATCCTCTGCTGGCTCCCGTACGTGGTATTTTCGCCGCGCAGACCATCACTCCGCAGGCCCGCGTGCTTGCCCAAGACCGCGGCTTCGACTGCCTGATCCTCGACTATGACGAGATGAAGGGCACCGAAGACGACTCCTTACGACTCTTCTAGCTTATAAAAAACTCCCTGTTGTTATGCAGGGAGTTTTTTATGCACGAATCGTGATGTAGATCAGTAGGCGGCGAGGATGTCGACGACGAAGACCAGCGTGGAGTTCGCCGGAATCTTATCCTTCGCCTCGCTGCCGTAGCCGAGGCTCGGTGGCACCACCAGCAGCACCTGGGAACCGACGGTGTGGCCGGCCAGACCCTGCTTCCATCCCTTGATCACGCCGTCAAGCGAGAACGTGGAGGATTTGCCACGATCCCACGAGGAATCGAATTGCGTGCCGTCCAGCAGCCAGCCGGTGTAATGCGCCACTACGGTCTGCGTATCCTTGACCTCGGCACCTTCGCCCTTGATCAAATCCTGCGAAACCAACGTGTCGGAACCCTTGTAACCGTTCATGTCGATCGACGGCTTGCCATCCTTTGCAAGCGTGACCTTCGGTAGATCGGTAGGCACATTATGCACCTTCGTGCCCGTTGCCTTCGTCAGATCCTTCGACTTCGACACGATCGTGAGCACCATCAAATATGATGTGCCTGCGGAATTTGAATCGTTCACGCCGAACGCAATCGTGGCGTTAAGCTTCTGATCCTTGAAAATGTTGTAATAATTCTCAGTCATCTGACTGGTGTCGGAAGTGACCACCGTGGAGCAGTCGGGGGTATTGTTCTCCCATGTGCTCGCCAATTCGGAACCGTCCTTGACATTGATGGCGATGCCCTGCGTGCATATGCGGTCGCCGTCTTCGATTTGGTCGCCGTTGCCTTTCTGCAGTACGACGTAGCTGTTGTCTTCCACCGTCATAGGGGTTTTGAAGGAGACGGTCGGCTTTTTGCCAGGCTCGCCCGTGGCGGTCACGCCGGCAATCTGGTTCATCTTCGACGAGGAGTTGGAGGAAGACGATGACGAATCGGAAGATGAATCTGACTTCGCGTTGGAACTTCCGCATGCCGCGAATCCCAGGCACATGATCGTTGTGCAAGCGGCTGCGACGGCTTTGAAAAGAGTAGATTTGCGCATAGGTTCCACCTTAGTGGCAATCATTGATTTTCATAGTTTTTTCAGGCTTTTGCAGAGGGGCAATGTAGAATAGTGAATGCTATGACTTTATTGCAGGAAGAACAGGAAAAGCCGCAGTCCAAGGTGGGTCCCACGCGACACGCCAAGATCATGCGCGGTATTGTCACGCCTATTTTCGGTTTGCTTGCCATTACTTGCATCGTGCTTGGCGTCTTGAATGCGACGATCTGGAAGCCCTCGACACAGGTCTCGGCGTCCGCCACGGTCACGGGACCACAGTATGTGGTCACCGATCCGAATGTGCTGCAATTGGTCGACGATCGCGTCACCATTTCGGCGAAGTCCCGAGACAAATCCGCGAACGTTTGCATCGCCATCGGTTCCGCCCGTGATGTTGCCGGATGGATCGCGGGATCCAAATACGTGCGCGTCACCGGGTTGTCCGACTGGTCTACCCTGTCCACGCTGAAGGCCACGGCTCAGGGCACTGCTGATAATTCCGAAGGCCAGGTCGCGTTCCAGGATTCCGACATGTGGCGCACCGTCAAATGCAATGCCGGTTCCGTTGATATGCAGATCAAGGGTGCTAATACGAACAATGCCGTGGATTCCGTTGCGATTATCGATTACGGCAATCGCAAGGGAGGCTCGGTCACGCTTGATTGGACCCGTCGTTCGATGCTGAATTTCGCCATGCCGTTCTATCTTTCCGGCGGATTGCTGGCAATACTTGCGGTGCTTTCGGCTTCCGTGTTCGCCATGCCTCCGCATAAGCGCCGTAACAAGCGCGCGTTCGCCATGGTTGACGGCATTGGTTCCACGCAGGGTGACGATGACGAGGTTGCCGCATGGGTGAAGAACGCCGAAGCGAGTGCCGCCCGTAGTGATAAGAGTGGGACGAATCGTAAGCGTCGTCGCCATGCGAGCCATCGTGCGACCGGTTCGGAAAACATGCAAAACGAGATGGCGCAACCTACGATTGTCGATCCTTCCGCGCGAAATTTGGTTGCCGACCAGCAGAATGCTGCCACTGATGGCGTTGGTGAAAACGACGATTTCGAACAGACTTCCGTGATCTCGCAAGACGAGCTTGCCGCATATTTCGCCCGTCTCGCACAAGAGGAAAGCAGTGCGGCCGCAGCGTCCTCAGGATCTGTGGAATTTGCGGTATCCGACGAAATCAACGTGCCCAACGAAGTCGACGAAATGGCCGTAACGGCCGAGCCGGCCGAATCCAACGAAACATCCGAAAATGATGAATCTGACGAATCCGACAACGACAAATCCGACGAATCCGACAACGAGGAGGCCAAGTGATGAAGAAGCGTTTCAACGTAATCGCGGCGGTCGTGCTCGCATTGGGAATGGTCGTTGGCATGTGCGGATGTGAGGGGCAGCTGCCGCAGCCGAAAGCCACGCAACATCAGGATGCGCCGAATCTGACCGCCAAGCAGGAGAAAACCATCCGCACGAATATTCTCAAAACGCTTGACCAGTGCAATAACGATCGCAATATCGACGCTCTCGGCTCAATTCTGGAGGGGCCGGAACTTGAGATTCGCACAAGCGAACTTCATGTGGCGCAGGTCACGGGCAATCTTGATCGTAAGACCGCGATTCCAACCGATTTGGCACAGGCCGTGATCTCCACGGACAGTGGATGGCCACGTTCGGTGTTTTCCATCACTTCCACCACAGACGACCAGCAGTCCAAGCGTCTGCTGGTATTCCGCCAGGATTCCGCACGCCAGAACTACAAATTGTGGGGTGTGGCACGACTGTTCTCGGGCGTGAAAATGCCGAGTTTTGAGATTTCCAAAACCGGTAGCGCACAGGGAACAGAAAAAGACACCGGTCTGGTCATGACTCCGAAGGATGCGGTTGCTGCATATGCCGACGTGTTGCAGAACGGTGCGTCCAGCCAGTATGCGCAGAAGTTTGCCGACGACGATTTGCGTGCGAAGCTTGCCGATCTGACCGGACAGGTGCAGAAGGCCATGGAGCTGAACGAGGGATCGCAGCAGCAGGTGTTCACGCCGGTTGACGGTGCCATCAGCGTTATGCGTTCCGCGGATGGTGGCGACTTGGTAGTGGCGCGGATCAATTCCGAATGGACGCGCTCAGCTGGCTCCGGCCGTGAGTCGCAGCCCGCTTCCGATGCGGAAAAAGCGCTGTTTGGCGACGGTCGGGCCACCAGCACCATGAAGACCACGTATGTGAATGTGATCGCGTTGTACGTGCCCCCGGCGAATTCTGACGCGAAGATCACCGCAGTCGGTTCCGAACGTCAGCCGGTCAAGGTTGAGGCGCTGTAATCGTGGCGGTTGCGCGATTGCGCGTAAGCTTGGGGCGAACGTTTGCAATGCGTGTTGCGCTGGGCGCTTAATGTTGTTGATTGTTGATATTTAGGAGGCAAGCATGGCAGGTCAAAGGCCGTTTAATCCGGGAGTTTCCTTGGCGGGAGCCGTCGATCTTGAAGCGTTGAAGCATCAGGTGAAGGCTGAGCCGGGGCAGGCTGGAGGCGCTCCGGCCGCCGGCGGTTACGTGATCGACACTACGGAGAACACGTTCCAGGCCATGGTGCAGACGTCGGCCACGTTCCCGATTCTGCTGCTGTTGTGGGTGCCGACCGATGATCGCCTGTTCGACATGGCACGCCAGTTGGGCGATGCCGTGAACCAGCTGAACGGCCAGATTCAGCTGTCTCGTATCGATATCGCGTCGAATCCGTCGATTGCGCAGGCGTTCCAAGTGCAGGGTGCTCCCGCTTTGTTCGCGTTGATCAACGGCCGTCCGATGCCGATTCTGCAGGGCTTGCCGTCCGCTGAGGAAATGCAGCAGCTTGTGGACGCGGTGATTCCGAATCTGGTTGCCGCCGCCCAACAGGCTGGCGTGACCGGTTCCGCGCCGTATTCGGGCGATCCGGATTCCGATGCGGCGAATTCCGCCGCCGGCGCCCAGGAGCAGGTGCCTCCGGAGCATCAGGAGGCGTATATGTTGGCACAGCAGGGCGATTACGCTGGTGCCGCAGCCGCGTACGAGAAGGTGCTTGAAGCCGATCCGAACGATGCGCGTGCCGCCCGCGAGCGTGCGAAAGCGTTGCTGTTGGCCCGTTCCGCCAATGCGAACGTGCGTGAGGTGCGTGCCGCCGCTGCTGACAATCCCGATGATGTTGAAGCACAGCTTGCCGTCGCCGACATTGATATGATCGGCGGTCAGATTCAGGATGCGTTCGACCGTTTGCTTGATTTCGTCGCAGCTGGTCACAAGGCCGATATTGAGCCTGTTCGCAAGCGTCTGTTGGAATATTTCACGATTCCTGAGCCGACCGACGAGCGTTTGAAGCGCGCCCGCCGTCGCCTTGCCACGCTCATGTACTGATTCGTTTATTGACTTAGATGCCGTTTTAGGTACCGTTCAACCGTAGGCTGCACAACCAAATCGTTTTTTGCGGCCTACGGTTGTTTTTTAAAACTTATTCCATACGATTGGTGCCGAAATAGTCGAGGAATTGCGGTCCGTCTGCTTCCAGTTCGTCTTCGAATTCGGATTTCCATCGTGAATATGGATTCGCGGCAAGCCCTTCATTGCTGAACCGCGATTGGTCGGTGATTTCGGTGGTGCAGAATTTCGGAATCACCAGATTGGTGACCGGACCGATGCGTTCCGCTTCCGCAATGATCAGGGGAGCGTTGGTGCCTCCGAACACGTCGATGTTCCAGCCGTCCTCATCGATCCAGTCGGTGAAACGGTTTTTGATGGTTACGTGTCCGCCGCGTTTGATGAGCTCCCCGGCGATGCGTGAATCCAAGTCGCGGCTCGCCTCATAGCGCGTGCCTCCCACGGACGGCCCTTTCACGGTGACTGATCCAATCCGAAATTCGTCGCGATACTTTTCGAGCACGGCCAGCGGGTCGAGGTCCGGAGTCATGGCGATGCGAACGGACTTTGTTTTCAATCGCACGCGCAGCGCGTAATTATCCTGATGAACGTAATAACTTTGCACGATTAATGTCGGATTGTCACTGTCCTCCAACTGTGTCGGCAGGGCACGGCAGAAAAAACGGCGTGTGTATTCGAAATCGCCTATATTTCTGCCTGAATCCTCAACCATATTTTCAGTCTAGTGGAAAAGACGCGGTAAATAGCGTTATTGCGCCGTAAATTATGATGTAATACTCTTCGTTCCCCGTTCTGCACCCGTCGAATCCCCTACATAGTTGAGTGCGTTGCCGAAACCCCATCCATGCTTATTTTGCCAACATAATGATTGAGATTCAAAGACCATTTTTCCGTAAAAAGTGTCGCTTTCATCTCAAGGCAGTGTAAAGTAGGTTGACGCACGGGTTTGTAGCTCAGTGGATAGAGCGTCTGTCTCCGGAACAGAAGGTCGTGGGTTCGATCCCCATCAAGCCCACCACAAAGATATGTGAAGGGCCGGGGCACAGAGCCGGTATTTGGAACATGGGATAATGCACGTCGATTCCATGGGTACAGTGATTGCTTGAGATTGCGTTGTCGTGGTTTGCCACGGCCTGAACGCAAACAAGATGCAATAACACGTTCTTCAAAGGAGAACATTATGAGCGAGAAGATGGAAGCGGTTGCGACTTCTGAAGCCCCGGCTGCACTGGGCGCATACAGCCAGGCCGTGAAGGCCAACGGTTTCGTGTTCGTCTCCGGCCAGCTGGGCATCGACCCGGCCACCGGCGAACTGGCTGGCGAAACCGCCGGCGAGCAGGCAGCCCAGGCACTGAAGAACATCAAGCACATTCTTGACGCCGCAGGCACCGGCATCGAGCACGTCTGCCGCGCCACCATCTACATGAAGAACGTCGAAGACTTCCACGAGATCGACGACGTGTATGCGCAGGCCTTCATCGGCTCCGTGAAGCCGGCCCGCGTCGCGTTCGGCGGCAACAACATTCCGAAGGGCGCTCTCGTTGAGATCGACGCCATCGCTGTGCTCTGATTTCAGTGCGCTGATTGCAAATCTCCAGGAAATCCTTTTCAGGCTCGTATGCGGTTTCTTACGCTGCATGCGAGCCTGCTTTGTTTATGCAACCTCAGGATTGCCGTAAAAGGATTGCCGCTAAAAGTGAACAGCAGTCAACATGATTCCACCGATTTCCGTATAGTAATGCGATTGGGTATTGTGCAAACGCAAGAACGCAAGAACGCGCCCATCCAAATATGAAGGAGCAGTCGCGCATGGCCGAATCGCAAGTCAACGCATCCACTGCAGGCACTGACGCCGCTGAATCCGCTGAAGCCGAGCAGAGTGGTCTTGAACGCAAGATGGAAACCCGCCATCTGACCATGATTTCGCTGGGTGGTGTGATCGGCACTGGCTTGTTCCTCAGCTCCGGCTACACGATTCACCAAGCCGGCCCTCTTGGCGCGATTATCGCGTATGGCATCGGATCCGTGCTTGTGTATTTTGTGATGCTCAGCCTCGGCGAACTGTCGGTGGCTATGCCGTATGCGGGTAGTTTCCACCTGTATGCGAAGCGTTTCATCGGCCCCGGCACCGCGTTCACCATTGCCGTGCTGTACTGGCTGAATTGGGCGGTGGCGCTCGCTTCGGAATTCACGGCGGCCGGTCTGCTGATGCAACGTTGGTTTCCTGATTCGCCCGCGTGGATTTGGTCCGCTGCCTTTATTGCGGTGGTGTTCATGCTCAATATTCTGTCGGTGAGGCTGTATGGCGAGTCGGAATTCTGGTTCGCATCCATTAAGGTGTTTGCAATTATCGCGTTCATTGTGGTCGGCTTGCTTGCCATGTTTGGTGCGATTCCGATTGCCGGCTACGATCATGCTCCGCTGTTTGAGAATTTTTATAATGACGGCTGGCTCCCGAATGGTGTGCTGCCGATTTTTTCGACGCTGTTGACGGTGGTGTTCGCGTTTTCGGGCACTGAGGTCGTTGGTGTTGCGGCGGGGGAGACGAAGGATCCGGCGCAGGCGATTCCGAAGGCCGTGCATACCACGGTGTTGCGTCTTGCGATTTTCTTCATCGGTTCGATTGCGGTGATGTCCGCGCTGATTCCGTGGCATCAGTCGGGTGTCGACACGAGTCCGTTTGTGCTCGTGTTCCAGTCGATCGGCATGCCGTTTGCTGGCGATGTGATGAATTTCGTGGTGTTGACGGCGGTGCTGTCCGCTGCGAATTCCGGCTTGTATGTGTGTTCGCGTATGGTTTGGTCGCTTGCGCAGGAGGGTATGATTCCGCGCGTGCTCGGCAAGACGAATTTTCATGGTGTGCCCGTGTTCGCGGTGCTCTTCAGTATGGCCGGATCGTTGTTGGCGTTGCTGTCTTCTGTGGTTGCCGCTTCGACGGTGTATTTGGCGTTGGTTGCGGTTTCCGGCTTGGCCACGCTGGTGGTGTGGGCGTCGGTTTCCGTCTGCCACTTGCGTTTCCGCAAGCAGTGGCTTGCTCAAGGCCATTCGGTTGACGATTTGAAGTATCGTGCCCCCGGTTTTCCGTTCGTGCCGATCGCTGCGATTGTGATGTGTATTGGCGCATTGGTTTTGGTGATTTGCGATCCGTCGCAGCGCTCCACATTGTTGTATATGATTCCGTTCGTTGCGATCTGCTATATCGGCTATTACGCTTCCGTGGCTTGGCGCAGAAAGCATAGCGAACTGCAGGATGGTACGCAGGGCGGTACGCAAGGCTGATTCTGTCTGCATAATCGGTAGACTTGGAGGAATGAGTCCAGAAGCGCTTAGTGAACTGATTTTCAATATTGCCAACAACCTTGTGAATGAAGGCAAGGCAGGCACCCTGACCACCGATCTCATCCCTCCGCAGGCTAAATTCGCCGTCATGCGTCCGAAGGACCGCGCGCACGGCGATTGGGCGTCGAACGCGGCCATGCAGCTGGCTAAGAAGGCCGGCATGAAGCCTCGCGATTTCGCCGAACTGTTCGCTGCGGAACTTGCCAATGCCGATGGCATCAAGTCCGTGGAAGTGGCCGGCCCCGGCTTCATCAACATTGTGCTTGATTCCGCGTCCGCCGCAGCCGTGGTTGACACTGTGCTTGGCGAGGGTGCGAACTACGGCAAGAACGACCATCTTTCCGGCAAGACCCTGAATCTTGAATTCGTGTCCGCCAATCCGACCGGTCCGATCCATATCGGCGGCACCCGTTGGGCTGCGGTCGGTGATTCCATGGCCCGCGTGCTTGAAGCGAACGGCGCCAAGGTGGTGCGCGAATACTATTTCAACGATCACGGCGAGCAGATCAACCGTTTCGCTAAGTCGCTGGTTGCGGCCGCTCACGGTGAGGAAACCCCGATCGACGGCTACAAGGGTGCTTATATCGATGAGATCGCGCGTCGCGTTATCGATGAGGCAAATGCCGACGGTGTTGCGATCCTCGACCTGCCGCGCGTCGACGGTGGCGTTGACAACGATGGCAATCCGTTGGGTGAGGGAGATTCCGAACAGCGTGAGGAGTTCCGCAAGCGTGCGGTACCGATGATGTTCGAAGAAATCCGCAAATCCATGAAGGATTTCCGCGTGAACTTCGACGTATGGTTCCATGAGAACAGCCTGTATTCCGATGGTGAAGTCGACAAGGCGATCGCTGATTTGCGCGAACGTGGCGATATTTACGAAAAGGATGGCGCAACCTGGTTCGAGTCCACCAAGCATGGTGACGACAAGGATCGTGTGATCATCAAATCCGACGGCAACTACGCGTATTTCGCAGCTGATATTGCTTACTATCGCAACAAGCGCCATCGTGACAACGATCCGGCAGACATCGCCATTTACATGCTGGGTGCCGACCATCACGGCTATATCGGACGCATGATGGCCATGTGCGCCGCATTCGGCGACGAACCTGGCGAAAACATGCAGATTCTTATCGGCCAGCTCGTCAACGTGCTGAAGGACGGCAAGGCAGTGCGCATGTCGAAACGCGCCGGCAATGTGGTGACCATCGACGATCTGACCGACGCCATCGGCGTGGACGCTTCTCGTTATTCGTTGGCACGCACCGACTACAATTCCCCGGTCGATATCGACCTGAACCTGCTCGCTTCGCATTCCAACGAGAATCCGGTGTACTACGTGCAGTACGCGCACGCCCGCTCCTGCAATGTGGACCGCAATGCGGCTGCTGCCGGCATCACCTACGAGGGCGCCGACGTGAGCCTGCTCGACACTGCCGCCGACGGCGAAGTGCTTGCCGCACTCGCCCAGTGGCCGGCCCTGCTGCGCGAAGCCGGAGACCTACGTGCCCCTCACCGTGTGGCCCACTACTTGGAAGACCTTGCAGCCACCTACCACAAGTGGTACAACGTGGAACGCGTGGTTCCCATGGAACTCACCGAGCCGGAAGCTCGCGGCGAACAGGCCGAAGCCCTGCGCATCGCCAAAGCTCCGGAACCGGCTCGTGCGGCCGCACGTTTGAAGCTCAATGACGCCGTCAAGACGGTTATCGCCGAAGGCCTTGACTTGCTTGGCGTCGCAGCCCCAGACAGGATGTGATCGCCATGGCAGTCACCCCCATCTGGCCGGCCGGCTCCAACGTGAACGAGCAAGGTGAAATCACGTTCCATGGCCGCACTGCCGAAAGCCTGCTGAACGAATTTGGCTCACCGCTCTACGTCATCGACACCGATGACGTGCGAGCCCGTGCCACCAAATTCGTCAAATCCGCGGCAAATGCATTCAACAACACCGTAACCCACGTCAGTTTCGCAGGAAAAGCACTGCTTTCCAAGGAAATCTGCCGTATCGTCACCGAATCCGGCATGCTGATCGACACATGCACCATGGGCGAGATGCGCATCGCGCTCGCCGCAGGCGTTCCCGGAAGACGACTCGTGCTGCACGGCAACAACAAGTCCGATGCGGAAATCGAACTCGCCATTACCGAAGGCTTCGCCAAAATCGTGGTGGACGAGCCGAACGAGCCGGCCCGTATTGCCGAAATCGCCAAGCGTCTCGGCAAGCGCGCTCGCGTGATGTTGCGTGTTACGTCCGGCATTCATGCGGGCGGCCACGAGTTCGTGTCTACCGCGCATGAGGACCAGAAGTTCGGTGTTGCCTTGCTGCCGGTTGGTGCCGATGCAAGCAAGCTGAACGTGCTTGACGATTTGACTGACGTGACCCCTGCGGGGTCGAACGCACGCCTAGGTGAAAGCGAAACCACTCCGGGCGAAAGCGCAGAACGCCAGCTGCAGTACGACATCAAATACCCGTACGACATGAGCCATGAGAAGGTCTCCGAAGGCGACCGCAAACTCGCCGAAGCCATGACCATGGTGGCTGATGGCCCCGCGCTCGCCGTGTTGAAGGAGATCTACCGCCATCAGGACGTGCTCGAATTGGTCGGCGTGCATTCGCATATCGGATCGAACATTCACGATGCGGACGCCTTTATACAGGCTGCAAAGCGTATGATGCTGCTACGCAAGACCTTCTACGCTACCGACGCATACACCCTGCCGGAGGTTGACTTGGGCGGCGGCTATTCCGTGGCTTACACCGATGGTGAGGATTCCATGGACCTCGATACGGAACTTGCTCGTCTTGCCAGCGCGGTCACCACCGTGAACCGTGCGCTCGGCATGCCCGCTCCGGTCATTTCGTTCGAACCGGGCCGTTGGACGGTCGCCCCGACCGGCGTCACCCTGTACCGCGTGGGTACGGTCAAGCCGGTGCAGCTTGCTGGAACCGCGAAAGACAAGGCTGGCAATCCGGTTACGGAACGCGTGTACGTGTCTGTCGACGGCGGTATGAGCGATAATATTCGCCCGGCATTGTACGGATCGGATTACACTGCGAAAATCGCCAATCGTGAGGGTTCCAGCGAAACCAAGTTGTGCCGTGTGGTCGGCATGCACTGCGAATCGGGCGATATCATCGTCAACGAGGTGCGTCTTCCTGCCGATATTCAGCGCGGTGACGTGCTGGCGGTGCCTGTTACGGGTGCATACGGTCGTACGATGGCCAGCAACTACAATCAGGCGCTGATTCCTGCGGTTGTTGCCGTGTCCGAGCAAGACGCGCATGTGATGATTCGCCGTCAGACGGTCGAAGATCTGCTGGATTGGGATGTGAGCGAATAGCGATTCGTGGTGTTTCGCTCGTGTTTCGTATTGTTCATGGTGATTCGTCTCAAATTGCGGACGCAATATGGATGTAGTATGGGCGGTTTTCGGGGCAAAGCTCAGAAACCGTCCATTTTCGTATGATTTCGCGGTCTTACGTCATATCGGGACCGTACAATAGGCAGGGTTACACCAATACTTCACATTCAAGGGAGGATGCCTTGGCACAGGAAGATGTTGCGCCGATTCGCGTTGGATTGTTGGGCGCGGGCACGGTCGGCTCTCAGACTGCACGTCTGCTGGTGGAGCAGAAGGATGAGCTTGCCGCACGCATCGGACGACCGATCGAACTGACCGGCGTCGCCTGCCTTGATCCAGCGGAAACCGACCCGTTCCCGTGGATTGACAAGTCCGTGGTGACCACCGACACCATGAGCGTGGCCACCAATGCCGACATTGTGGTCGAACTGATCGGCGGGACCGGCGTGGCCCGCAAGTTCGTGCTTGCGGCCATCGAATCCGGCGCTTCCGTGGTCACGGCCAACAAGGCGCTGCTGGCCAAGTATGGTCCGGAGATCTATGCGGCCGCCGAAGCCAAGGGCGTCGATATCTACTTTGAGGCTTCCGTGGGCGGTGCTATTCCATTCCTCAAGCCACTGCGTGAATCCCTCGTCGGAGACAAGGTGACGAGCATGCTTGGCATCGTCAACGGCACCACGAACTACATTCTCGACGAAATGACCACCAAGGGTCTTGATTTCGACGACGTGCTGAAGGACGCTCAGGCTAAGGGATACGCCGAAGCGGATCCGACAGGAGACATCGAAGGCTACGATGCGGCCAACAAGGCAGCCATCATGGCCACGCTCGGTTTCCACACCAATGTGACCATCGACGACGTGTCCGTTGAGGGCATCACCAAGATCACCGCCGACGATATTGCCGCCGCGACCGCCGAAAACAAGGTCATCAAGCTGCTGGCCGTGGTGGAGAATGGCGAGGCCGGAGTGTCTGCCCGCGTGTATCCGGCGCTGATTTCCAACGAGCATCCGCTGGCTTCTGTGCATGGTTCCTTCAATGCGGTGTTCGTGAAGGCCGAAGCGGCCGACGATTTGATGTTCTACGGCCGTGGCGCTGGCGGCGCTCCGACCGCTTCCGCGGTGGTCGGCGATGTGGTGACCGAAGCGCGTCACATCGCTCAGGGCTGCACCGGACCGACCATTCCGTTGTACAAGGATCTAAAGAAGGCTCCGATCGAGGCTTCCAAGGCCGAGTTCGCGGTGCGTTTCGTGATTCACGACAATCCGGGCGTGCTTGCGGCCATTGCGGCCAAGTTCGCCGAGCATGGCGTGTCCATCAACGGTGTGAACCAGGATCTCAAGCCCACGCTGAAGGATCCGGGTTACGACGGCGAACTGCAGCAGCTGCGCCTTGTCACGCACATGACTGACGAGCTGACCCTGCGTGAAACCGTGAAGGACGTGTGCTCACTCGACTGCGTGGTCGGCGAGCCTTCCATCCTCCGCGTGCTCAACTAACAGTTATGAGACGGCTGCTCAAATCGTTGCGATTGGGTGGCCGTCTCTTTGTTCATATTCCGGCTGTTGTTTTAGGCAATTGCTTGCCGATTGTTTACTGAATTGTCTGCCGATTATGGGTTTGAATTTGACTCTTGTACCCTTTCGGGTATACGGTGCTTGACTTGTAAAGAAGATGCGACGAAGGACGACGAGATATGACTCCAGTTACTCGCAAAGTACGCGTGCGTGTTCCGGCTACCAGCGCCAATCTTGGTTCTGGCTTTGATACGGTCGGACTCGCTCTGGACTACCACGACGAACTTGAATTCACACTGAGCGCCGATCCGGTGAACACTGCGGCTCAGGTGATGATCGAAGGCGAAGGCGCCGATACCCTCCCGCGTGACGAAACCCACTTGGTGGTTTCCACGTTCCGCCGCGCATGCCAGACCTTCGGGCTGGGCCGTGTAGGCTTCATTCTTCAGGCTCACAACAACATTCCTCAGGCGCGAGGCATGGGCTCTTCCGCAGAGGCCATTGTGGCGGGCATCGCAGCCGCGGCCGCCTTCGCGCAGGACGACGAACTCAACCGTGATGCCGTGTTCGAGCTTGCCGCCGCCATCGAAGGCCATCCGGACAACGTGGCTCCTGCCGTGTATGGCGGCCTCACCATGTCTTGGGACATGGAAACCCCCGAAGGTGTCGGTTCCGTGCCGATTCCGGGCGGCGAGCCGCTGCACAAGGGCTTCCACACCATCAACTATCGTGTTGCCGACGATCTGACCGCAGCCGTGTTCGTGCCGGATTATGAGCTGTCCACCGAAAAGGCGCGTCAGGCGCTGCCGGGTCAGCTGGCGTTCAAGGATGCCGTGCACAATGTGTCTCGTGTGAGCCTACTGCCGGCCGCCATGAATCCTACGATGCTGGCGACTGGCCAGCGTCAGAACGCCAATGCGTTGCTGTTCGCAGCCACGCAGGATCGTCTGCATCAGCCGTATCGCGCTCCTTTGATGGAACCGTCATGGGCGCTGATCGAAAAGCTGCGTTCCCATGGTTTCGCATCCATGGTTTCCGGTGCCGGCCCATGCGTGCTCGTGCTGCATCATGGCGACGCCCGCGAACAGCTGGAACAGCTCGCTTCCGAAGAGCTCGCTTCCGGCCATTGGCGTGTGCTGCATTTGGGCGTCGACACCAAGGGCGTGCAGGTGGAACGCGTATGAACAACTCCGTTCCGCTGATTCTCGCCTCCAAATCCAAGCCTCGCCGTGACGTGCTTTTCTCGGCTGGTATTTGCCCCACGATTCGTGTATCGAACGTGGACGAGCCGGCAGCGCTTGAACGTGAGGCAGCCGCCATGGGTGTTGCCGTAAGCGATCTGAGCGTGGAGCAGCGGGTGATGATTCTCGCCACGGCCAAAGCCGAAGCCGTGCATCAGGCGTATCGTAACGTTGCCGCCACCGCTGCGGCGGCGCACGGCAATCGCATAATCGGATATCCGCTGAAAGCCGTTGCCGAATCTTCCGAACATTCAGATAATGCTGAAAATACTGGAGATTCTGCATCTTTAGAACATCCTCATATTACATTGCGTGCTGACGAAGTGCAGTCCGCCTCCGACGTAAATACCCGCGATTTTTCGGGAATCACTATTCCTACGATCACTGAATCGATTGCTGATTTCGTTGATGGCAAGCCGAGCCTGACCCGTGCGGAAGTCGGCCCGCTGATTCTTGGCTGCGATTCCATGTTCCTACTTGACGGCGAATGCTACGGCAAGCCGCATAGCGTTGAGGTGGCTCGGGAACGGCTGCGTGCCATGCGTGGTGCCACCGGTGAATTGTGGACGGGCCATTGCCTGATTGACTTCGCCACCGGGCGTATCGCGCGAGGTGCGAGCAGGGCTACGCTGCACTTCTGCGAATATTCCGACACCGATATCGAACGGTACATCGCTACCGGAGAGCCGTTGGAAGTGGCTGGTTCCTTCACGCTTGAGGGCTTCGGCGGAGCGTTCATCGACTCCATCGAAGGCGATCCGCACGGCATTATCGGACTGAGTCTTCCGCTGGCGCGCCGTTTGGCCGCCGAGCTTGGCGTGGAATGGACTGATCTGTGGAACGTGACGCGAGCCGATCAAGAACCGGACGTTGAACACGATTCACGAACCGGTGCCGCAAAACCGCTTCCTCCCAAGGAAAACGTGCATCAGCCGGGTGATGGTTGGATTGATTGCGATTGCGGCCGCAAGCATTGGGGCACGAACGGCGCGTCCGGTGTGCTGCTGGCCCGCCGAAGCGAACAGACCGGCGAAGTGACGCACGTTGTCATGCAACATCGCGCGGTGTGGAGCGCGGAAGGTGGCACATGGGGCATTCCAGGAGGTGCCACCGCCGACGGTGAAAGCCCGATCGAGGGCGCGCTGCGCGAATCGTACGAGGAAGCCAACATCACGCCGGAAGATATCGACGTGGTCGGCTCGTATTGCGAAGACCACGGACCGTGGGCCTACACCACCGTGTTCGCTTTCGAAAAGCCGGGACACCGCGTGGAGCCGAAGGCCAACGACGACGAAAGCATGGAAATCGAATGGGTGCCGATTGAGGAAGTCCCCAATCGTAAATTGTTGACCGCCATGCGTACCGACTGGCCCAACTTCGCAGCACGACTCGCTCAAATGGCTGAAAAATAGCGTCTGTTAGCGCTAACTGAGGTTGCGTGTAGAATAGTCGAAAGTAACAACGGTAGTGTGCGGGAGGCGACGGGGCATGGCAGGCAGGCGCAATGCGGCGAACAAACGCCCTTCGATGTTCGAAGTGGCGAAAATGGCTGGTGTCAGCCATCAGACCGTATCCCGGGTCATCAACCATTCGCCGGACGTTTCCGATGCGACGCGTGAGAAGGTGCAGAAGGCTATCAACGAACTTGGCTATCGTCCTAGCAACTCTGCCCGCGCGCTTGCCTCGCGCCGTTCCCGCACCATCGGGCTCATCGCTGGCGGTCAACGGTTTTACGGACCGATTTCCGCGATTTCGTCGATAGAATCGATGGCTCGGCAACATGGTCTGTTCATGACGGTGAGTATGGTGCACGAGGCTTTGTGTACGCAGGCTGAGTTCGACGACCTATGCCGTACGTTCGATGAGATGAACGTTGATGCGTTTATCTTCCTCACGCCGACTGACGTCATGTTTTCGGCGGCTTGCCGTACGCAGGTCATGCAGCCGCGTGTGATCGTCACTTCCACGCATGGCAGTATCGGCGTGCAGGATGGTTTGCGATTGATGTCTTCCGCCGATCGCCGTCGCGTATCCGTCGTCGGCGTGGACCAATGGTCCGCGATGGCCGACGTGATGCATCTCGTCGTGGAATACGGGCATCGTTCCGTACTGTATTTCGCCGGTCCGAAGGATTGGCGTGATGCGGCTACGAGATTGGTGGCATGGAACAAGCTGTGCGCGGCCAATTCGGTCAATTCCGTGACGGTGCAGTGCGAGACCTGGGAACCCTCCGAGGCGTACGGCAAGATGAATCATATCCTCGACAACATCGGCCGCGCCGGCGGCGGTTTGCCAACTTGCATGGTGTGCGCGAACGACAGTCAGGCTGTTGGAGTGGCACGCGCATTGCATGAGCATGGCGTACGGATTCCGCAGGATGTGAGCTTGGTTGGATTCGATGACATGCCTGCGATGGACAACATGTTCCCTCCGCTGACCACGGTTCGTCCTGGTTTCGAGCAGTTGGGTGTGGCTGCGATGCGTGAGGCGTTGTATCTGTTGGGGGAGAGCGACGAGAATTCGTTCGCCGCGTCCCGGCATGGCGTCGGTTTGGTGTCGGCGGAACTGATCAAGCGCAGTTCGATCGGTCCCGTGCGGCGGCGTTGATGGTCGGTTGTTCTCCTCCTGTGATTTCGTGAACCGGTGCTGAGTGCGGACTCGGCACCGGTTCGCTGTTTTGGGCGATTGCGTTGACGGATTGTTTCTTTGACACGCGAGTTTGTGCGGTTCGTAATTTGCGTTTAAAATAGTGAGCGTTAACAGTGAGCGCTAACATTCGGTTGACAGAGTGGTTGTGTAGGCGCTTGGACACAAGGAGTTTGACACTATGGCGCAAGAACTTGACGATCAGGTTGCGTTGACTGCCGAAAAGATTCGGGCCGGCAAAACGAGTCTGGGCATCGAATTCGGTTCCACCCGAATCAAGGCCGTTCTTATCGATGATACCTACCATACGATTGCCGCCGGCGATTACGGTTGGGCCAGCCACCTCGAGAACGGTCTGTGGAGCTACACCCAGGAAGAGATTTGGAAGGGTTTGCAGACCGCATACGCGGCGATGGCTCAGAATGTGGAAGCCGCATACGGTGAGAAGCTCGCGCGAGTCGGACATATCGGCTTCTCCGCCATGATGCACGGCTATCTTGCCTTTGACAAGAACGGCGAGCTGCTCGTGCCGTTCCGCACCTGGCAGAACACCAACACCTCCGAAGCGCACGAGAAGCTTTCCGAACTGTTCCAGTACAATATTCCGGAACGTTGGTCCATCGCCCACCTGTACCAGGCGGTGCTCAACAAGGAAGAGCACATCGGCAAGGTCGCGTACTTCACCACGCTCGCCGGTTATGTGCACTGGAAGCTCACCGGAAAGAAGGTTCTCGGCGTCGGCGATGCCTCCGGCATGTTCCCGATCGATCCGACCACCCACGCCTACGAAACCGAATTCATCGAGAAGTTCAGCGCGTTGCCGGAAGTCGCCGAACAGCCGTGGAACCTCTCTGACCTGCTGCCGGAACCGCTGGTCGCAGGCACCCCGGCCGGCATGCTGACCGCCGAAGGCGCCAAGCTGCTCGACCCGACCGGAACCCTCCAGCCGGGCATTGTCCTCGCGCCGCCGGAAGGTGACGCGGGCACTGGCATGGTCGCCACCAACTCCGTGCGCGTACGTACCGGCAATGTCTCCGCAGGCACCTCCATCTTCGCGATGGTTGTTCTTGAGCACAAGCTCAAGGCTCTGCACCCGGAAGTCGACCTCGTCACCACTCCGGCCGGCGATCTCGCTGGCATGAGCCACGCCAATAACTTCACTTCCGACCTCAACGCGTGGGTTGGTCTGTTCGGCCAGTTCGCGGCCGCCTTGGGAACGCGCGTCGATACGGGCAACTTGTACGGCACGCTGTTCCGTGCCGCGATCGCGGACGATGTCGATGCCAACTGCGGCGGGCTCATCAACTATCCGTTCCGCTCCGGTGAATTCCTTGCAGGTTTGCCGGAAGGCCGTCCGCTGTTCGTGCGTGGCCCTGAAGCCCGTATGAGTCTAGGCAACTTCATGCGCGCCCAGCTGTTCAGCGCGTTCTCTCCGGTCAAGATCGGCATGGACGTCATGACCAAGAACGAAGGTGTCGCAGTCGACTCCCTCGTCGGACATGGCGGCATCTTCACCACCCCGAAGGTCGCCCAGAAGATTCTTGCGGCCGCATTCAACACCCCGATCAAGGTCATGTCTACGGCTGCCGAAGGCGGCGCATGGGGCATGGCCGTGCTCGCCGATTATCTGTGGCACGCCGATCAGCCGCTCGATGAATTCCTTGACGCTCGCGTGTTCGCCGATGCCGCGTCCACTACGGAAAATCCGGATGAAAGCGATGTTGCAGGATTCGAGGAATTCTTCGATCGCTTCCGCAAGGGGCTAGCGATTGAACACACGGCAATCGCAAATATTCCCTTGGAAACCAAGTAAGTTTTGTAGAAAGGAAACATATCATGGCAACTTTGGCTGATTACGGCCCGGAAGTACGCGCCGAAGTCAAGCAGGTGCGCGAAGTCGTGGCCACCCTGCACGAGCAGCTCATCAAGTGGAACCTCGTGGTGTGGACCGCCGGCAACGTCTCCCAGCGTCTGCACACCGCCGACCTGATGGTCATCAAGCCCTCCGGCCTGCGTTACGAGTACCTCACCCCGAGCTCAATGGTCGTTTGCGACCTCGACGGCAACGTGGTGGACGGTTCCGAAGCCCCGAGCTCCGACACCGCCTCCCACGCCTACATCTACCGCCACATGCCCGACGTCTACGGTGTAGTGCACACCCACTCCACCTACGCCACCGCATGGGCGGCCACTGGTCAGAACATTCCTTGCGGTCTGACCATGATGGGTGACGAATTCGGCGGTCCGGTGCCGGTAGGTCCCTTCCGTCTCATCGGTTCCGAAGCCATCGGCGAAGGCGTGGTGGAAACCCTGAAGAAATATCCGAAGTCCCCGGCCGTGCTCATGCAGAACCATGGCCCGTTCACCATCGGCAAGGATGCTGAAGGCGCCGTCAAGGCGGCCGCTATGACCGAAGAGGTCGCCCGCACCATGTGGGCCGCCAAGCAGATCGGCGACATCATCCCGATTGCCCAGGAAGACATCGACAAGCTTAACGACCGTTACACCAACGTCTACGGACAGCACTGACTTGACGGAGCGGATCCTGCATGGTTCCGCTCTGCCACATAACACATACCTCTATCCAACACAATGAAGTAAGGAAACAACGATGGCAATGGAAAACCCGTTCGAAGGTAAGGAAATCTGGTTCGGCGTCGGTTCGCAGGACCTGTACGGCGAGGAAGCGTTGCGCCAGGTGGCTCAGCAGACCGGCGAAATAGTCGACTTCCTGAACAACACCGGCAAGATCCCGGCCAAGATCGTGCTCAAGCCCACCCTGAAGTCCTCCGACGGCGTCAAGGCATTCATGACCGAAGCCTCCGCCAACCCGAACGTCATCGGTGTGATCACTTGGTGCCACACCTTCTCCCCGGCCAAGATGTGGATCCGTGGCCTCGAAGTGCTTACCAAGCCGCTGCTGCAGCTGGCCACCCAGCACCACAAGGAGATTCCGTGGGAGACCATCGACATGGACTTCATGAACCTCAACCAGGCCGCCCACGGCGACCGTGAGTTCGGCTACATGGTGTCCCGCCTCGGCATTCCGCGCAAGATCGTCGTCGGACACTATACCGATCCGGAAGTCGCCGAAAAGGTCGGCACCTGGGCACGCGCCTGCGCCGGCTGGAACGCATCCCAGAACATGAAGGTCATGCGTTGGGGCGACAACATGCGCAACGTCGCCGTCACCGAGGGTGACAAGACCGAGGCCGAACGCGTGTTCGGCGCCTCCATCAACACCTGGGCCGTCAACGAACTCGTCGCTGCCTACGACAAGGTCAAGGACGATCAGGTCAAGGCCCTCATCGAGGACTACAAGACCAAGTACGACGTGGCTCCCGAGCTGCTCGACTCCCGCTACGACGAGCTCTTCATCGCTGCCAAGGAAGAGTGCGCCATGGTCAACATGATGCGCGAAAACGGCTGCACCGCCGGCGTTGACAACTTCGAAGACCTTGGTGCCCTGCCGCAGCTGCCGGGTGTCGGCCCGCAGCGATTCCCGTCCGAGTACGGCTGGGGCTTCTCCGCCGAAGGCGACTGGAAGACCGCCGTGCTGGTGCGCATCGGCGCCGTGATGGGCTACGGCCTTGAAGGTGGCGCATCCCTGATGGAGGACTACTCCTACAACTTCACCGCCGGCAACGAGCTCGACATGGGTTCCCACATGCTGGAAGTCTCCCCGTCCATCGGTACCATCGCCAAGCCCAAGCTGGCCATCTACCCGCTGGGCATCGGCGGCAAGTCCGATCCGGTGCGTCTGGTGTTCTCCGGCAAGCCTGGCGACGCCGTCGTGGTTTCCATGGCTGACGAGCGTGAACGTTTCCGTCTGCTCATGGACGAGGTCTCCATCGTCGAGCCGCAGGGTTCCCTCAAGAACCTGCCGTGCGCACGTGCTGTCTGGAAGCCGAAGCCGGACCTCAAGACAGCCGTGCAGTGCTGGATCGCGGCCGGCGGCTCCCACCACACCTGCATGACCACCTCCGTCGGTCGTGAGGCTTGGGAGGACTTCGCCCGTATCGCCGGTGTCGAGCTCGCCGTCATCGACGAGAACACCACCGCCCGCCAGTTCGAGAAGGAACTGCAGCTGAGCGAAATGTACCACCGTCTCAACAACCGTCACTGAAATAACGGAGCGTTGCGCACGTTATCTTCGATGACGCTGCAAGCGTCATCGAAGATGCAATAAAAAAAATACGGGCCGCCGCTGGGAAATCCCAACGACGGCCCGTATTTTTCTCTACGATCGCCCCATTCAGCGCTTGCCGGAGTACAGCTGCTGATCGATCACCTGCGCGAACACGCGGTTCACTGCCGGACGCACCACTTTCAGCGACGGGGTCAGGCACTTGTTTTCCTGCGTGAACTGGGTATCTAGCACTACGAACTTTCGTACGGATTCGGCGCGCGAAACCGTCGCGTTCGCCTTGTCCACATACTTCTGAATCTCATCGTGAACGGCGGCGACGGTCGCGATGCGGTCGAGCGGAGTCTCTGCGGACAATCCCACGGACGGCAGCCAAGCTGCCAATCCCTCCGGATCCAGCGTGACCAGCGCACCGATGAACGGGCGATTGTCGCCAACAACTACCGCATGCTCCACAATCGGACATTTCACGATCTCCTGTTCCATCGGAATCGGGGAGACGTTCTTACCGCCGGCAGTGATGATGATATCCTTCTTACGGCCGGTGATCGTAATACGTCCCTCGTCGTCAATCGACGCCAAATCGCCCGTTTTCAGCCATCCATCCTCGGTGAACGCTTCCGCCGTCTTCTCAGGCAGATTATGGTAGCCTCTGAACACGTTTGGTCCCTTGACCTGGAGTTCGCCATCGTCGGAAATGCGTACAGACGATCCCGGAGCCGGTTGGCCAACAGTGCCGATCACATTGTCGGTGACGCGGTTGGCTGCGAACGGCGCAGCGGTTTCCGTCATACCGTAACCCTGAATCATCGGCAGGCCGATACCGTTGAAGAAATGCGCCAGAGACACGTCCAGAGGAGCGCCACCGCATGCCACGTAGCGGATGCGCGGGCCGAGGGCGCCACGCACGGTACGGTATACGGAAGCCTCATACGAGAGATGTTCGGCGGTCTGCTTCATGGTCGGCTTCTCACCAGCCTGCTGCATGTGCGACCAATCGCGTGCGGCCTCGGCAGCCTTGAGGAACAGGCGTCCCTTCCAACCCATGCCGGCCTTGCGGGAGGCCGCGTTATACACCTTCTCAAACACTCGTGGCACGCCCAGCAGATATGTCGGTTCGAAGGAACGCAAATCGGGCAGCAGCGTCTTTGTATCCGGCAGATAGCCGACCACACCGTCGTCGGAAGCAATCGACGCGTACTGGATGAACCGTGCGAAACAGTGGGCGAGCGGCAGGAAGAGGAGCAGTCGCGGATGATCTTCGAGAATGATCTCATGCAACGCCAGACTGCCCGCGCGCGTGATCGATATGAAATTGCGGTGCGATAGCTCGGCACCCTTTGGGGCTCCCGTCGAACCGGACGTGTACACGATGGTAGCCAGATCGTCTGCATGCACCGAATCGATGCGCGCTTCCAGCTCCTCGTCGGACACGGTGACGCCCAAGCCTTCCAACGCGCCCATGGCGTTGGAATCGAGCATCAGAATGTGCTTGAGAGACGGGCAGCGGTCGATTACGGAGTCGAGACGGTCGAAGCGCTCGCGATTGTCGGCGATGGCCAGTTTCACATCCGAATCGTTGAGGATGCGCTCGGCTTGCGCTGCGGAATCAGTGTCGTAGATCGGCACATTGACCGCGCCGATTGCGGCCAGTGCGAAGTCGAGCACACCCCACTCGTAGCGGGTGGCGGAGAAGATGGTGACGGCGTCGCCCTTGGCGATGCCGAACGCGATAAGACCTTTGGCGGCGGCGATCACATCCTTGTGAAATTCGCCGGTAGTGACCTTCATCCATTGGCCGGGGGCGGTTTTGCGTTCCGCGATCACGGTATCCTCGCCAGTGCGCGCGATGCGTCCGGTAAGCAGGGAATAGATGGATTCGTCGTCGCCGACCTCGACGGATTCGCCCGGTGCGGTGTACTCGGTGAGCATGAAGCGTTCTCTTTCTCGCGGTTTTTGCGTTATTTCCGCGTATTTCTGCTTGTGATGCGTGCGGGAGCGATGCAAACCGTGTGTCCGCGTTTCCTACCCTTTGCGCACCTCGCACATTCTAAGTTACGGGACCGTAAGTCTGCATTGTAAGAAGCGACAAGAAATATTTCATCAACTTTGTATGAACTGACAAATGGTGATATTCCGTCAAAAATCAAGTGTTTGATGTCGCGCTATATCCGTTCGAAAAAAAGGCTTGACGTAACGGTTGCGGGGAGCTGCCATGCTTCCCATATATCCCTGAAATGACCGTAAAACCAGCGAAATACGAAGAAATGGTGGTGCGAGTGATTTTTATCGAGTACACTCACGAGTGACGCAATTTACCCCTTGCGTCAGAGGGCTGCCTGCTCAACGGCGAACATCCAGCCTTTTACTCTTTCGCCGTTTCGCTGGTCGTGTGGCATGGGCCGCACATGTGCTTGGTTCGTGTGTTTTTGCTGGAGATGCGTTTGCGATTGCTATGTGCGATGAGCCCTTGACGTTTCTGTTTCCGGGCGGATAGGCTGAATTGAGAGACATGGTGATGCGGGCGCGCAAATTGAACCGCGTGAACGTGAAGGAAAGGATTTCGATGTTTGACAAACGGCTGTTTTCCCTCGCTCCCGGCGTAGGACGGTTGGTTGCGGCGAAAGTGCTCTGCCAATGGATCGGGTTACTGTCCAACGTCGTGTTCGTGGTGACGATGGTGCTCATGCTTTCACCAGCGCTTGCCATGGTGGAATCGGCGTTCGATCCCATGTTCTCCATGGGTGATAGTGGCCTGATTTCCCGCCTGTTCGTCGGCTTTGGCTACGGCGGATTCAGCGCGGAAACGTACGTCGGATGCGTACTGGCGATCGTGGTCTGCGCGGTGCTGCGTTTTCTGATGATGCGCGCCGCGGCCTATTTCGGCGCGGAAGCGGCCGAGCGTGTCAAACTCGCGTTACGTGAACAATTATTCAATAAAATGCTTGCGATCGGACCATCATACTCGCAACATATCAGTACTGCCGACGTGGTGCAATCTGCTGGTGAAGGCATCGAACAAATCCAAAGCTTCTTCGAATTATTTCTGCCGCAACTGTTTTATGCGATTCTCGCGCCGGTAACGTTATTTTTTATAGTTGCGCCGATTAATATGCCGACGGCTGCTACATTGCTTGTATGTGCGCCGTTGATTGTATTGATTGTTGGCATGGTCGCAATGCGCGCATCCCGAGTATTCAAAAAATATTGGGGAAAATACACCGACATGGGATCTGTGTTTCTTGACAATGTACAAGGTCTTGAAACGCTGAAAACTTTTGATGCGGATGCGCGTGCCGCCAAGAAAATGAACGAGCAGGCGGAACAATTCCGTGTAATGACCATGAATGTTCTGCAAATTCAGCTGCGCTCGCTCACCGCCATGGACATCGTTGCATACGGGGGTGCTGCGGCCGGCGTGGTCGTGGCGATCTGGCAGTATGCGAACGGTGCCGCATTGCCGCTTGCCGGCGTGCTGCTGATAGTGCTTCTTTCCGCGGATTTCTTCATTCCGCTGCGCCAATTGGGGTCGTTCTTCCATGTTGCGATGAACGGCATGACTTCAACCAAGCGTATTTTCGCATTGCTTGATACGCCGATTCCTGCGCATGGTATGCAGGAAATGCCGGAATTCGGTGCTTCCGATAACGGTGTGGACGTGTGCTTTGATGACGTGTCGTTCCGATATGCGGACGTGGGCGCGGACGCTGCGGCGGCTGTGAGTGTGGCTGCGGATACGGCTGCGACGGCGGATGCGGAAACTGGGGAAACTAGAAAACCCCGGAAAAAGTCCGGTTTGGGCGGTGCTGGAAAAACAGGCATGTCGAAAGATGACGATGGTTCGGTCGTCGCATTGCATGGCGTCTCTTTCACTGCGCGGCGTGGGCAGGTGACCGCCATCGTCGGTCCGTCCGGATCCGGCAAATCTACCGCCGTCGAACTGCTCTCCGGAAATCTTTCCGGATATGAAGGATGTATGTGGCTGCTGTCCGGAAATGCAGGAAACAGCTCGACGCAACGGTACCAAATCAACGATCTTTCCATCGAATCCCTTACGAGGGAAATCGCCATCGTGGCGGCGCAAAGCCACCTTTTTGCAGGAACGTTGCGCGACAATCTGCTGATGGCCAAGCCGAATGCCACCGAAAGCGAACTGTGGCAAGCGCTGGAAGCGGCACATATCGACGAATTCGTGCGTGCGCAATCGCAAGAACTTGATCTGGCCATCGAACAGGGCGCGAGCAACCTGTCTGGAGGCCAAAAACAGCGCATCGCCATCGCACGCGCATTGCTGCGGGAGTCTGCCGTCTACATTTTCGACGAAGCTACCAGCAGCGTTGATGTGGAAAGCGAAACCCTGATTCTGCAAACCATTCGTGCGCTTGCTAATCGCGGTAAAACCGTGATCATGGTGACACATCGCATGGCGAATGCAGCCGACGCCGATCATGTGGTGGTGTTCGAACACGGGCGCGTGGCGGAACAAGGCGCGCATGCTGAACTCATGCGTGCCAATGGAACATACACCAAACTGTTCTACGCCCAACAAACCGTGGAAAACGTAGGAATGCGGCCGCAAACCCAACAGCTCACATCCGCAACCGACGTAACTTCAGCTTGCGCACCCAACATGTCCGATTCTCCCGAATCGGACAGCCAGCGTACCGAAACCGTGCCTTGTATGTCCGATTCTGGTGAACCGGACATACAGAGTGTGCCTACGTCGCGCCTTATCGCGCGGCTGTTGAAGGAAGTCGGGCCGCTGCGTAAGTACATGATCGTCGCATGCGTTTGCGGCACGCTCGGCCACCTCGCCGCCACTTTCCTGCCGGTATTCGGCATTGCGGCGGCTTTCGCGGCCGTCGGCTCGCCCATCTGGAATCTCAGCGTTCCCGCAGCGCTCACCGCCATGGCTGTCTGCGCGCTGATCCGCGGCGGCATGCGCTATGCCGAACAGCTCATGAACCACAATGTGGCGTTCCGGTTGCTCGCATTGTTCCGTACGAAAGCCTTCACGGCCCTGCGGCGTCTCGCCCCGGCCAAACTTGCGGGCAAAGGTAAGGGCGACCTGATCGCGCTGGTCACCACCGACGTGGAGCTGTTGGAAATCTTCTTCGCGCACACCATCAGCCCGATTGTCATCGCTGTTGTGACCACCGTCGTCTACACACTCGCATTGCTCACCCTGAGTGCACCCTTCGCGGTGACGCTGGTCATCGCGCACCTCACAGTCGGCGTCGTACTACCAAAGTTGTTCGCGTCGGCGGTGCGAGGCATCGGTCCGGAACTTCGCAAGGAATCCGCTGCCCTCGACGACGAAATGCTTGACGATATGCGTGGTATCGGCGAAATCATCCGCTTCGGTCAGGGTAGTGCCCGGCTCGCTTCCATCGCTCGGCGCACCCTTTCGCTGTGGAACAAACGTTTGCGATTGAGCGCGAAGAATGGTGATTTTGCAGGATTGGGTGCGGTATTGGTGATGCTGTTTACCGCGATTACTGCTTTCCTTGTGATGACGTTGTGCACTGCGGTTTCCACTGCCGTCGATATGCCGGAAGGCCTGATTTGGATGGGCTCCGTGGATTCGAACGCTCCTGCGTTGGTTGCGGCTTTCGTATTGCTTACCAGCTCGTTTGGTCCGACGCTTGCATTGAGCGCGCTGCCGGCGAATTTGACGCAAACGTTCGCTTCGGCGCGTCGCCTGTTCGCGTTGATGGATGAGACTCCCGCTGTGGTTGAGCAGGGTGCTGAACGCCCGGAATATCAAGGTATGACAATGAGTGACGTCACATTCGGCTACGGTTCCAGTGTTCACGCTTCCGGCGGCCGCACTTCCGACAGTGCCTCGCAACCCGTGCTCGACCATGTTTCACTCGATGTTCCACAGCATGGCATTCTTGGCATTCAAGGCCCGTCCGGCCGTGGAAAATCAACGATGTTGAAGCTGCTCATGCGCTATTGGGATCCGGATTCCGGCACGATTTCACTATCGAATATTCCATTGCCTCAGGTTGACACTGGCTGGCGTCGACGTGTGCAGACGATGATGGGGCAGGAAACTTACCTTTTTGACGGTACGATTCGAGAGAATCTCACCATTGCCTGCAATTCTGCCGATTCCGCAGCGTCCGCCATCCCCGATTCCGTATTGCGCGAGGCGCTCGCCAAGGCATCCGCGCTCGAGTTGGTCGATGCGCTGCCGAACGGCTTGGATACGCAGGTCGGTGAGCTGGGCGGCCGCCTTTCGGAGGGTGAAAAGCAGCGCATCGGATTGGCCCGCATGTTCCTGCGTGACGCCGATTTGGTGCTCTTCGACGAGCCGACGAGCCGTCTCGACGCCTATAGCGAGTCGGTGATTCTTGGATCGGTCAACAATCTAGCTGAGCAGGGGAGTGCCGTCGTGCTGGTGTCGCACCGCGATTCCACCATGCGCGTCGTCGATCGCATATTGCGTATCTAGAGCTCCTCGCAGCATTATGCGGCGTGTGCGGTGGCATGCAGTGTTACGCAAGTACGTGCGCATCGCACCCCTGTCCGCAATGTGGTCGTATGAAAATCGTGCGTCATTCGTATTTCTTATAACGTGCGTCGAAAGCGCTGCCGAAAGGCACTGTGCGCGCGAATCGAAAGCAAACAACGTATGACAGGTAAGAAAAGCGGGCGAAATCGTGGAATCGTCGACGGAATCGAAATCGTAAGAAAATGAAACAATCATGAAAATGATTGTCAAAATTTAAGAAAAGCAACTTTTTGAGACGTGCAAATATTCATTTCACATGATTTTGTAACGGAAAATCGTTAGTATCTGTGTCAAGAGATATCCGCTCTGTAGAAGAGTGGAATACGATTCGACGAAAGGCTGGCGATGGCCAACAACAGGAACGAACTGAACAAGAATCTGGCACAGATGCTCAAGGGTGGCGTAATCATGGACGTCACCACCCCGGAGCAGGCGAAGATCGCACAGGACGCGGGCGCATGCGCGGTGATGGCGCTCGAACGCATTCCGGCTGATATTCGTGCTGCCGGCGGTGTTTCCCGCATGAGCGATCCGGCCATGATCAAGGGCATTCAGGAAGCCGTGTCTATTCCGGTCATGGCAAAGGTTCGTATCGGTCATGTTGCCGAAGCTCGCATTCTGCAGGCCATCGAAATCGATTACATCGATGAATCCGAAGTGCTGAGCCCTGCCGACGACGTGTACCACATCGACAAGAATCAGTTCGACGTGCCGTTCGTGTGCGGCGCGAAGAACCTGGGCGAAGCGCTGCGCCGTGTCGCCGAGGGCGCGTCCATGATCCGCACCAAGGGCGAGCCGGGCACCGGCGATGTGATTCAGGCCGTGCGCCACATGCGCACCATGAACAAGCAGATCCGCGAACTCGTCTCCCTGCGTGACGACGAGGTGTACGAGGCCGCCAAGCAGCTGGCCGTGCCGTACGATCTCGCCAAGTACGTGCACGACAATGGCCGTCTGCCGGTCGTCAACTTCGCCGCCGGTGGCGTGGCCACTCCGGCCGATGCCGCGCTCATGATGGAGCTGGGCGCCGAAGGCGTGTTCGTCGGTTCCGGCATCTTTAAGTCCGGAGACCCGGCCAAGCGTGCCGCCGCCATCGTGCAGGCCACCGCCAATTGGCAGGACGCCGATCTGCTCGCACGTCTTTCCGAGAACCTCGGTGAGGCCATGGTCGGCATCAACGAAGATGAGATCGAAACCATCATGGCCGCCCGCGGCGAGTGATTTCGCTGTGATTTCGCTGTAATTTCACGTATTGCGAGCGGATGGGGTGTGACTATCGGCCGCCTTATGCCGCCTGTTTCGTGTGATTGCATTTCGCATGATTTGTGATGGTCTCGATGGGTTTGGGTAAGGAGATCCGATGGTTGTTGCCGTTGAATACATTTCGAAGGAAGAATCGGCCGACGTTGCCGAAGGTGCGGCTTCCGCACAACATGGCGTGACTGGCATTCTTGCGGTGCAGGGTGCGTTCGCCGAGCATGCCGCGATGCTGGATCGGCTTGGCGCACCGTGGAAACTGCTGCGTGCCGCCGAGGATTTCGACGATTCGATCGATCGCGTGATTCTGCCTGGCGGCGAAAGCACCACGCAGGGCAAGTTGTTGCGTTCGACCGGCCTGTTTGAGCCGATCGCAGCACATATCGCCGCCGGAAAACCGGTGTTCGGCACGTGCGCGGGCATGATTCTGCTGGCCCGCAAGCTGGATAACGATTCGAACGTCTACTTCGGTGCGTTGGACGCTGTCGTGCGCCGCAATGCGTACGGCCGTCAGCTTGGTTCGTTCGCTGCGACCGCCGATTTCGGTTCCGCTACTGGCGATTTCGCCGTTTCGGTTGCGCCGGGGGAGTCTGTCTCTTCCGCGATTTCCGCGGCTGCTGGTGAGGAGGGGGCTTCCGAGGCTTCGGATATGTCGGTGGTGCTTAAGGATTTCCCTCTGGTGTTCATTCGCGGACCGTTCGTTGCCGAGGTTGGCGAGCGGGCCACGGTCGAAACGTCGGTCGACGGCAATGTGGTCGGTTTGCGTCAGGGCAAGATTCTCGCTACGGCGTTCCACCCCGAACTGACCGACGATACCCGCATTCACGAGCTGTTCCTCAGTTTGTAGGCTCATCGCGCGGTGCGGAGTCCGTCTCTTCGCCGTATGTGTTGTTTTGGGAGGTTTGCGATTCGCAGACCTCCTTGTTATATGTTCTTTATATGTTTTCTCTTGTGAGGTAGCTTTCTTGCGATCCATTTTTTGGTTGAGATGCGCGGACAATCGCAGATTATTGTGCAAACGATGTCATTCTGTTTGTGCGAAACGCCGATGATTTCGTTGGCGCTTCAATTGCGCACAACAGTTGCAGGGGGGCTATCGAACCGGTTTGTTTGACACCTTGATACAACCGTGTATCATCGGAGCTAATGGTACACGGTTGTATCAGAAAGGAAACAAAGCCATCCTACCAGTCCAAATATCACCACGGGGGTATTGTTCGGCAGGGCGCGAACATACAAACATCACCAAGTGGAAAGCACGGCATGTGCATTCCGCGGCGGATGTTCCGAAACATATGCGACCGACATGCAATCAGCATGCGAAGCGGATGGCAGAAAGGGAAAAGAACATGCGCAACATGAAGAAGGCTCTCGCAGCGGTAGCAGCAGTGGCAACCCTCGCCAGCCTCACGGCCTGCGGTGGCAGCGACGGCGGCAACGACGCCAAGGCCAACGCCGGAGACGCAGACAAGGCGGATCTCGTTTTCTGGGGCTGGGACACCGGCAACACCATGAAGGCCCTGATCGCCGACTTCGAAAAGGCCAATCCCGGAATCACCGTCAAATTCAACAACACCGGCACCGCATCCGACACCCAGACCGCACTGAGCAACGCCGTCGCGGCAGGCAAGGGTGCCCCCGACGTGGTCATGCTGGAAGACCCGACCGTCACCCAGTTCGCGGTTACCGGCGACCTCGTTGACCTCACCACCTACGGTGCCGATAAGCTCGAAGACGACTTCTCCGCAGGCCCGTGGAGCAAGCTACAGTATGATGGCAAGCCGTACGCGCTGCCGATCGATTCCGGCCCGGAAGTCTTCTTCTACAACGATGCCGTGCTCAAGAAGGCCGGCGTCGACGGCTCCCAGATCAAGACTTGGGACGATTATTACGAGGCAGCCAAGAAGGTCAAGGCCATCGGCGCCTACATGGCCAACAATTCCGGCTCCTCCATGGAATACCAGCCCTTCACCGCCCAGGCATGGCAGGCCGGTGCGCAGCCGTGGAAGGTTGATGGCGAGAACATCACCATTGACATGACCAAGGATTCCGGCATGAAGAAGTACATCGAATTCCAGCAGAAGCTCATCGACGAAGACCTCGTCGACACCAAGATCGCCAACTGGTCCGACGACTGGAACCGTGCGCTCAACGAAGGCGACATCGCTACCCTCACCATCGGCGCATGGATGCCGGTTAACCTCATGAACGGCGCTCCTGACCAGGCCGGCAACTGGCGCGTGGCCCAGCTCCCGCAGTGGAACGAAGGTGACGAGGTCTCCGCTGAAGACGGCGGCTCCGCACTCGCGGTCGTCTCCCAGTCCAAGCAGCAGGCCGCGGCCTACAAGTTCGTCGAATACTTGACCCACGGCGCCGGTGCCCAGACCATGGCCGACACCGGCACCTTCCCGAGCCTGAAGAAGATCCTCTCCTCCGACTCCTTCACCAATCCGAACACTGAAGCCAACAAGAAGGTCAACGACTACTTCGGCGGCCAGAACGTGAACGAGATTCTCTCCGAAGCCGCCCAGCGCAAGGTCTCCGCCTTCCAGTACCTGCCGTACAACCCGTACGCGCAGTCCACCTTCGGCGATCAGATCTCCAAGGCCTACAGCGAGGACATCACTCTGGAGGAAGCCTTCGTCAACTACAGCAAGGCGCTCACCGATCACGGCAACCAGCAGGGCTACACCGTCACCAGCAAGGACTGACGGCGCCCAGCCGCTGCCGTGCGGCACAACGAAAAACGCGATAATGCGATCCGCCATACGCAACGCATCATCGCAACCATGAAGATCGACGGCAGGTGGGAATCGTCTGACGTGACCCGCCTGCCTCACTTCGCAAAAATAATTTTAAAAATGAAATCTTACAATAGAAAAAGATTTCAAAAAAATAGCAATCCTGTAATTCAAACAATAAAAGATTTTGCGGATTAACAATCGCACATGGTTGTGCGATCAATAGAGCAAGAAGCATATAGAAAGAAGGAAGCATGTCTCAGCAAGCAGCAGTCGCGGCGGATGCGCTGCATACGCCTGCGGACCGGGTTCGCGTCAACCGTCACCGTGCGGATTGGCGTGGTTGGAAGTTTATGTGGCCGTTCGCGTTGGTGTTCGTGTTCG
>OBJG01000099.1_pt1 | contig 108188 bp, 100 predicted proteins | sample 1517941 | NCBI WGS metagenome assembly OBJG01 (sample SAMN04571712, study PRJEB22368) | human gut metagenome | biome: human gut; material: stool | host: Homo sapiens | place: Luxembourg | collected 2012-09-21
CCGAGAAGAGCTACACCAACAAGCACGCTACCGAGTTCTCCGGCTTCGATCTGGAATTCAGCTACATCACCTCCTTCCGCGATGTCATGAAGATGGAGGAAGAACTGCTGAAGGCTGGCCTTGCCGCCGTCAAGGAAGCATACGGCGAGCAGATCCAGGAAGCCTTCGGTCAGGAGGTCATCGTCCCGGAGACGCCGTTCCCCGTGGTCAAGCTGGCCGACCTGTACAAGGGTCTGGAAGAGGAGTTCGGCTACACCGTCGATGATTCCGAGAAGGGCGACCTGACCACCGAGGCCGAGCGCCTGAGCTACGAGTGGGTCAAGAAGCACTATGGCCACGAGTTCCTGTTCATCACCGATTACTCCGCCGAGAAGCGCGCGTTCTACCACATGCGCGACGAGAACGGTGTGCCCCAGGGCTACGACCTGATCTGGCGCGGTGTCGAGATCACCACCGGCGCACAGCGTGAGCACCGCTATGAGGTGCTGAAGAAGCAGGCCGAGGAAAAGGGTCTGGCCGAGGACGTCAAGTTCTATCTGGAGTTCTTCCAGTATGGCTGCCCGCCGCACGGCGGCTTCGGTCTGGGCATCGACCGCCTGACCATGCTGCTCTGCGGTCTGCCCATCAAGGAAGCTGAGTTCCTGTTCCGCGGCCCCAACCGTCTGACTCCGTGATTTCGGGGACGTTATCATGAACGCCGCAGAACATTATACCACCCGCTACCTCGAACCGAAGGATCTGGACCAGTACAACGCGTTGCTGCGGTATACTTTTCAGGTCACGGAAGAGGAACTGACCGCCACCGGCTGGAAGGACGATGAGATCAAGCAGTCCAAGTTCCCGGTGCTGGAGCGCGCCGATGTGCTGGGCTGCTTCGATGGCGAAGACCTCATCTCGCAGTTTGCGGTCTACCCGCTGAAGATGAACATCTACGATACGGTGTACCATGTCGGCTTTGTCACCAGTGTCTGCACTTACCCGGAATACACCGGGCAGGGCATCATGAAAAAGCTGATGATCCAGGGCCTGACTCAGATGCACGAGGAGGGAAAATCCTTCGCGCTGCTCTACCCGTATTCCATCCCGCTGTACCATCATCTGGGGTGGGAGATCGTCTCCAACAAGATCTCGTTCAACATCAAGGACCGGCAGATCCCCACCAAGGTCAAAGCGCCCGGCTACGTCCGCCGCGTCTCCTGGGACAACACCGAGTTCCATGAGCTGCACTCCCACTTTGCGTCCATCACCCATGGGTGCCTGTTCCGCAACAGCCTCGCGTGGGAGGAATACTGGCGCTGGGATGAGGACGACACCAATGTGGCCGTCTATTACAACGTCAAGGATAAGCCTTGCGGCTACATGGTCTACCTCATCAAGAACGACATCATGCACATCAAGGAAATGGTCTATCTGAACCGCGAGGCGCAGAAAGGCCTGTGGGAATACATCCACGCCCACGATTCCATGATCGACGAGGTGCACGGCAGCACCTATTTCAGCGAACCCATCGCCTTTGAGATGGACGATGGCGACATCAAAGAGAGCATCCGTCCCTATGCCATGGGCCGCATCATCGACGTGGAAGACTTCCTCGCCGATTATCCCTGCGACCCGGACGGCGGCACCCTGACCATCGCGCTGGAAATCGAGGACAAGCTCCTCCCATGGAACGACCGCACCTTCACGGTGAAGTTCGAAAACGGCGAATGCACCCAGACGCAGGAACCGCCGGAGCATCATCTCAAAATGGGCATCGGCACCCTTTCCACCCTGTTGCTGGGCTATAAGACGGCAGAACGTCTGTATGAGCTGGAGCGCATCGAGGGCAGGGAAGAGGCTGTCGAGCGTCTGGACGATGTGCTCTTCCATAAGATCCCGTACATCTCGGATTACATCTGAACAAACCATAAAAACCCTCTCCGTCATTGCTTCGCAATGCCGCCCCGCCCAAAGGGCGGGGTCTGGTGCTGTATGTTACGGCATCAAAAAGCTCCCCCTTTCGGGGGAGCAGGCATGCGTCAGCGTGACGGAGAGGGTTTTTTATTCGCTCAAAGGAGCGTCGGCACCACTTCGGCCAGCTTTTCAGCCAGCTGTGCGTGGCCGTGGCGGGTCAGGTGCATGAAGTCGATCTGGTTGAACTCGCATCCCTCTGCATCGAGGAAATGCACATGGTTGCGCGCGGCGATCATCTGGAACTGCGCGGCCACCCCGCGGGATTTCTCTACGCAGCCGTCGCCCATGACTTCATCGTGGAAGCCCTCCTTGATGCGGGGCGGTGCCACGATGAGGATGTTGGGCTCCTTGCCGCCCCAGCAGTCCACGCTCTTGCACTTCTGGATCAGCCGCTCCATCCCGGCGCCGATGCAGGCGGCATTGGCACCAAAGCGCTCCTTGACGTCGTTCGTGCCCAGCATGATGATGAGCAGGTCGATGACCTCATGGCTCTTCAGCAGGGCATATGCAACGCTCAGAGCGTCCATGGATTCGTGGATGGGGTCCACGAAAACGGTCGTCCGGCCGGACAGGCCCTCTTCGGTGACGAGGTACTGGCTGCCCAGCGCGGTCTGCAAACGACAGGTCCAGCGCTCGTCCTCGTTGAAGCGGATGCCGCCGTCGGCGTTGTCCTTCGGGTCGGCGCAATAGCCGTGGGTGTTGGAGTCGCCCAGGCAGAGAATGTGAGTTTTCATCGCAAATACACTCCTTTTTGAGTTATCGTTCCGGATGGCTCTGGCGGAAATAGTAGATGGCGCCGACCATTCCGGCGTCGTTGTGCAGCTGGGCGGCGCGGATCTCCAGCCCTTCGGCAAAGGCGGGCATCACGGAGGCTCTCACCTTGGCCGCAATGGGGTCGATGAGCAGCTTCTGCTGGGCGCTCACGCCGCCGCCGATCAGGATCAGCTGGGGGTTGAAGATGTGCACCATACCGGCAAGCCCCTGCACGATCTCGTCCGTCCAGTGATCCAGCAGGGCAAGGATAGTTTCATTGCCTGCCTGCGCGGCGGCAAAGATCGCGCGGCCATTCGTCCAGGCGGGGTCTTTCTCCTGCGCAGCACGGACGAGTGCGGTGGTGGCGGCGTAGCGCTCCCAGCAGCCCGCAGCCCCGCAGGTGCACGGCGCACCATCGAGCGCGTGGAGCCGGTAGTGGCCCAGCTCGCCGCCCAGACCACGGGCACCTTCCAGCAGGCGGCCCCCGGTCAGGATGCCGCCGCCGACGCCGGTGCCCAGCGTCACGCCGATGACGTCGGTGTAACCCTTTGCGCCGCCGACCCAGACTTCGCCCAGGCACATGCAGTTGGCGTCGTTCGCTACGGTCACGGGCAGGTCGAACAGTGATTCGAGTTCCGCTTTGATGGGGGAGCCGATGTAGTGGGGCAGATTGCCGCAGGTGCCGACGACCGTTCCGGCACGGCTGTCGATCTGGCCGGTGGCCGAAACGCCCACGCCGACAAGGGCGGCAGGGGAGAGGTTCTGCGCTTCCACAAAGGCTTTGGCTGCCTTGCACACCGTGGTCAGGATGGGCGTCTCGTAGCCGTCAAAGCTGACGCTCTCCTCGGCTTTGGCCAGCACGGCACCGGTCTCATCCACGATGCCCAGCTTGACGGAGGTGCCGCCGATATCAATGGCAAGATACTGTTTTGTCTTCATAAAAACGTCTCCGCGTCAGTGGTTCATGGCGTTGATGGCACCGGTGAAGCGGGCCGTGATCTCAGCGGGGCGGGTGATGGCACCGCCGACCACGAGGGCGAATGCACCGGCTTCCAGTGCCTTGACGGCCTGTTCGGGATAGTGAATGTGCCCCTCGGCGATGATCTTGGCCGGGCACTCGGCGGCCAGCTTGTGGACGAACGCGAAGTCGATGTCGTTGATGCCCTGAGTCTCCGGGGTGTAGCCGCGCATTGTGGTGCCCACAAAGTCAGCACCGGCTTCGGCGCAGGCCATGGCATTTTCAAAATTGTCGCAGTCAGCCATCAGCAGCTGGTCGGGATACTTCGCCTTGATGGCGCGGATGAATTCCGCAGAGGTGGAGCCGTCCGGGCGGAGCGCACCGGTGCCCTGCACGGCGAGAATGTCCACACCGCAGGCCACCAGCTCGTCCACTTCCTTCATGGTCACGGTGATGTACATCGGGGTGCCGGGGTAGTCCTTTTTGATGATGCCGATGACGGGCAGGTCCACGACGGCCTTGATCTGGGTGATGTCGCGCACCGTGTTGGCGCGGATGCCGACGGCCCCGCTCATGGCGGCGGCTTTGGCCATCAGGGGCATCACGCCGCCCTCCTTGGTGTACAGCGGCTCGTGCTCCAGCGCCTGGCAGGAGACGATCAGGCCGCCCTTGATCTGAGCAAACAGTTTTTCCTTATCCATGGTATTTATCCTCCATTCTGATCTTTACGACTGCTTTGCGCACATTCCTGCAATCGGGCTGTGCAACGCCGGGCTTGTGCAGCTCGCCGGGGAAGAAGAGCACGAACCGCCCGCCGCCCAGAGTGCCGAACACGGCGTCCGGGCTGTCCTGAAAGCCGATGTCCGGGGCATAGGGTTTCACTTCGGTGCCGGGTGCGGTCTCATAGCCCCAGCCCTCGCTGCCGGTCAGGTCGATCTGCAGATCGGCGTAGATGCGGTGGTATTCCGGATGCGAGCCTTCGTTGGGGTGGAGTTCGGCGTCCATCACGTTGATGAACACATTGTCGCCGTCCACTTCGGTGCGGCCCAGCGGCAGGGTGTTCAGGTCGCAGGCCATCAGGAAGGTGATGGCCGTGTCGAGGTTTTTGTGGAAGCCCTGATACAGGGTCAGGTGCTCCAGAGTATCGCAGATCATAAGGTCCCTCCATCAAAAAGAGCGCCGACCCTCTCCCCTCAGAAACGAGACGGAAGAGGGGGCGCTTTTTCAGTTTACAGATTTACAGTTTCGCAATGGCAGCTTCGATCATGGCCTGTGCCTCGGCCACGATGGGCTCGTCTTCGGGGATGAGGCTGGGCATCGGCTCACGGACACCGCCCAGCTCCAGACCGTACATCCGGCGCAGGATCTCTTTCTGCACGGCGTACAGGTTGCCGTGTGCCTCGCACATCTTGTAGATGATGCGGTCGGCCTCATACTGGAGGGCCTGAGCTTCCTGGATCTCGCCCTTGTTGATGTGCTCGTTCATGGCCAGATACAGCTCGGGCATGACGGCATAGGTGCCGCCGATGCCGCCGTCGGCGCCGATGACGCGGCCGGAAACGAACTGCTCATCGGGGCCGTTGAAGACCACGAAATTGCCCTCGCCGCGGGCAGCGATGCCGGCATCCTTGAACATCTGGATGTCCTGGGTGGGCATGGAGCTGTTCTTGACGGCCACCACGTTGGGGTTCTTCAGCATTTCCTTCAGCAGGCTCATGGTCAGTGCCGTGCCTGCCAGCTGGGGGATGTTGTAGATGACGAAATCGGTGTGGGGGGCAGCGGCGGACATGGCGTTCCAATACTTGGCGATGGCATACTCCGGCAGGTGAAAGTAGATCGGGGGGATGGAAGCAATGGCGTCCACGCCCACGCTCTCGGCGTGCTTTGCCAGCTCGACGCTGTCGGCGGTGTTGTTGCAGCCGACATGGGCAATGACGGTGATCTTGCCCTTGGCTTCGCTCATCACGGCCTCCAGGACCTGCTTGCGCTCATCGGGGTGCTGGTAGATGCACTCACCGGACGAACCGCCGACATACACACCCTTGACGCCCTTGGCGATCAGGTGGCGGGTGAGGGCCTTGACGCCCTCCACGGAAATGTGGCCGTCCTTGTCATAGCAGGCATAGAACGCAGGAATGACACCCTGATACTTGGAAATGTCTTTCATGATACTTGTCTCCTTCTCTATCGAATCATGGTTCAGACGTTGTTTGTTGGGGGGAGGGAAACCAAAACAGCAAGCTCGTACGCTCTCTGTTCGGGCAACGGGAGCAGTGCCCTCTTGCGGTGCCCTGCATCCGCTTCGGCCCTTGGGCGGGCCTCGCGTCTTGCAGACCGCTGCGCCAAAACAGCAAGCTCGTACGCTCTCTGTTCGGGCAACGGGAGCAGCGCCCTCTTGCGGTGCCCTGCATCCGCTTCGGCCCTTGAGCGGGCCTTGCGTCTTGCAGACCGCTGCGCCAAAAATCCCTCCCTGTTTCCGCCGCAGGCGGCGGTCGGGATTTTAGCCCTTAACCGCACCCATTGCGATGCCCTTGGTGAAGTACTTCTGGAAGATGAGGAAGATGATGATGATGGGCACAGCAGCCAGTGCGGCACCGGCCATGATCAGGCCGAAGTCGGTGCTGTTCTCTGCCTGCAATTTCGCAATGCCCAGCGAAATGGTCAGGTTGCTGGTGCTGGACAGCATGATCAACTGCATGAAGTAGTCGTTCCAACTGTTGATGAAGGTGAAGATGGCCAGCGCACCGACGCCCGGTTTGACCATCGGCAGAACGATGCTGATAAAGGTCTTTGCTTCGCTCGCACCGTCGATGCGGGCCGCTTCCAGCATTTCGGTGGGGATGCCTTCACTGAACTGTTTCATCAAAAAGACACCGAATGGCCAGCCGACGATGGGGAAGATGACGGCCCAGATGGTGTTGTACAGGTTCAGGGAGCTCATCTCACGCAGCAGGGGGATCAGGATGACCTGCTTGGGCAGTGCCATGGCGCAGACGATGAGGGTGAACAGCACCTTGCGGCCGACGAAGCGCTTCTTGGCCAGCGCATAGCCCGCCATGGCGGCGGTGATGCAGGTCAGGATCATGGAGGTGACAGCCATGAACACGGTGTTGATCATCCAGCGCAGCGCAGCCGGAGCCGTGGGGCCGACGGAGAAATAGGTGGGCTCGCCGTCGCTGCTGAACCGCGCGCTGAAGGGGATGGCCAGCTGCCAAAGCGGAGCGCTCTTGCCCGCGAACAGCTTCTGGTAGTTGGTCAGCACCCACTCATGGGGCCACCACTCCGGGGTGGTGGAGTTGATGGCAGCGCCGGTCTTGAACGAACCGGTGATGATCCAATACAGCGGGAAAGCGAACGTCACCGCAACGATGCTGATGAGGATCAGCGTCAGGATGGTGTAGGCGCTGGCTTTCTTGAGCTTGCTGGGGTGCCGCTTCAACGGCTTTTGTTTCTTTTCAGTTGCACTCATTGTTTGGCACCTCCCTTAATTGTCCTGATTGCCCAGTTTGAACTGGACTGCCGACAAGATGGCGATGATGACCGCCAGCACAACGCCCATTGCATTGCCGTAGCCGTAGCGGTACAGCTTGAATGCGGTGTAGTAGATGTAGTACATGATGGTGTCGGTGCTGTGGTTGGGGCCGCCGGACGTCAGCAGCTGGATCAGTGCGAAGCACTGGAAGGAGTTGATGGTGGTGATGACCAGGATGTACAGGGTGGTGGGCATGATGGCGGGCCACTTGATCTTCCAGAACGCCTGGAAATCGTTGGCACCGTCCACTTCGGCTGCCTCGACGATGGACTGGTCCACATTGCCCAGTGCGGAGACGTACAGAACGATGGGCTGGCCCACGGAGGTGGTCAGCAGGATGAGGATGATGCAGCCCAGAGCGAACCGCTCATCGCCCAGCCAGTTGATGTTCTTGTCGATGAGGCCGAGCGTTTTGCCCAGATAGTTGAAGATGCCGTAGTAGTTGTTGTACATCCACTTCCACACGACGGTAACGGCGACCGAACCGGTAACGACGGGGAGATAGAACACGCAGCGGAAGAGGCTGGTGGTCCACTCCGGCAGATCGACGATGGCCGAGCTGACCCACAGCGAGAATGCACAGGTAACCGGCACGGAGACCACGACGATGATGATGGTGTTCTTCAATGCGCCGATGAAGATGGGGTCTGCGAACAGCTCTTTGTAGTTCGCCAGGCCGACGAAGATGTCGGCGCGGTTCATGGTGGAATCGAAGAAGCTCGTGACCACGCACAGGATCATGGGGTAGATGACGAATCCCAAGAAGAAGATCAGGCTGGGCAGAAGGAAGAGGTAGGATGCGATGGTCTCCTGCCGGACCAGTGCGCGGCTGCGCTTCGGCTCTTTGATCGATGCAGTCTTTGCAGCCAAGAAAATCACCAAACCTTTCGTTTTGATCGGCTCCCGACGGATTTTTTGCAAAAGAATTGCCCCTCCCTCGCCGGGATTTTCGAGGAAGGGGCAAGGGTTTTTATCAAGAGATGACGGTCAGGATGGGGTGTGCAGCTTATGCCTCAGCAGTAGCGGCAGCGTTTGCATTCTGAACGAAGGTCGCAACAGCCTGCTCGACAGGCTCGCCGGTGCCGACGCGCTGCAGCATGTTCCACCACTCGGTACGAGCCGTTGCCCAGCCCGGAGTGATCTGGTAGTAGTCGCCCAGGTAGGACATGAACTTGGTGTACTCGCTCATGATGTCGTTGCCGGCGTAGATGTCGCCAACGCTCTCACGGACGGGGAAGTAGGTGGAAGCCAGAACGCTTGCACCTACCTGGTCGGGGTCTGCTGCGATGAAGTCGATGAAGGTCTTGGCTGCTTCGATCTTGGCCTCGTCGCCGTTGTCAAAGATGCCGAAGCCCCAGATACCGCCGCACAGCTTCGGGTCGCCGCTCTCGGTGGGGAAGGCCATGGGGAAGATCTCGTCGCCGCTGTTGGTCAGACCGGCGTCGTTGTTGTCGGAGTTCAGCTGCTGTGCGATGTTCCAGCAGAATGCCATCTGCAACGTGCCGTTGCGGAACAGGGTGATCTCCTCGCCGCCATTGATGGAAGCATCAAAGTTGACGCCCTTTGCATCGTACAGAGCCTGGATGGCCTTGATATTTTCGGGGGAGTCAGCAGTGTACTTGGTGTGGGCTGCATCGGTGAAGGTGCCGCCGTACATGTTGTTGATGATGGCGCGGGTGCCCTGGTCGCCGCCCTGGCCGCTGCAATAAATGGCTGCGACGTTCTCGTAACCGCCATTGTACAGTGCGTCAACGGTCTTCAGGAAGCCGTCGGTGCTCCAGGTGTGCTTGTCGGTATCAATGTACTGGTCTGCGCCCACTTCCTTGACCTTGGTCATGTTGACGGCCATGCAGTGTGCGGTCATGCATAGGGGATACTCGTAGTAGTCACCGGCCTCGTTCTTGCAGGCGGATTCGACCGATGCGTAGATGTCCTTCTTGGCATCGTCGGTCCACAGGTCGTTCAGGGGAGCCATGACGCCCTTCTTGCCCCAGTTTGCGACCAGACGCTCCGGGCCTTCCATGATCAGGTCGGGTGCGCTGCCGCCCTCGATGGCGGTGTTGACCTGGTCGTCGCCGTTGGTGTAGTCCAGATACTCGACGGTGACCTTGATATCCGGATACTTTGCGTTGAAGCTGGAGATCAGCTCCTGCACAGTCTCATCCTTGCCCCAGCCGCCGATGGGGTATGTCCACAGCTTGATGCTTGCACCGGCAGAAGCGGTGCCGGAAGCAGCTGCGGAAGAGGCGGTCGAAGACGCTGCGGTGCTGGAAGAAGAGGAACCGCCGCATGCGGCCAGCGCGCCTGCTGCGCTCAGGATGCCGGCAGCCTTCAGGAAGGAGCGACGAGAGATACAGTTTTTCATAACGAAATTCTCCTTGCATATCATATGTTTGCGGCTTATCGTGTCGAGCCGCTGTTGTTGCCTTTATTATAGAAAAATATTTTCATTTTGTCTATCTATGCAATGCACAATTTTGAAAAAACTTTCTTGTGAACAACTACCAAATCAAGCGAAGAGAACGACTCTTTTTCAAAAAACGGCGGACTTTTTGGTGATTGTAGCCATTTTGTAACCATTGTAAAAACACGGATTTTTACATAGCCTGAAAAAAGTTTTCGAAGACAAAAGGGGCGTTTTTGTCTGATTTTGAAAAGAATTTTCGGAAATAAGTCGTACTTTCCGGCTGAAATTGGACGCTCTGCACAGAAAACGGCGGTGATTTGTGGTGAAAGCCGCTCTTGCCAAGGAGGAAAGATTCTTTTATACTTTCATTAAGAAAGAGTCCCGGCAAAGGCGTCACAGCGGTATGTGCGGCGGAACAGACGCGGATGCCGGGAAAAAAGTAGGAGAGAAAGCTGACATGTCTACTAATTTCTGGGAGCTGCTGCACCAGCGGCAGGACGAGCTGACCAAATCCGGGCGGATGGTGGCGGATTACCTCATCCACCATGCCGACGAGGCGCAGTATCTTTCGATCTCGTCGCTGGCGCGGGAGTGCAAGGTGGCCGAGGCGACCGTTTTCCGGTTCTGCCGGGCGCTGGGGTTCGAAGGATATCATGAGATGCGCATCGCGCTGGCCCAGGCCAATGCGACCGCTTCGCTCATCAATCAGCAGGAGCCGGAACCGGGCACGACCACCGACAAGCTCTGTGAGCATGCGAGCGCGTTGTTCATCACGGCCATCAATGGCACCCAGAGCGCCCTTTCACCGGATGCGGTGGACAAGGCCGTGGATCTGCTGCGGGCAGCAAGGCAGGTGTTCTGCCTGGGGCAGGGCGGCAGCATGCTGCTGGCCAATGATATCTGTGCCCGCTTTTCCAGCCTGTCCAACAAGTTCCGCACGGCAGGGGACAGCCACTTGCAGCTTCTCTCCGCCAGCCTGATGACGCCGGAGGATGTCGTGCTCTTCGTCTCTTATTCGGGCGCGACCCGCGACATGATGGAGACCCTGCGCACCGCAAAGGCATCCGGCGCAAAGATCGTCCTTCTGACCCACTACGAGGACTCGCCGGGCGCTGCGCTGGCGGATGTGGTGCTGCTCTGCGGCGCACAGGAAAGCCCGCTGGATTCCGGCAGCATCCCCATCAAGGTGTCGGTGCTCTACGTGGCCGAGGTGCTGCTGCTCCGCTATATGCTGGATGACCCCAAGCAGGCCAATGATGCCCAGGATCGCACGAGCGAGGCCGTGGCCATCAAGCTGCTCTAATAAAAAAGGAAACCCTCTCCGTCAGCCTTGTGCGCTGGGAGAGGGTTCTATTTTTGCGTTTTGAGAATATAGTGTCTCTGAGAACGCCAGATGCGGACAGGAGGAGACCATTTTGGAAAAGCAGGAACGTTTGGAAGCCACGGTCTGCCGCGAGATCGGTGCACGCACCGGCGGCGAGATCCTGATCGGAGTGGTGGGCCCGGTGCGCACCGGCAAAAGCACCCTCATCAAGCAATTCATGGAGCAGCTGGTGCTGCCTGCCATCGAGGAGGACGACGCCCGCCTCCGTGCACGGGACGAACTGCCCCAGTCGGCGGCGGGGCGCACCATCATGACGACCGAACCGAAGTTCATCCCGGAGCACGCCGTCCCGCTCCAGCTGGAGGGCGGCGGCGAGTGCCGCATCCGCCTCATCGACTGCGTGGGCTATATGGTGGAGGGGGCCATGGGCCACGAGGAGAACGAAAAGCCCCGCATGGTCAAAAGCCCCTGGTTTGAGGAAGAGATCCCCTTTGACCTTGCCGCCGAGACCGGCACCCGCAAGGTCATCCGGGATCACTCCACCATCGGCATCGTCGTCACCACCGACGGCACCATCAGCGAGATCCCGCGGGAAAACTATCTTCCCGCCGAACAGCGGGTCGTGGAGGAGCTGGAAGCGCTGGGCAAGCCCTTTGTCATCCTGCTCAACAGCACCCACCCGGACGCCCCGGAAACGCAGGCCCTTGCGGCGCAGATGGAGCAGGCGTATGGGCGCAGTGTGCTGCCCGTGAGCTGCATCGACCTGGACCGCGCCGCCCTGCACGAGATCCTGCGGCGGGTGCTCTACGAGTTCCCGGTGCGGGAGCTGGATTTTGCCATCCCGCGTTGGGTCACCATGCTGGACCGGGGCCACTGGCTCCAAACGGAGATCTACACGGCCGCGCTGGATTTTTCGGAGAAGATCTCCCGCATGAAAGATGTCCCGGCCCAGAACAGCGCCGGAGCCCTTGCCAGCGATTCGGTGGAGCGCTCCACCCTCAGCGGCATGGATCTCTCGGAGGGCATCGTGCGGGTGACGGTTCTGCTCAAGCCGGATGTGTTCTACCGGGTGCTCAGCGAGCAGACCGGCCTTGCCATCGGCGATGAAGCGGGCCTGATGCCCTGCATCATTGAGCTTTCCAGAGCCAGACGCGAATATGAAAAGATCCGCAGTGCGCTGGAACAGGTGGAGGCCACCGGATACGGCATCGTGATGCCCACCATCGACGAGCTTTCGCTCGAAGAACCGGAGATCATCCGGCAGGGCGGGCGGTACGGTGTCCGTCTGGAAGCCAGTGCCCCCTCCATCCACATGCTCAAGGCCGTGATCCACACCGAGATCAACCCCATCGTGGGCACCGAAAAGCAGAGCGAGGATCTGGTGCAGAGCCTTCTGGGCGACTTTGAGTCCGACCCGGAACGGCTGTGGGAGTCCAACATCTTCGGCAAGAGCCTGCATGAACTGGTCAACGAGGGCTTGCAGAACAAGCTGCTGCACATGCCGCAGGAAGCCCGCAGCCGCCTGCAGGATACGCTGGAAAAAGTCATCAACGATGGGTGCAGCGGCCTCATCTGTATTTTGCTGTGAACATTTCACTTCCCGCCAAACTGTGACAAAAATCTTGACATCCAGCCCGGCCCGTGGTATTATACACAAAGATAATATCGTGCGTGGGTGGTTCTGCGCATCAAATCTTTTGAGCTAGAGAGGTTATATATTATGGAACGTATCAAGACGATCGCTACTCGTGACCTGACCAAGAGCGTTGTGACCGGTGGCTGCGGCGAGTGCCAGACTTCCTGCCAGTCCGCTTGCAAGACTTCCTGCGGCGTGGCAAACCAGAAGTGCGAGAACAGCAACAAGTAATTTCTGCAAATCGGATGCCGCCTTTGCCGGGCGGCATTTTTTTATGTAACAATGGAATGGAGACTAAAATGGTACATCAGTATCAATTGAACGGCTATAACATCGTGCTGGACACCTGCAGCGGCTCGGTGCATGTGGTGGACGATGTGGCGTATGACGTCATCGCCCTGTACAAGGAGCGCTCCGCCGATGCGATCGTAGCGGCCATGCTCGAAAAGTACGGCGACCGCCCCGACGTGACCGAGGCCGACCTGCGCCAGTGCCTGGAGGATGTGGCCGCGCTGGAGCAGGCGGGCAAGCTGTGGAGCCCCGATACCTACGCCGACATGGCCTTCGACTTCAAGAACCGCAACACCGTGGTCAAGGCGCTCTGCCTGCATGTGGCTCACACCTGCAACCTGAACTGCTCCTACTGCTTCGCCTCGCAGGGCCGCTATCAGGGCGACCGTGCGCTGATGAGCTTTGAGGTGGGCAAGCGCGCCATGGATTTCCTCATCGAGAACTCCGGCACCCGCCGCAACCTCGAAGTCGATTTCTTCGGCGGTGAGCCGCTGATGAACTTTGAGATGGTGAAGAAGCTGGTGGCCTACTGCCGCGAACAGGAGAAGATCCACAACAAGAACTTCCGCTTCACCATGACCACCAACGGGATGCTGATCGACGAGGATGTGATCGACTTCTGCAACAAGGAGTGCCACAACGTCGTCCTGAGCCTCGATGGCCGCAAGGAGGTCCACGACCGCTTCCGCAAGGACTACGCGGGCCACGGCAGCTATGACGCCATCGTGCCCAAGTTTCAGGAGTTCGTCCGGAAGCGCGGCGACAAGGGCTACTACATGCGCGGCACCTACACCCACTTCAACACCGACTTCACCAACGACATCTTCCACATGGCGGACCTCGGCTTCACCGAGCTGAGCATGGAGCCGGTGGTCTGCAAGCCGGACGACCCCAGCGCCCTGACCGAGGCCGACCTGCCCATCCTGAAGGAGCAGTATGAGATCCTGGCCAAAGAGATGCTCAAGCGCGACCGCGAGGGCCGCGGCTTTACCTTCTACCATTACATGATCGACCTGACCGGTGGCCCCTGCATCTACAAGCGCATTTCGGGCTGCGGCTCCGGCACCGAGTACATGGCCGTGACCCCCTGGGGCGATTTGTACCCCTGCCACCAGTTCGTCGGCGACCCCAAGTACCGGATGGGCGACATCTGGAAGGGCGTCACCAACACCGCCGTGCGGGATGAGTTCAAGCACTGCAACGCCTACGCCCGCCCGGAGTGCAAGGACTGCTGGGCCAAGCTCTACTGCTCCGGCGGCTGTGCGGCCAACGCATACCACGCCACCGGCAGCATCACCGGCGTGTACGAGTACGGCTGTGAGCTGTTCCGCAAGCGGATGGAGTGCGCCATCATGATCCAGGTGGCCAAGAACCAGGAGCTGGCCGCACAGGGCATCGAGGTGCCCATCGAACTGGGCAGCACCTGCAACGCCTGCGCGGACGGCGAAGCCTGCGAATGAGCATGACCACGCCCATCGTGGACTTTGTGCAGAATTACGCAAAGTCCGGGACTTCCCGCCTTCACATGCCCGGCCATAAAGGGCAGGCCCTGCTGGGGTTTGAAGGGCTGGACATCACCGAGATCCGGGGCGCGGATGAGTTGTACGAGGCCGATGGCATCATCGCCCAGAGCGAGGCCAACGCGACCCGGCTCTTCGGCACGGCCCATACCTATTACAGCACCGAGGGTTCGTCTCAGTGCATCCGGGCCATGCTCTGCCTGGCGATGCAGGCGGCCCCTGCCGGGCAGCGCCCGGTGCTGCTGGCGGCCCGCAACGCCCACAAAGCGCTGCTCTATGCCGCCGCGCTGCTGGATCTTGACATCCAGTGGCTCTGGCCCGCGCCGGACGCGGCCGGGGCGCTGTGCAGCTGCCCCGTGACCGAAGCTCAGCTTGCCGCTGCGCTGGACCGGCTGGCCGGGCAGGGGAGAACCCCTTTCGGCGTCTACCTCACCAGCCCGGACTACCTCGGCGGGATGCAGGACATCGCGGCCCTTGCAAAGGTCTGCGATGCGCACGGTGTGCCGCTGCTGGTGGACAATGCCCACGGTGCCTACCTGAACTTTCTGGTGGGCGGCAGCCGCCACCCCATTGCATTGGGGGCGGCGATGTGCTGCGATTCCGGGCACAAGACCCTGCCTGTCCTCACCGGCGGCGCCTACCTGCATCTGGGGCCGAAAGCGCCCGTGCAGGAGGAAACGGCAGTCCGCAATGCGCTGGCGCTGTTCGGCTCCACAAGCCCGTCTTATCTGATCCTGCAATCCCTCGACCGGTGCAACCGGTATCTTTCGGAGGGGTATCCGCTGCGGCTCTACTCCTGCTGCGGGCAGCTGACCAGAATGCGCCGGGTGCTGAACGAGCAGGCCGCTGCGGCAGGCTGTCCGCTCCCGCTGGCGGTGGACGCCCCCGCCCGTGAGCCGCTCAAACTCACGCTGGATGCGGCGGCACTGGGCATGACCGGCACCGCGCTGGCCGAGGCTCTGCGGCAGGACCGCATCGAGTGCGAATATGCCGACCCCCGGTATGTGGTGCTGATGTTCACCCCCGAAAACCCGGCGCAGGATTATGAGCGGCTGGAAGCGGCAGTGGCACGGCTCTGCGCGGCTCTGCCGTCGGCCCCGGCTCTGCCGGAACCGGAAGCGGATGTCTTCACGGAACTGGCGGCGGAAGCTGCGCCGGTCTGCACCGTGCGGCAGGCGGTGTTCGCCCCGCAGGAGGTGGTTCCCGCTGAAACGGCGGTGGGCCGCATCTGCGCGATGCCCACCGTCTCCTGCCCGCCGGCGATCCCCATCGTGGTGAGCGGAGAACGCATCGGCCCGGCAGCACTGAAACTTTTTGCACGATACGGCATCAAAAATGTCGCAGTCCTGAAATGAACAGAAAGCGGCACCGGTCTGTAAAGCAAAACGGCTTTGCGGGCTGGTGCCGCTTTTGCATCCCGACTTGCGCCGAAATGCTTGACAGGCACTTCCGCGGATGATACGATTTGGCTATCAAACAGGAGCGCATCAAGACCGAAAGGAGAGATCCGAATGCTGGAGATCCGGCATCTGACCAAACAGTACGGCGAGAAAACGGCGGTGGATGACCTCACACTGACCATCCGGCCGGGAGAGATCTTCGGCTTCATCGGGCCGAACGGGGCGGGCAAGACCACCACCCTGAAATGCTGCTGCGGCATCTTGCAGCCGGATCGCGGCGAGGTGCGGGTGAACGGCTGTTCCATGCGGGACGACCCGCTTGCGGCCAAGCGTCAGCTGGCCTATCTGCCGGATGACCCGGCCCTTTATGGCTACATGACCGGCATCCAATATCTGGATTTCATTGCGGACGTGTTCGGCGTCCGTGAGGCCGCCCGCGCCGAGCGGGTGCGGGTGTACGGCGAGCGTTTTGCGCTGACCGAAGCGCTGGGCCAGCCCATCAGCTCCTACTCCCACGGCATGAAGCAGAAGCTGGCCATTCTGGCGGCACTGCTCCACGCGCCCAAACTCATCCTGATGGATGAGCCGTTCGTGGGGCTGGACCCGCTGGCCTCCCACCAGCTCAAGCAGACCATGCGGGCCATCTGCGATGCAGGCGGGGCCATCTTCTTTTCCACCCATGTGCTGGAAGTGGCCGAAAAGCTCTGCGACCAGGTGGCCATCCTCCGGCAGGGGCGGCTCGTGCGGGCTGGCTCCATGGCTGAGGTGCGGGGCGATGCTTCGCTGGAAGCGGTCTTTCTGGAGCTGGAAGGGGTGCAGGATGGACACTGAGACCAGACGTCTGTTCCGCGCTCTGTTCCGGAAACAGCTGCGGGAGCAGGGGGCCTTCCTTGTCCGGAGCGCCAGCACCGGCAGACACCGCACCAGAGCGGGCCGCCTGGCGTTCGGAGTGTTGTATGGGGGCATCGTGCTGCTGGTGATGGGCAGTTTCTTCTCGCTGGCGTGGCCGCTGGGAGAGCTGCTGCTGCCCGCCGGGCAGGAGGCACTGTACTTCCTGACGATGGAGCTTCTGGCGCTGGCCGTCGGCGTGTTTGCCGGGGCGTTTTCCAGCTATGGGAGCCTGTTTCAGGCCAGGGACAACGACCTGCTGCTGGCGATGCCCATCCCGCCGTGGATGATCTTTGCCGTCCGGATGAGCGGGCTGTACGCGATGTGCCTGTTCTATCTGCTGCTGCTCTGGGTCCCGGCAGAGGTGGTGTATGGGCTGTATGCGGCTTCTCCGCTGGGCGGGCTGCTGAGCGCGGCTCCCATGGCGCTGGTGCTGGCCGGGGCAGCGACCCTTCTGGCGGCGCTGCTGGGGTGGGTGGTCGCTCTCTGCACTGCGCGGGCCGCACACAAAACGCTGGTCACGATTGCGGCAACCCTGGGGCTTGCGGTGGTGTATGGTCTCGTCTACCAACGGGGAATGGCTCTGCTTGAACAGGTGTTGGGGCAGGCGGCGCTGGGAGAAAACAACACGGCCTTAACGGGCGCGGGGCGCTTTTTGGGAGGTGCCGCCTGCGGGGAACCGCTTCCGCTGCTGGTGCTGGCCGTTGGCATCGTGCTGCTCTGCGCGGTGCTGGGCAGGGCGCTTTCTGGGCCGTATCTGACCTTGATGACGACCCGGCGCGGGGCTGTGAAACGGACGCGGGCGCGGCTGGCCCGCCGTTCCTCGCTGCGGCGGACGCTGCTGCGCCGGGAACTGCTCCATCTGGGCAGCAGCGCGTCCTATCTGCTCAACTGCGCCATGGGTTCGCTGGCGCTGCTGTTTTTCAGCGGCGCAATGGGATACAAGGCGGACGCACTGCGGGCGTTGGCGGCGCGGCTGCCCGCGCGGGAGCTGGGCGTGGTGCTGCTGACCTTCACGGTGGTGCTGGTGGCCGGGATGAACCTCCTCACCGTGCCGTCCGTCTCGCTGGAAGGGGAACAGCTGTGGCAGCTGCAAAGTCTGCCGGTGACACCATGGCAGGTGCTGCGGGCGAAGCTGGACCTGCATTTGCTGGTCACCCTGCCGCCCGCGCTGCTCTGCCTGGCTTGCGGGCTGGTGCTTCTGCGTACACCGTGGATTTTGGTCCTGCTGGCGGGTCTGCTGGTGGCATTGGATGTTGTTTTCACAGCCGCCGCCGGGCTGATGCTGGGCGTGACGATGCCGCGCTTTCACTGGACGAGCGAGATGGCCGTCATCAAGCAGAACCCCAGCGTTCTGCTGGCACTGCTTGTCAACTGGGCCGCTGGCTTTGTGCTGGGCGTGGGGGTGCTGGTGCTGGCGCAGTTCGTGTCGGTCGAGGCCGCATGGATGGCAGCATTGGGCATCCTTGCCCTGGCCGATGGTGCCGCGCTCCGCTGGCTGAAGACGAAGGGCGCAGAACGATTGCAGAGATTATAAAAGATGAAAAGACCCTCTCCGACCTTGCTTTACTGCAATGTCCAGAGAGGGTCTTTTTGGCGGGTGTGGCTTATTCGATGCCGGTCACTTTGTAGTCCTGGTCTTCAACGGCCTTCTTCAGGGTCTCGTTGGCGACATCGGCGCTCAGGGTGACGACGGCGGTGCCGGTCTCGTGGCTGACCACGGCCTCGTGGACTTCGGGCAGAGCTTCCAGTGCCTTCTTCACGCGGGCCTCGCAGTGGCAGCACATCATGCCTTCAACGTGCAGGGTCTTTTTCATGGAACGTTCCTCCTTGACAGTGGATTCCGAAACGGGTTCGGTCGTATCTTCAGCCTGCGGCTGCGCGGCAGCGGGCAGGGCGGAAGCCTTGATCTTGTGGTCGTGTTTGGTGCTGTGCAGGTCGAACAGATTCAGGCGCAGCGCGTTGCTGACGACACAGAAGCTGGACAGGCTCATCGCGGCGGCACCGAACATGGGGTTCAGCGTCAGGCCGAAGGGGATGAACACACCGGCGGCCAGCGGGATGCCGATGATGTTGTAGATGAAGGCCCAGAACAGATTCTCGTGGATGTTGCGCAGGGTGGCGCGGCTCAGGCGGATGGCGGCGGGCACATCGGAGAGCCGGGAGTTCATCAGCACCACGTCCGCCGCATCAATGGCGACGTCCGTTCCGGCACCGATGGCGATGCCGGTGTCGGCGCGGGTCAGGGCCGGGGCATCGTTGATGCCGTCGCCGACCATGGCGACCTTGCCGGAGGCTTGCAGCTTGCGGATGACGGCTTCCTTGCCGTCGGGCAGGACGCCAGCGATGACCTCATCCACGCCTGCCTGACGGCCGATGGCGTCGGCGGTGCGCTGGTTGTCGCCGGTGAGCATCACGACCCGGATGCCCATGTTCTGCAATTCACGGATGGCGCGGGGGCTGTCCTTCTTGATGGTGTCGGCCACGGCCACTACGCCCAGCAGGCGACCGGCACCGCCGAAGTAGAGCGGCGTTTTGCCCTCGCTTGCCAGCGCAGCGGCTTTTGCCTTCAGGCTTTCCGGCACAGCGGCCTTTGTTGCAAGGAAGGACGCATGGCCCGCGTAAACTTCTTTGCCGTCCAGCGTTGCAGTCAGGCCGTTGCCGGGCAGGGCTGCAAAGTCGGAGACTTCCGGGGCCTCGATGGCATGGGCCTCGGTGTAAGCGAGGATGGCCTTGGCCAGCGGATGCTCGCTCCTGCGCTCCAGCGCGGCGGCAAGGGTCAGCAGCTCGTTCTCGGAAACGCCCTCGGCGGGCAGGATGTCGGTGACTTTGGGTTCGCCGCTGGTGATGGTGCCGGTCTTATCCAGCGCCACGATCTGGGTGCGGCCTGTGGCTTCCAGCGAAGCGGCCGTCTTGAACAGGATGCCGTTCTTGGCCCCCAGACCGTTGCCGACCATGATGGCCACCGGTGTGGCCAGGCCCAGCGCACAGGGGCAGCTGATGACCAGCACCGAGATGCCACGGGCCAGCGCATAGCCGAACTCCCGGCCCAGCAGCAGCCAGACGATGGTGGTGACCACAGCAATGGAGATGACCGCCGGGACGAAGAAGCCCGACACGGTGTCGGCGATCTTGGCGATGGGGGCCTTGGTGGCGGCGGCGTCGCTGACCATCCGGATGATCTGCGCCAAGGTGGTATCCTCGCCCACGCGGGTGGCCTCGCACCGCAGGAAGCCCGACTGGTTGGTGGTGGCGGCCGAGACCTTGTCGCCTTCGGCCTTGTCCACCGGGATGCTCTCACCGGTCAGTGCGCTCTCGTTCACGGCGCTGCTGCCCTCCAGCACGATGCCGTCCACCGGGATGTTCTCACCGGGGCGGACGACGAAGATATCGCCCTTGCGCACTTCGGCGATGGGGACGCTGACTTCGGTGCCGCCCCGCAGGAGGGTGGCCGTTTTGGGGGCCAGCTTCATCAGGCTCTTGAGCGCGTCGGTGGTCTTGCCCTTGGAGCGGGCTTCCAGCATCTTGCCCACCGTGATAAGGGTCAGGATCATGGCGGCCGACTCAAAGTAGAACTCCATCATATAGTGCATGACGAGCGCGTCGTTGCCATCCACCTGCGCACGGGTCATGGCGAAGAGGGCGTAGGTGCTCCAGAGGAAGCTGGCCGAGGAGCCCAGCGCCACCAGCGTATCCATGTTGGGGGCGCGGTGGAGGAGGCCCTTGAAGCCGTTGATGAAGAACTTCTGGTTGATGACCATCACGATGCCCGCCAGCAGCAGCTGAACGAGGCCCATCGCGACGTGGTTGCCGTCGAACCAGTGGGGGAGCGGCCAGCCCCACATCATGTGCCCCATGGAAAAGTACATCAGCACCGCCAGAAAGAGAAGGGAGGTGATGAGCCGCTTTTTCAGTTTGGGGGTCTCGTGGTCGGCCAGAGCGTCGAGGTCGGCGCTGGGGTCCGGCGCGGCGGTGGGCCCGCCTGCCTTGGGGCTGGCGCCATAGCCTGCATCCTGCACCGCCTTGACGATGGCGGCGGCACTCGCGGTGCCCTCCACGCCCATGGAGTTGGTGAGCAGGCTCACCGAACAGCTTGTGACGCCGGGCACGGCATTTACGGCCTTTTCCACCCGTGCAGAGCAGGCCGCGCAGCTCATGCCGGTAACGTTGTATTGTTCCATAGTCTCACTCCTTGCGATGGGTCAGCTTGTCCGAAAAAGGGTCATTTCATGAGTTTGGGCAGCAATTTCAGCAGCTCATCCAACTTTTCGTCGCTGCCCGCGCGCAGGTCGTCCGCAACGCAGGTGCGCACATGCTGGCTGAGCAGCTCTCTGGAAAAGGCGTTCAGCGCAGAGTTTGCCGCCGCCACCTGCACGAGGATGTCGGCACAATAGACGTCTTTTTCGACCATGCCGCGGATGCCCCGGATCTGGCCCTCGATGCGGTTCAGCCGGTGGATGAGGCTCTTGTACTCCTCCTCGCTCCGCTTTTTGTGGCGGCAGCAGCAGGCGTGCAGGGTCTCTGCTTCGGCCTGCGCTGTTTCGGCAGCTGCATCTTCGCAGCAGGGGGCAGGGGACGCTTCGTGCAGGGCACAGTGGGGGCAGGGTTCCATCTCGCTGCTCATGGGAACAACTCCTTTCAATTACCCCTTGGGGGTATCTTTTGTACAAGGGCATTGTAGCACAGTTTGTCCTACAGAACAAGTAGGAAATGAAAATTCAATTGTGAATTTTTCGTGAACACAGAAGACAAAAAAAGAAGGAGCTGCTGCAAACTCCCTCCGTCACAGCGTCGCTGTGCCAGCTCCCTCATGGAGGGAGCCTTGGCGCAAGGGTCAGCTGTAAAAGGCCCCCTCCATGAGGGGGCTGTCACCGTAGGTGACTGGGGGAGCATCAACAACTCCTGAAAGGCAAGCGCTTATTCGCAGAATTTCCGCATAAAGGCGATGTCGCTGGCGGCGCGGGCGGGGACGGCTTCCTCGCGCAGGACCGGGAAGGCGGCCTGCGGCATCTGCTTCAGCATGGCGAAGCCGCCTGCATAGTCCACGCAGGAATCCTCCAGGCTGGTGGAGTACAGGGTGCCGTCCGGCCGGAAGTTCTGGCCTTTGAAGTGGACGGCGGCGATCTTGTCGCCGTACCAGCTGCCCACCTTGTCCCAGATGCGGCGCTGCGCGTCCAGCGAAGCGTCCTCCGGGCCGACGTAGTTGGCGAAATCGCAGAGGACGCGCAGGTTGGGGCTGGCGATGGTGTCCAGCACCATCTTGACGGCCTCCGGGGTGTTCATAGCGTGGTAGTAGACGCACTCCACGGCGAACAGCACCCCCTGCTCCTCACAGACGGGCAGGATCTCGCCCAGGCTGCGGAGAAGGGCTTCCTGCGCTTCCTTGCGGGTGACACCGGGCTGCTTGGCCATGTTGGTGGTCTCGCTGCCCATGCAGCCGGCGTGCAGCACTTTGGCGACCGGGATCTGGCTCAGCACCTTGGCGACCTCGGCGCGGCGCTTGTCCTCGTCGGCATAGCTCAGCTCGACATAGGTGCCGTTCACCGCGATGGAAACACCGGCAGCGGTGGCTGCGGCGCGGGTGGCCTCGGCCAGTTCCGGGGTGACATCGGCATAGCTCTTCACGCCCTCAATGGCCTTGGTGTAGGCCAGCTGGGTGCAGGCAAAGCCCGCCTTGCCGATGGAAGTGAACAGCTCATCCGGGATGTGACGGCCAAAATCGTGCCCGCGGGCACCGATCACAAATTCAGGCATGGCTTCCTCCTTCTCCAAAGATGCGTTCTGCGAACAGGTGCAGCTCCTTGCCCCACCAGTACCAGTCGTGAGAGACATCACTGCCCCAGAACTCGCAGTGGGCGGGCAGACCGGCGGCGGTCAGGGCCTCGGAGAGGGCGCGGGTGTCGGCCTGTGCCTCCTCCTCATAGCTGCCCTGCCCGGCGCAGAGGATGAGGTCGTTCTCCTCCGCCTTGGCAAAGGCCTTTTTGTCCACGAGGCCGGTCTCGGTCAGGTAGGCGAGGGGGGCATTGCGGAGCACGAGGTCGTCCTCGGCGCTGCCCAGAAAGCGACTCATGTCGTATAGGCCGGACAGACCGATGGCACCGCCGAACACCTCCGGGCGGCGCAGGCGGCAGTTGACGGCCTGACAGGCACCGGTGTCCACGCCGACGCACCAGATGAGCTGGTCTTTCTCGGTCTGGTTCAGTTCCCGGATGCGGGCGGCCAGCTCGGTGGACAGGTAGTTGAAATACTTTTCCTGCATCTCGGCCCGGCGGCGGGGCGCAGCATCCCCGGCCAGCAGGCTCTCGGCGTCGATGCCGTCGGCGGTAAAGAGCTGGAGTTTGCCGCTGCTCAGCAGGGAAGCCACCGCTTCGGGCATCCCGTTGTTTTCCCAATCGTAGAAACGGCCACCGCGGGCGGGCAGGGCCAGCACCGGCACACCGGCCGTGCCATAGACCTTGAACTCCATTTCGCGGCCGAGCATCCGGCTCCACTCTTTATAATAGGTACCTTGCATCATGGAAGCATCCTCCTGAATTTATACGAATTGATTCCGCACCGGGTCGTATCCGTACCCGGCGGCAGCGAGCGTTGCGCACAGCGCGGCCTTGTCCTCGTCCAGGTCGTCGCACAGTGCGTCGAGGCTGGGGTAGAAGTCGCGCAGCTTCAGGTTCACCATGCTCAAAAGCATGATGGGGTCATGGGGCAGAGCCATCTGAAAAACCTCCTCCTGGAAAACAAAAAAGCCGGTCACTCGACAAAGTGACCGGCAGATGCAGCTACTTAGACAGCGCGGGTAACTTTGCCAGCGCGCAGGCAACGGGAGCATGCGTAGATATACTTGGGAGAACCCTCCACGACCGCCTTGACACGACGGACATTCGGCTTCCAGGTACGGTTGGAACGGCGATGGGAGTGGGAGACCTTGATACCAAAGGTAACGCCCTTGCCGCAGCATTCACACTTAGCCATGATACTTGCACCTCCTAGCAGTGAAGTAAGGAATTCAAAATAATCAGCTTGACTATTGTACCAGAGTCGGGCAGAAATTGCAAGCATTTTTTTGAAATTTCTGTAACCTTTTTTATCTGTGGGCCAAACCCTTGTCTGAAATCAAAAAACATAGTACAATAAGACAAAATAATCCACTGTTAGGAGAATACGATGACCTCACGCGGACTGTACTATCTTATCCGGGCGCTGGTGACGCTGGTCGCCATCCCGTTCCACGAAGCGGGCCACGCCCTCGCTGCCTGGCTGCTGGGTGACCCCACGGCCAGGCGGGAGGGCCGGCTGTCGCTGAACCCGTTCCGCCACTTTGACCTGATGGGCACCCTGTGCATGGTGTTGGCGGGCGTGGGCTGGGCAAAGCCGGTCTCCACCGACCCGCGCAATTTCAAGAACCCCAAGGCGGGCATGGCGCTCACGGCGCTGGCAGGCCCGGTGGCGAACCTGCTCCTGGCCTACCTCGCGATGGTGGTCTGGAAGCTGCTGTATTACTGGGCCCCGGTCACGGTTGGAACCGTGTTTGCAGCCCGCTTCCTGCAATATCTGGTCATGATGGACGTCAGTTTGGCAGTGTTCAACCTCATCCCGGTGCCGCCGCTGGACGGCAGCCGGGTGCTGCTGGCGGTGCTGCCCCAGCGCATCTACTTCGGCATCATGAAATATGAGCGGGTGATCCTCATCGTCATGCTGGCGGTGGTCTGGAGCGGCTTTCTGGACGGCCCGCTCACCCTGCTGAACGATGCCGTGTGGGACCTGCTGGATCTGGGCACCGGCTACATCGACCAGATCGCCTATTCCATGTATTACGCATCCATCGGGACGGTGATCTGAGTGGCAGAAGAGCTGACCTTCCATCTGGCGGACTTCGAGGGCCCGCTGGAACTGCTGCTGACGCTGGTGCAGAAGCATAAGATGGACCTGCACAACATCCCCATCCTGGAACTCATCGACCAGTACACCCGCACTGTGGCGGCGGACGCCGGAGCCGACCCGGAGACGGCCAGCGCCTTCATCGAGATGGCGGCGCATCTGGTGGAGATGAAGAGCTATCTGCTGCTGCCCCGCAGCGAAGAGGGCGAGCGGATGAAACAGGAACTGACCGGCCAGCTCATCGAGTACGACCAGTGCCGCCGGATGGCCGGGGCATTGCGCGCAAAAGGGGAGCAGGCCCCGGTCTTCGTCCGGAGACCGCTGGAAGTGGAGCAGGACAACACCTACGACCTCTTCCACTCGCCGCAGGTGCTGGCGGACTGCTGGCAGGCGCTGGCGGGCCGGAAAGCGGCCGTCGTCCGGCAGCCCACCCAGCAGCAGTTCGAGCCGCTGGTGTCCGCGCCGGTGGTGTCGGTGAACAGCCGGGTGGTCTATATCCTGCGCCAGCTCATCGGGGGCAGTGCCCGGAAGCTGGGGCAGCTGTTTTCCCGCCGCCAGAGCCGGAGCACCCATGTGGCCACCTTTCTGGCCCTGCTGGAGCTGGTGCGCGGCGGGCGTGTCACCCTCGGCCCGGACGGTGCGATGACCATGCGCCGCGGGCGGCTGGACCGCACAAAGGAGAACGAATGAACCAGAAAAAACTGCGAGCCGCCGTGGAGGCGATGCTCTTTGCCTATGCGGAACCCATCGGAGCCGACAAACTGGCTCAGGCGCTTCAGATGCCGGTCTCCAGCGTGGAGCCGGTGCTGGAAGAACTGCGTACCCGCTATGCCCGCGAGGACAGCGGCCTGTGCCTGCTCCACCTGAACACCCACTGGCAGCTGGCCACCAAGGCCGACTTTGCCGAACCGGTCCGCCGGGTGCTGGATACCCGGCGCTCGGTGCCGCTGGGCCCGGCGGCGATGGAGACACTGACCGTCATCGCCTACAACCAGCCGGTCTCCCGCGCATTCATTGAGCAGGTGCGCGGCGTGGACTCCTCGTCCAGCGTGTCCGGCCTGCTGGAAAAAGGCCTCATCGAAGAGGCCGGACGGCTGGACCTGCCCGGACGGCCGGTGGCGTTCCGGACGACGGATGTGTTTCTGCGGTGCTTTGGCCTGTCCAGTTTGGACGACCTGCCGCCCATCCACAGCAGCGAAGAAAGCGGGGGAGAGGTATGAGTGTTCTGAGCGTCTTGGGAGCGGTGCTGCTCGTTCTCTTGAAAGGGATCGGCGTCCTGCTGCTGGTGGTCGTGATCCTGGCGGTGGTGCTGCTGTTCTGCCCCTTCTGCGCGGATGTGCAGTGGGCGAACGATGTGCTGACCATCCGGGCCGGTGCGCTGGGGCTGACCCTACCGGTGTTCCAGTATCCTGCACCGGAAAAACCGAAAAAGAAAAAGAAGAAAAAACCGGCCGGACAGAAAGCGGACCAGAAGCCCAGGCCGGAGACCCCGCCCCGCAAAAAGGCCCGGCTGACCCTGAACATCCTCTGCACCATCCTGCGGGGGGCGGGTCGGCTGACCAGAGCCATCATCGGGTCGCTGCGCATCACGAAGATCGACGTCGTGCTGGGTGTCCGGGGCGAGGACCCCGCTGAAACTGCCCGCAGTTATGGCAGGCTGAACGCCTGGCTCTATCCGGCACTGGGCTTCCTCGACCGGTTCGTCTATCTCGATTTTGAGCAGCTGCGACTGCTTCCGGATTTCGGCTCGGCCCAGCCGACGGTGCAGGACCGGGTGTCCTTCCGGGTGTCGGCACAGGCGTATGCCATCGTCTTCACGGCAGTGCGTGTGCTTCACGAGTTCTGGCGCGAAAAAGTGCTGGACGTCTTCCTATAATTTGGTTATAATATAACTGTATGGTGTGTTCTGCCTGTCCGCTGCGGCGGGGGCAGTTCCGGAGAAAGCGTTCCCGCTTTTTCCCACTCATTGAAATAAGGAGGCCGATTTTATGGCTGAACATCCGATCCAGGGTTTAATGAACGTCACGATGGACAAGGTCCGTCAGATGGTGGATTCCAACACCATCGTGGGCAAGCCCATCACCACCGAGGACGGCACCACCATCCTTCCGGTGTCCAAAGTCAGCTTTGGCTTTGCATCCGCAGGCACGGACTTTGACGGCAAGAATGCTGCCAACAAGGACCTGTTCGGCGGCGGTTCCGGCGCAGGCGTCAACATCCAGCCGGTGGCCTTCCTTGTCATCAAGGATGGCTGTGTCCGCACCATCCAGCTGTCCGACGGGGCCAACACCGTGGACCGCGCCCTGACCATGATCCCCGAACTGGTGGAGAAGGTCAGCGCCCTCATCGACCGGAAGGGCGGCAAGGCGGCCCCTGCGGAGACCGGCCCCGAAGCGCCCAACGCGTAAGAAAAGGCGCATGAGCTTCCCTTTGAGGGAAGCAGCCGAATGAAGCAAGATGGATGAGGCAAACGCGCGAAAATGCGCACCCTCATCCGGCATTGCGTACCACCTTTCCCGCAAGGGCAGGTTTTTTCAGCGCAGTGCATTTTGAGCGCCGGGAGGCGCACAAGGAGTAAACGAACAATGGCAGAAGAACGTATTCAGAAGATCATGAGCGAGCAGGGCCTGTGCTCCCGCCGCGCGGCCGAGCAGATCATTGCCGAGGGCCGCGTCAAGGTCAACGGCCACCCGGTCAAGGTGGGCGACAAGATGGACCCCAACCGCGATGTGCTGCATGTGGATGATGAGCGCATCTACATCCAGAAGAACCAGCAGCTCTACTATCTGGCGCTGTACAAGCCCCGCGGCTACGTGACCACCGCCAGCGATGAGCTGGGCCGCAAGACCGTCATGGAGCTGGTCAGCGACATCCCCGCCCGCCTCTACCCGGTGGGCCGCCTGGATAAGGACAGCGAGGGCCTGCTGCTGATGACCAACGACGGCGCCTTTGCGCAGGCCGTCACCCATCCGTCCGGCGGCATTTCCAAGCTGTACCGCGTTACCGTGCAGCCCCGTGCCGACGAGAGCCAGATCCTGAAGATGAGTTCCGGCGTCGTGCTGGACGATGGCACCAAGACCATGCCCTGTGCCATCAATGTCGTGACCGACGAGCCGGGCCGCACCGTGATGGAGATGACCCTGAAAGAGGGCAAGAACCGCGAGATCCGCCGGATGTGCGAGGCCGTCGGGCTGGAAGTCGTCCGCCTGAAGCGGAACGCCGAGGGTGTCGTCAAGCTGGGGATGCTCAAGCCGGGCACCTACCGCGAGCTGACCAAGGCAGAGATCAACGGCCTGCGCGCCGCAGCCGCCAAGGGCCGCGCCCAGACCCGCAGCGCAGCGCTGCAATCCAAAGCGGCCGAGCGCCGCCCCCGCGGCCCGGTGGGGCAGGGCGCAAAGCGCGGCGAGCGCAATGCACCCGCAAAACGGAGAAAGTGATGCTCCCCACAGCATCTTTGTCGGGCAGACCAAGGCGGCCGGGCCTGAGATGGAAAAGATTGTGAGATTTTCCCTCAAAAATGGGGTGTTCGGCACTTGAGAATCCTGACAAAATATAGTATAATAAACCTAATTTTGAAAGCTCAAAATAGACAAAGCAGGAGGTCTTACCATGGCTTCAAAGATCAACAAAGGAGAAATCCTCGCCAAGTTTTTCGATGACGGGGAATATACCGCACTGTTTGCGGACGGCGCGGTGAGCGCTGCCTGCGGCTATGCGGCTGGCCAGCAGGCCTACGCCGTCTACCAGAACGGCGAGGCAGTCACCGTGAAGGACGTTGAGAAGAACATCAAGGTCCTCGAAATGGCTGCTCAGACGGGCTGCCCCGTGGTCACGTTCTACAACTCGGTCGGCGCAAAGCTGGCAGAGGGTCTGGACGTTCTGACCGCGACCGCCAAGCTGAACGCTGCCATCGCCAAGGTGTCCGGCGTCGTGCCCCAGGTGGCAGTCGTCACCGGCGTGTGCGGCGGTACCAGCGCTCTGAACGCTGCCAGCGCAGATGTCTGCGTCATGGCAAAGGACGCCGAGCTGTTCTTCACCGCTCCCTTCACCTCTGCCGCCAAGGGCGACAAGGTCGCAGATGCAGGCTCCGCTGAGGCTGCTGCCAAGGCTGGTGTTGCTGCCATCGTGGCCGAGAGCGCTGCCGAGGCTGCGGAGAAGGCTGCCCACATCGTGGGTCTGCTGCCCGCCAACAACCTGACCGGCCCCGCCATCTTCGAGTTCGAGCAGCCCACCGCGGTCCTGGCCGCTGGTGCCGCTCCGGAGAAGGCTGCTGCTGCCCTCATTGATAAGGACAGCGCCGTGGAGCTGTTTGCAGGCTTCGGCAAGAGCGTCTACACCGCATTCGCTACCATCGGCGGCAACGCGGTCGGCGTGGTGGCGACCGGTGAGCAGCTGTGCCACAACTGCGTGTCCAAGGCTTCCCGCTTCGTCCGCCTGTGCGACGCCTTCAGCGTCCCCGTGCTGACCATCGTGGACACCAAGGGCTTCGTCCCCAGCGCGACCGACGACATCGCCGGCGGCATCCGTGAGGCTGCCCGTCTGGCTGCCACCTATGCAGACGCCACCACCGCGAAGGTCGCTCTGCTGGCTGGCAAGGCTGTGGGTCCGGTCTACACCGCTCTGGCCAATGCCGACCTGAAGATCGCCGTCAACGGCTGCGTGGTCAGCGCTCTGGAGCCCAACGCTGCCGTTTCCGTTCTGTACAAGAGCGAGATCGACGCTTCCGACAACATCATCGCTGCGACCAACGCCAAGGCTGCTGCCTACACCGCTGAGGTGTGCAGTGCCGCCAATGCTGTGGCCTGCGGCGCTGCCGATATGACCTGCGACGCTGCCAACGCACGCGCAAGCGTTGTGGCTGCATTTGAGCTGCTGAGCACCAAGCGTGCTGCCCGCCTGCCCAAGAAGCACGGCAACATGGCTCTGTAAGCGTTCCGATCGTAAAACGTACATAGGATAAATGATTGATTCAGGAGGGTCCTTCCATGAAGTATTACAATATTACCGTCAATGGTGTTGCTTACAGCGTCTCCGTTGAGGAGACCGCCGCTGGCGCAGCTCCCGTTGCTGCTGCCGCTCCCGCTGCTCCCAAGGCTCCGGCTGCTCCTGCTGCCGCTCCCAAGGCTGCTGCTCCCGCCGCTGCTGCCGGTGCCGTCACCGTCAAGGCTCCCATGCCCGGCAACATCCTGGATGTCAAGGTCGCAGCCGGTGCATCCGTCAAGGCTGGCGACGTGCTGGTCATCCTGGAGGCCATGAAGATGGAGAACGAGATCGTCGCTCCGCAGGACGGCACCGTTGCTTCCGTCAATGTCAACAAGGGCGACACCGTCAACTCCGGTGACGTTCTCGTCTCCATGAACTGAGAACGAAGGGAGAGGTGACAACCATGGCTAAAAAGCCGATCAAGATCACAGAAGTCGTCCTGCGCGATGCGCACCAGTCTCTGCTGGCTACCCGTATGACGATGGACGACATGCGTCCCATCCTGCCCGAAATGGATAAGATCCCGTATTTCTCTGTCGAGTGCTGGGGCGGCGCTACCTTCGATAGCTGCATCCGCTTCCTCGACGAGGATCCCTGGGAGCGTCTGCGCATCCTGCGCAAGGAGCTGCCCCACCAGAAGCTGCAGATGCTGTTCCGCGGCCAGAACATGCTGGGCTACCGCCCCTATGCAGATGACGCTGTCGAGTACTTTGTGCAGAAGTCTGTTGCCAACGGCATCGACGTCATCCGCATCTTCGACGCACTGAACGATGCCCGCAACCTGCAGACCGCCATCAAGGCAGCCAACAAGGAAAAGGCACATGTGCAGGGCTGCATCAGCTACACCCTGAGCCCCGTGCACAACAACGAGTACTACGTCAAGTATGCCAAGACCCTGGAAGAGATGGGTGCAGACTCCATCTGCATCAAGGATATGGCTGGCCTGCTGACTCCGTACACCTGCTACGACCTGGTCAAGGAGCTGAAGAGCACCCTGTCCATCCCGGTCGATATCCACAGCCACTACACCGCCGGTCTGGCTTCTATGTCCCTGCTGAAGGGCATCGAGGCCGGTGCCGACATCGTCGATACCGCCATGAGCCCCCTGAGCGGCGGCACCAGCCACATGGCAACCGAGAGCCTGGTCGCAGCTCTGCAGGGCACCGATTACGATACCGGTCTGGACCTGAAGCAGCTGAACGTCGTCCGCGCATACTTCGCAAAGCTGCGCGAGAAGTACATCGCCAACGGCCAGATCAGCCCCAAGTCTCTGGGCGTGGACGCAAACACCCTGCTGTATCAGGTGCCGGGCGGTATGTTCTCCAACATGCTCAAGCAGCTGAAGGATGCCGGCAAGGAAGACAAGCTGGACGAAGTGCTGGCTGAGATCCCCCGCGTTCGTGAGGACGCTGGTTATCCTCCGCTGGTCACCCCCACCAGCCAGATCGTTGGCACCCAGGCCGTCTTCAACGTCATCCTGGGCGAGCGCTACAAGATGGTCACCAAGGAGTTCAAGGGCCTGGTCCACGGCGACTACGGCAAGACTCCCGCGCCCATCAGCGCCGAGTTCACCAAGAAGATCCTGGGCGACGAAAAGCCCATCACCTGCCGCTTCGCCGACACCCTTGCTCCTGAGATGGACAAGCTGAAGACCGAAGCCGCCAAGTGGGCAACGCAGGAAGAGGATGTTCTGACCTACGCCATGTTCCCGCAGGTCGCACCCAAGTTCTTCGAGAAGCGCAATGCCAAGAAGCAGGGCGTGGACGCTGACCACGCAGACTACACCAACCAGTCGCATCCTGTCTAATTGAATCCCTCTGGCCCCTCGCAGTTTTGCGGGGGGCTTTTTGTGTCTGCGGAGCAGCGGTGCCGTTTGTGTGACTTTTTCGTGGCAAAAGCTGATTTTTTCGCCGCATTGCTTGCAAAAACGGGGCCAGCAGAGTAAAATGATAGCATATGTATCGTAACATGGGCGGGTGTGCCCAAAAGCGGATACATATACTGGAATTTGTCCGCAAAAAACCTATGTCAGAAGAGGAAATTTGACCATGATTTTAAGTATGACCGGTTTTGGCCGGGGCACAGCGGTGCGCAATGGCCGTGAGATCACGGTGGAGCTGCGCAGTGTCAACTCCCGGTACTTTGAGTATTCGTCCCGGATGCCCCGGACCTGCAGCTATATGGACAGCCGCCTGAAAAAGCAGCTGAACGAGCAGATCACCCGCGGCAAGGTGGAACTAAGCCTGACGGTGCAGAACGTGGACGCCGCCGACACCGTCGTCACCGTGAACCGGGAGCTGGCCAGAAGCTACCAGCAGGCCCTGCGGGACCTGTCCGAGGAGCTCTGCATCAAGAACGACACCTCCGCCAGCCTCATTGCCCGCTTCCCGGACGTCCTCGCCACCCGCCACGCGGATGTGGACGAGGAGCAGCTGTGGGAGGATGTCTCTGCCGTCACGGCGCAGGCGCTGGAAACGTTTGTGCAGATGCGCGCCGCCGAGGGTGCCAAGATGAAGGCCGACGTCGAGAGCCGCCTGTGCTTTCTGGAAGAGTGTGTCGGCCGGGTGGAGACGCTGAGCGCAGGCCGGGTGGAAGCCTACACCAACCGCCTGTATGAGAAGCTCAAGGTCATCCTGGAAGACCGGAACATCGACGATGCCCGCGTCCTGACCGAGGCCGCCATCTTCGGTGACAAGACCGCAGTGGACGAGGAGACCGTCCGCCTGCGCAGCCACATTGCCCAGTACCGCTCCATTCTGGAGCTGGATGAGCCGGTGGGCCGCAAGCTGGATTTCCTGACCCAGGAGCTCAACCGCGAGACCAACACCATCGGCTCCAAGTGCCAGGATCTGGACATCACCCGCGTGGTGGTGGATATGAAGGCGGAGATCGAAAAGATCCGCGAACAGATCCAAAATCTGGAGTAATGGATTGATACATTCGGATCGGAGGAGAAGATGAAGCTCATCAACATCGGTTTTGGCAATCTGGTCAGCGCCGGGCGCGTGGTGGCCGTCGTCAGCCCGGACTCTGCGCCGGTCAAGCGTCTGGTCAAGGAAGCGCGGGAACGCGGGATGCTGATCGATGCGTCCTATGGGCGCAGCACCCGCGCGGTGCTCATCATGGACTCCGACCATGTCGTTCTGTCAGCCCTTCAGCCGGAAACGGTGGCCAGCCGCGCCGCCGGGCAGGCCGAGGGCAAAGGCTCAGAGGAGGAACAGAAATAAAAATGGAAAACGAAAAGTATCTGTTTGTGGTATCCGGTGCAGCGGGTACCGGCAAGGACAGCGTGGTCAATGCACTGCGCGCTGCGCACCCGGAGATCGAGAAGACCGTCTCCGCCACCACCCGTTCGCCCCGCCCCGGCGAGCAGGAGGGCGTGGATTACTACTACCGCAGCCAGGAGCAGTTCCAGCAGCTCATCGCAAACGACGAGGTCGTGGAATACAATTTCTACAACGGCAATTACTACGGCACCCTGAAAGAGGAGATCCACAAGCGGCTGGAAGCCGGCAAACTGGTCGTGCTGGTCATTGATGTCCACGGCGCGGCCAACATCCGCCGGATGTTCCCCGGTGCCACCACCATCTTCCTGCTGCCGCCGTCGGTGGAGGAGCTGGAGCGCCGTCTGCGCGGCCGCGGCACCGAGACCGAGGAAAGCATCCGTGAGCGTCTGGCTACGGCCCGGAACGAGCTGGCCCAGCAGGACGACTTTACCCTGAAGCTGGTCAACAATGAGGTCGCCGCCTGCGCCGACGCGCTCTATCAGGTCATCTGCCAGCGGGCGGGCCTCGCACACTGAAACCACAAACCCGGAGGAAGCTGAATGCCAAAAACGGTCGGAGTCGCCGTGAGCAACGCGACGTTCCACTTCGATAAACTGTATACCTACGCAGTCATGCCCGACCAGCAGGACGCCGTCCGGCTGGGCAGCATGGTGCTGGTGCCGTTCGGGCGGGGGAGCCGTGCCCGGATGGGCGTGGTGTTGGCCTGCGACGCCGAACCGGAGAACTCGAAGCTGAAATTCCTCTTCGATGTGGCCCCCGCTTCCGCCTGCCTGACGCCGGAACTGCTGCGGCTGGTGCATTTTTTGAAAGAACGCACCTTCTGCACCTACTATGAGGCCGTCAAGGCCGTCATCCCGTATGGGGCGCAGTACAAGCCCGCCGTGGCGGCGGACGGTGTGACGCCGGTGCTGCAAAAGCAGCTGGTCCGCCACACCGAGAACGCTTACAAGCTGGTGGGCACCCTGCCACCTAAGCCGAAGCCGACGGCCAAGCAGCTGGCGGCGGTGGCCCTGCTGGGCGGGGGAGAGCGCACCCAGACCGAACTCGAAGAAAAGGGCATCAGCCGGGCCGTGCTGGACAATCTCTGCACCAAGGGTGTGCTGGAATGCAGCAAGGTGAACAAATCCATCGACCTGTATGCGAGCATCCCGCTGAAAAAAGATCCCGTCCTTCTGACGAGCGAACAGCAGGCCGCATACGATGCCCTGCTGCCGCACCTCGAAGATGCCGAACCCCATTCGGCGCTGCTCTACGGCGTGACCGGCAGCGGAAAAACGCTGGTCTTCCTCAAGCTCATCGAGCGGTGTTTGCAGCTGGGGCGGCGGGCGCTGGTGCTTGTACCGGAGATCAGCCTGACCCCCCAGATGATCCTGCGGCTGAAGAGCCAGTTCGGCAGGCGGGTGGCCGTGCAGCACTCGGCCCTCAACCACACGGAACGGCTGCTCCAGTGGCAGATGATCCAGGACGGCGGGGCCGACATCGTGGTGGGTACCCGCAGCGCCATCTTCTCGCCGCTGGAAAACATCGGCCTCGTCATCATCGACGAGGAGCAGGAGCACACCTACCGTTCCGAATCCGCGCCCCGCTACGCCGCCCACGAGGTGGCCCGGCAGCGCGCGGCCGAGAATGGGGCGCTGCTCCTGCTGGCCAGCGCGACCCCCAGCACCGAGAGCTACTTTGCAGCCCAGCATGGGCGCACCCAGCTGGTGCGGCTGACCCAGCGGTACGGCGGCAACCCGCTGCCCCATGTCGAGATCGTCGATATGCGGGCCGAGCTGGCCTCCGGCAACCCGCGCGAGATCAGCCTGGCGCTCGAAGATGCCATCCGCCGCAATCTGGAAGCGGAAAAGCAGACCATCCTGCTGCTCAACCGCCGGGGCTACCAGACCATCGCCCAGTGTGAAGACTGCCGCGAGGTGCTCAAATGCGCAAAGTGCAGCGTCCCGATGGTCTACCACAAATCGGCGCACAAGCTGCTCTGCCACTACTGCGGCAGCCAGCTGGACCCGCCCCCGCAAAAATGCCCCGCCTGCGGCGGAACATTGCAGTACCGCGGCTTCGGCACCCAGAAGGCTGAGGAGGAGCTGGCAAAGCTCTTCCCGGAGGCGCGCATCCTGCGGATGGACCAGGACTCCACCGCCGCCAAGGACGCCCACGAAAAGCTGCTGGCCCGGTTCGCCCGCCGCGAGTACGACATCATGGTGGGCACCCAGATGGTGGCCAAGGGGCTGGATTTCGAGGATGTGACCCTGGTGGGCGTCCTTGGTATCGATTCGCTCTTGTTCGCCCAGGGCTTCCGGGCGTATGAGACCGTGTTCAGCCTCATCACGCAGGTGGTGGGCCGGAGCGGCCGGGCCAAAGACCCCGGTTTTGCCATCATCCAGACCACCGACCCCGACAACCCGGTGCTCAACCTCGCCGCCGCGCAGGACTACGACGCCTTCTTCGAGCAGGAGATCGCTTACCGGAAGCTGGGGCTGTACCCGCCGTTCTGCGGGCTGTGCGTCGTGGGCTTTTCGGGCCTGAAAGAGAGCGAGGTGGCCCGCGCCGCCGCCCGGTTCGCGGCCCTGCTGGGCCGGCAGGCGGCAAAACAGCCGGAGCTGCCTCTCCGGGTGCTCGGCCCCACCCCCGGCAATATCGAAAAGATCAACGGAAACTACCGCTACAAACTCACCGTCAAGTGCCGCAACGACCGCCGCTTCCGCGACCTGATGCGCGAAACGCTGGGCCTTTACGAGCAGGAAAAGCTGCCCGCCAAAGCCACCGTCGTCGTAGACCTGCACTCGGACGGAGATATCTGATACGAACAACTGATTTGGAGGTACCAACTATGGCTATCCGCAACATCGTGAAAGAGGGCGACCCCATCCTGAACAAGGTCTGCCGCCCGGTGACCAATTTTGACGACCGTCTGGCGACTCTGCTGGACGACATGCGCGAGACCATGATCGACGCCGACGGCGTGGGTCTGGCCGGCCCGCAGGTGGGGATGCTGCGCCGCCTGTTCGTCGTGTGGGATACCACCGACGCCCCGGAGGAGATCCCCGCAGATTACGAGTACAAGTTCATCGACTTCGTGAACCCGGAGATCCTCGCCGTGTCCGAGGATGAGGAGACCGCCTACGAGGGCTGCCTGTCCTTCCCCGGCCACAACGGCGCAGTGACCCGCCCGGCCGCTGTCAAAGTCCGCGCACAGGATCGCAACGGCAACTGGTTCGAGCTGGAGGCCGAGGGCCTGCTGGCCCGCTGCATCCAGCATGAGAACGACCATCTGGACGGCATCACCATCATGCAGTCCAGCGAGTATTTCTATGAGGACACCGAAGAGGGCAAAAAGGCTGCCCGCGAAGCGAAAGGAAACAAGTAATGCGCATTCTGTTCATGGGCACACCGGACATTGCCGCCGAGTGCCTGAAGGCTCTGTATGCCGCCGGGCATGACATCTGCGGCGTATACACCCGCCGCGACAAGCCGGTGGGCCGCAAGCAGGTGCTCACCGCACCTCCGGTCAAGGAAGTGGCGCTGGAGCACGGCACACCGGTCTTCCAGCCCCGCACCCTGCGGGACGGCGGCGAGAATGCCAACATCCAGGCGCTGGCCCCGGAATTGATCGTGGTGGTGGCCTATGGGTGCATCCTGCCCGCCAGCGTGCTCCAGGCCCCCAGGTATGGCTGCATCAACCTGCATGTTTCGCTGCTGCCGAAGTACCGCGGCAGTGCCCCGGTGCAGTGGGCCGTCCTGAACGGCGATACCGAGACGGGAGTTTCCATCATGCAGATGGACGAAGGGCTGGACACCGGCGATGTTCTGGTCTGTGAGAAGATGGCCATCGGCCCCGAAGAGACCAGCGGCGAACTGTTCGACCGGGTGACGGCAGTCGGTGCCCGCGTCCTCTGCGAGACCATCCCGCAGATCGCGGCAGGCACCCTCCGGCCCCAGCCGCAGGATCACGCCCATGCGACCCTCGCGCCCATGCTCGACAAGGAGCTGGCCGAGTTCCGGCTCACCGACTCCGCCGCCCACATCCACGACTGGGTGCGCGGCATGAACCCCTGGCCCATGGCCTGGTTCACCACCACCGGCGGCAAAAAGGTCAAGGTGACCGAGTGCCGCGCGGTGCCTTCCCACGGCGAAGCGCCCGGCACGGTGCTGGCGACCCGGCCCCTGACCGTGGCCTGCGCCGAGGGTGCCATCCAGCTGCTGCATGTGGTGCCGGAGGGCAAGAAGCCCATGGACGGCACCTCGTTTGCGGCGGGTCTGCGGCTCAAAGCGGGGGATTGCCTGTGAGCGGGCCGAATCCCCGCGCGGCGGCAGTCTCGGCGCTGGTGAAGCAGGAGCAGAACGGCTTTTCCAACCTCGTTCTGGATGCCGAACTGAAGCGTCAGCAGCTCGAAGGCCGCGACAAAGCGTTTGCCAGCGCCATTTTTTACACGGTGCTGGAACACCGGGGCACACTGGACTATATGCTCGGCCAGTTCCTGCCCAAGGGCCTTGCCAGGCTGGACGCTCCCGTCCGGGAGATCCTGCGCTCCGCTCTGGCCCAGGCCCGGTATATGCAGGTGCCCGCATCGGCGGCCGTCAATGAGGCGGTCAAGCTGACCCGTGCGTTCCGAAAATCCAGCGCAGCGGGGCTGGTCAATGCCGTGCTGCGCCGCGCCTGCACCTACGACCTGAGCACCGCCCGGTTCCGGAATGAGACCGAGCGGCTGATGGTGCTGGGCTCTGCCGGGAAGGATGTGGCGGACTTCCTCCGCATCCATTACCCGGACGAGGCGCTGGGTATCCTGACCTATGCGGCTGACGGCGGCAAGACCAGCCTGCGGGTCAACCCGCTCAAGGCCGATGCCGCCACTCTCTGCGAAAAGCTGGCGGCGCTGGGCGCAGCGGCCGAGCCGGGCCTTGTGCCGGGCAGTGTGCTGGCCGCATTTGAGGGAAGCCCTGCCGAGAACGCGTGGTTCCGGAAGGGATACTACCACGTCGAAGGGCAGGCCAGCCAGTTGGCGGCGCTCTGTGTGGAGGCAAAGCCCGGCGAAACGGTGCTGGACCTCTGCGCGGCCCCCGGCGGCAAGACGCTCCTGCTGGCCGAGGAAATGCAGGGGACCGGCCGTCTCGTCAGCTGCGATGCAGCCGAGAACCGCGTCCGCCTCATCCGCACGGCAGTGGAGCGGATGGGCTTTGCCAATGTCGAAACCCTCTGCAACGATGCCACCCGGCAGAACCCCAGCCTGCCCCAGGCCGACCGCATCCTTGTGGACGCCCCCTGCAGCGGCCTGGGCATCCTGGCCAAAAAGCCGGATATCCGCTACAAAACGCTGGACAAGGCCCGCCACGATGAATTATTGGCCACCCAGTCGGCCATTCTGGACACAGCGGCCTCTCTGCTCAAGGCGGGCGGGCGGCTGGTCTACTCCACCTGCACCATCGACCCGGCCGAAAACGAAGAGCAGGTGGCGGCATTCCTGGCCCGCCACCCGGAATTTTCCGTCGTGACGCCCGAGGTGCCGTTCCCGGCCGGGATGACGGTGGGGGAACACGGAGCCCTTTCGGTGCCTACCCGCACCGGGATGGACGGCTTTTTCCTCTGTGCAATGCAAAAAGCGCAATGAGGCAGTCGCCTGAATCGTATCAATAGGAGAACACCATGGAACAAAAACGCTGCATTTCCTCCCTGACGCTGGAACAACTGGCCGCAGAGCTCAAGGCGCTGGGTCAGCCCGGTTTCCGGGCCAAGCAGATCTTCCACTGGGTCCACCAGAAGCTGGTCACGGAGTTTTCCGCCATGACCGACCAGCCCAAGACCCTGCTGGCGACGCTGGAGGAACATTTCTACATCGCGGCCCCGCAGATCGAGCGCCGCCAGGAGGCCAAGGACGGCACGGTCAAATACCTGCTGCGGATGGCCGACGGCAACTGCATCGAAACGGTCGTCATGCGCTACCACTACGGCAACACGGTCTGCGTCTCCACGCAGGTGGGCTGCCGGATGGGCTGCCGCTTCTGCGCGTCCACCCAGGCGGGCCGCGTCCGCAACCTGGAAGCCGGTGAGATCTGCTCCGAGATCTACACCGCGCAGAAGGACATCGGGGAGCGCATCTCCCACATCGTGCTCATGGGCATCGGCGAACCGCTGGACAATTTCGACGAAGTGATGCGATTCCTTGAGAATATCACCTCGCCCGAAGGCGTCAACATCGGGATGCGGAACATCAGCCTTTCCACCTGCGGTCTGGTGCCGAAGATCGACCAGCTGGCCGAGAAAAAGCTGCAGCTCACCCTTTCCGTCTCGCTCCATGCGCCCAACAACGAGATCCGCAGCGGCATGATGCCCGTGAACGATGCCTACCCCGTGGAGCAGCTGATGCAGGCGGTCCGCCGCTATCAGGACACCACGGGCCGACGGGTCAGCTTCGAGTATTCGATGGTGCGCGGCGTCAACGATTCCGATGCCTGCGCAAAGCAGCTGGCAAACCTCATCCGGGGCATGGGCGCACATGTCAACCTCATCCCCATCAACCCGGTGGACGGCAGCCCCTACTCCGCCACCGATGCCGCCAACGTCCGCCGGTTCCAGCAGAAGCTGGAGAGCCTCGGCGTCAACGCCACGGTCCGCCGCCGTCTGGGCAGCGAGATCAGCGCCGCCTGCGGCCAGCTGCGCCGCGACGAGATGAACGGCAAAGCCTGACAAAAGGAGAATCCTATGAAACTTGCAGGAAAAACAGATGTCGGCCGCGTCCGTCAGGAGAACCAGGACGATTATCGGGCCGGGGAGCTGCCCGGCGGCGCGGTGTGGGCGCTGGTCTGCGACGGCATGGGCGGCGCAAAGGGCGGCCGTGAAGCCTCGCAGGGGGCGTGCAATGTCATCGAGAATTTCTTTCAGGAGCAATACGCCCAGTGCGGGGCAGGGCAGGAGGAGCCGTTTCTGAAAAAAGCGCTCCTCTACGCCAACCGCTTCGTGTTCCAGAAGGCTGCGCATGAAGAAGCGCTGGCCGGCATGGGCACCACGGCGGTCTGCGCACTGGTGCGCAGCGGCAATGTCTACCTCTGCCATGCAGGCGACTCCCGCGCCTACCTCATCCGGGACGGGAAGCTGACCCAGCTCACCCACGACCACTCCTACGTGCAGGAGCTCGTGGACTGCGGCACCATCACCGAGGAGGAAGCCGAGCATCACCCCCAGAAGAACATCATTACAAAGGCTCTGGGCGTGGATTACCGGCTGGAGCCGGAGTTCACCGCCGCGAAGCTCAAGAGGGAAGATCGGCTGCTGCTCTGCACCGATGGCCTGACCAACATGGTGCCGGTGGAGGAGATGGAAGAGCTGTTGGCGCAGGGTACGTTCTACGACCTGCCCGACCGCCTCATCGAGGCAGCCAACGCCCACGGCGGCTCGGATAACATCACGGCGCTGCTGCTGGCCGTGGAGCCGACGGAGGTGGAGCATGGATAATCTGATCGGCAAGACCCTCGATGGCCTGTACACCGTCCGGGAGCTGATCGGCACCGGCGGCATGGCCAACGTCTACAAGGCGGTCGTGGGGCCGGGCGGGCCGGTGCCGGAGGGCACGGTCGTAGCCGTCAAGGTGCTGCGGCAGGAGCTCATGCACGACCCCGACCTCGTCCGCCGCTTCAAGAACGAATCCAAGGCCATCTCGCTGCTCAATCACCCCAACATCGTCAAGGTGTACGATGTCTCGGTCAGCGAGAAGCTGCAATATATCGTGATGGAATACGTGGACGGCATGACGCTGCGGGAATACCTCAACGAGCGCGGCGGCAGGCTGACCAGCCGGGAGACGGTGCATTTCATCTCCCAGATCCTCAAGGCACTGGATCATGCCCACCGCAACGGCGTGGTGCATCGGGACATCAAGCCCCAGAATATCATGCTGCTGGACAACGGCCAGCTGCGGATGATGGACTTCGGCATTGCCCGCATCTCCCGCGCCGAGAACCAGCTTTCCGGCGGCAAGGCGATGGGCAGCGTCCATTATATCAGCCCGGAACAGGCCAAGGGCGACGAGACCGATTTCACCAGCGACATCTACTCGGTGGGCGTCATGATGTACGAGATGCTTTCGGGGCATCTGCCGTTTGACGCCGACGATGTGGTGGAGGTGGCCATCAAGCAGATCACCGACAAGCCAAAGAGCCTGCAGGAGCTGGCCCCCACCGTGCCCCACGGCCTGGTGGAGATCACCGAACGCGCCATGGCAAAGCGGCCCGAAAACCGCTACGCCAGCGCCGCCGAGATGCTGGGGGCACTGAACGCCTACGTGGAAGACCCGTCCATCGTGTTCAATTACACCTATCTCCCCGATGAAATTCCTGAAAAGGTGGTGGAGCACTCTGTGAAAACCAAAAAAGAAGCCCCGGAACCGAAAAAGACCCGCAAAAGCAAAAAGAAGAAGCCCATCTTCCTGCCGGTGCTGTTCGGCATCACCGTTGCGTTCGCGCTGGCCTGCATGGCGCTGTGCTGGACCATCCTCAACGATTCCAGCACCCTGATGAGCGAAAAGGCCGACATCGTGCTGGCCGATTACAGCGGCATGACCCAGGATGAGGTGAACGCCCAGCCGCAGGTCTCCTCCGGCCAGATCACCGTCAACTGGGAGCAGTCGTACAGCAACGACTACGCCGCCGGTTATGTCTACCGGCAGTCGCCGGTGGCGGGCCGCACCGTCCGCGAGGGCCAGAGCGTGACCCTGACCATCAGCCTCGGCATCCAGTACGTCACCGTGCCGGATGTGACCAACTATCTGCAGGCCGATGGAGAACAGCAGCTCAAGAGCCTCGGCGTTTCGGTGCTGATCACCCAGGCCGTGGACGACACCGTGGCGGCAGGCTCCATCATCCGCACCGACCCTGCCGTCGGCAGCCAGGTGGCGGTGGGCTCCACCGTTGTGGTCTATGTGAGCCGCCCGCAGGTCAGCACCACCGCTAAGGTGCCGTCTCTGGTGGGCCTGTCCAACGTGAACGATGCCCGCACCCTGCTGGTGCAGAACAAGCTGGGCCTGGGCAGCACCACTGAGCAGTACAGCGACAAGCCTGCCGGTACCATCATCGGGCAGAACCCTGCCGCCGGTTCCACCGTCAAGGTGAACAGCCGCGTCAGCGTGACCGTCAGCGCAGGGCCCGAACCTGTGCCGGAGACCCCGGCCGAGGAGCCCGGCAGCACCTCGGAGAGCGGCAGTTCCAGCGCCAGCAGCTCCAGCGGCGACTGGTGGAGCGGCCTTGTGGGCGGCGGCAGCTCTTCCTCCTCCAGCGACTCTTCCGGTTCCAGCTCCGGCACCAGCCTGAGCGACTGGTGGAGTTCGCTGCTGTCGTAACGGAGGAGCCATGAACGGTTATATTGTAAAAGGCATCGGCGGCTTCTACTATGTCCGGACCGAAGCGGGCATCATCGAGTGCAAGCCGCGCGGCATCTTCCGCAAACAGAAGATCACCCCCGTGGCGGGCGACGAGGTGACGGTGGAGACCGAGAACGGCGCTTCCGTCATCGCGGGGATCGCGCCCCGCAAAAACGTCTTCGTCCGCCCGCCGGTGGCCAATCTGGATGTGCTGTTCCTCGTGGCCAGCACCACCCAGCCCACCCCCAGCACCCTCGTGCTGGATAAGCTGTCGGCCATCGCGGTGGACAAGGGCGTCCAGCCGGTCATCGTCTGCACCAAGGCAGACCTCGGCGAGGCGGAGTTCCTCCGCAAAGCATACGAGCGTTCGACCCTGCCCTTCATCGCCATCCACTACGACACCGGCGAGGGTCTGGACGAGGTGAAGCAGTGGATCGCCGGGCGGCTCTGCGCCTTCTGCGGCAACTCCGGCGTGGGCAAGTCCACGCTGCTGAACGCCCTGCTGCCGGAGGCCGAGCGGGAGACCAGTGCCATCAGCCAGAAGCTGGGCCGCGGCCGCCATACCACCCGCGAGGTGACCATCTTTGAGGCGTTCGGCGGCCGCATTGCCGACACGCCCGGTTTCGCCAGCCTGGAAGCCAACCGCGCCGGGTTCATCCCGAAGGAGAACCTGGAACATGCGTTCCCGGAGTTTGGGCCGTATCTTGGCGAATGCCAGTTCACGGGCTGCTCCCACCGCACGGAAAAGGGCTGCGCCGTCCGCACGGCACTGGCCGAGGGCCGGCTCTCCCAGACCCGGTACGACAGCTACTGCGCCATGTACGACGAAGTCAAGGATGTCAAGGACTGGCAGCGGCCGAAGTTCTGACCGCTGCATTGCAAACCAGAGAAAGCTCCTCCGGCCGGGGGAGCTTTCTTCGAGTGAAGAGAGGAAACTTATGTCACGCTGTGTGATCGTATCTGCCTGCCCGGTCTCGCCGGAGCTGAAGCGCCTGCTGCGGCCCGATGACCTCATCATCGCCTGCGACGCGGGCTACCGCAACTGTGCGCCGCTGGGCTGCAAACCGGACATCATCGTCGGCGACTTCGACACCGCGCCCTGCCCGGAGCAGCAGGATGACGTCATCGTCCTGCCCCACGTCAAGGACGACACCGACACCGAATATGCGGCGAAGCTTGCCTCCGAAAGAGGCTGCTCCGAGGTGCTGCTGCTGGGTGCGCTGGGCGGCAGACGGCTGGAACACACCCTTGCGAACCTCTGCACCGGTCTGGGACTGGAGCAGCGGGGTGTGCGCGCCACGCTGCAAGATGAGCGCAGCCGCATCACCTTCGTCCGCCCCGGCGAGGAGCGCACCTACCCGAAGGCGGAGTTCTTCTACGTTTCTGTTTTCCCACTGGAGGGCCGGGCTGAGGGCGTCTGTGAGCGCGGCTCCTACTATGAGCTGACGGATGCCGTCCTCACGGCAGGGTATCCGCTGGGGGTCAGCAACGAGTACGCCGAAGGCTCGGACTGCATCACCATCTCCACCCGCAAAGGGGCGCTGGTCGTGGTCGAGACCCTGCCGGATACGCCCATCCTGCGCTAATCGATGCACGTTTTGCGCCGCTGCCGCTTATACTGTGGTATCACACAACGAAAGGCGGGAGTTGGATGCAAGTCGTCGTCATCAAAAGCCCGAAGTGTCTGCGCGGGATCCTGCGCCGGTTGTTCGGCATCAAAACCTGAAGAAACAACAAGACCCTCTGTGCCGTTCGCACAGGGGGCCTTGCGTTTTTATTCCTTTGTGGCATACGTCAGGTCGAGCACCGGGCCAAAGGGGTCAAAGATGAGGTTTTTGACGCCCGAAGCGATCAACAGACGCTTCTGCTGGGAGAAGAGGGGGACCACGACGCAGTCGCTGAGCAACTGGCGTTCGCAGTCGCCCAGCAGGCGGCAGCGGGTGGAACCGTTGGCGTGGGTGCTGGCTTCCAGCTGGGTGGCGTACAGGGCGTTGGAATAGCCGGTCAGCCCGCCGCCTGCGGGGGTGAACTGGGCCAGCGTGTTGTACACGCTGCCGCTCTCAGCGCTGACGGGGGCCAGCGCGATGGTATAATCTCCCTCGGCCAGGCGCTTGCGGAAGGTCTCCTCGTCCACCTCCTCGATGGAGAAGAAGAGGGAAAGCTCCTTCTGCCAGGCCCCGTTGATGGTCTCGGCGGCCTCGTTCAGGCCGCACCCGGCGGGGAGCATCAGGGTGATCTTATTGAAGTCGGAGTTTGCCATGCCCTGCCGCGCGGCAAGGTAGAGCGCCTTGATATCCACGACGGCGGGGGAGACCTCCCCCACGGTGTCGCGGTAGTTCATGCCGTCTACATTCAGCCCGGCGGGGATGAGGCTGTCCGCCGCGGTAAACAGCTCGGTGGAGGGGACCTCAGCGGTGTCCCGCGCAACCCCGGCCAGCGCCTGCCGCAGCTCGGTGGAGGAAAAGATCGTATTGCAGTTGAACAGCAGACTCCAGGTGGTGTCGGAGTAGGAGATGGAGGACAGCGAGGTGGTGCTGCCGGTGGCGTCCACCGCTGCCGAGCACTTTTCACTGTTGATGAGCTCAATGGCCGACTGGTCGGCGTTGTTGGTGTTCTGGACCAGGCGCAGGCTGTCGATGCGGGTGCCGGAAGGCTCCCGCCGCAGGAACAGGCCGCTGGACGTCCAGTTGTAGAGGTAGAACGGCCCGCTGGAAAGGGTGGTCTTGGCGGTGAGGCCGTAAGTGCCGCGGGTGGAGTTGAAAAACGCCTCGTCGCAGGGCATCGCGCCGGGCAGCGTCAGCTTGGAGAGAAAATTCTCGTCCGGGCTGCTCAGGCGGAACACCAGCGTCAGCGGCCCGCTGGCCGAAACACCGAGGGCGCTTTCCGGCAATTGCCCGGCCAATACTTCGGCGCTGTTCTCAAGGGCCGAAAACTCCACAGCGTAGGGGGAGTTCGTGGCAGCGCGGAACATCCGCCGGAAGGCGAAGACGAAATCTTCCGCCGTGATGGCGCAGTCTGCAGCCGTGCCCTTGGCAGCCGTGTAGGTCAGGCCGTCCTTCAGATAAAAGGTATAGGTCTTCCGGTCGGCGGAGACCTCCCAACGTTCGCACAGGGCAGGTTCCAGCTGGCCGTCCGGGTCTTTGCGGACAAGGCCGCTGTAAAGGTTCTCGCAGGCGATGACGTCCGACGCAGCCGAAGCCACCTGCGGGTCAAGGTTCGCGGGGATGGTGTCCACGAACCAGGTAAAGCTGTTGGAACCTGAACCGCAGCCGGTCAGGGTCAGGAACAAAAGGGCCGTCAGAACCGCGGCGGCCAGGCGGAAACGGTGTTTCAAAAAAAGCGCTCCTTGCAGATGATGATGGATACGTCCAGTATAACGGAAAGCGTCGAAAAAGACAATTATCTTTTTGTGAATTTCGATGACCTTTCAGTGCATTTTTGCGGCCTGTGCGGGTTGGGCGTTGCGTATTGTGCGGAAAAGGTGTAGAATGAAGAACAGCAAGAGCTTGTTACAGAAACACTTTATAGAGGAGGTTCTGTTTTTATGCAGAAAGAACAGCAGCAGCTCGCAGAGCTGGTCAAGGGCAAAAAGGTCGCATTTATCGGTGCGGGCGTCAGCCACAAGACCCTGATCGAGGAGTTCGTGGGCCTGGGTGCGCATGTCACCCTCTGCGATAAAAAGAACAGCGTGGACGACTTTGGCAGCTACGCCGAGACCATCCGCCGCCTGGGCATCGACCTGAGCCTGGGCGAGCATTACATGGACGGCTTCCAGGGCCAGGACATCATCCTGCGCACCCCCGGCTTTGAATATTACCAGAAGCCGCTGCAGGACGCCATCGCCGCAGGCACGCTGGTCACGAGCGAGGTCGAGCTTTTCTTTGACTACTGCCCCTGTGAGATCGTGGGCGTGACCGGCTCGGACGGCAAGACCACCACCACGACCCTCATCTCCAAGTTCTACGAGGCTGCGGGCCGCAAGGTGCATCTGGGCGGCAACATCGGCGCAGCCCTGCTGCCCATGCTGCCGGACGTTGCCCCGGAGGATGTGGCGGTCGTGGAGCTGTCCAGCTTCCAGCTCATCAGTATGCGCAAGAGCCCGAAGATCGCGGTCGTCACCAACGTGACCCCGAACCATCTGGACCACCACAAGGATATGCAGGAGTACATCGACGCCAAGCGGAACATCCTGCTCCATCAGGTGCCGCCCTGCCGCGAAGTGCTGGGCTATGAGAACGACATCACCCGCAGCATGGTGCCCGACTGCAAGGGCAAACAGGTCTGGTTCACCCGCCTGCACGACACCGACAACGGCGCGTTCCTGCGCGGGGACGGGATGCTCTGCATGGCCGAGGACGGCGTCGTGACCCCGTTCCTGGCCCAGAAGGACATCAAACTGCGCGGCCTGCACAACATCGAGAACCTGCTGGCCGCTGCCGCCGCCGTCTGGGGCGAAGTGCCCGTTGAGGCCATCCAGAAGGTGGGCAGCACCTTCACCGGCGTGGAGCACCGCATCGAGCCGGTCCGTGTGCTGGACGGCGTGACCTACTACAACGATTCCATCGGCACCAGCCCCACCCGCACCATCGCGGGCCTGCGCAGCTTTGACCAGAAGGTCATCCTCATTGCAGGCGGTTACGACAAGCACATCCCCTATGAGCCGCTGGCCCCGGAAGTCATCGCGCACGTCAAGGACCTTGTGCTGATGGGTGCCACCGGCCCCCGCATCGAGAAGGCCGTCTGCGAACATCCGGACTTTGCAGCGTCCGGCCTGACCATCCAGCATGCCGACACCATGCAGCATGCTGTCGAGCTGGCCCGCGCCGCCGCACAGCCCGGTGATATCATCATCCTGTCTCCGGCCAGCGCATCCTTCGACCTGTATCCCAACTTCGAGGTGCGCGGCCGCGAGTTCAAGAAGATCGTCAACGAGCTGAAATGATCCGACAGGCCACGACACCCCGCGCAAAACTGCGCTTTTACAACGCCTGCCGGGGCAAGCTCTGCCTGGGGGCCACGATGCCGCTGGCGCTGGAGCTGCTGGGCAAGAGCCAGCCGGGCCGCTTTTTTGCCGGGCCCACGCTGGCGCTGGACATCGGCGGCAGCACGGCCTGGATGGCAGGCCACGCCAACCCCGAAGAGCTGGCCGGGTTCCTGACCTTCTGCGGGTGCAGCGCCGTTGTGCTGGACGAAGCCGAGGCGGCTCCGCCCGCCGGGTGGACCCGTGCAAGACCCCACACCATCTTCGGCCTGGCGCCGGGGCGGCAGCTTCCGGAGCCAGAGGCCGACAAAGCACTCTGGGCCTCGCTGACCTTTGACCAGGACCCTCCGGCCCGCCCGGTGGCAGAGGCGCTTTTTCCGGCCCGGCCTGCCCGGCGGGATGACTTTTACTCCGAGCTGTGCACCAAGCGCAGCCGGGGCAGGGCCCGCGTCTGGGCGTTGTGGCAGGGGGAGACGCTTGCCTGCACCGTCGGGGCCTATGCCCTTGCCAACGGCCAGGCCTACATGGCCTGCGGGGAAACGGCCGAACCGCTGCGGGGCCGGGGCATCGGCGGGCGGCTCATCGTCCGGCTGGCGAACGAACTCTCGGCAGAAGGCTTCCAGCCTGTTTTCCTCTGCGCCCCCGAACGGGTGCATTTCTATACCCGCCTCGGCTTCGAAAAACTGGGCGAGTATGCGCGCTATGAAGCGCCCGCAAAGTAAAATCGGCGGGGATATCTCTACGTAAAAAATAATAAAAAACCCAAAGGATCTAATATGTCAATGTTAAGCCATTTTTTTGATTTCAAACCCGAAGCTCTGGCTCTGGACGAACAGGCCATGGAACTCTGCCAGCCCTATTTCCGGCACATGGAGGAGATCCGCGACTTCAACCAGCTCAAGATGCTGAAAGCCTTTGCGGACACCCAGATGTCCTCCACCGATATGCTGGGCACCACCGGTTACGGCCTGTGGGATACCGGCCGCGCCAAGCTGGAGCAGATCTTTGCAGAAGTGATGGGGGCCGAGGATGCCCTCGTCCGCAGCCAGTTCCAGAGCGGCACCCATACGCTGGCCGTGGCTCTGTTCGGCCTGCTGCGGGCAGGGGACACCCTGCTGGCTGCCACCGGTCGCCCCTACGATACGCTGGAAGGCGTCATCGGTCTGGACGGCAAGGGCAAGGGCACCGGTACTCTGATGGACTACGGCGTGAAGTACGACGAAGCCCCGCTGAAGCCGGACTTCACCCCGGATTATGACCTCATCGCCCAAAAGGCACCGGGGGCCAAGGTCTGCCACATCCAGCGTAGCCGGGGCTATCTGCAGCGGAATGCGTTCGATCTGGCCACCATCCGGAAGATCGCCGATACCGCCCGCGCTGCCAACCCGGAGATCATCGTCTTTGTGGACAACTGCTACGGCGAGTTCACCCAGACGGAAGAACCCTGCCAGGCCGGTGCCGACCTCGTGGTGGGCAGCCTCATCAAGAACCCCGGCGGCGGCATCGCCCCCACCGGCGGCTACATCGCAGGCCGCAAAGATCTCGTGGAGCTCTGCGCCTACCGCCTGAATGCACCCGGTCTCGGCAAGGAGCTGGGCTGCACACTGGATACCCCCCGCGATCTGTATCTGGGCTTCTACTATGCGCCCGGCGTCGTGTGTGAGGCCATCAAGACGGCCATCTATGCGCAGTGCCTGCTGGAACTGGCGGGCAAGACGCCCATCCCGCGCTACTGCGAGGACCACAACGACATCGTGACCTGCTTCGACGCCGGTACGGCGGATGCCCTCATCGGCTTCTGCCGCGGTGTGCAGGCGGCCAGCCCGGTGGACAGCTATGCGGCCCCGGAACCCTCGCCGGAACCGGGCTATACCGATGAGGTCATCATGGCCAGCGGCAGCTTTACGCAGGGCAGCACCATCGAGCTTTCCTGCGATGGCCCGCTGCGGGAACCCTACACCTGCTATCTGCAGGGCGGCCTGAACTTTGCAGCCAGCCGCGCCGGTGTGCTGCTGGCCGTGCAGAACGCTTACTTTGAAGAACGTTGACGTAACGATTCCGGCCTGCTTCGTTCCATGGGCGCAGCGGTCCGGGCGGTAAAAGAAGAAAGTGTGAAACCAATGAACAAGGTAACTCCCATTGACGCTGAAATGCTGGCACGTTTTGAGCAGGGCTATGCGGCCCGCCCGGAGCTGCAGGTGATGTCCAATGCCATCTCCCGCACGGCTCTGCCGGATGCCGCCTTTGTGCCCGCTGCCGCCGCCAGATTGCAGATGGATTTCTCCGTTCTGGTCCAGACCAGCAACATCACCAACCAGAAGCAGAGCGGCCGCTGCTGGATGTTCTCCACCCTGAACGTCCTGCGCGAGCGGGTCATCCGGCAGTGCAAACTGGAGGATTTCTCCATCTCGCCCACCTATCTGGCCTTCTACGACAAGCTGGAAAAGGCAAACCTTTTCTTTGAGAACATCCTTCACTTTGCCGCGCAGGAGCTGGACGACCGCGAGACCTTCACCCTGCTGGGAAACCCGCTGCCCGATGGCGGCCAGTGGGATATGGCAGTCAGCCTCATTAAAAAGTACGGTGTCGTGCCCTCCTGGGTGATGCCGGAGACGGTGCACTCCACCGGCACGGCCAAGTACCTGCCCATCCTGAACCGCAAGCTGCGCGAGGATGCGCTGGAGCTCCGCGCCCTTGTCCGCGAAGGCAAGGACCCCTCGGCCCGCCGCGAGGAGATGCTGGCAGAGATCTACAACGCCCTGCGCATCCTCTACGGCCAGCCGCCCAAGACCTTTGATTTCGAGTACACCGATACCGACAAGGTCTACCACTGCGACCGCGGCCTGACCCCGAAGCAGTTCCTCGATAAGTACGTCGGCAGCGACTTGGACGACTATGCCGTCATCATCGCTTCGCCCATCCATGCAGTCAACCGCACCTACTGCCAGCCGTTTATGGGGGATGTGGTCGAGGACGGCATGTTCTGGCTCAACCTCTCGCAGGAGGAGCTGGAAGACCTGACCATCCGCCAGCTGCAGGCCGGGGAGGGCGTCATGTTCAGCTGCGACTGCCACCCGGATGGCGACCGCGCCAACGGCTACTGGGACCCCGACTGCTTCCAGTACGGCGAGGTGCTGGGCGGGCTGACCTTTGGCATGACCAAGTCGGAGCGTCTGCTCACCCGCGACAGCACCATGAACCACTGCATGATGTTCTGCGGCGTCAATCTGGACGAGAACGGCACCGCCAACCGCTGGAAGATCGAGAACAGCTGGGGCGAGGAGTCCGGCCAGAAGGGCTACTACATCGGCAGCGAGAAGTGGTTCCAGGCCAACGTCTATCAGGTCACCGTCCGCAAGAGCCTGCTGAGCGATGCCCAGCGCGCCCTGCTGGCGCAGGAACCTCTGCCCATGAAGCTGTGGGACCCGCTGGCATAAATCAATCTTTAACCGCAAAAAATGCTCTGCCTTTTCCGGCAGAGCATTTTTTGTTCAGTCCGCGAGCAGGGGCAGCTTTAACGTGAAGCAGCTGCCCTTGCCCACTTCGCTTTCCAGCAGGATCTCGCCATGATGTAAGCGGGCCAGCTCCTGCGCAATGGTCAGGCCGAGGCCGGTGGAGTCGTGCTTGGTGTTGGCCGTGGTGTGGAAGTAGCGGTCAAATACGGCGGCCTGGTCTTCCGGGGCAATGCCGCAGCCGGTGTCCTGCACACAGACGAGAGCAGAGCCCTCCGCCTCCCAGCTGTGGACGGTGATGGTACCGCCCGCAGGAGTGTAGTGGATGGCATTGGTCACCAGATTCTGCAAGATCTGCTGTAGCCGCACCGCGTCGCCCCAGACGGGCAGTGCGGCGTCGAATTGTGCGCAAAGGGCAACGCCCTTGTTCTCCGCTTCGCTCCGGCAGTTCTCGCAGACCGCCTGCGCGGTCTCGCTCAGGGAAACGCGGTCTTCGTTCAGCAGGACCTGTTTCTGTTCCAGCTTGGCCGCAAGGAAGAGGTCTTCGGTCAGCCGCCGCAGAAAGCGCATCCGCTGCTGCAAAGCGGGCAGGAGGGCAGGCAGGGCCTCCGGGGCCGCTTCCAGCGTGTCCAGCCCGCTGGACACCGCGAACAGCGGGCTGCGCAGGTCATGGAAGATGTTCAGCATCATGCTCTTGCGGGCCTCGGTCTCCTCGGTCAGGGCGCGGGTGCGGTCGGCCACGCGCTGGTCCAGCTCCCGCGCCAGCTGCTCGGTGCGGTCGAATTGCAGCGCGAACCGGCGGCAGACGAAGGTCATGCAGCCCAAGGTGAAGGGGATATCGTAGATGCGGGCACACCGCATCACATAGAAGCGGATGCTCTCCGAGAAAAAGGGAAGCTCCAGCCCCGGCAGAATGACCAGCACCCGCAGGCCGACCGTTGCCGCACAGGGGAAGAGGAGGAGCAGCACCGCGCGGTCTCCCCGCCAGTAGGCCGCGATGAGCAGCCCGATGCAGTAGGCCATGCCGCCCAGCAGCCCGATGGCCCGCACCGGCGGGCAGGTGCTGAGGGAGAGCAGAACATACCCGGCCGTCAGTGCCAGCGAGAGGGACTTCTGCTGTCTGGTCCTGGGGGCTATGCCGGTCAGCGCCGCGCTAAGCCAGATGGGGGCCAGCACCGTGAGGGAAAAATACCCCTGCCGCAGAAACAGCACCATACCGCTGCCCCGCTCCGGCAAGCGGATGACCGTAGCTGCCCAGGCGATGAGGATGACGAGATAGAGCAGGAAATATCCAAGCTCCCGCTGCGGCTTGTAGCGGTGCAGTGCCAGCACGGTCGCCGCCAGCGTGCAGAAGACCGTGATGGCCATCCACTGCAAGGTCGTGCGGATGGTGCGCACATCGGAGCCTTCGTCCGGGAAGGCCCCGGCCCATTCCTGAAACAGGACTTCGGCATCCTGTCCGCTGGCGGCGGTGCCCGGTTCCAGGGGCGGAAGGTGGGCGTTGTACCAGATGCCGGCCAGCGCGATGCCCAGCGCCAGCACCACCGCGCTCAGTGCAGTGAGAAGATGTTTGGTTTTCATAGTTGACCTCCCCCGAACGAACGGAACTTCCGGAAAAACAGTTGAGAAAGCCCGTAAAATAAGGTATACTAACTCTAGTATAGCAAAGTTTTGCGAAAAAGGGGAGAGCAAACAGGGATGATCCGTGTGCTTCTGGTGGAGGACGATCCCGTGATCCGGGACACGACCCGTTACTTTTTGAACAGCCAGCAGAATTATGAAGTGGTCTGTGCGGAGACCGGCGGCGAGGCGCTGAGCCATGCCCGCGAGAACTTCGATGTCATCCTGATGGACATTCTTCTGCCGGACACCAACGGCATGGACCTGTGCCAGCGGCTGCGGAGCTGGCATCACTGCCCCATCATCTTTACGTCCTGTCTGGACGATACTGACACGGTGGTCCGGGCGCTGGAACTGGGCGGCGACGACTTTCTGGCTAAGCCCTACAACCACAAGGTGCTGCTGGCCCGCATCATGGCGAACATCCGCCGGGTGCAGATGGACGCCGCCGAGCCCAGCGTCAACGGCTACCACTGCGCGGCCTTTACGCTGGACTCCAATAGCCACTGCGTCGAGAAGGACGGCCGGAGCATCCATCTGGCCGACATGGAGTTCCGTATCCTCTCCCTTTTCGTCCGCTACCCCAACACGTTCTTTACGGCCAACGAGCTGTATCAGAAGATCTGGGGCAAGGAAAGCCTTGGCGATGTGCGCACGGTACAGGTGCACATCCACAATCTGCGCAGCAAGATCGAGCCGGACCCGGCAAAGCCCATCTACCTGAAAAATGTCTGGGGGAAGGGATATGTGTTCCGGCCGGATGGCCAGCTGGAGCTTTGACTCGCGCCCAAACCTGAAGGATCGTTAAGCGGAATGCGCCCATTGTTTAAGGAAACTTAAGCGGTGGGCGTATTTTTTGCCTGAATTTGACCGTTATTTGACAAACGAAGTGCAAAATCAACGTTCCAAAGCAGAGAAACGGCGGAGATGCTTAACAAATCTTAAAAGACAGGGGCAAAACTTTGTGTTAAATTATTATCGAACGAAGTCTGCGCAGGCACACACTGCACAGACCGAAGAAGCATTGGAAGGCAAATGAAGAACACACGAAGAAAAGAAGAAAGGAACCCCGCAATGAACAAGATCTCGCGCAAAGGCTTTTTGAAGATCGCTGCCGCTGCTGCTATGTCCGGCGTCACGGCCGGTGCTCTGGCTGCCTGCAACTCTGCAAGCTCCTCCTCCACCGCCGCTTCTGCCGCATCCGGCACCTACATCCCCGGCACCTATGAGGGCACGGCAGAGGGCATCTCCTCGACCGTCAAGGTCACCATGACCTTCTCCGACAGCGCTGTCACCAACGTGGTCGTCGATACCTCCGGCGAGACCGCTTCCTATGGTGCCGCCGCAGCCGACCAGCTCAAGGAGCAGCTGCTTGCTGCCGGTTCTGCCGAGATCGACGGTGTGTCCGGTTCTACCGTGACCTCCGATGCCGTTATGAAGGCAGCCAAGAGCTGCTTTGCACAGGCCAAGGGCGAAGCCACCGTGTCCAGCGTTCAGCTGCCTACCGGTGACGAGACCGACTGGCTGGGCAAGGAGCCGGACATCGACGAGGCTGCCATCACCGAGACCGTGGACACCGACATCCTCATCGTCGGTGCCGGCAACGGCGGCATGTTCGCAGCTGCTTATGCAGCCGCCAACGGCCTGAACTTCCGCATCATCGAGCAGAATGCGGCCGTGCAGGATACCCGCCACTGGTACGGTGCCATTGATTCCGCTGCCGCCAAGGCTGCCGGTGCCCCTGCGACCGACAAGGCCAAGCTGCTGAGCGAGATCTCCCGCTATGCTTCCGGCAAGTGCGACCAGCGGGTCGTCAGGACCTGGATCGATGAGTCTGCTGCGATGCACGATTTTATGCGCAGCATTCTGGAAGACAAGTTCGGCTGGGAATGCGAGTTCACCTCCGGCGATGAGGCGGAATGGCCTGCCGAGAACGCCGAGCACAACACCGATTACCTCTACCCGGTGCAGGAGCACAACTACCGTGCCAGCGAGTCCGCTTCCGGCCTGCAGCGCAACGAGGCCCTGCAGCAGTACATCGAGGAGCTGGGCTACGGCATCGACTTCAAGACCAGCCTCGCCAAAATTGAAAAGGATTCCTCTGGCCGCATCACCGGCATCATCGCCCAGAGCACCGAGGACGACCATTTCATCCGCTACAACGCCAATCAGGGCGTTCTGCTGGCCTGCGGCGGCTTCCCCGGCAACCCCTACATGATGGAGCAGCTCGACCCGCTGGGCACCTCCGTCACCACCGCCTGCTCCTACTCTCCGTCCGATAAGGGCTACGGCATCCGTGCCGCCGTCTGGGCCGGTGCAAATCTGGACAAGGAAGCTGCCCCCATGCTGTTCGACCGCGGCATCGTGGCTCCCGGTGTGGATGGAGGCTATGTTGACAGCGAGAATGCGTTTGGCGGCAAGGCGTTCCCCGGCAAGATCAAGCAGTACAACCCCGGTACGCAGCCGTTCCTGAAGGTCAACCGCAACGGTGAACGCTTCGCCAACGAAAGCTGCCCCTACAACGACATCGTCTATGCCGCTGCCCACCAGCCGGGCCGTGTGTATGCCCAGATCTGCGACGCCAACATTCTGGAAGACGTCAAGCGCTTCCACACCATCGGCTGCTCCGCACAGACCCGCAACGCAGGCGAGGACTATATCAAGAAGCAGATGGAGAATGCAGAAACGGAAGGCTGCTTCTTCAAGGCCGACACCATCGAGGAGCTGGCCGACAAGCTGGGCTTCGCCGGCGACGCCAGGGAGACCTTCCTCGCCACCGTCGAGCGCTACAATGCGCTGTACGATGCCCAGGAGGATACCGATTTCGGCAAGCCCGCATACCGCCTGAGCGCGATCCGCAAGGCTCCGTTCTATGGCTGCTGGCTGGGTGCCTCTCTGCTGACCACCGAGCAGGGCATTGCCATCAACGAGAAGGGTCAGGCTCTGGACAACGACAATAAGCCCATGCCCGGCCTGTACATCACCGGCGATATGTCCGGCAGTTTCTTTGCCAACAACTACCCCTGCCTGATGGCAGGCGTGGCCATGGGCCGCACCCTGACCTTCGCCATGAAGGCCGTCAAGCAGATGGCCGGTCTGGAGTAAGGCCGATTTCCCCGGAAATCAAATTCAAAAAAGCAGCGCCGCAGAAGGTTCAAAGCCCTCTGCGGCGCTGTTTTTTCCCTCTATACACAAATCAAAAAGCCAGTCTGCCTCAGCACACGGCGCGGGAAACCGGAACGACCGGCTCCACAAGAGCGGGGTGCATCCCCTCGCGGTAGTCCAGGTCGCCCTGATCCAGACCGCGCAGCAATACCTCGGCGGTTGCAATGTTGGTGGCGATGGGTACACTGTGCATGTCACACAGGCGGAGCAGGTTCTGCTCGATGAAGTTACCGCTGTCCGTCTTGAGCGGGTCGCGGAAGAACAGCACCAGATCGACTTCGTCGCAGGCGACGCGCGCCGTGATCTGCTGGATGCCGCCCAGCCGCCCGGAGAGGTAGCAATGGACTGGCAGGCCAGTAGCCTGGTTCAGCATACGACCGGTGGTGCCGGTGGCGATGACCGTGTTGCGGGAAAGAATGCCGCTGTACGCGGTGCAGAACTGAAGCGCGAGTTCTTTGCGGGAATCATGTGCAAGGATTGCGATGGTCATAATTCACACTCTCCTTTGTCTCAATGTCTGGTTGCGGACGAACACTTTTTTGGATTGGATTCACTGAGCGTACAATTTCAAATTTGAAACATTCAACCCACAACATTTATTCCAAACTTTCCACTATAGTTGTACCGCGTCAAAATGGGCCTTGTCAAGAGAAAAATCGTCTTTTTCTACGATTTTCTACCCGGAAGTACGACTTTTGTTTTGTGGAGAACGGCGAAAACTTGGATGCAACCATCGACAAAGACGAAAGACACATTCGAACCATCGAACGAAACTGTTTTCGACGAAAAAACAGTCCATGGAAGAAAACAAATGTACAAATGGGAGTGCAAAGCGGCCGGAAGAGCGTTTCTTGGTACGACCTCTCAGGCGCTTCGCGCCAGCTCCCCTGGTAGGGGAGCCATTGGCAGGCCGGGTCAGCCCTGCTGTTCGCATAGGCCCAATCGGGCGCAAGGCGGCGGGCCCTGTCCGAATGGGCAGCAGCTGCGGAACTGCGCTCTAACAAAGGATGCTGGGCAAGCAGACGTGAATCTCGCCAGGGGCTCCCCTATCAGGGGAGCTGGCATCGCGAAGCGATGACTGAGAGGTTTTCACCGCACCTGCCCATCTCCATGGATGATGTACTTATAGCTGCACAGCTCCTGCAGCCCCATCGGGCCGCGGGCATGGAGCTTCTGGGTGGAGATGCCCATCTCACAGCCCAGGCCGAACTCGCCGCCGTCAGTGAAGCGGGTGGAGCAGTTGACATAGACCGCCGCACTGTCCACGGCTGCTGTGAAGAGGGCAGCATGGGCCTCGTTCCGGGTCAGGATGGCCTCGCTGTGGCCGGTGGAGTGCTCGGCAATGTGGCCGATGGCTTCTTCCACGCTGTCCACGACCTTGACGGCCAGAATGTAGTCGAGAAATTCGGTATCGAAATCCTTCGGCCCGGCGGGGGTGCCGTCAATGACAGCTGCCGCCCGCTCATCCAGCCGCAGTTCGACCGGGTGCAGGCCCCGCGCCACGCGGGCCGGGCCAAGACGCCGGGCCAGCTTGGGCAGAAACTCCGCCGCAATGGCGGAATGCACAAGGCAGACTTCCTCGGCGTTGCAGACGCTGGGGCGGCTGGCCTTGGCGTTTTCGATGATGTCCAGCGCCTGAGCCTGGTTGGCGGAGTCATCGACGAAGACGTGGCAGATGCCGGTGCCGGTCTGGATGCAGGGAACCTTGGCATTCTCCACACAGGCCCGGATGAGCCCGGCCCCGCCGCGCGGAATGAGCAGGTCCACAAAACCAACGGCCGTCATCAGCGCGTTGGCGGAGGCATGGGTGGTGTCCTCGATGAGGGAGACGGCGGCTTCCGGCAGACCGTTTTCCTTCAGGCCGCGGCGCAGAGCCTCCACGATGGCGTGGGCCGAACGCCAGGCCTCCCGGCCGCAGCGCAGGACGCAGACGTTGCCGCTTTTGATGGCGAGGGCGGCGGCGTCGCTGGTCACATTGGGGCGGCTCTCGTAGATGATGGCGATGACGCCCATGGGCACGGCGATTTTTTCGATGACCAGACCGTTGGGCCGCTCGATGCGCTTGAGCACAGCGCCCACCGGGTCGGGCAGATTGGCCACTTCCAGAATGCCCCGCGCCATGGCACCGATGCGCTCCGGCGTCAGGGCCAGACGGTCGAGCATCACGTCGGAGATGTGCCCTCTGGCGGCGGCCATGTCCTCGGCGTTGGCGGCCAGAATGGCCTGCATCTGGTCGGGGTGGCACAGCCAGTCTGCCATGGCCCAGAGCGCCTGTTTGCGGGTCTGTTCATCCGCCAGTGCCAGTGCAGACTTCGCGGCGCGTGCAGCTTCCAGAATTTCCTGTGTTGTCATGGTTCAGCCCTCCTTCCGGCCTGCAAAGCGGGTGCCCGCCGGTCTGCCCTCGGCAATGTCGTACAGCAGCTCCGGGTGGGAGCCGTTGGCGATGACCATGTCTGCGCCAAGTTCCGTCACCAGTTGCGCGGCGCGGAGCTTGGTGGACATGCCGCCGGTCCCCAGCGATGAACCGACCCCGTCGGCCAGCGCCAGGATCTCCGGCGTGATGCGCTCCACCAGCGGGAGCAGCCTTGCCTCCGGGTGGGTGTGGGGGTTGGCAGTGTACAGGCCGTCGATGTCGCTCAGCAGCACCAGCAGGTCGGCGTGGATGCAGCGGCAGACGATGGCGGCCAGAGTGTCGTTGTCGCCGATGGAGGTGATCTCATCGGTGGCTACGGTGTCGTTTTCGTTGATGATGGGCAGGGCACCCAGCTCCAGCAGGCGGTTCAGGGTGTTTTCCACGTTCTGCCGCCGGTCGGCATCCTCAACGTCCACACCGGTCAGCAGCACCTGGGCCACGTTGTGGTTGTAAGCTGTGAACAGCCGGTCGTAGGTGTACATCAGCTCACACTGGCCCACGGCGGCGCAGGCCTGCTTGGTGGCCATATCTTTGGGGCGCTGGGGGAGCGAGAGCTTGCCCACGCCCATGCCGATGGCACCGGAGGAGACGAGGATGACCTCGTGCCCGGCATTCTTCAGGTCGCTGAGTACCTTGACCAGATCTTCGGTGTGGCGGATGTTCAGCCGCCCGGTGGAGTGCGCCAGCGTGGAAGTGCCGACTTTGACGACGATTCGCATATCCTTACCCCTTTCCCATCTCTTTTGTCCGATCGTAAGCGGCGAGGACGGCGTCCATCACGGCACCGCGGAACCCCTGTTCTTCCAATACACGGACGCCCTGAATGGTGCTGCCGCCGGGGCTGCACACGGCATCCTTCAGCGCGCCGGGGTGCTTGCCGCTCTCCAGAACGAGCTTGGCGCTGCCCAGCACCATCTGGGCGGCATATTCCTGCGCCTTGGCGCGGGGCAGGCCGCAGGCCACGCCACCGTCGGCCAGTGCCTCGATGAACTGGTACACCCAGGCCGGGCCGCAGCCGGAAACGCAGCTGGCCGCGTCGATCAGGGTTTCCGGCACCGGGTCGAGCCGCCCGGCGGGGGCCATCAGCTTGCAGAATTCGGCCTCTTCTTCGGCGGTGACATGGCTGGAACAATACTGGATCATCCCTTCGCCCACGGAAGCCGGGGTGTTGGGCATGATACGGATGACGGGGTAGTCCTCACCGGCCAGCTCCTGAATGCGGGAAATGGGCAGGCCCGCCGCCATGCTGCACAGGACGAACCGGCCCGGCCGCTCGGCCAGCGTGAACTTCAGCGGGGTCAGCAGGGCCTCCATCATCTGCGGCTTGACAGCGAGGAAGATGAGGTCGCACCGGCCTGCCACCTCGTCGTTGATCGTGGTATTGCAGCCCAGTTCGGCGGCCAGTTTCTCCGCCTTGGCAGCGGTGCGGTTGGCCAGATACACGTTCTGCGGGTCTGCTGCTTTGCACACCGCGCGGGCAATGGCCCCGCCCATGTTGCCGCAGCCTAAAAATCCAATGGTCTTGAGCATAACAAAAACCTTCTTTCTTGAATTCCACCCGGCCTGCCCCCGCATTGGGGCAGGGGAGATGCTGTTTCATCTCCGCCTCCATTGTAAGCAGACGGGGGCTGAAAATCAAGAGGGAAGGGCCTGCTGAAAAAGAATGTTTCAAAAAATGGGCTGGAATGGGAGCACAAACGGTACAAAATTTCGCAATACGGAGCCGTAGTAACAGAAAATTTACCCTGAATTTGGAATTTTTGCTTGCAAATCGTCCTCGGAAAGAGGTATATTATAAAAGGAAGTGTTCTCACTTCTCCGGCTGGGAGGCCGGCCACCACAAACAGCAGTGCGCGCGGCGCGGCTGGGAAAGGATGGAGGTTGTGTCACAGACGACAAAGAGGGCTCTGGAAGCATCGCTGAAAAAGCTGCTGCTCCAGAAACCCCTGAACAAGATCACGATCAACGATATCACGGAGGATTGCGGGGTCAACCGCATGACGTTCTACTACCACTTCAAGGATATCTACGATCTGGTGGACTGGATCATGGTCGAAGACGCCGCAAAGGCGCTGGAAAACAAGCCCACGTTCGATACCTGGACGGAGGCGTTTCTGGACCTCCTGCACCAGGTGCAGGAGAACAAGGTGCTGGTGATGAACGTCTACCGCTCGATCAGCCGGGAGCAGGTGGAACAGTACTTATATAAGCTGCTGGACCCCATGCTGCGGGAGTTCATGGAACGCGGGATGCAGGAGATCACCGTGCAGGATGACGATGTACAGTTCATCGTGGATTTCTACAAGTATGCGCTGGTGGGCATGGCGCTGGAATGGATCCGCAAGGATATGAAGGAGGACCCCGTCCGGATGACGGAACGGCTGAATATCCTGATCCACGGCGATTTCCAGCGTGCGCTGAACCGGTTCCGCACCGACCGCAGCCCCTCGGAACTGGATGATTGATGAAAATTTAGACAGAAGAAGCATTGTGATGGGTTTTCCATCACGGTGCTTTTTCTGTTTATGGAACCTTTTTTGACAACATGGTACAGTACCATTAGCGCAAACTATAAGACGAAAGAAACCACAACAAACGGAGGGAATAACATGTATTATTCCAGTGGTAACTATGAAGCATTTGCGCGGCCGCGGAAACCAAAGGACGTAGACCGCAAGTCGGCCTACCTCGTCGGCACCGGGCTGGCTGCCCTCACGGCGGCCTGCTATCTGGTGCGGGATGGCCAGATGAAGGGCGAACATGTCCACCTCTTTGAAAAAGGGGCCATCCCCGGCGGCGCATGCGATGGTTATCAATACCCCGGCATCGGCTACGTGATGCGGGGCGGGCGCGAGATGGACGATCATTTCGAGGTCATGTGGGACCTGTTCCGCTCCATTCCGTCGATCGAGACCGAGGGCGTCAGTGTGCTGGATGAGTACTACTGGCTGAACAAAAAAGACCCGAACGTCTCGCTCTGCCGTGCGACCGAACAACAGGGCCGGGATGCCCACACCGACGGCCGGTTCGGCCTGTCGGACAAGGGCTGCATGGAGATCCTGAAGCTCTTCTTCACCCCGGACGAGCAGCTGTACGACAAGCGGATCACCGACGTGTTCGACGCAGAAGTTCTCGGTTCGAATTTCTGGCTCTATTGGCGGACGATGTTCGCTTTTGAGAACTGGCACAGCGCATTGGAGATGAAGCTCTACCTCAAGCGCTACGTCCACCATGTGGGCGGACTGCCGGATCTCCGGGCGCTCCGGTTCACGAAGTACAATCAGTATGAGTCGATGATCCTGCCCATGATCCGCTATCTGGAGGGCTACGGGGTCCGGTTCCACTACAACACGAAGGTGACGAACATCGAGTTCGACTGTGCGGACGGCAAAAAGCAGGCCCGCACCATCTGCCTTCTGGTGGACGACCACGAGGAGCGGGTGGACCTGACCGAAAACGATCTGGTCTTCATCACCAACGGCGGCTGCGTCGAGAACAGCTCCATCGGTGCGCAGGACCAGCCCGCTGCGCTGGACACGGTGCTCCACCCCGGCAATGGCTGGGATCTGTGGAAGAAGATCGCCGCGCAGGACCCCGCCTTCGGCCACCCGGAGAAATTCTGCTCCGACCCGGAGCAGACCAACTGGATGAGCGCCACCGTGACCACGCTGGACGAGCGGATCGCGCCCTACATCCAGAACATCTGCAAGCGGGACCCCTTCAGCGGCGGGGTCGTCACCGGAGGCATCGTGACCGTCCGGGACTCCAACTGGCTGCTGAGCTGGACCTTCAACCGCCAGCCGCAGTTCCGGAATCAGCCCAAAGGCCAGCTCGTGGGCTGGCTCTACGGCCTGTTCAGCGACACGCCTGGCAACTACGTGAAGAAGCCCATGCGGGACTGCACCGGCAAGGAGATCTGCATGGAGTGGCTGTATCACCTCGGTGTGCCGGAACCGGAGATCGAAGACCTGGCCGAGCACAGCGCCAACACGGTGCCCGTCATGATGCCGTACATCACGGCCTTCTTCATGCCCCGCGCAGCAGGCGACCGGCCCGCTGTGGTGCCGGAGGGTGCGGTGAACTTCGCGTTTCTGGGGCAGTTCGCAGAGACCCCGCGTGACACCATCTTCACCACCGAATACTCCATGCGCACCGGCATGGAGGCGGTGTATACCCTGCTGGACATCGACCGAGGAGTACCGGAGGTCTGGGGCAGCACCTACGACGTCCGCGACCTGCTGAACGCAGCCGTGCAGCTGCGGGATGGACGCCCGCTGAGCGACCTCAAGATGCGATGGATCGAGCGGTTCGCGCTCGGCAAAGTCATCGACAGGGTGCAGGAGACCGACCTCGGCCGTCTGCTGCAAGAATATCAGATCATCTGAGCGCCGGGTCCTGATCCCGGCGGGGGAGGATGCTCCCCACATCAGACAACGCATTGGAGGAAATTGAAATGAATACCACATTTGATTCTCTGACTCATAAGATGCAGCGCGCCGCACTGGGCAAGACGGCGGATATCGTGCTGTCCCACGTCAACAAGGACCGCGAAAAGGCAATGACCCAGCTGGTGGATGTCGCCAAGACCTTCTATGGCGATTCCTTCAGCGAGGAAACTTACAATCATGCCCGCCAGACTCTCTCGAACCCGGACAGCAAGTGGTCCAGGCTCATCAACTGTATGCTGGACCAGCTGGACCCCAATGTGGCCCGCACCACAGCCCTGAACCTGGGCTATGAGGCCTTCTTCCGTGGCACCAAGACCATCCGTGAGAACCGCGTCAAGTACCAGTGCAACATCCCCTGGCTGATTTTGTTCGACCCCACCTCCGCCTGCAACATGCACTGCGTGGGCTGCTGGGCCGGCGAGTACGGCAACAAGAACAACCTGAGCTTTGACGATATGGACAAGATCGTCTCTCAGGGCAAGGAGCTGGGCGTGTACCTCTACATGCTCACCGGCGGCGAGCCGCTGGTCCGCAAGGCCGACATCCTGAAGCTGGCCGAGAAGCATAACGATGTGCAGTTCGCCATCTACACCAACTCCACCCTGATCGACGACGCCTTCTGCAAGGAGGTCGTCCGCCTGGGCAATATCGCCTTCATGCTGTCCATCGAGGGCACCCCGGAGACCAACGATGCCCGCCGCGGCAGCGGCCACTACGCCGCCGTCATGCACGCCATGGACCTGCTCAAGCAGTACGGTATCCTGTTCGGTACCTCCATCTGCTACACCAGCGCCAACATTGAGGCCGTCACCAGCGATGACTTCATGCGCTTCCTGTGCGACAAGGGTGCGCACTTCGGCTTCTATTTCCACTACATGCCCGTCGGCAACGAGGCAGCCCCCGAACTGATGCCCACCCCGGAGCAGCGCAAGTACATGATCGACCGCATCCGCTATCTGCGCAGCGAGGCTTGCGATATCCCGTTCTACCCGATGGACTTCCAGAACGACGGCGAGTTCGTTGGCGGCTGCATTGCGGGCGGCCGCAACTACTTCCACATCAACTCGGCCGGTGATGCGGAGCCCTGCGTCTTCATCCACTATTCCAATGCCAACATCCACGACAGCAGCATTCTGGAGATTCTTCAGAGCCCGCTGTTCATGGCGTACCACAACGGCCAGCCCTTCAACAAGAACCACCTGCGTCCCTGCCCCATGCTGGAGAACCCCGAACTGCTGCGGAAGATGGTCCACGAGACCGGCGCCCACAGCACCGACCTCCAGAGCCCGGAGACGGTGGACCACCTGTGCGATAAGTGCAAGGCCTACGCTGACAACTGGCAGCCCATGGCCGACGAGATCTGGTCTCACACCAAGATCCGCGAGAGCCGCTATGAGAATTATAAGGACTGGAAGCCCAGCCAGCAGTAAGCACACAGAAGCGCTGGGTCTGCATCGGGTGCAGCCGTCCTGAACCAAAACCTCCCGCTTTCCGGAGCGCTGCAACAGCGCCGGGAAGCGGGAGGTTTTTTGCGCGATAAAATGGCCCCATCTCCCGCAGGAGACAGGGCCGGGGCATTCGATATAGATGACGGAACTTATTCGTCGTCGGGGTCGCCGAAGTTGTCGTGGTAGGTCGTGACCAGTTCCATCTCCTCGTTGCGGCGCAGGCCGTGGAAGACGAACTTCTTGAGCACGTCGTAGATGACAGCGAAGAGCGGCACACCGATGATCATGCCCACAAAACCCCACAGGCCGCCGAACAGCAGGATGGCGAACAGCACCCAGAAGCTGGAAAGGCCGGTGGTGTTGCCCAGGATCTTCGGCCCGATGATGTTGCCGTCCACCTGCTGCAAAACCAGAACGAACAGGACGAACCAGAGCGCCTTGATGGGGTTCTGGATGAGGATGAGCAAGGTAGCCGGGATGGCACCGATGAAAGGCCCGAAGAAGGGGATAACGTTGGTCACACCGATGATGACCGAGACCAGCAGCGCACTGGGGAACTTGAAGATGAGGCAGGCGATATAGCACAGCACACCGATGATGGCAGAATCCAGAATCTTGCCGTTGATGAAGCCGCCGAACATTTTATCGGCATAGAGGATCTCTTCCAGAATGATATCCGCCCAGCGGGGCTTGATGAGGCTGTACAGGATCATCTTGCACTGCTGGCCGAACTTCTTCCGGCTGGCCAGCAGATACACCGAAACGATGACGCCGATGATGATGTTCTTCAGGAAGGTCACGAAGCTCATCACGCCCAGCGCTGCACCGCTCAGGAGGCTCTGCATGGAGGGGACCAGCTTCGTCCGGACGATGTTGTCCAGCGTGTCCTGCAGGTTGTCATAGGACGTCTCGATGAAATCCAGCAGCTTCTGGTTGCTGGCGATGATCTCCTGATGGGAAGCCCAGTCCACAAAGTCGTTCAGGTTGTTCCGCGCCGTGTAGTACAGCGTCGTCACGCTGGTGATGAGCTGCGGCACGATCATCATGATCAGCGCATACACCACCAGGATGCCGAACAGCAGCGAGACGGTGACCGCCAGCATGTTGGCCGCAGTTCCCATCTTTTCGGGCAGAAGGCGGCGGAGAAAATCCTCCACGCAGTTGCACACCGGCTTGAGCAGATAGGCGATGACCGCGCCGTAGATGAACGGCATCAGGATGCCCGTCAGCTTCGAGATCGCATCCCCGAAGCCCTGAAAGCGGTAGATCAGGAAGAAGAAGAGGATGCTCAGTGATATGGCACCGAATCCCGCGAGCATCCCATACAGGTAGGGTTTGATGTGTGGCTTTTTGTCCATCATGTTTCCGTAGACTCCATTCCTGCCGCGGGCAGCAGGAACGCCCGCAGCATTGTTTAGCGCTTGTTGCTCCTGCGCCAGATGTGCAGTTTTTCAGCTTCGGCGATCAGTTCATCCCGGAAATCGGGGTGTGCAACGCTGATCAATGCTTCGGCCTTTTCCCAGCTGGTCAGGCCCTTCAGGTTCACGCAGCCGTACTCGGTGCACAGATAGTGGATATTGGCACGGGTATCGGTGACGATGCTGCCGGTCTCCAGCGTGGGGCGGATGCGGCTCTCGACCTTGCCGGTCTTCTTATTCATAAAGGTAGAGGACAGGCAGATGAAGCTCTTGCCGCCGTTGGAAAGGTATGCGCCCAGAACGAAGTCCAGCTGACCGCCTGCACCGGAGATGTGCTTGACACCGGCACTCTCGGCATTGACCTGACCGAACAGGTCGATATCGACGGCATTGTTGATGGAGATGAAGTTGTCGATGGCCGAGATGCTGCGGATGTCGTTGGTGTACTCCACGGGGGCTGCCATGCACTCCGGGTTGTTGTCGAGGTAATCGTACATCTTCTGGGTGCCGGCACCGAAGGCGTAGACCTGACGGCCCTTGTCCAGATTCTTGTGGCGGCCGGTGATCTTGCCGGCTTTGGCGATGTCCACAAAGGCATCGACGTACATTTCAGTATGGACGCCCAGATCCTTCAGGTCGCTCTGCGCGATCAGGTTGCCGATGGCGTTGGGCATTCCGCCGATGCCCAGCTGCAGGCAGGCACCGTTCGGGATCTGCGGGACGATGAGGTTCGCCACGGCGAGGTCCACCGCAGTGGCCGCACCGGGTGCAGCCATCTGACCCATCGGCGGGTTGGTGCCCTCCACGACACCGGCCACCTGAGAGATGTGCACCCAGTTCTCGGTGCCGCCCAGGCAGCGGGGCATGTTGGTGTTGACCTCGACGATGATCTTTTTGGCCTTTTCGCAGACGGCACCCAAATGCGAAGCACAGGGGCCGAAGTTGAAGTAGCCATGCTCGTCCATGGGCGTGACCTGGAACACTGCCACATCCACGGGGTCCTTGCTGTCGCGGTAGTAACGGGGCAGCTCCGAATAGCGGATGGGGGAGTAGAAGGAGAAGCCCTGCGCAATGGCCTTGCGCTCAATGCCGCCCATGTGCCAGCTGTTCCAGGTCATGTGGGCAGCCGGGTCGTCGATCTGGAAGATCTCCGGCACCCACATCAGGATGCCGCCGCGAAAATTGACGTTCTCCAGCTCCGGCAGACGCTTTGCAATGGCAGCATCGACTGCCACCGGGGTGTTCACAGCCCAGCCGTAGTCCACCCAATCGCCGCTCTTGACCAAAGCAGCGGCCTGATCGGCAGTCATCTTTTTCTGCGCATACAGTTCCGTATAATCCATTATAAACCATCCTCTCCTATAATAACATAAAGGAATTGTAAATTCTTACAACCCGATAACTTAGTTATAACATTAACAAAGGAAGGAATCAATACTTTCGGAGCAAATCGGGGCAAAAAAGTGGCTGGATGGCAATGTAACCAAAATTCTTAGCGATTCAACCGAATTCTTTGGTTCGATAAAAACAAAATTTTTCGAAAAAGGACTTGATAAAATTTTGACGATGTGGTTTACTTATAGCGTAGCAGGGCGGTGTGGAGCAGTGCGTCATGAATCGTTAAAAAAATAGCGATGAGACGCGGCACCGCAAACAACGTCTTGCAACCCGAACTGGAAAGTGCTATCATGGCAGGACCGAGCGCGCTTTTCATACCAGCGCGCACCAAGGAGGACACGATGGCAACAGCAGTTTATCCCGGATCGTTCGATCCGGTCACCAAAGGGCACCTGGACATCATCAAGCGTGCCGCAAAGATCAACGATCACCTGATCGTCGCCGTGCTCATCAACAGCGCCAAGCACCCTCTGTTCACCGTAGAAGAGCGGGTGGCCCTGCTGCAGGAGTGCTGCAAGGGCATCCCGAACGTCACGGTGGAGAGCTTTGACGGCCTGACCGTGGAGTTCGCCAAAAAGCGCCACGCTTCGGTCATGGTGCGGGGTCTGCGGGCGGTCACGGATTTCGAAAACGAGATCCAGCTGGCGCAGACGAACCATGCACTGATGCCCGGCATCGAGACGATGTTCCTGGCGACCAGCATCAAATGGAGCTACCTTTCCTCGACGATCGTGAAAGAGGCTGCCCGCTACGGCAGCAATATCTCCAAGTTCGTCACGCCCAATGTGGAAGCTGCCGTCGAACAGAAGATGGCCGCGCTCCGGGCGAAAGGGGAGCAGCCCTGAATCCGTTTCTTATGTGCAAACGCCGCAGGCGTTTCTATAAAATTGGTTCCTAAAACCCACCAATATACACACAAATCAGGAGGCTATTAACATGAAGAAAGTTGTTATCGCATCTGCATGCCGTACCGCCATCGGCAAGTTCGGCGGCACTCTTGCCAACGTCCCCGCTGCTGAGCTGGGCTCCATCGTCATCAAGGAGGCACTGGAGCGCGCACACGTCGCACCGGAGCAGGTCGATCATGTTTACATGGGCTGCGTCATTCAGGCTGGTCTGGGCCAGAACGTCGCGCGTCAGGCTTCCCTGAAGGCAGGCCTGCCCATCGAGACCCCCGCTGTCACCGTCAACGTGGTCTGCGGCTCCGGTCTGAACTGCGTCAACATGGCTGCGCAGATGATCGAGGCTGGCGATGCCGACATCGTCGTTGCAGGCGGCATGGAGAACATGGACATGGCTCCCTTCGCTATGATGAAGGGCCGCTACGGCTACCGCATGGGCGCTCCCATGGGCAAGAGCGAGCTGGTCGATACCATGGTCAACGATGCTCTGTGGGATGCCACCGGCTTCAACAAGCACATGGGCATGACCGCTGAGAACGTCTGCACCAACGAGACCTATCAGAAGAAGTACGGCTACAACCCCATCACCCGCGAGCAGCTGGATGAGTTCTCTTACAACAGCCAGGTCAAGGCAGACAAGGCCATCAAGGACGGTGCCTTCAAGGACGAGATCGTTCCCGTTGTCATCAAGGGCAAGAAGGGCGACACCGTGTTCGATACCGATGAAGGCCCCCGTCTGACCCCGGTCGAGAAGCTGGGCACCCTGAAGCCCGCCTTCACCAAGGACGGCATCGTGACCGCCGGCAACTCTTCCGCCATCAACGACGGCGCTGCTGCTCTGGTCGTGATGAGCGAGGAGAAGGCCAAGGAGCTGGGCGTCACCCCGCTGGCAACCTGGGTCGCTGGCGCTCTGGCCGGTGTTGAGCCCGAAGTCATGGGCCTGGGCCCCATCGCTGCAACCAAGAAGGTCATGGCAAAGACCGGCCTGTCCGTTGCCGATATGGACCTGATCGAGGCAAACGAGGCCTTCGCAGCACAGTCTGTGGCCGTCAGCCAGGCTCTGAACTTTGATATGAACAAGGTCAACGTCAACGGCGGCGCAATCGCTCTGGGCCACCCGGTCGGCGCTTCCGGCGCTCGTATCCTGGTCACCCTGCTGTATGCAATGAAGCACCGTGGTGCCCACAAGGGTCTGGCTACCCTGTGCATCGGCGGCGGCATGGGCTGCGCTACCATCGTCGAAATGGACTAAACGCTGGAGGCACTCCAGATATCAGGATCGCCCGCGCAGGCGGACTTCTCCTGCGCGGGGCTGTTCTGAAACGAAGAATAAGACTTTGAATGGAGGTCTTCACAATGGCATTTGTTAAAACCGAAGTGCAGGGTGCTGTCGAGATCATCACCATCGACCGCCCCAAGGCACTGAACGCACTGAACCCTGAAGTTCTGGCAGACCTGAAGGCAGCTTTTGAGGCTGTCGATCAGGACGCCATCCGCTGCATCGTTCTGACCGGCGAAGGCGACAAGAGCTTCGTGGCCGGTGCAGACATCGGTTCCATGAGCACCATGACCAAGGCAGAGGGCGAGGCCTTCGGCAAGCTGGGCAATGATGTCTTCCTGATGATCGAGCATTTCCCCATCCCTGTGATCGCAGCCGTGAACGGCTTCGCACTGGGCGGCGGCAATGAGCTGGCTATGAGCTGCGACATCCGCATCTGCTCGGACAACGCCGTCTTTGGCCAGCCGGAAGTCGGTCTGGGCATCACGCCGGGCTTCGGCGGCACCCAGCGCCTGGCACGTCTCGTCGGCATGGGCATGGCAAAGCAGCTGGTCTATTCGGCCCTGAACATCAAGGCCGATGAGGCTTACCGCATCGGTCTGGTCAACGCCGTGTATCCCCAGGCTGAGCTGATGGAGAACGTCCTGAAGCTGGCCAACAAGATCGCAAAGAACGCCCCCATTGCAGTGCGCAACTGCAAGAAGGCCATCAACGATGGCATCAGCCTTCCCATTGAGAAGGCAGTCGAGGTCGAGGAAAAGCTGTTCGGCGACTGCTTCGAGACCCACGACCAGAAGGAAGGCATGGCCTGCTTCCTGTCCCGTGAGAAACCGAAGCCCAAGGCTGTTTTCACCAACAACTGAGAAGTACATTTGAATTTGTAATCTGAACCCTTCTGCATCCCGGTTCCTGCCGGAGAGGGAACCGGGGAGCAGGGGGATATGAATAAAGGAGAGATATCCTATGAAGATCGGTGTTATTGGCGCTGGCACGATGGGCCAGGGCATTGCAAAGGCATTCGCTCAGGTCGAGGGCAACACCGTTGCTCTGTGCGACATCAAGCAGGAGTGGGCTGAGAAGGGCCTGGCAAAGATCAAGGCTGGCTATGACAAGCTGGTCGCAAAGGGCAAGATCCCCCAGGAGAAGGCGGACGCGATCGTCGCCGCCATCAAGCCGGGCCTGAAGGAAGACCTGTGTGCAGACTGCGACCTGGTCGTCGAGGCTGCATTCGAGGACATGAAGGTCAAGCAGACCACCTTTGGTGAACTGGACAAGATCTGCAAGCCGGAGTGCATCTTTGCTTCCAACACTTCTTCTCTGTCCATCACCGAGATCGGCAAGGGCCTGAGCCGCCCGCTGGTCGGCATGCACTTCTTCAACCCCGCCGACCGCATGAAGCTGATCGAGGTCATCGCAGGCTGCAACACTCCTGCTGAGACCGTTGAGAAGATCAAGGAGATCTCGGTCGCCATCGGCAAGAACCCCGTTCAGGTCAACGAGGCAGCCGGCTTCGTCGTCAACCGCATCCTGATCCCCATGATCAACGAAGCAGCCTTCATCAAGATGGAGGGCGTTTCCGACATCGCTGGCATCGACACTGCTATGAAGCTGGGTGCAAACCACCCCATGGGACCCCTGGAGCTGGGCGACTTCATCGGCCTGGATATCTGCCTGGCCATCATGGACGTCCTGTACCACGAGACCGGTGACAGCAAGTATCGTGCTTGCCCGCTGATCCGTAAGATGGTCCGCGGCGGCAACCTGGGCTGCAAGACTGGCAAGGGCTTCTACGTTTACAACGCAGACCGCACCAAGACCCCGGTCGACCAGCTGTAATTTCTGAAAACATTTCTCCCGGCTGCGGGGAAAGCGGTCGGGAGGAATTTGTTTGCAAACCGGGTTCGCCGCAACAAGCGCCCGGCCTATGAAAAACTAGACCCGTTAGGAGGATATAGCGATGGATTTTACTCTGTCCAAGCAGCAGCAGATGGTGCAGAAAATGTACCGCGAGTTTGCTGAAAACGAAGTCAAGCCTCTGGCTAAGAAAGTTGATGCAGAAGAGTACTTCCCCAAAGAGACCGTCGAAAAGATGGGCAAGCTGGGCATGATGGGTATTTACTTCCCCACCTCTGTCGGCGGTGCAGGCGGCGACGTGCTGTCCTACGTCATGGCAGTGGAAGAGCTGAGCAAGGTCTGCGGCACCACCGGTGTCATCGTCTCTGCTCACACCAGCCTGTGTGCTGCTCCCATTTATGAGAACGGTACCCCGGAGCAGAAGGCAAAGTATCTGCCCAAGCTGTGCAGCGGCGAGTGGCTGGGTGCATTCGGCCTGACCGAGCCGGGTGCCGGCACCGATGCACAGGGTCAGCAGACCATTGCAAAGGAAGAGGATGACTGCTGGGTGCTGAACGGCTCCAAGATCTTCATCACCAATGCAGGGTTCGCCGATGTCTTCATCGTCATCGCAGTCACCGACCATGTGCTGGACAAGAAGGGCCGCCCCACCAAGCTGTGCTCCGCCTTCATCGTCGAGCGCACCGATCCGGGCTTCTCTGTCGGCAAGGCTGAGGATAAGATGGGCATCCGCGGTTCCTCTACCTGCGAGCTGATCTTCGAGGACTGCCGCATCCCGAAGGACCGTATGCTGGGTGTGCGCGGCAAGGGCTTCCAGCTGGCAATGGCCACTCTGGACGGCGGCCGTATCGGCATCGCTTCCCAAGCTCTGGGCATCGCCGAGGGCGCTCTGGATGAGACCGTTGCTTACGTCAAGGAGCGCAAGCAGTTCGGCCGCCCCATCGCTGCATTCCAGAACACCCAGTTCGAGCTGGCTGAGATGAAGGCCCGCGTCGAGGCTGCCAAGTATCTGGTCTATGCCGCTGCTCTGAAGAAGCAGCAGGCTATGGACGGCGCAAAGGTCCGTTACAGCGTGGAAGCTGCTCAGGCCAAGCTGATCGCCGCCCGCACCGCAAGCGACGTGACCCGCCGCTGCCTGCAGCTGTTCGGTGGTTACGGCTACACCCGTGACTATCCCATTGAGCGCATGATGCGTGATGCCAAGATCACCGAGATCTACGAGGGCACCAGCGAAGTGCAGATGATGGTCATTTCCGGCGCGCTGCTGAAGTAAGGGAGGTAAGATTTACAATGAAAGCAATCGTTTGTGTAAAGCAGGTTCCTGATACCTCCGGTAAGGTGTCCGTCAAGCCGGATGGCACCCTGGACCGTGCCTCTATGGCAACCATTACCAACCCCGATGACCTGAACGCTCTGGAGGCTGCTCTGAAGCTCAAGGACGCCACCGGCTGCGAAGTCGTTGTCGTCACCATGGGCCCGCCGCCGGCCGAAGGAATGCTGCGTGAGCTGCTGGCCCGCGGTGCCGACAAGGCCGTTCTGGTCTCCGGCCGTGAGTTCGGCGGTTCCGATACCTTCGCGACCAGCCAGATCCTGGCCGCTGCCGTCAACAAGATCGGCGTTGGCCCGGAGGATGTCGTCTTCTGCGGCCGTCAGGCAATTGATGGCGATACCGCACAGGTCGGCCCTCAGATCGCTGAAAAGCTGCATCTGCCCCAGGTCACCTACGTTGCCGACATCCAGAAGGATGGCAACACCCTGACCGTGAAGCGTATGCTGGAAGACGGCTACATGATGGTCAAGGTCCAGACTCCCTGCCTGCTGACCTGCATCAAGGAGCTGAACGAGCCCCGTTACATGAGCGTCAACGGCATTTTCACCTGCTACGACAAGCCCATGGAAGTGTTTGATTACAACGCTCTGAAGGATGATCCGCTGATCGAGGTCGATACCATCGGCCTGAAGGGTTCTCCGACGAACGTCTTTAAGTCCTTCACTCCTCCGCAGAAGGGCGCAGGCACCATGCTGACGGGCGACGACACCGCCGCACAGCTGGCTGGTATCCTGGCCAAGAAGCACCTGATCTGATGAAAGGAGCATAGGATTACAATGGCTGATTTTAACGATTACAAGGGCGTTTGGGTCTTCTGTGAGCAGCGCCAGGGCAAACTGATGTCCACCGATTTCGAGCTGGTCAGCGAGGCTCGCAAGCTGGCTGACGAGCTGGGCTGTGAGGTCACCGGCCTGCTGCTGGGCGACAACGTGGATGGCATCGCCAAAGAGCTGGGCGGCTATGGTGCCGATCAGGTCATGGTCTGCGACAGCCCGCTGCTGAAGGACTACACCACCGACGCATACGCCAAGGTCGTCTGCGATATGGTCAATGCGTACAAGCCTGAGGTCCTGCTGATCGGCGCGACCAACATTGGCCGCGACCTGGGCCCTCGCTGCGCAGCCCGCCTGCACACCGGCCTGACCGCAGATGCGACCCATCTGGACATCGACACTGCAAAGTACATCGATTTCCTGAAGGAGAGCTCCACCATCGACTTGTCCAAGCAGAAGTTCGATATGGAAGACCGCAACCTGAAGATGACCCGTCCCGCATTCGGCGGCCATCTGATGGCTACCATCATCTGCCCCCGTTTCCGTCCGCAGATGTCCACCGTTCGTCCCGGCGTCATGAAGAAGGCTCCCTTCGATCAGGCCAAGGCTGATGCCTGCCAGATCGTGAAACCCGCCTTTGAGCTGGCTGCTTCCGACATCAAGACCGAGGTCCTGAGTGTCGAGAAGGCTGCTGAGAAGCTGGTCGATCTGATCGGTGCCGACGTCATCGTCTCGGTCGGCCGCGGCATCAGCAAGGATGTCAACAAGGGCATCGAGCTGGCCGAGCAGCTGGCTGCTGCTCTGGGCGGCGGCGTGGTCGGCGCATCCCGTGCCGTCACCGATGCAGGCTGGATGACCGCTGACCATCAGGTCGGCCAGACCGGCAAGACCGTCCACCCCAAGATCTACGTTGCTCTGGGTATTTCCGGTGCCATCCAGCACACCGCTGGTATGCAGGATTCCGAGTGCATCATCGCCGTCAACAAGAACGAGTCTGCACCCATCTTCGGTGTGGCAGATTACGGTATCGTCGGCGATCTGTTCAAGGTCGTGCCGGAGCTCATCAAGCAGGTCGAGGCAGCCAAGGCCGCTGAATAATTTGATCTTCTGAGATCCTGATTTGTGGAACACCGCCGCACAGTGGAAACGCTGTGCGGCGGTGTTTTTTGCGCATATCTGCCCGCCGCGGTGCATACAGTCTGGTATGTGCCATGCCAAACGGACAGGAAAGGAGCGCACAGGATGGAACTGAAGGTCTTTCGGGATGCGCTGCCCGCTGCGGGTGCGAACTGCACCGCCAAGGCGGAGCTCCCGCTGGAAACGGAGATCCTGATCTCCGATTATCTTCCGCCGGTGTTCAAACTGGTCAAATGCTTTGCGAAACCGGTGGTGCTGCAAAAGCAGCTGCAGCCCGGCAAACTGACGCTGGAAGGCTATCTGCGCTGCATCGTGTATTATCAGGGCGAGGATGACGCGGGCCTCTGCCAGACGGAGCAGAAGCTGCCCTTCAACAAGGTGCTGGAACTGCCGGAGTTTGCCTTTACTGCATGGACGGCTCAGGTGGAGGGCCAGACCGAATACCTGAACTGCCGCTCGATCACGCCCCGCCGCATCGAGGTGCGGGGAGCCTTTGGTCTGGTGGCGTCGGTCTACACCCAGCAGAAGACCGAGGTGCTCACGGCGCTGGCCGACGGCGGCATCGAGCAGCAGCTGACCACACTGGAGGGCGTCCGCCGCGCGGCCGTGCTCGACAAGCTCATCACGGTGGAAGGCGAGCTGGCCTTTCCGTCGCCGCCTGCCGCCATCCTGGACATTGCCGGGACAGCCTCCCTCCACGACCTCAAGGTCCTGAATGCCAAGGCTGTGGCCAAGGGGACGCTGCACGTCCTCTGCGCCTGGCGGGCAGAAGGGGAAAGCGCCCTGCAGAGCCAGAGCCTGGACCTTCCCTTCAATCAGGTGTTGGATGTGGAGGGCCTCAGCGAAGACTGCCGCTGCCTCTGCGTGGCCGAGCCGGTCGGGTTCACGGCCACACAGGGGGAGGGGGAAGCCCCCGGCTCCCTCAGCGCCACCGTGATGCTGCGTCTGCGGGCATGGCGGCCCTACCAGCTGCAATGTGTGGCCGATGCCTTCTCGACGCAGTTTGAGACGGAGCCTGTGATGCAGAGCCTCCGTACCGAAGCGCTGCTCTGTGCCCTGAACGAGACGGCCACCCTGACCGGGTCCGGCCCGCTGCCGGATGCCGGGGCAAAGATCCTGGCCTGCTTTGCGGCCATCGGCCCGGCGCAGCTGGTCTGGCAGGAAACCGGCTGGGTGGTGGTGGCGCGGGTCCTTGTGACGGCGTTTGGCGAGAACAGCCTTGCCGAGCTGGAAAGCTACGAAAAGCCGCTGGAGCTGGCCCTGCCCATCCCGGCCGAAGCCGCCGAGACCGCAGCGCTCTATCCGGAGTGCTGGCTCAGCGTCGAGGACCTGCAATGCAGCTGCACGGGCGGTGCGCTGGATGTCTCGGTGACGGTGCGGGTGGAGGGGGCCATCCTCAGCCGCAGGCAGGCTTCCTGCGTGGGCAGCATTGCACTGGGGGAGAAGCTGGCCCCTGCCGACCCGGAGATCTCCCTCCGCATCTATTACGCACAGGCCGGGGAAGCGCTGTTTGCCATTGCAAAACGCTACCATGTTTCGCCGGGGCAGATGCTTGCCGCAAACGACCTCGCCGAGGGCACAACGGCCATCGAAAAAGCACAGCGGCTTCTGATTCCCGGTGCATGACCATAAAAATGTCCGCACTTGTATCTCACGTGCGGACATTTTTGCTGGTAAAGTATGACTTATGAACAAAAAGTGAACAAAAAGACAACAAGCCCTCTCCCAATTCGACACAGGCTTTGTTATAATAATTCCTGTCGTTTGAAAACCGGTTTGTTCAAAGGAGAAGTTTATGATCAAGAATATTGAGTTGGAGAAGGCGGCTTACGACTTCAAAGCCAAGATGCCCCTTCGCCAGGCGATCCCGCTGGGCCTGCAGCATGTGTTCGCCATGTTCGTCGGCAACCTGACCCCGCTGCTCATCATCACGAGCGCCTGCGGTCTGGCGGGCGGCGAGTTCGCTGACCTGCAGATCAGCCTGCTGCAGAACGCCATGTTCGTGGCCGGCATCGTCACGCTGGTGCAGCTGTTTTCCATCGGCCCGGTCGGCGGTCAGGTCCCCATCATCATGGGCACCAGCTCCGGCTTCCTGGGCGTGTTCAACAGCGTTGCGGCTTCCATGGGCGGCGGTGTGCTGGCCTATGGTGCCATCATGGGTGCGTCCATCCTGGGCGGCCTGTTCGAAACCGTGCTGGGCTTCTTCCTCAAGCCTCTGCGCAAGTTTTTCCCCTCGGTGGTCACGGGCACGGTCGTGCTGTCCATCGGTCTGTCGCTGATCTCGGTCGGCGTCAACTCCTTCGGCGGCGGCAACGCAGCCAAGGACTTCGGCTCCATGGAGAACCTGCTGCTGGCCGTCTTCGTGCTGGTGGTCATCCTGTTCTTCAAGCACTGGACCAAGGGCTTTTTGAGCTCTTCCTCCATCCTCATCGGCATCGTGGCCGGTTACATTGCCGCCTTCATCATGGGCTTTATCCTGCCCACTACCGGTGTCACCGCCGACGGTGTGGAGTTCACCAAGGCATGGGTCCTGAACTGGAATAAGGTCGCACAGGCCAGCTGGTTCGCCATCCCCAAGCTCGTCCCGGTCAAGATCGTCTTCGATATGCGCGCTATCCTGCCGGTGCTCATCATGTTCATCGTCACGGCCGTTGAGACCGTCGGCGACATCTCCGGCGTGATGGAGGGCGGCATGGGCCGCGAGGCGACCGATAAGGAGCTGTCCGGCGGCGTCATCTGCGACGGTCTGGGTTCCTCCTTTGCCGCCTGCTTCGGCGTCCTGCCCAACACTTCCTTCAGCCAGAACGTTGGTCTGGTGGCCATGACCAAGGTCGTCAACCGCGGTGCACTGGCGACCGGTGCCATCTTCCTGATCCTCTGCGGCCTCATCCCCAAGCTGGGCGCACTGGTCTCCATCATGCCCCAGGCCGTTCTGGGCGGTGCAGCCGTCATGATGTTCTCTTCCATCGTGGTGTCTGGCATCCAGCTCATCACCAAGGAAAAGATGACTCCGCGCACCCTGACCATCGTTTCGGTGGCGCTGGGCGTGGGTTACGGCATGGGTGCCAACGCCAGCATTCTGGCCCATACGCCGCAGCTGTTCCAGCTGATCTGCGGCGAGTCCGGCATCGTCCCCGCAGCCTTCGTGGCCATCGTGCTCAACGTTCTGCTGCCCAAGGACGAAGAGAACGCCTGAGCTTCCTCTTCAGATCAAAAACTGTTTTAGTTCCCGCAGGGCCTCCGGCGTGTCTGCGTCCAGAAGCTCTGCACGGTCTGCGGTGAACACATTGCAGACCCGCTCCGGGTAACGCCGGAGCAGCACACTGCCGCCTTTGCCTTCAGGTAAGGCGCGCAGGGCGGAAAAATAACCGCATCCAAACAGAACGGGGCTTCCGACAAGCGGTTCCGGGTCGTTTTCGGCCTGGAACGCCAGCCGGAAGATTGCCCGCTCTGTTTCTTTTTGTGTCCGGGTGTCGGCCACAAAGGCGCACACCAGCGCCTCGACCGTCTCCCGCCGCAGCAGGGGCTGGTCGCCGGGCAGGAAGATGCAGCCCGCAAGGCCGGGCTGAAGAGTGAGCAGTGCTTCCAGCCCTAGCCGGACGGTATCGTTCCGGCCCGGCAGTGCGTGGCGCAGGCAGGCCACTCCCAGCGTTTGGCAGAGCGTTTCCACCTCTGCCGACCGCGTCACGACGATGCGGCAGGCCAGCTGTGGAGTATCGGTAGCGTCCAGTGCCCGGCAGAGCAGCGGCCGCCCGCCGAAATCGGCCAGCAGCTTGTTGGAGCCAAACCGCCGGGCCAGCCCGGACGCCATGATGACACACCCGATCGGGCGAGAAGTTTCAGACATGTGGATCCCTCCGCGTTGACGGTTCCGCTTTTCCCTGGGAGCACGGCGGCAGCGCAGGGCGGACGGAACCGATAATTCTAGTGGTATTATAGCGAAAAATGTGTTAAAATAAAAGCAAACAGCAAAAAAGAGAGGTACTGCGTATGATGACGATCCGGGAATACAAACGAGCGGAAAGTCTTGAAGAAGCCTGGCAGCTCAACCAGAAAAAGAACAATCGGGTCATCGGCGGCATGATCTGGCTCAAGATGGAAAAGATCAACGTCGGCACCGCCATTGATCTGTCCGGTCTGGGGCTGGATACCATCGAGGAGACGGAGGAGCAGTTCTCCATCGGGGCCATGGTCACCCTGCGGCAGCTGGAGCTGGACGCCGGGCTGGCCGCATACACGAACGGAGCAGTGCGGGAGTCCGTGCGGCATATCGTGGGTGTGCAGCTGCGCAACCTTGCCACCGTGGGCGGCAGCATTTACAGCCGCTTCGGGTTCTCGGATGTGCTGACCCTGTTCCTGGCACTGAACGCCTCGGTGGAGCTGTACAAGGGCGGCATCGTGCCGCTGGCCGAGTACGCCGCCCGCCCCTACGACCGGGATCTCCTCGTGCGAGTGATCGTGCCGAAGGAACCGGCTGCGTTCTGCTACCAGTCGGTGCGGAACAGCCAGACCGATTTCCCGGTGCTGACCTGCGCTGCCGCCAAAACGGCCGAGGGCTATCGCTTCGCCATCGGTGCCCGGCCGGGCAAGGCCGTGCGGTTTGACCTGACGCCCAACGCGGCCGAGACGCCGGAGCTGCTGGCAGACCGCTTTGCCGCAGAAGTGCGGGCAACGATCCAGACCGAGAGCAATCTGCGCGGCAGCGCCGAATACCGCAACCATCTGGCCGGAGTTCTGGTCAAGCGTGCGGTCCGCCAGCTGGAAGGGTAACGGAAAGGAGACCACGATGCAAATCACCATCATTCTGAACGGAACCAGAGTTTCCGCCGAGGCCGCCCCGGATACTCTGCTCATCGACTTTGTCCGCAGCCACGGCTGCTACAGCGTCAAGCGCGGCTGCGAGACCGCCAACTGCGGCCTGTGCACCGTCTTTCTGGACGACAAGCCGGTGCTGTCCTGCTCGGTGCTGGCAGCCCGTGCCGACGGCCACCGCGTCACCACGCTGGAGGGCCTGCAGGACGAAGCCGCAGAGTTCGGCGCGTTCATCGCCGATCAGGGAGCGGAGCAGTGCGGCTTCTGCAACCCCGGCTTCATCATGAACGCCCTGGCCCTTTTCCGCGAGAAGGAGTACCCCACCGAGGACGAGATCAAAGAATACCTTGCGGGCAATCTCTGCCGCTGTTCCGGCTACGAGGGCCAGCTGCGGGGCATTCAGGCATTTCTCGCATGGAAACGATCGAAGGAGGCCGCCGAATGAAAAACGTCAACAAACCGTTCCGGAAAAAGGACGCGATGCAGCTCGTGACCGGTAAGCCGGTGTACATGGACGATCTCGCTCCTGCCGACTGCCTCATCGTCAAGCTGCTGCGCTCGCCCCACCCCAACGCCATCGTCAAGACCATCAACACCACGGTGGCCAAAAAGGTGCCCGGCATCGAGGCCATCTTTACCTGGGAGGATGTGGACCAGAACGCCCGCCGCTACACCCAGGCCGGCCAGACCTACCCGGAGGCCAGCCCCTACGACCGTCTGGTCATCGACCGGCACGTCCGCTTTGTGGGCGATGTCGTGGCCATCGTGGCCGGTGCGGATGACAAATGCGTCGAGAAGGCGATGAAGCTCATCAAGGTGGAGTATGAGGTGCTGGAGCCGGTGCTGGATTTCCACACCGCCAAGGACAACCCCATCCTCGTCCATCCGGAGGACAACTGGGAAAGCCTGTGCCCCGTGGGTGCGGACAACAAGCGCAATCTCTGCGCCCACGATGAGTGCGGCAGCGGCGACATCGACGCCGTGCTGGCCGACTGCGACGTGGTCATCGACCATGTGTATCACACCAAGGCCTGCCAGCAGGCGATGATGGAGACCTTCCGCACCTGCTGCTATATGGATCTCTACGGCCGTCTGAACATCCTCAGCTCGACCCAGATCGTCTTCCACACCCGCCGCAACGTGGCCAACGCACTCCACATCCCAAAATCCATGATCCGCGTCATCAAGCCCCGCATCGGCGGCGGCTTTGGTGCCAAACAGACGGCGGTCTCGGCCATCTATCCGGCCTTCGTCACCTGGAAGACCAAAAAGCCCAGCAAGCTCATCTTCACCCGCGAGGAGAGCCAGACCGCTTCCTCGCCCCGCCACGAGATGGAGATGCACGTCCGCCTCGGTGCCACCAAAGAGGGCCTCGTGCGCGGCATCGACCTGTACACCCTCTCGAACACAGGCGCTTACGGCGAGCACGGCCCCACGACGGTGGGCCTGTCGGGTCATAAATCCATCCCGTTGTACGGCAAGGCCGAGGCCTTCCGTTTCGTCAGCGATGTGGTGTACACCAACCACATGTCCGCCGGTGCCTACCGCGGCTACGGCGCAACGCAGGGCCTGTTTGCCGTAGAGTCTGCCGTCAACGAGCTGGCGGCAAAACTCCACATGGACCCGTTCAAGATCCGCGAGATGAACATCGTCCGGGAAGGCGATGTCATGCCCGCCTACTACGGCGCAGTGAACACCAGCTGTGCGCTGGACCGCTGCCTGAAAAAAGTCCACGACATGATCGACTGGGACAATAAGTATCCCGTCCGCGACCTCGGCAACGGCAAGGTCCGCGCCGTCGGCATGGGCATGGCGATGCAGGGGTCCGGCATTTCGGGAATGGACGTCGGCAGCGCGACCCTCAAGGTCAACGATGACGGCTTCTATTCGCTGATCATCGGTGCGGCGGATATGGGCACCGGCTGCGACACCACCCTGGCGCAGATCGCCGCCGAAGTGCTGGACTGCGAGCTGGACGACATCATGGTCTTCGGTGCCGACACCGACGTCTCGCCCTACGACTCCGGCTCCTATGCGTCCAGCACTACCTACGTCACCGGTAAGGCCGTCGAAAAGTGTGCGCTGAAGCTGCGGGCACAGATCTGCAAGCTGGGCGCGGAGCTGCTCCACTGCGAGGAGAGCGAAGTGGTCTTTGACGGCAAGACCCTCTCTGTGGACGCAGACCCGACGAAAAAGGTCTCCCTGAGCGAGGTGGCATTCGCCTCTCAGTTCGGCCACATGGTGCCGCTGGAAGTCACCGAGACCCACACGTCGCCCCTGTCGCCTCCGCCGTACATGGTGGGTGCTGCCGAGATCGAGCTGGACAAAGAGACCGGCGAAGTCAAGGTCGTGGATTATGCCGCCTGCGTGGACTGCGGCACCCCCATCAACCCCAATCTGACCCGTGTGCAGGCCGAAGGCGGCCTGCTGCAGGGCATCGGCATGGCACTGACCGAGAACATCACCTACGACAGCAGAGGCTGGCCGATGGAAAACTCGTTCATGCAGTATAAGATCCCCGCCCGTGTGGACATTGGCCGCATCCGGGTGGAGTTTGAGAGCAGCTACGAGCCAAACGGCCCGTTTGGTGCCAAGTCCATCGGTGAGGTGGTCATCAATACGCCGCTGCCCGCCATTGCAGATGCAGTGTACAACGCCATCGGCACCCGCTTCTATGAGCTGCCCATCACCCCGGAACAGATCGCTATGGCCGTGGAGGAAACCCGCTGAATGCTGTCCGAAGCGCAGTTCCCATTTCTGGCTGAAAAGGGCCATGTCGTCTCGCTGGTGGGCGGCGGCGGAAAAACGACGCTGCTCTATCAGCTGTCGGTCCACTGCGCCCGCAAGGGCTGGCGGGTGCTGGCCGCGACCACGACCCACATCCGGCAGCCGGACCACAACATGGCCCATACAGAAGCCGAATGCAGCGCTCTCTGGGCTGCGGGGGAGTATGCCGTTCTGGGCACACCGGACGGCTGCGGCAAGCTGACCGCCCCGCCGCCGGACCTGCTGCACCGCTGGATGCCGCAGGCCGATGCTGTTTTTCTGGAAGCCGACGGCGCGAAACGGATGCCCTGCAAGGCTCCGGCGTCGCGGGAACCGGTGCTGCTGCCGGAATGTGACACCGTGCTGGCCGTGGCCGGGCTTTCAGCTCTGGGCCGCCCTTTGCGGGAGGTCTGCTTCCGGCTGGACGAAGCCTGCGCACTGCTGCATACCGCACCGGACGTCCCCCTGACGCCGGAGCTTTTGGCTGCACTGCTGGCCAGCGAAGCCGGTGGGCGGAAGCTGGTGGGAGAGCGGGCGTTTTATGCGGTGCTCAACCAGGCGGACGACCCCGCCCGGCGGGCGCTGGGCGAGACGACCCGGACCATCCTGTGGGAACGATATCATGTGCAAAGCATTCTGACGCATTTTGCAAAAGGAGAACGAGCCGAATGAGCGAAGAAAAGATCGTGTTCTGTACAGGCGGCGGCTGCACCGCCAAACTCGGCGCGGGGGTGCTGAGCCGCATTCTGGAAAAGCTGCCGCGCGGCGAGCAGGACCCAAACCTGCTGGTCGGCTATGACAGCAAGGACGACGCGGCGGTCTACCGCATCACCGATGACCTTGCGCTGGTGCAGACGGTGGATTTTTTCCCGCCCATGGTCGATGACCCCTATACCTTTGGGCAGATCGCCGCAGCCAACGCCCTCAGCGATGTCTATGCGATGGGCGGCGAGGTGAAAACGGCCCTGAATCTGGTCTGCTTCCCGGAGAGCATGGACCTGAACGTCCTGGGCGAGATCCTGCGCGGCGGTGCCGAAAAGGTGGCCGAAGCGGGGGGCATCCTCGCGGGCGGGCACTCCATCGCGGACACCGGCGTCAAATACGGCCTCTCGGTGACAGGCCTTGTGGACCCGCACCGCCTGACCGCCAACGACACCGGCCGCCCCGGCGATCGGCTCATCCTGACCAAGGCGCTGGGCGTCGGGCTCATCTGCACGGCCAATCGTGTGGGCGAAGCTGCGCCGGAACAGATGGAAGCCGCCATCCGCTCCATGACGACGCTGAACAAAACGGCGGCAGAGATCGCGCGGAAGTATGAGGTCCACGCCGCAACGGATGTGACGGGCTTCAGCTTCCTCGGCCACCTGCACGAGATGATGGGCGGGCGGCTCTCCTGCGTCGTGGATGCCAGAGCTGTGCCGGTGCTGCCCGGCGCATGGGAGGCGGCGGACGCCTGTCTGTACACCGCTGCCGCGCAGCGCAACCGCAACCATACCGGCCCGTTCGTCCGGTTTGAGAACGTGCCTTTCCCGATGGAAGAGATCCTGTTCGACCCGCAGACGTCCGGCGGGCTGCTGCTGGCGGCGGCTCCGCAGAAGGCGGAAGCGCTGGCGCGGGAACTGTGTGCGGTGGGTCTGCCTGCCGCCATCGTGGGCGAGATCCGGGACGCACAGCCCACGGAGATCACAGTGAAGTATTGAGAGGATAGAACGATGATGTTGAACGTAGATGCACGCGGGGATGCCTGCCCGCTTCCCGTTGTCAAGGCAAAAAAGGCCATCGCAGCGCTGAACGGTGCAGGCGAGGTGGAGGTTTTGGTGGACAATGAGATCGCCGTCCAGAACCTGACCAAGATGGCGCAGCAAAAGGGCTATGGCTCCAGCGCGGAGAAGCTGGCCGAGCGGGAGTACCGCGTCCGGTTCACGGTGGGCGATGCCTCCGCTGCGGCCGAAGAGCCTGCCGTCTGCACACCCGATGCCCGCACCGATACCGTGGTGGCCATCGCAGCGGATACGATGGGCGAGGGGGCCGAGGAGCTGGGCAAGACCCTGCTCAAGGCGTTCGTCTTCTCGCTGACCCAGCAGGAGAAGCTGCCCAAGACCATTTTGTTTTACAACGGCGGCGCGCACCTGACCTGCGAAGGTTCCCCGATGCTGGAAGACCTCAAGGTGCTGGAAGCCGAGGGCGTGGAGATCCTGACCTGCGGCACCTGCCTGAATTTCTACGGCCTGACCGAGAAACTGTGCATCGGCACCGTGACGAATATGTACGTCATTGCGGAAAAAATGCTGAATGCCGGGAACGTGGTCAAGCCGTGATCTACCTCGATCATGCTGCCACCACGCTGCAAAAGCCGCCGGTGGTGGGGCAGGCGATGCTCGCGGCTTTGCAAACGGCGGGCAACCCCGGACGCGGGGCGCATGAACCGACCCTTCACGCGGCCCGCATCGTTTACGACACGCGCACGGCGCTGGCAGAGCTCTTCCACGCAGAGGACCCGACCTGCATCGCCTTTGCGGCCAACGCCACCCAGGCGCTCAACACCGCCATCGGCGGGCTGCTTTCGCCCGGCGACCATGTCATTGCAACGGTCTGCGAGCATAATTCGGTGCTGCGGCCCCTCTACCGCCTGCGGGAACAGGGGGTACAGCTCAGCTTTGTGGGGGTAGACGACCGCGCCGTTCTGCGGTATGAGCAGTTCGAGCAGCTGGTCCGGCCCAACACCAGGGCGATCGTCGTCACCGGGGCATCGAATGTGACCGGCCATGCCACCGATCTGCCCTTTGCGGCGCAGGTGGCAAAAAAGCACGGCCTTCTGTTGATCGTGGACGCTGCCCAGACGGCGGGAAGCCTGCCCATCGACGTGCAGGCCCTCGGCATTGATGTGCTCTGCTTCACAGGGCACAAGGGGCTGATGGGCCCGCAGGGCACCGGCGGGCTGTATGTCCGGCCGGGGCTGCGGGTCGCGCCGCTCGTTGTGGGTGGCAGCGGGGTGCACAGCTTTGCCGAAGCCCACCCTGCGGAGATGCCCACGGCGCTGGAAGCCGGTACGCTGAATGTCCCCGGCCTTGCCGGGCTGGGGGCCGGGGTGCGCTGGCTGCTGGAACAGGGGGTCGAGGCGCTGCACACCAGAGAAATGGCGCTGACCCGGTCGTTCTGGGAGGGCGTCCGGGAGGTCCCCGGTGTCGTTCTGTACGGAACGCTTGCAGCCCCCCGTGCGCCGATCGTCTCGCTGAACCTTGCCGGGGAGGACTCTGCCCGTGTGGCGGATGCGCTCTGGGAGGAATACGGCATCTGTGTGCGGGCCGGTGCTCACTGTGCCCCGCAGATGCACCGGGCGCTGGGCACCGTGGAGCAGGGCGTGGTGCGGTTCAGCTTTTCGCACCAGAACACCGAAGCCGAGGTGCAGTGCGCCGTAAAGGCGGTCCGCGCGCTGGCATTGGAGGAATAAAATGCGAGCAAAACGACCGTATATCGTGCTTTCGTTCCGCGCCACGGTGGATGCCATGGCGTGGGAAAAGCATTGCCTTGCCGAGCACATCCCCGGCCGGCTCATTCCGCTGCCGCGGGAGCTTTCCGCCGGGTGCGGTCTGGCGTGGCGGATGCTGCCGGAGGACTGGCAGTGCTGGCGGGAGCGCTTGGACCCTGCCGCCTACGATGCCGTTGCGCAGGTGGAACAATGATTTGAAAAAAGGAGACCCTTGCATGGAACCCCGAACTTTTTGTGATGCTTTGAACCGTGAGGCGGGCGATTACCTATTGGCTACGGTGCTGGAGGGCGCGGCGCAAGGGGCGCAGCTGCTGTTGTGCGGCGGTGTGCCCGTCTGGCCGGAACATCCGGCGGCGTGTCTGGAAGCACAGCTGCCTGCGCTGCAGCAGGTGACTGCCAGCGGAGTGCAGACATTTGGGGCGCTTCGTGTTTTTGCCGAGCGGTTCGGTGCAGCCCCGCGTCTGGTGGTCTGCGGCGGCGGTCATGTGGGGGCCTCGGTGGTGCGGCTGGCAAAGCTGCTGGGTCTGCCTGTCTGCGCCTTAGAGGACCGCCCGGAATTTGCCGGGCAGCTGCGGCAGGCCGGGGCCGACCCGGTGCTCTGCCTGCCCTTTGAAGAGGGCCTTGCAGCAGTTTCCGGTGGGGCAGAGTGCTATTTTGTGGTCGTTACCCGCGCCCACAACTGCGATGTCCAGTGTCTGACGGCCATTCTGCAAAAGCCCGCCGCCTATGTCGGCATGATGGGCAGCCGGGGCCGCGCGGCTCTGGTGCGCTGTCAGCTGACCGAAGCCGGGCTGGACCCGGCGCGGGTGGAGCAGCTCCGTGCGCCCATCGGCCTTGCCATCGGGGCCAAAACGGCGGAGGAGATCGCGCTTTCCATCCTTGCACAGATCGTGCAGGTCAAGAGCACCCGCTCGCTGACCGAGGGCTTCCCGCCCGCCATTCTGGAAGCATTCCGGGCGCTGCAAACGCCTGCGGTGCTGGCGACCATCGTGTCCCGCCACGGCTCCACGCCGCGGGAAGTCGGCTCCAAAATGCTGGTCCTACCGGATGGTAGAGCCGTGGGCAGTGTGGGCGGCGGCATCATGGAATACCGCATCCAGCAGCTGGCCGGGAAGATGCTGGCCGGGGCGGCAGCGCCCGCCCAATTGGTCAATCTCACCACCGACGGCACAGGCGATGATGCAGCCATTGCGGCCTGCGGCGGCTCCATGCAGGTCTTTTTACAGCGGATCGAACCGGAGGAATGAACGATGAAACAGGAAAAACGGATCGTGGTGCGGGGCGGCGGAGACCTTGCCACCGGCACCATCCACCGGCTCTGGTCTGCCGGGCTGCGGGTGCTGGTGCTGGAAGCAGAGCATCCGGCCGCCATCCGCCGTCAGGTGTCCCTGTGCGAGGCGGTCTATGAGGGCGAGACCACCGTGGAGGGCCTGCGGGCCGTGCGGGTGGCTTCGCTGGCGGAGGCAGACGCCGTCTGGGCACAGAACGCCGTCCCGATTTTGGTGGACCCGAAGGGCAGCTGCCTGGCTGCGGCAAAGCCTGCCGTGCTGGTGGATGCCATCATTGCCAAGAAAAATCTCGGAACCACGCTGGATATGGCTCCGCTGACCATTGCCCTCGGCCCCGGTTTTGTGGCCGGGCAGGATGTGGACGTGGTGGTGGAGACCAAGCGCGGCCACAAACTGGGCCGCATCATCCGGGCAGGCTCTGCTGCGCCGAACTCCGGTGTGCCGGGCGTCATCGGCGGCTATGGGGCCGAGCGGGTCATCCATTCGCCCGCCGCCGGTGTGTTCCGGAATCGCCGCGCCATCGCAGATTTTGTGGAGGCTGGCGAGACCATCGCCCTGCTCGAAACGCCGGAAGGGAAGACCGTCCCCGTCACGACGCAGATCTCCGGCATCCTGCGGGGCCTTCTGCGGGATGGCTACCCGGTGCCGAAGGGCTTCAAGGTGGCCGATGTAGACCCCCGCCGCGAGGAGCTGGAAAACTGCTTCCTCATCTCCGACAAGGCCCGCTGCATCGCGGGCAGTGTGCTGGAGCTGGTGGCTGCTGAGCTTTGGAAATAACGAAAGAACGAGCAAAAGAAAAACCGCCGCCTTCCGGTCTTCCCGGAACAGCGGCGATTTTTGCTTGCAGGGGTCAGTTCGTCTCTTCGGTGAGCTTAGTGATGAGCATCTGGTAGATCTCGTTGCCCTTGAGGATGAACTGCTTTTTCACGAGGTCGGCGCTGAGCCGGTCGGGGGTGCCGATGTTCAGGCAGAACAGCTCCTGATCCAGCGCTTTGATGGTGCAGCGGATGGTGCAGTGCCCATCCGGCTTTTCGGTGATGCGGGCCGCATACTGTGCCTCCTTGCGGGCCCAGGTCTGGCTGCGCAGCACGGCGGCTACGGCGCGCTCCCGCACACTGCGGGGCAGGTCATAGGCCAGCTCCTGCGCGACCTTGCGCCCTTTTTCGGTGATGGTGTAGCGCCCATCGGTCAGCGTGACCAGCTTTTGCTGGGTGATGTCATCCAGGCAGGAGCCGATCTCAAAATAATTGACCAGCGCTTCCTCCATCAGGGCGTTTTCAATCTCCGTGCGGGTGATCGGCCCGGCATTCTTCACGAGATAACACAGCAGCAACCGGATCTCGGTGCTGTCGGTCAGCCCGCCGGGGCGGACACCGGCGGTAAAAGCATCGTTAGCGGCCATCGTTCTGCACATCCCCCTCAAGTTTCAGATTGCGGAAAATCATCTTCTCTTTATAGTATAAAGGGTTTTACGCCGGATTGCAAGCCGCAACCGAAAAATCGGTCTCGATCCGCTTGGGGCTGTCGGGCGTGGAGTAGAGCCAGTGGTCCAGGTGGCCTTCGGTGATGAAATAATGCAGCTCGAACCGGTGGCTCTGGCCGAGGCTGTGGTTTACGATGACGAGCTTGATCTTCATTTTCTCCGGCAGGATGTTCTTGATGTAAACACTCACAGCCTGGCCGGGGTGAAGATCCTGGCAGCTCTCGGCCAGCCCGGCCAGATTCGGCGCGATCTCGATGAAGGTTCCGTATTCTTCCACGCTGCGCACGATGCCCACCACCGTTTCGCCCACGGTAAAACCGGCGGCGTTCTCGGCCCAGGTGCCCAGCAGCTCCCGGATGGTCAGGACGAACCGCCCTTGCACATCCCGGCTCTTGATGACGCACAGGATCTGCTGACCCACGCTGACCCGGTCGGCGGGGGAGGAGATGCGGCTGACCGACATGCAGTCGATGGGGAGCAGGGCGCTGATGCCGCATCCTACGTCGCAGAAAGCCCCGAACGGTTCGATGTGGGTCACGGTGCAGGGCAGGATGTCGCCGGGGCGGAGGGTGTCGAGGTAGTCTGCCTTGCACATCCGCTGTGCCTCGGCGCGGGAGAGCCGGTAGCAGGGCTGGCCGGCCTCATCGGTGTCCAGCTCTTCGATGACGAAACAGGTGGGCCGCCCCACCCGCGTGAGCACGGCAATGTCCCGCACACTGCCCGTCTCGGCTCCGTCGGCACACTGCTCAAAGGGCATTACGGCCCGCACCCCGCCCAGTTCGAACCGCAGCTGGCGGGCCGTGTCGAACGCCAGTGCGGTGCTCTGCAAAATTTCACGGCTGGCCATGGCCGCCCGCAGCTCCGCAGCCGAAAGCCGGTCTGCACTGCGGTAATTTCCTTCGGTACGATAAGTCTGCATCATTCTTCATTCCTCTTTCTGTGCTGTTTTTGTCTTGCGCACCCGCCGTTTTGCCCGGCGGCAGTAAAACCATATGCGCTGACAATTGCATTTTATACGAGTTTGGATTATACTATATTTGTATGCGGCGGCCGATGCGAAATCGGCGCGGGCCGCGATACGGGCCTGTGCCGGAGGGCACAGGCAGGAGGGAGAGCTGTTCATGGATATCGCAGTTGGAGATACCATCCTCACCCGCAAAAAGCACCCCTGCGGAGCGTCCAGCTTCGAGGTGCTGCGGGTGGGCATGGATTTCAAGATCCGTTGCACGGGCTGCGGCCGCGAGGTCATGCTGCCCCGCGCAAAGATCGAAAAAAACATCAAAAAGGTCCAGAAGCCCGGTGCCGCCGAGTGACGAACCGCCACATCCCATGAGAACGATAAGGAGAACTGCACAAGTATGTCAAAACTGTTTTCTCAGATGGATGCGGTCTGCCACCGGTTCGAGGAGCTTTCGGTCCGCCTGAACCAGCCCGAAACAGCGGCGGACCCGGCACTGTTTCGCCGCCTGATGCAGGAATACCATGAGGCCGAGCCAGTGGTGCAGGCCTATCAGGCCCTGACAACGGCGCAGGATCATCTTGCTCAGGCAAAAGCCCTGCTCGAAGGGGAGACCCTCGACCCGGACTTTAAGGAAATGGTACAACAGGAGATCAGCGAAAAAAGTCAGGATGTGGAAGAACTGGAAAATTCTCTCAAAATCTTGCTCCTGCCCAAGGATGTGAACGATGGCAAAAGCGTCATCGTGGAGATCCGCGGCGGGGCAGGCGGCGAGGAAGCTGCCCTGTTTGCCCACAGCCTGATGCGGATGTACACGATGTATGTGCAGAGCCATGGGTGGGAGCTGGAAGTGCTCAACCTCAACGAGACGGAGCTTGGCGGCGTGAAGGAAGCCATCTTCGCGGTGAACGGCGCAGGGGCCTACAACCGCCTCAAGTACGAGAGCGGCGTCCACCGGGTGCAGCGGGTGCCGGAAACGGAGACGCAGGGCCGTATCCATACCTCCACGGCCACAGTGGCCGTGATGCCGCAGGCGGAAGAGGTGGACTTTGCGCTGGACCCGAAAGACCTCCGCATCGACACCTTCCGCTCCTCCGGCGCGGGCGGTCAGCACATCAACAAGACGTCCAGCGCCATCCGGGTGACGCACCTGCCCACCGGCATGGTGGTCGAATGCCAGAACGAGCGCAGCCAGTTCCAGAATAAGGATAAGGCGCTGGAGATCCTCCGCAGCCGCCTGCTGGCCCAGAAACAGAAGGAACAGCAGGATGCCATCAATGCCGATCGTCAGGGCCAGGTGGGCACCGGAGACCGCAGCGAGAAGATCCGCACCTACAACTTCCCGCAGGACCGCTGCACTGACCACCGCATCGGCCTGACCGTGCACAATCTGGATAAGATTTTAGACGGCAATCTGGACGAGATCATTGATGCGCTGGCGACCCATGAGCAGACCGAAAAGCTCCGCCAGCTCAACACACAAAGCGACAAATAATGCACCTGAAATGGTGTAAAGAATATATACTTTACAGATAGAAAGAACGATGATTCGCATGGAAATGAAAACTGAGATACTACCTGCCAAGGACGAGGGCATTGCAAAAGCGGCTGCGCTGCTGCGGCGCGGCGAGCTGGTGGCCCTGCCCACGGAGACGGTCTACGGCATCGCAGCCGATGCCCGCAATGGGGAAGCTGTGGCCAAGATCTTTGTGGCCAAGGGCCGCCCGCAGGATAACCCCCTGATCGTCCACATCACCGGCCCGGAGATGCTGCCCGGTCTCGTCAGCGAGGTGCCGGAGCGGGCACAGCTGCTCATGGCGGCGTTCTGCCCCGGCCCGCTGACCATCATCATGCCGCGCGGCCCGGAGGTGGCGGCGGAGTGCTGCGCCGGTCTGGACACCGTCGGCATCCGGATGCCCAGCCACCCCGTGGCCCGTGCGGTCATCGAGGCCAGCGGCTGTGCCTTTGCGGCTCCTTCGGCCAACCTGTCCGGCAAACCCAGCCCCACCAACGCACAGGACGTCTTCACCGATATGAACGGCCGTCTGCCTCTGATCCTGGACGGCGGCGAGTGCGACTGGGGCGTGGAGTCTACGGTCGTGTCGGTCGTGGGCGATAAGCCCACCCTCTTCCGTCCCGGCCACATTACATTGGAAGACCTGGAACGCGCCCTCGGCGAAGAGGTCGAAGTCTCCAAGGCCATTCTTGAAAAGCTCCCGGAGGGCGCGGTCGTCCGCAGCCCCGGCATGAAGTATAAGCACTACGCCCCCAAGGCGGATGTCACCCTGCTGGACGGCACCTTTGAGCAGTTCAAGGCTTACGTGGAGGCCCACATGGACCAGAATCCCAGCTGCCTCTGCTTCACGGGCGAGGCCGAAAAACTCGGTGTGCCCTGTGTGGAGTATGGCCGCGAGGGCGATGGTGCCGACCAGGCAAAGCACATCTTCCGCAGCCTCCGCGCACTGGATGAGCAGGGCGACGGTGTCGTCTATGCCCGCTGCCCGCAGAAAGACGGCCTGTCCATGGCGGTGTACAACCGCCTCATCCGGGCAGCGGCTTTCCGAGTGATCGCACTATGATCACGCTTGGCATCACGGGCCGCAGCGGCTGCGGAAAATCCACCGTGACCGCGGTATTCTCGGCCCATGGGGTCCCGCTGGCCGACGCAGACCAGATCTCGCGGGAGATGCTGCTGCCGTCTTCGCCGCTGCTGCCGGTGCTGGCCCGGCGGTTCGGGGCAGACATTCTCCGGGCGGACGGCTCGCTGGACCGCCGCCTGCTGGCAGACCGTGCGTTCGCATCGCCGGATGGCAAAGCGGCGCTGGACGCCATCACCCACCCAGAGATCGTCCGCCGCATCCGGCTGGCAAAACACGCTGCCGAAGAGGCGGGGGCTTCGCTCTTTGTGCTGGACGGTGCGGTCATCGTCGGGACAGAGGCCGAAGCCGAGTGCGACCGTCTGGCTGTGGTGACGGCTCCATTTGAAACGAGCGTGGCCCGCATCGCAAAGCGGGACGGCATCGCGCCCGAAATGGCAGCGCGCCGCCTGAACGCCCAGACGCCCGAAGAAGCCCTGCTGGCCCGCGCTGATTACGTCCTGCGCAACGACGCAGACCTTGCCGCACTGGAAGCGGCTGCGAACGCGCTTTGCGAGCAGCTGCTGGCGGAAGGCGGCACGAAAGGTGGTGCTCGACCCTCGATTTGAATGCGAAGAGATTTTTGAACGGCTTCGTTCTGGTGTTTCTGGTGACGCTGGGCATCCTCTGCCTGCCGCCGGTGCGGACGCGGGTGGAAAAAACGCTCTATCCCTGCAAGTATTCCGCCCTTGTGGAACAGTATGCCGCCGAGTACGACCTCGACCCGCTGCTGGTCTACTCCTTTGTCCGTACGGAGAGCGGCTTTGACCCGGATGCTACATCCAGCGTCGAGGCCCGCGGCCTGATGCAGATGACCGAGGAGACCTTCCTCTGGCTGCGCAGCAAGATCGCGGAAGGGGAAAACGTCACCTTCGGGGATCTGTATGACCCCGCCGTCAGCCTGCGGTTCGGCTGCTACTACCTCCATCTCTGCATGGAGCGCTACGGCGGCGATGTCGCCACAGCGGCTGCGGCCTACCACAGCGGCTGGGGCACGGTGGATGCGCTGCTGCAAAAGGAAGAACACTCCGCCGACGGCATCACGCTGCAGGGGTTTCCCTACAACCAGATGCACCACTACGTGGAAAAGATCACCGCCTGCTATGCAGTGTATCAGAACCTGTATGGCACTTGATCCGCTTGAACCGGGTCTCCCGGTTTGAAATATTTAGGAATATGGAAACAGAAAGGCAGGAGAAATTCTATGGCAGAAAAAACTCCGACCCAGCAGCTGGCCGAAAAGCTGCTCTATAAGCCTGCTTACGTCGCCGACAAGGATGCAGACGTCAAGCAGAAGGCACACGCTTTTGCTGAGGGCTACAAGAAGTTCCTCGACAACGGCAAGACCGAGCGCGAAGTCGCCGCCGAGAGCGAGCAGATGCTCAAGGATGCCGGCTACGTGGAATTCGACCCCAAAAAGACCTACCAACCCGGCGATAAGGTCTACTTTGTCCAGTTCAAGAAGGCTGTCGTGGCTTCCACCATCGGCACCCGCAGCTTTGAGGACGGCTTCCGTCTGGTCATCGCGCATACCGACAGCCCCCGTCTGGACCTGCGCCCGACCCCGCTGTATGAGTCCGACCACCTGAGCTACTTCAAGACCCATTACTACGGCGGCATCCGCAAGTATCAGTGGGGCACCATGCCGCTGTCCATCCACGGCGTCTTCACCCGCGACGACGGCACCACCGTCACCGTCCGCGTCGGCGAGGACGAGGGCGACCCCGTTTTCTGCATCACCGACCTGCTGCCCCATCTGAGCGCCGAGCAGAACACCCGCACCCTGAAGGACGGCATCAAGGCTGAGGAGCTGAACATCCTCATCGGTTCCGATGCTGTGGAGGATGAGGACGTCAAGGAAGCCGTCAAGCTGAACACCATGATCCTCCTCCACGAGAAGTACGGCATCACCGAGAAGGATTTCATGCGGGCCGAGATCGAGATCACCCCGGCTTACAAGTGCCGTGACGTCGGTTTTGACCGCTCCATGGTGGGCGGCTACGGCCACGATGACCGTGTGGACGCTTACCCCGCACTGATGGCTGAGATCGAGACCAAGGCCCCGGCCTACACCACCGTTTGCGTCCTCACTGATAAGGAAGAGATCGGTTCCGATGGTGTGACCGGTATGCAGAGCATGTATGCCTTCCACTTTATGCAGGAGCTGTGCCGCACTGCCGGTCAGGACGACATCCTGGCCTTCCGCAACAGCGTCTGCCTGTCCGCAGACGTCACCGCTGCCTACGACCCGTCCTGGGCCAGCGCCTTCGAGCCGATGAACGGCACCTATGCAGGCCGTGGCGTGGCGATCTTCAAGTACACCGGCGGCGGCAGCAAGGGTTCCGCAAGCGATGCCTGCGCAGAGCTGGTCAGCGATGTCACCCGGATGCTCGACAAGGGCAACGTGGCATGGCAGATCGGTGAGCTGGGCCGTCTGGACCTGGGCGGCGGCGGCACCATTGCCAAGTATGTGGCCAACCGCGGCATCCCCGTGCTGGACATCGGTGTGCCCGTGCTGTCCATGCACTCTCCATTCGAGGTCATCCACAAGAGTGACCTGTACATGGCATATCGCGCCTTCAGCCTCTTCAACAACGCACAGTAAGCGCCATTGAAAAACCAGTGCCCCGGCAGGTTTTGTGCCCGCCGGGGCATTTTTGCGCTATTTTTGGGAAAATACTTGACCTTCCACCGACTTTATGGTGTAGTGTAAGGGCGGAGGTGAAGCAAATGAACATCAAACAGGCTTCGGAACAGAGCGGGGTCTCCAGCCCCAACATCCGCTTTTACGAAAAAGAAGGGCTGCTGACGCCTGCCCGCAACCGGAGCAATGCCTACCGGGATTACACCGCCGAAGACGTCCGGACCCTGAAGCTGATCCGGATGCTTCGGATGCTGGATCTGCCGCTGCCCACCATTCAAAGCGTTCTCCGTGGGGAACAGCCGCTGGCCGAAGCAATCCAGGCGCAGCAGGCAGTGCTGGAACAACAGGCCGCCCGGCTGGCGGGTGCGATCCGCTTTTGTGCAGAGCTGACCCGGCAGGCACCCCGGATGGAGCAGCTGGATGTGGACGACTGCCTGAAACGGATGCAGGACCCGCAAGAGCCGGACGGATTCTTCACCGGCTGGCTCAAGGACTACCGTACGGTGGCAGAAAACGAACAGAAAAAGCGTTTTTACATCGTATCGGAGCAGTCCATCAACACCCCGGAGGACTTTGCGGAAGCGCTGCAGCGCTATGCCGAAGCGCAGGGAAGCCCTCTGTGCATCACAAAAGGCGGGATGTATCCAGAGTTTGAGTGGAACGGCATCCGATACAAAGCGTGGCGGGGGCAGGGCCGCTATTGCGATTCCATCTGCTGCGAAGCGGTCTTCCCGGAATCGCTTCAAACGGGGCTGCCGCCCAGACGGGAGCGCCTGCTTCGATGGCTTTGGCGGCTGCTCCCTGCGGTGGTGGCCGCTATGGTGTTGGCAGCACTTGCTCTACGCGGCAGAATGTGAACCCCTGATCCCGGTACCACTGGATGATGTCCGGCAGGGCTTCGGCGGTGGTGTGGGTGGTGGCGGAATCGTGCATCAGAACGATGCACTGGGTCTGTTCACCGGTCTCCCGCACCACATTGCGGTAGATGGTGGATGCGCTGGGTTTGCCGCCCACAGCATCCTCGGCGCAGACGTTCCAGTCCACAGAGGTGAAACCTTTTTCAGCGGCCTGCGCTTTCAGTTCGCTCATGATGCCTTTGCCGCCGTAGCGTCGGCTGACGGTGTTGGTGCTCCCGCCCGGAAAGCGCAGATAGCGGATGCTCTCGGCGTGAACGTAGGGCGCGATGCGCTCCTTCAGCAGGGCAAGGTCCTGCCAGTAGGCATCCGGGCTCCGGTAGATGTCGCTGTACTCGTGCGAGGCAGAGTGGAATGCGATCTGATGCCCGGCGGCTTCGGCCTCAGCGAGAAGCGGTAGATACTTCTCGTTGTACCCGGTCGCCACCACAAAAAAGGTGGCCCGGACTCCGGCGGCGTTCAGCGCGGCCAGAACGTCCGGCGTCGTCTTGCTGGGGCCGTCGTCGAAGGTCAGGCAGACCCATTTGTCCGGCGGAGCGGGCGGCATTTCCGGCACCGACCCGGTCGGCACTTCGCTTGCGGCAGGGGAGACGAAACCTTCGTCCGGGATGGGTGTCAGGTCATTTTCCCGGCACCCGATGACCGGTGCAGAAGCATAGAAACTCCCAAGCCCAAAACCTAAGCCCAGCCCCAGAAATAGAAGGATTGCGCCCTGTAATAAAAACTTTTTCTGCACCTTCACACCAAAAACCTCCTCATGCTGTGAATTTATGAAAAAGCGTCTCCGTACAAGATATGAGAGCCGAAAAATTCTATGAAAAACGCTTGACTTTCCCAGGAGATTATGGTACTATACTTGAGCAGTCCGCACCACGGTTTCAAACCTCAGGAATCGGAGATTGCACCAAAACAGTATGCGAAGGTGGCGGAACTGGCAGACGCGCACGTTTGAGGTGCGTGTGGTTTATCCTTGGGGGTTCGAGTCCCCTCCTTCGCACCAGATGAGAAACCTGCATGAATGCTTGAAAATCAAGCGCTCATGCGGGTTTTTACTTGTTTTGGAATGTGCGTATACGAACGAATGCCAGCGGTTTTAACGACTTCCGACGCTCCCAAAGTCGTCAAAAAGTGGTAGAAAAGTGGTAAAAAACAAGAACAGAGGCAAACGTAAAAAGGCTCCACCAAACGGGAAACCGTTCGATGGAGCCTTTTCTTATGCGGAAGAAGGGACTTGAACCCTCACTCCGATGGAACTGGTGCCTAAAACCAGCGCGTCTGCCGTTCCGCCACTTCCGCACGGAGCTTACTAAGTGTATCAAGTTTGCACCCAAAAGTCAATTCCTGTGGCACAATTTTATAATCACATCTCGCACGGCGCATACTAGCAAAAAAGATTCCGGGGAGATGGCGAACGTGAAACAGCAGGACCGAGCGCACCGAAAGGGCTGGAAGCGGGCAAAGCAGGCGGCAGCATGGCTGGCGCTGCTGCCGATCGTTGCGCTGGGGTGGCTGTACAGCCGCCTGCCGGACCGCGTTTACCTGACGCCGGGCGAGGTTCTGGCGTTGCCCCGCTTTTCTTATGTGGAGCCGCTGGGGGCGCACGGAAGCCAGAATGTTGCCAGCACCCGCGCAGTGGGCAGCTACCAGACGACCCTCTCGCTGGGCGGCTGGCTGCCAATCAAGACCATCCGGACCATCGTCACAGAGCGGATGCAGGTGACGGTCTGCGGGACGCCGTTCGGGGTGAAGATGTTCTCGGAGGGGGCGCTGGTGGTCGGCTTTTCGGACGTGGAACGCTCCAGCGGCGGCACGGCCAATCCGGCAAAGGAAGCCGGGCTGCGCCTGGGCGACCGGGTCATCCGCATCGGCACGACCGTGACGGAGGACAATGACGCCGTCAAAGCGGCGTTGGAAACAGCGCAGGGGCAGGCAGTTGAGGTCGTGTATATCCGGAACGGAGAGCAGCTCCGCACGACGCTTGTGCCGGTCTGGGATGCGGCAGCAGGGCAGTGGCGGGCCGGGATGTGGGTGCGCGACTCTTCGGCCGGTGTCGGGACGCTGACCTTCGCAGACGATGCACGGGGCATTTTTGCGGGGCTTGGCCACCCCATCAGCGACAGCGACACCGGCGAGAGCATTGCACTGCGCACAGGGGAAATCGTCCCATGCGAAATCACCGGCTGCAGCAAAGGAACAGCAGGAAGCCCCGGCGAACTGAAAGGGCACTTTCTGGGCAGCCGGGCCATCGGGAGCATCCGCATCAATGGGGAGAACGGCGTATACGGCACAACCCGCACACAGTTCGCCGGGCAGCGCATGGAGGTCGCCTTTGCGCAGGAGGTCACAACGGGCCATGCAGAGATCTGGTCTACGGTGTCCGGTGAGACGCCGCGCCCTTATCAGGTCCGGATCGAACGGATCAGCGACGCAGACCCCAAGCGGAACATGGTCCTGCGGGTGACAGACCCGGCGCTTCTGGCGCAGACGGGTGGCATCGTGCAGGGGATGAGCGGGAGCCCCATCGTGCAGAACGGGCGGCTGGTGGGAGCAGTGACCCATGTTCTGGTCAACGACCCGACACGCGGCTACGGAATTTTTGCCCAGACCATGTTGGAACAGGCCGAAATCGCGGCGCAGAGGGCGCAGGATACAGAATCGTCAAAATGAATAAGCATCATTCGACAATGAATGCTATAATATGGCAAAAATAACCGTTGAAATCAATGGAAAAATATGGTAAAATCAAAAGCGATAAGGGAACTGCACACTTTGGAGGAATGAACGATGGATAAAATTCGGTTTTTGATGTCGGATACCAGCGCAGAGATCACGGAAGCCTGCCGCGAGGCGCTGGAACAAAAAGGCGTGGAAGTTACGGTCGTCGAAAAGGACGGACAGAAGGTGCTTCAGAAAATGCTCTCGGTGCGGCCGCAGGTGGTGCTGCTGGACGCTTTTATGCCGGGGCTGGATGCACTGGCCGTCAAGCAGAAGTACAACGCCGCAGGCGAGCGGCACACCTCGTTTTTTGTGACGGGTGCGTTCCAGAGCGAGGAAATGGTTCAGGAATTGCTGGATGAGGGATTTGCGTACTATTTCGTCAAACCGTTTGACGAAAATGTCCTCGCCAGCCGGGTCGTGAAGGTGGCAATGGGCAAGGAAAAGCATCACCTGCCCACCAGTGTGGACAGCGATGAGCTGACCGTGACGGAGATTCTGCACCAGATCGGCGTCCCCGCCCACATCAAGGGCTACCAGTTCCTGCGGGATGCCATCCTGCTCACCATGAACGAGCCGGAGTACATCAACGCCGTGACCAAGCGGCTCTACCCGGAGATCGCCAAGAAAAACGGCACCACTGCCAGCCGCGTGGAGCGCGCCATCCGCCACGCCATCGAGGTTGCATGGGACAGGGGAGACGTGGACACCCTCAACAGCTACTTCGGCTATACCATCCACAACCTGCGGGGAAAACCTACGAACAGCGAGTTCATTGCGATGATCGCTGACAAAATGCGGCTGGATAAGCGGCAGCGGGTGGGGTAAAATATTTCGCGGTATCGAAGTATATGGAAGTATATAAAGGAATAAATTGGAATTGCTGGAAATTTGACTTCTGTTGATCGCTATAAAAAATGTGGGATTATGGCTCCATGGCGATAAATAAGTTGAACGCAAGGCAATGGATCTCCTGTATTTATTTGGGGTGCAGTTCCCGATGCGTACAGGAGATTTTTGTTGTATGTTTGTACGAGATGTTGAGATGTTTATTGAACACTGCGAAAACAAAGGGCTTGCAACAAAGACGATTGGAAGTTATGAACAAACGTTGCGGCTTTTGATGCTTTACCTTGATGAACAGGGAATCACACAGACAGAAAAATCACGCACACGGTCATTCAGAACTATGTTAAACAGATAAAGGAGCGGGGCAAATACACAGTCACAAGCAATCCGAACAGCGGGAACGATCAGGAGCGGCGGTTAGATTTTGGCAAGAAAGTGTCAGATGTGACAATCAACAACTATCTGCGGAACATGAGCGCCTTCTTCGGTTGGTGTGTAGAAGAAGATTTGATTCTCCGTTCGCCTGTCAAACGCGGCGATTATATCAAGGTAGAACGCCGCCCGCTTGAGTTCGTGTCGGATGAGGACTTCCGCAAGCTGCTGCGGAATATGAACACGGCCAGCTTCAGCGAATACCGGGATTCTATCATCATTCAGCTTTTGCTAGATACTGGCATGAGAGTCAACGAATGTCTGTTGATTCAAGTAACGGATGTGAATTTGCAAAAGCGGTACATCTATCTCCCGGCGGAAAATACCAAAGGAAAGAAAGGCCGCTATGTATTCTTCTCTGACAAAATGGCAACGCAACTGCAACGGTGGATAAAGTATAAGGATAGATACCGGGACAGTGATTTTCTGTTCTGCACAAACAAAAGTAAATTTCTTGAGGTGAATAATTTTGAAGCCAATGTCCGAAAGTATGCCCAGCGGATAGGGCTAAAGGATATTCACCCGCACGTTTTCCGAAACAACTTTGCAAAGCGCTTCCTTATGAGTGGCGGTGACATTTACACCTTGAGCCGCTTACTAGGGCACAGTAGCGTTACCGTAACGGAGCAAGCCTATTTGGATGTGAACCAAGACGACCTTGCAGAGATGTACCGCAAGCACAGCCCGCTTAGTAAGATAATCTAAACAGAAGAGCCGCAGACAGGAATCATTCCCCAGCTGCGGCTCACTTTTTTAGAATGTAGGTATCAGTCGTCTTTGATTTCAAGATTCTCCAGACCAAACTCGACGCACAACTGAATCAGTTCATTGCGGCTATGCCCGGTCTGAACTGTGATAGCGTCCAAACGCTTGATAGTATCCTCTGACAGGCGCACGGAAACAACGGCAGTTTTACCCAATGCAGCCCGGCGGGGACGAATTATAAGCTTTTTGTTCAAGTTGTTATCCATAGCGCACCTCTTTTTACTACAAGTGTAGCCAAAAGATAGCTGATTTTGTAGCCTACAATTATAATAATTGAATTATGAGTGTATACATTTGTAGTATTTAGATGTATAATTGACAAAAGGAGGACAGATACAACCGAACAACCGTCATTTATCAGTTAGGAGGAAAAATTGGAATGAGGCGTAAAATAGCCGGGACAGTTGGCTCAGTTCTGCTTTGTGCTTTGTTGCTTGCTGGATGCGGTAGCGTTACAGCAAGTCAACAACAGGAAGGTGAAACAAGCATGGCTGGTTCCGCGTCAGAATCACAAGTAGATATAGATGTTTCATCATCCAAAGCTGAACTCGACGATGAGCAAGCGCAGAAACTAAGGGTACAGGCTGAAGAGCTTTTTGAAGAATCTGAATATCGAAAGTCGTCTGATACAGCTAAGAAAGCCTATGATTTGTCGCAAAACGAAGAAGCCTATAACTCGTTGATAAAGAAAATCATAGAGGCATTGGCAAAAAATTGTGGGTTCGATAATCCACAGGCACTCCGCACAACGAATATATACGGGAATATGGAATGGTATTTGTCATGCGATGGAATAAGTGGCACGCCGCTTGAGGAATTGCCAGAAGAAAAAATCATAGAAAAGTTCAAAGATTTCAGACAGAATTATCATGATACATTAAATCCTTATGGGAGCTTGAGCTTCAGCTTTGGAAACACTACAATAGGCGATTTTTACTGCAATGGCATATGGTACGATGTTTATATTGATGATATGTTTGGCGAAAAGGACTATATGACTGTATATACAGATGACGAGCAACATCAAAAAATTACTGAGACTGTCGAAGACTATGAAATCAGAAAAAATATGCCGAGTACGCCTTCCGGATGGATTACGGGAGGCCCCGGTATCAGTCAATCAACAGGCGGTTCGTCAAATAATTCTAGCAGCGTATCTCAGGAACATAGAAATGCACTTGCAAAGGCAGAACGGTACTATCATAATCAGGATATGTCTAAATCACAAGTTCGCAAGCAGCTTGAATATGAAGGCTATGAAAAAGACGCGATAGACTACGCTATGAAGAATCTAACCTAAGAGCAATTTAAGCACAAGACCGCAGACGGAACAAAAGCCGCTTGCGGCCTTTTTTGTTTGGTGTGTATTTTGTCAACGACCAAAACTTAAAAATTCCCCCTTGCATTTTTCAAAAGTTGTGCTATAATATTTAAGCAATCGTTTCCAAGGCCGCTCGTGGGGGTAGCCGATATTGAAGGTTGTGATGGGCACATACATTGATAATATGGCCCCAATACGTCAGAACCAGAAATGAGGTGAAAAAGAATGAAGCAGGGTATCCATCCGAATTACGTTGACTGCACCATTACCTGCGCATGCGGCAACGTCATCAAGACCCGTTCCACCAAGCCTGAGATCCACGTCGAAGTTTGCTCCAAGTGCCATCCTTTCTACACTGGTAAGCAGAAGCTGGTCGACACCGGCGGACGTGTTGAGCGCTTCAACAAGCGCTTCGGCCGTAAGTAATTTTACTGGTCTTTTCCAAAGCGCCGTCTCCCTTGCGGAGACGGCGCTTTTTTGCGTACTGTAGCAGAAAAGCGCGAACGGTGGAACCTTTCGGAACTTACACGACTTTATCTTATTTTCATCACATTTGCAGACTAAAATAAACCAGCAACGAAATCCATCGCGTTCTGCGCGGCCTTTGAGAGGAGCGTTATTTGTGATCGAAGTTTCTCATCTTACCAAAAAATACGGGCACCGTCTGGCGGTAGAGGATGTTTCCTTTGCGGTGGCAGACGGCGGCATCTGCGGCCTGCTGGGGCCGAACGGTGCGGGCAAGTCCACCATCATGAACATCCTGACCGGATATCTGTCCGCTACCAGCGGGCAGGTCACGGTGGCGGGACACCCGCTGCCGGAGGAGGCCGATGCGGCAAAGAAGTGCGTCGGCTATCTGCCGGAGCAGCCGCCCCTTTACCCGGAGATGACGGTGCAGGAATATCTGGACTTCGCGGCCGAGCTCAAGGGCGTCAAGAAGGCCGAGCGGAAAGAGCAGGTGCGCAGCGCAGCCCGCCGCACCGGGCTGGAAAAGGTCCTGCCCCGGCTCATCCGCAGCCTCTCCAAGGGCTACCGGCAGCGGGTGGGCATCGCACAGGCGCTGCTGGGCAGCCCGAAACTCATCATCCTCGATGAGCCTACCGTCGGCCTGGACCCGGCGCAGGTCATCGAGATCCGCAAACTCATCCGGGAGCTGGGGCAGGCCCACACGGTCATCTTGTCCAGCCATATTCTGAGCGAGGTGCAGGCGGTCTGCCAGCAGGTGCTGATCCTGTCCAAAGGCAGGCTGGCGGCATCGGGCAGTCTGCAGGAGCTGACGGCGGACGGCAGGAGTCTGGAAGAAGTCTTTCTGGAACTGACCGGCGGCGAGACCGAGGAGAGCACAGGGGAGGAAGACGAATGAACGCCATTTTCAAGCGGGAACTCCGCAGCTATTTCCACGGGATGCTCGGCTATCTGCTCACCGCCTTTCTGCTGGCGTCGTCGGGCATCTATTTTCTGGCGCTGAACCTCGGCTACGGCCTGACGGATTTCAGCTACTATACGCTTTACCGCACGATCTTCATGCTGCTGCTCTACATTCCGGTCCTGACCATGCGGTCGCTGGCCGAAGAGCGCCGCAGCCGCACCGACCAGCTGTTGCTGACCAGCCCGGTCTCCGTCTGGGGCGTGGTGCTGGGCAAGTTCTTCGCGATGTGCGCCGTGTTTGCTCTGCCGTGCCTTGCGGATGCCGTGATGATCCTCATCCTCTGGGCACTGGGCGGCACAGTCACGGCGCTGGCCGCGAACTTCGCGGGCCTGCTGTGCTATTTTCTGCTGGGCTGTGCGGCCATTGCCATCGGCGAGTTCCTCTCCGGCCTGACCGAAAACCCCATCATTGCAGCGGTGGCGGGCTTCTCGGTGCTGCTGCTGGCCTATATGATGCCCAGCCTGCGCAGCCTGTTCAATGCGGGCAGCGCGGTGGCGCTGGTCGTCTTTGTGGGAGTCGCGGGTGCGGCATCGCTCCTTGCCGGGCTGCGCACCCGGAGCTTTGTTCTGGGGTGTCTGGCCTTTGCAGTGTGCTGCTTGGGGCTGACGGGCCTTTTCCTCGTGAAGAGCGCCTGGCTGACCGAGGCGTTCAGTGCGGTGCTGAGCGCCCTGTGCCTCTTCACGCCCTTTGAAGATTTTGTCAACAACAGCTTTTCCATCCCGACGCTGGTCTATTACCTGACCGCGACGGCGGTGTTTCTGTTCCTCACGGCGCAGGGCATCGAGAAGCGCCGCTGGAATTAAAGGAGGTGCGCAGCGATGAAGTTCTTCCCCAAAGATAAAACTGCCCTGAATGGGCGGGTGTTCCGCAGCGGCCTCTATTCCGCTGCCATCACGGCGGCCGTCCTGGTTCTGGCCGTGCTGGTGAACCTGCTGGTGCGGGCACTCCCGGCCAAATACACCACGTTTGACCTCTCGGAGGCCGGGCTGTATACCCTCAGCGACAGTTCCGCGCAGGTGGCACAGGGCCTGACGCAGGATGTGACCATCTACTACCTCTGCGAAACCGGCAATGAGGACCAGATCATCTCCAAGCTCCTGGACAAATACGCATCCGAGAGCAGTCATATTACCTGGGAAATCAAGGACCCGGCCATCTACCCGACCTTTGCAGCCCAGTACGGCGCACAGGATGCTACGTCTGGAAGTCTGATCCTGGTCTCTGGGGAGCAGAGTGTCGTGCTGGACGCCTCCGACCTCTACGATTATGACTATTCCGACTACTACACCACCGGCAGCTATCGTGTGACGTTCTCCGGCGAGAGTAAGATCACCTCGGCCATCTACCGCCTGACCAGTGGGGAACAGAAACACGCCTACTACACCACCAACCACGGGGAGCAGGCCTTGACCGACACGCTGACCGATGCACTGGAAAATCAGAACCTCTCCCTCACGGCGCTGGACCTGCTTTCCAGCGGCAGTGTCCCGGAGGACTGCGACCTGCTCATCATCAACGTCCCTGCACAGGACTTTGCCTCGGCGGGCGCTCTGGTGGATGAGATGAGCCTTCTGCGCAGCTACCTGAGCGCAGGCGGCAAGGTTCTGCTCACGACCGATACCTATTATAATACGCCCAATCTGGACGCTGTGATGGCCGAATTCGGCCTGACCCGCGCCGAGGGGCTGGTGGTCGAGGGCGATTCCGGCCACTTCATGAACGGCTACCCCTACTATCTGCTGCCGGACTACACCAGCCCCACCGAGACCACGGCGCTGGAGGGCGTGGATACCAGCCGCCATGTTCTGCTCCAGATGGCGCAGGGCATCACCCTGACCGAGACGGAGAATGTGACCGCGGAAGCGCTGCTCACCACCTCCGATGCGGCCTACAGCAAGGCGGCCGGGTACGAGATGACCACGGTGGAGAAAGAGGATGGCGACACGGATGGCCCCTTCACGCTGGCAGCCTACGCCCGCAATACAGCCACCGAGGCGGAGGTCATCTGGATCAACTGCGGCAACATGGACAACGAGAGCGCGTATCAGGTCGTGCCCGGCAACTGTACCTTCCTGCAGGGCTGTGCATCCTCGCTGGCGGGGCAGGTCGGCAGTGTACTGATCGACTCCAAGGCGCTGGAAGCTGCCCCCATCAGCGTTTCCAGTGCACAGGCGGCGGTGCTGGGTCTGGTGTTCATCCTGATCCTTCCGGCAGCGCTGCTGGCGGCAGGTGCTGTCGTGGTCATCCTGCGGCGCAGAAAGTGAGGCCCGCATGAAAACGAAACAGCACACCCTCATCGTTCTGCTGGTTCTGGTTTTTCTGGTGGGCGGGGCCTTCGCAGCCCTGACGGCGAAGAACGCGCCGGCTGCACAGGCCGAAAGCGCTGCGGCGGAGGGCACCATCCCGCTGTCCTCCTTTGCGGCGGACGACCTGACCGAACTTGCGGTCACGTACAACGGCGAGACGAATACCCTGACGGTTGCAGACGGCAGCTGGACGCTGGCCGAAGACCCGGCCTATCATCTGGACGCCACCGCCTGCAACACGATGGTCACCGCCCTGTCGGCTCTGAACGCCAAACGCCAGCTGACCGAAGAACCCGGCGAGGACTACGGCTTCACGGATGCGAGCCTGACCGTCACGGTCACAGCGGCAGGGGAGACGAACACCTTCACCTTTGGGGCGGAGAATGCCGCCACGGGGGATATCTACCTGAAAAAGGCCGGGGACGATGCCCTGTATACGGTGGCGGCGTCCAAGGCGGCCTGCTTTGCTTTGAGCCGCACTGAGCTGTTCGGTGCCTTCAACCCGGCGGGGCTGACCCGTTCGGCCATCGAATCCGTCACCCTTGCCTGCGGAGACGAGCCGTTCACCCTGACGGCGGTTTCGGAAGCCGCAGAGTCCGACCGCTCGGCCGACTCCGACAGCGACAGCACGGCGTACACCACGGTCTGGAGGCTGGCGGATGCACCGGATGCGGAGCTGGACGAAACGCAGGTCAGCAGCCTGCTTTCGGCCCTCAGCAGCTACGTCACGGCGCAGGATCCCCACGGCGATGCGTCCGGCATGAAGCAGCTGGCTGCAGCCACGGTCCGCACAGCGGACGGCGAACAGACGCTGACCTATTACGAGGGCACGGACGGCTATTATCTGACCGTGTCGGGGGACGCCTCCCTCTACACGGTGGATGCCGCCACCGTGCAAACAGTGTGCACCGCAAAGGACCGTTACAAAGCGGCTTTGTGAAACAAAAGTTCATCTGGCAGTCCTTTTTGAGCCCGGAAGTTTCCCGCAGGGGAGCCTCCGGGCTTTTTGATGTTCCGGCCCGGTTTTCGCCCGGTGCGTAAAGTTTGGGCAAACTGTGTCAGAGCGATTGACATTTGTACGGAAATTGTATAAGATAGACACGAACAGGGGGAGAGACTGCGCAATTTGTCACCCAAGGCACGGCGCGTGGGGACCGATCGCCCTGGTACGAGGGATGGGGACACGAGCCCTGTCTTTTTTCGTATCTGAGTTTAAGGAGGATTTGGTATCATATGGACAACTCGGTGATCGTTTCACTGCGGGACATCGTAGTGGAGTTTGACGGCCAGCGCATTCTGGACGGATTGAATCTCGATATCCATGACAAAGAGTTCGTTACGCTGCTGGGTTCTTCCGGCTGCGGCAAGACCACGACCCTGCGCCTGATCGCAGGCTTTTTGGAGCCGAATTCCGGCAAAGTTCTGCTCAAGGGCGAGGATATCACCGGTGTGCCGCCCTACAAGCGCCCGGTGAACACGGTGTTCCAGAAGTATGCACTGTTCCCGCACCTGAACGTGTTCGAGAACGTGGCCTTCGGCCTGCGGCTGAAAAAGATGGACGAAGAGACCATCCGCCGCAAGGTGCGCGATATGCTGGAAGTCGTGGGCCTGAAAGGCTTTGAGCGCCGCAGCATCGGCCAGATGTCCGGCGGTCAGCAGCAGCGCGTGGCCATCGCCCGCAGCCTGGTCAACGAACCGGAGATCCTGCTGCTGGACGAGCCTCTGGGCGCACTGGACCTCAAGCTGCGCAAGGAGATGCAGCTGGAACTCAAGCGCCTGCAGCGCGAGATGAACATCACCTTCATCTATGTCACGCACGACCAGGAAGAGGCCCTGACCATGTCCGACACCGTCGTCGTCATGAACGGCGGCAAGGTGCAGCAGATCGGCACCCCGGAGGATATCTACAACGAGCCGAAGAACGCCTTCGTGGCGGACTTCATCGGCGACTCCAACATTGTGGATGGCGTGATGCACAAAGACTTCCTCGTCTCCTTCTCCGGTGTCCAGTTCCCGTGCGTGGACCGCGGCTTTGCCCGTGAGCAGAGCGTGCAGGTCGTCGTCCGCCCGGAGGACATCGAGGTCGTTTCGCCGATGGAAGGCCAGCTGGTGGGCGTCGTCAATGACGTCATCTTCAAGGGCGTCCACTTCGAGATGCACGTCGATGTGGAAGGCCGCGAGTGGCTCATCCATTCCACCCGTGCCTGCACCCCCGGCGAGACCATCGGGATGCGCATCGGCCCCAACGAGATCCACATCATGGCGCGTTCGTGAGGGGTGAGCCGAAATGATGAAGATTTACGATCGAAAGCTTGCGTATCCCTACTTTGTATGGATGACGCTTTTCACGGTGGTGCCCCTCATCATCGTGGTGTATTATGCCCTGACGGACAGCGACGGCAATTTCACCCTGAACAACCTGCTCTCCATCAGCGGCTACGGCTCGGTGTTCGCGCGCAGCCTGCTGCTGGCCCTCATCGCCACGGTCATCTGTCTGATCATCGCGTTCCCCGTCGGCTATTTTCTCTCCCGCCTGCGGGTGAACAAGCAGCACATCATGCTGATGCTGGTCATGCTGCCCATGTGGATGAACTTTCTGCTCCGCACCTATGCGTGGATGGGCCTGCTCAGTGTCAACGGCCCGGTCAACGCGGTGCTGGGCGTTTTCGGCCTTGGCCCCTACACCATGCTGAACACCTCCGGTGCGGTGGTGCTGGGCATGGTGTACAACTACGTGCCCTATATGATCCTGCCGCTCTACACCAGCATGACCAAGATCGACCAGAGCATCGTGGAAGCGGCGCAGGACCTGGGCGCTTCCACCACCCAGACCCTGCTGCGGGTGCTTATCCCCATGAGCGTGCCCGGCATCAGCACCGGCATCACGATGGTCTTCGTCCCGGCGGTGTCCACCTTCGTCATCAGCCGGATGCTGGGCGGCGGTTCCAACCTGCTGATCGGCGACCTGATCGAGATGCAGTTCCTCGGCAACAGCTACAACCTGAACGTCGGCTCGGCCATGAGCCTGGTGCTGATGATCATCGTTCTGCTGTGCATGAGCTTTACTTCGAGCTTCGACGAGGATGAAATGGAGGGGGTGTCCTGATGAAAACGAAACATCTCCGCCTGATGCAGCGGGTCTATATCATCCTGTTTTTCTGCTTCATGTATCTGCCCATCGCGTATATGATCGTGTTCAGCTTCAACCAGAGCAAGGGTTATGCGCTGTTCACCGGGTTTACGCTCAAGTGGTACACCAGCCTGTTCCACAACGCCTCCATCCTGCGGGCGCTGGCCGTCTCGGTGGAAGTGGCCCTCATCTCGGCCGTCATCGCCACCATCCTGGGCACGGCGGCTTCGCTGGGCATCGCCTCCATGGGCCGCAAGAGCCGCCTTGTGGTGACGAACATCACCTATATCCCGGTCGTCAACCCGGAGATCATCACCGGCATCTCGCTGATGCTGCTCTTCGTGGCCTATCAGCGTTTTGCGGGCCGGGTGGAGTTCCTGCCCGATACCATCATGGGCCTGCCCACGCTGCTCATCGCGCACATCGCGTTCAACGTGCCGTATGTCATCTTCAACGTCACGCCCAAGCTCAAGCAGC
>OBJG01000103.1_pt1 | contig 104356 bp, 103 predicted proteins | sample 1517941 | NCBI WGS metagenome assembly OBJG01 (sample SAMN04571712, study PRJEB22368) | human gut metagenome | biome: human gut; material: stool | host: Homo sapiens | place: Luxembourg | collected 2012-09-21
CAGCATCCTGAACTTATTGTAGCATTCCGCTGGAGAGCGGTCTATAAATACTACTATTTTATTATACGAGGTAACGACTATGCAAACGGAACAGCTTCCCCGTCTGGAAGCAGGCGAATACCCCGGCGGCATCTGGTATTATGAGCCACACACCTACCTGCCCTACCGCTATGTGCTGGGCCGGGTGGGCAGACACCCGCTGGTCTGCATCGGCATCAACCCCAGCACCGCGCAGCCCGGCGCACTGGACCCCACCCTGAAAAGCGTGGAACGGCTGGCCAATGCCAACGGCTTCGACAGCTGGATCATGTTCAACGTCTACCCCCAGCGTTCCACCGACCCCAACGACATGGACAAGGTCCCCGACCGCGCCCTCTGCGACGAGAACCTGCGCTGGCTCCGGGCCGTGCTGGCCGAGACCGAGCCCACCATGTGGGCGGCCTGGGGCACCCTGATCGAAAAGCGGGATTACCTGCCCGGCCTGATGCGGGAGATGGTGGCCCTGACCCGTGAGCGGGAGATCCCGTGGGTCACCTTCGGCAAACGGAGCAAGAAGGGCCACCCCCACCACCCGCTCTACCTGCGCAAGGATTCCACTCCAGAGCCGTTCGATGTGGAAGAATATCTCGACACCTGTTTCTGACCAAGGGAGGCCTGCACCATGACACCGGAACGCTATCAGAAGATCCTGCACTGGCTGAACGCCCACCCGGCGGCAAAGCAGCTCGTCATCCTGCTGAACCACTGGCTCCCGGCGGTGCCGTTCGTCTGCTACCCGGTGCTGCTGGTGCTGCTGAACCTTCAGTGGTTCCGGCTGCTGCGGGGCGGGCTGGACCAGACCGCCCTCGATTTTATGCAGTGCATCGCCCGCGCCATTCTGGTGCCGGGGTTCGTCTTTCTGGGCGGCACCCTGCTGCGCAAAAAGCTCAACTTTCCCCGCCCGTATGAGCAGCCCGGCTTCACCCCGCTGGTGGAAAAGGAGACCCGCGGCCAGTCCTTCCCTTCCCGCCACGCGCTGAGCGCGGCCGTTCTGGCGGCCGTGTGGCTCTCTTTTTATCCGGCGGTCGGCGGCGTCATGGTCGCTGTCACCGTGGCCATCTGTGTGCTGCGGGTGCTGGCCGGGGTGCATTTCCCGCGCGATGTCATCGCCGGTGCCCTGCTCGGTTTTTCGCTTGGCATCGTCGGAATGCGGCTGCTCTGAGAGCTGCTCGACCCGCCCGGCCGAAAAAATCCAAAAAAATTCTCTTTTTTGCTTGACAGAATCCGATGGGTATGGTATTATACTTCTCGCAGCCCGCCTCCGACGGCGGCCTGCCCAAGATAAGGAACCCAATGGGATAACAACGTGCGCCCGTAGCTCAGGTGGATAGAGCAACTGCCTTCTAAGCAGTGGGCCGGGGGTTCGAGTCCCTTCGGGCGCATTATGTGGTGCCTTTAGCGTAGTCGGTTAACGCGCCAGATTGTGGATCTGGAGACCGTGGGTTCGAGTCCCACAAGGCACCCTCTCATCAAAAAGACCAAGAATCAAACGATTCTTGGTCTTTTTTCTTTCCTGTTTCTCTGTGGGACTCGAACAGCACGGCCCCGCCAACGGCGGGGTAACAAACAGCCCAGTGGGCTGTTTGTTAGTGCGCGGGTCCTAGACCATTAGGAATGTCTACCGTGGCCCCACGTTAGTTGCCTTGTGGGACTCGAACAGCACGGCCCCGCGTTTCTCTGTTTCCACCGTTCCAAAACGACCCCAGCCGCAGCACAGAAGCCCCCACTTCTGCGCTGCGGCTGGTTTTTTTCAGCTGTTGAGCTGTTTCATGATCTCCCCGACTTCTTTGCTGCTGTAGCCTTCCTTCAGCAGCTCCGTCCGGATGGCGGCATCGCTCCGGCCCTGGCTGCGCAGGCGGGCGGCGGTGTAGGGCACCGCCGTGCTGCCCAGCACACCGCTCTTGCCCACGTTCAGGTTCCCGCTGCCCGGACCCGACGTGCCCGAAGCCCCCGCTGCTGCCGCTCTCTGGGCCGCGGCCGTGCTGGCTTTCTGGGCCTGCTGGGCCGCCTTGGACTGCTTGAGGGCCCATTCGCCCTTGGCGATGTTCAGTTTTTCGCTGGCCACCTGATTATTGAACTGCTGCTGGCGGAGCTTGTCCTGATACTGCTGCTGTGCAAAGTCGTTGTCGTACTTCTGCTGCGCCTGCGCGTTCTGGATCTGCTTTTCCTGCATCTGCTGGTTCCAGGCCGTATCCGCACGGTCTGCCTCATAGGCACGGTTGTTCGCGTAGATGTTGTACCCGGTGTTCACGAGCGACCCCGCCAGCGAGCCGAGGCCCGTGGTACCGGAGAGCGCGATCTGCACCGCATCGCCGATGAGGCCCAGCACCGTGACCGCATTGTTGAACCGCTGCTGCTTCTGGGCAGCGGCCTCCTGCTCCTGCGCGGCGTAGTTGCCATACAGGGTGTCCAGACGGCTCAGGTAGTCCTGATACTGGCCGTAGTCCTGCTGATAGGCCGTGTTGTAGGCGTTGCCCAGCTGTTCCAGCCGGGTGTAATAGTCCGAAAGTTTCTGCTGATACAGCCCCTGCGCGTTCTGCTCCTGCGTGTTGAGCTGATCCAGCTGGGAGACCAGCGCATCGCCGCCGCTGTCGTAGGTGTCCAGCGCCAGCTGATACAGCGTCGGGATGGCCTGATTCAGCGCCCCGATCTGCTGCTGGTAGGCCTGCTGGGCCACGCTGGCCGCATAGCTGGAGCCGTAGCCGCCCGTCAGCGCGGCGGCCTGTGCGGCAGCATCGGCGCTGGCGTTGTGGGCGTTCTGGGTGTACGCCTGCGCATACTGTTGATACAGCGGGTCCTGCGCGTAGTTGTAGTGGAACGCTCTCCGCGCGTTCAGGTCGTTCAGGGTGCGGTCGATCTGGTCCTGATACCGGCTCTGGTAGTCGCCGGGGGCAGCGCTCTGCTGCGCTTTCAGGGCCGCTTCCGCTTCCGTCACCTGCTCAGAGGGCTGATACCCCGCCGACGCCAGTGCATCCTGCACCTTCTGGCGGCTGTTCAGCCCCTCGGTGGAGTAGTTTCTTTTCTTGTCGCTTGCCATAGAGTCTCCTTTCTCACTGCAGTTTCCGCAGCTTGGCCCCCAGCTCGTCCGAGACGTTCTCCACGTCCAGATTGCTCAGAACGTATTGCAGCTGCTCCTGCATCTGGTAGAGGTAGTTCCGCAGTGCGCGGGCATCCTCCGGGTCCATCTTCTCACTCAGCTTCGGCAGGCCCAGCTTGCTCAGGCCCGAAATGCTTGCCATCCTGTCATACCTCCTGTTCCATCAGTCTGCCCCGCGCCGTCGCAAGGGTGCGCGCCAGACTGCGCAGGGTGATCTGCCCTTTGCCGGTCAGCCGCAGCCGGAACATGCCGCAGCGGCGGGGCGCAAGGTGCAGGTCGAACCGCTTCTGCTTCCCGGCCACGGCCCATTCTGCCAGCTTCTCCCAGGGGCCGTCGTCGTAGCAGATCGCCAGCTCCACGGTGCTGGCACATACGGCATCCATCTGGAGCGTCAGCCGGGAGAGATACCGGTCCTCGGCCTCGTCCATCCCGAACGCACCCGTGATGAGTTCAAAGTCCACCGTTTCCTCCACGCCCTCGGTGGTCTTCCAGTCCCGTTCACGGCTGGGGTCGGCGGCCCAGATGTCGTGCCCATCCCAGAGGTAGAGCTGCCCGCCGGTGCTGGCCATGGCGTAGGAGCAGCCGTCTTCCTCCTGCCAGAGTCCCCGCTCGGTGTCGTAGACGAGGAGCCGCTCTTCGAGCGCGTCTCCTTCCCGGCCGCTGTCCCGCGCCAGATAGAGGTAATAGCGGCCATCCAGCGCACCGCCCACCGCCGTCTGCACATTGGAGAGCCGGGCCGTGTTCAGTTTTTCGGACACCTTGGTGGGGATGCTCCCGTCCCAGGCCATCACACCGTCCGGCGAGAGATAGTAGAGCGTCTCGTTCAGCACACAGAGGCTGCTGGCCGCGTTCCGGGCCACCCCACGGCAGCGAAGAGAGCTGAGCTGGAAATCCGACGGCTTGGAGCCGTAGAGCTTGTGCAGAGCGTTCTCCTTGAAGAACAGCACCGACCCCAGGCAGGTAGCCGCGCCGGTAAACGGCCCGTCGCTGCCCACCGTGACCGCATAGCTGTCCTCCGCGATGCCGCGGTAGGAGAACCAGTTGGTGGGGTCGCCCAGCTTGCAGCCGTAGATAACGTTCTCATTCTGCGCGCAGCCCCACAGCCGGTTGTCGCACTCGGTCAGATAGTCCAGATCCGGCACCCGGCGCTCCAGCCGGAAGGCATCGGTGTTTCCTTCCATCGTCGCGCCTTTGCCGTCGATGCCGGTCCAGCGGAGCATCTCCCGGCCCTTGGTCAGGGTCCCGTAAAAATAATCGCCGCCCGGCTCGGCCTGCACCTGCACCCAGTCGTCGCCGCGCGCCGTGACGATGCGGTCTCCTTTCAGCTCCTTCCAGTGCAGATCATCGCCGTCCTCCACGCCGCTCACCGTCACGGTATCCCAGACGGCAAAGTCCTTCCCGATGCCGCCCGCCTCGATCCGGCACCACTTCAGCTCGATGGCCGACCAGTTGCCCGAAGCCTCGTTGTAGACTTCCAGCACGCTCTCGCTGCTGTACGGCTTCTGGATGTTGTTCACCTTGAGGAACAGCTGCCCGTCCGCCGGATTTTCCGGTTCCTTTGTGCCCTTGCCGGAAACGGTATAGGTCTTGCCGGACGCATCGCAGGGGGTCAGCACCACATCGGCACCGCCGCTGTCCCACACGGCGCCGAGCTTCGTCACCGAACGGTCCCGCGTGTCAAAGGCGATCTTGTCCGGGAAGATGATGACCCTGGTGCCCATGCCCACCATCTTCTTTTTGCTGTCCGCTACCGCATTCCAGAAAAACTCGGCCTCCTGCGGGGTCTCATCCGAGTTGTAGATGAGGTTCTTCCCCGCCGCCACCAGCAGGCCGTTCAGGTGGTAGATGCCGTTCATCTGCACGACGCTCCGCAGCCTGCGGCGGGGGATGCGGGTGCTCAGCGCCGGGAAGTCCCGGCTGCTGAAATTTTTGCTGCTGCCCGCCTCGGCCTCGTTGCAGCTGTACGTCTCGTTCAGGCCGCCAAAGGCCCGCAGCAGGGTGCGGCTGGTCGTTGCCGCCGCACGGCTCGTTCCGCTCATCGCGTCCACCTCCTCACCAGCGCCACTGCGCCCGGCAGCGGGGCGGGTGCTTCTGCCGCAGCCAGACAGCCAGTTCGCTCAGCAGGCCGTTACACTGGGCCTGCTCCCCGGCATAGCGGTCGGTCTCGCCCAGAGCCGCATCGATGCGGGCGCACAGAACGTGCGGATACAGCGCATCAAAGGGCACCGGCACCAGCAGCACCGTGTCGTCGGGCAGCGCCTCCCCGCTCCACGCGAGGTCGGCCCCTGCGGCGGCGTATTCGTCGGCCCCGCTCTTTTCAAACAGCTGCTGGCGCAGCAGCGCATCTTCTTCGCAGAGCCAGCGGCGGCAGGTCTCGTCCGAGATCTTGCACCCCGGCCTCAGCTCCCGTGCGCGCGCCAATGCCTGTTCTACCGTCATTGCAAAACTCCTTTCGTTTTTGAAAAAAGCCCGGCAGGGCGATGTTCCCGGCCGGGCCGCTGTTTTCTCAGGTCACTGGGCCGCGTTTTCGGCTGCCGCGATGCGGGCAGCCGTCCGCTCGTCCTGCATCTGGCTGTGTTCCAGCACCTCCGCCACTTCGGGCGGGACCTCCACCTCCACGCCCCGGCGGATCTTGTAGTTCACGCCGTTGACGCTGACGAACAGGTCCTCCTTATAGCGGCTGTTGTCCTTGAACAGCTTGATGCGCACTGCCTTTTTTTCGCTCATAGAAACTCCTTTCTGCCCTCCGTCCGCAGGGCCCGCCTGTTTTTGTGTCTTGCGTTTTTCTCGTCCCGCAGGGCCAGAACCAGCCCGCCAAAGAAGAGTCTCAGTTCGCCGCCGCATTGGCCGAGTAGCTGGACACGCTCTCGATGCGGATCATGTACTGCTCCACCAGACGCTCGGCGGCGCGCATTCCCTTCCAGCCCACGGAAGCGCGCTGGTTCAGCGGATCGTCGCCATAGCCAAGCTGCTTGACGATGTGCTCCAGACCGCCGCCTTCCAGCTCGGTGACGCCATAGGCGTGGGCACCCAGCACCAGCGTGCCGAACACGGCCAGACCGGTCGGGCAGGTGGCGTCCTTCCAGATCTTGGCCTCGCTGGTCTCGATGAAACGGATGTTGCCCAGCTTGCCGATCTCGCCGCGGAACATAGCCTCCGGGTCGGCGTACTTATGCACCTCGATGAACTCCCGGCTGGTCTTCAAGTCGTAGGCGGCATAGGGGTGGATGATGGCGATGTAGCTGTCGCCGATGGGGTCGGCGTTCATCGCGCCCAGCTGGGCCGCCGCCTGGAAGAACAGCTTCGGGGTCAGGGTGCAGGTCTTGTCCAGACCGGCGCGGCTGGTCACGGCCGTCTCGGTGCCGTCGGCACTCTGCTTGGGTGCGTAAAGAACGTTGGTGCCGCCCGCCAGCACATCGCGGGTGATGCTGTCCATGGTGCGGCCCGCCTGGCTGGCCAGCACACGGGTGGCCTGCACGACGTTGTTGTCGATGGCGGTCATCTGCAGCACATCGGTCAGCGGGGTCCAGCCGCCGTACTGGTGCAGGTCACTGGTGATGGTGGTCACGTTCAGGGTCTGGCCGTTGGGGGTCACACCCTCGGTCAGCGGGGTGGTGGCCTTGGGCAGGCTGTCGTACTTGCGGAACTCGATGGTCTTGCCGCCGTTCTGGGGCACCGGGTAGTAATCCGCAAACTGGTCGTGGACGAGGCGCGGCTCGGCCTGGTCGATGAGGCGCTTCTCATAGAAGGTCTTCATCTCGGCGGTCATGGTGCCGGAGGTATTGTTCAGCGCGGCGGAAGGGTCGGCGAACAGCTGGAGGTCGAACTTCATTGCAGTGTCGTTCATACGGTTTTCCTTTCTTTCTTGCGGTGTAACATACGGACTTCTTCGATTCGCGCTCCCCTGCCAGAGGAGCTGCGTTCAGAACGTGATGACTTCCCCATGGAGGGCCTTGCGTTCCAGCGCTTCCCGCTGGGCGCGGGTCATGCGGGAAACATCTGCCCCGGTCACGGCAGCGCTGCCGGGGCGGGTGCCGTTCTCTGCCGGGCGGGACGCCCGCTGCCGGATGCGCTCCACGACGCCCTGCTCCACGGCGTGGGCGGTCTGGCGCAGCGCGTCCTCGTAGTGGGCCAGACGGTAGGCGTCCGCCATCCGCATTCCCGGCAGCTGCATCAGACGGCGCATCTCCGGGTGCTGCAGCTCCGCTTTCAGCGAGAACTCCGGCACCACCTGCCGCAGCGCTGCCTCTTCGGCTGCCCAGCGGCTGTGCAGGGCGGCCACGGCCTGTCGGCCCGGCAGATGCTCCGGCAACGGCGGGCGGGGCGGTTCCGGGGTGGGACAGGGTGCTTCCGGGCCGGGATTTCTCTTCGGGATTTCCTCCTTCGGGGTCTCCAGCGGCGCTGCCTCCTCCCGGCCCGGCTTCAGGGTGCCGGAGGCGACGGCCTGCCGGGCCTGTGCCTCGCTCAGGGCCGGGGCGCTCCCTGCGCCGCCGGTCTCGCTGCCGCCCTCTGCGAACAATTGCAGGTCCATCATGGCCGCTTCGCCCCGGCGGCTCAGGTCTGCAAAGCGGAGGTTGTCCGGGTAGCGCTCGGCCAGCAGGGCAAACCCGGCCTTGGCCAGCTCAAAAGCCCCCTCTACCCACGGCTCCTGCGGGGCGGCGGCGGTCACAGCCAGCCGGGGGCCTTCCGGCTCATCCCAGGCATCGCTGCGGGCGGTCTTTTCCCCTGCCAGCAGGCTCACCAGAGCCTGCATCAGGGTGCTGGCACCGGCGCAGACGATGTCCTGCCCGGCGGGGGCATAGCCCGCGTGGCCGGACGCTTCCAGCCGCAGGGTCAGGCCCTCCGGGCCGTCCAGTTCACTGTAGATCACACGGATCATCGGTTCTCCTTTCCAAGGCCCATGGCATCTGCCGCGGCCTTTGTGCTCAAATTGTCTGCGGGGCCGGTCACAGCGGCCTTCCCCAGCTGTTCCTGCGCCGTCAACCGGTTCTGCAAAACGGCCAGCTGCATGGCCAGCGTCCCGTTCTGCCGCACCCGCTGGCGGACTTTCTCGATGCCCTCAAAATCCATCATCTCCAGCGCTGCCAGAGCCGCATCGGCGTTGGCCGGGGCAAAGAAGCCCAGCTGATAGCACTCTTTGGCGGTCTCGTTCTGGCTCAGACGGCTGAAGGTCGATTTCTTCTCGGCGCTCACCACGATGTCAAAGACCGGTTCGCGGCTGCCCAGCTCCACCCCGCCCACGGTGCCGACCGGCTGCGGGCGGAGCGCAGCCCCGGAAAAGGGCACGAACTCGTTCTGGCCTGCGGCCCCCACGATGCGGAAGACCCGCTCTTCGTCGTAGAACTGCCGCATCAAGTCCAGGATGAGGTAGCACTCCCTGGCAAAGGCGCGGTACGCGCTCTTGAGCATATCCCGGCTCAGTTTCGAGCCTGCCTCCTGTAAGGCGGCAATGGCCGAAGCCGCCGTCACACCGCCAGCGGTTCCGCCCTGGGTCATATCGCGGTTGCCGGAGATCTCCTTCAGCTCCTCGATGCGGCTGTTGCGGTAGCTCAGGCTGTTGCCCTGCAGGCCCGCCGTCTGCAAGGGGCGGAAGCTGTCGTCGCCCAGCCGCCCCACTACATGGACGATATCCCGCGAGAGGTCTGCCAGTTCTTCTTCGTTCACACCGGCCGTGTCGCTCAGCACATACCGCTGCTTCGAGGCGAGCAGAACGTTCTCGTCCATCGCATGGTTCATCCGGTCGATGGCGGTCTGGCACTCCTTCATCACATCAATGTATCCGAAGCCCGCCGGGCTGTCCTCCTCCATGAACAGCGGGTCGAACACGAACGGATACTTGCCGTGGTCATAGAATCCGCGCCCGGCCAGCGCCGGGTCGTTCTCGCTGGCGTAGAGCACCACCCCGTTGCAGAACTTGCAGTAGTGCAGCAGCACCCGGCCCTCGGCGTCCGGCTTTTTGTAGTACCAGTCCACCACGACGCTCTTTTCGGTGGTGTCCAGCCCGCCGTCGTGGAGGAACCGGGGCACATCCAGCACACTGGCGCTGTGGCCCTTGAGCTGGGGCCAGCGGGTCTCCAGCTGTCTGGTGTTCTCCATCCGCAGCGAGAAAAAGTTCGGCGATGTCTGGATATCCTCCACGCCCGGCTCCCAGTAGAGCATGAGCAGATTCATGGGCCGGATGGCGATCTCGCCCAGGCCGCCGTGCGCTTCCGGGTCCCAGAAGACGCCCTTGACGCCGGTGCCCTGCTTGAGCTTGCGCCACCAGGTGTCGCTGTACACCTGCTCATAATCGGCCTGTTCCAGCACCACCGGCAGGATGCTGGAAAGCACCCGCGCAGTCTGTTCGTCGTCTGCCGCGCGGGGCAGCACGTTCGGGGCCGGGTAGTTGTCCATCGCATCGGCGTGTTTGTTGGCGATGGAGTTGAACAGCCACCCGCTGGACGGCTGGGGCTTGCCCTCCATCATCGGATTCTGGTAATTTTTCCAGTGCCCCATCCGGAACCACAGTTCGTTGTCCACCAGCCGTTTGTCGAGCGCTGCCTTGCCTGCCTTGTACTTTTGCAGAACAGCCGCCGCTTCTGCGACCTCCTCCGGCCCGATGGGCAGTTTTTCTTCCACGATATCCAAAATCTACTCCTTTCTAAATCCGATAAAACCTTGCCTGCCGGTGCAGTTCCAGCGGGTCGTCCCCCACCGGCGGGCGGGCCGTGCGCCGGGGCGGCGAGATGGGGTGTTCCATCAGGACGTACCGGCATTCGTCGTAAATGTGGTCTTCCTGCCGGGTGTCGATGTCCTCCACGTTGCTCTCGTCGTACACCAGATTCGGGATGGTGCGCAGGAAGTGCCTGCAAGTATCGAACACCTGAAACATGGGCCGCCCCTCTCCATCAAACGCCAGCCGGTAGTGGAACTGCATCTTACCAGCCAGTCGGGTGTGGTCGCCGGGCATCCAGTGCAGGAAGTTCGGCCCCCGCTCCATCATGGCGGCGATGCTCTCGCCCCGGCTCTCGTCGAAGATGGCCGGGTCCGCAATGCCCTGAATGACCCGGCCGCGCAGCTGCGGGTCGTTCTGCTCCACCTCCCGGATGCGCTGGGCCTGCTCCACCGGGTCGATCCGCAGCCCCTCGTTCGGGCGGCCTGTGCAGCCGTACAGCTCTTTTATGCGGTAGAGCCGCCCTTCCTCATCCGCCGCGTACCACCCCACCGAGAACGGCTTCGAAAACCCGAAGTCGAACCCGCGGTAGATCTTCCAGTGCTTCGGGATGGGGAAGGGTGCGATCACATGGGTCCAGCGCTGGTCCTGATAGTGAGCGGGGTCGTTCCGCCACTCGGTGAACACCTGACCGGAGAAACTGTCCCAGCTGCCATAGAGCAGGGCCTGTTTTTCCGCTTCGGGCAGAGAGGCCAGACTTGCAAGGTAATCCGGGTCGTTTTCCAGCAGGGCCGGGTTGTCGAAGACGCTGGATGGGATAAACACCCGCGCCCGCTGCAGCACCTTTTCCGTCCCGTCCGGCATCCGCACCGGGAACGCTTCCACGATGGGAGTGCCGGGCGGGGCCGGGGTGATGAACCGGGCCTTGACCCAGCCGTGGCCGACGCCGCCGGGGTTGGTGGTGGCCCGCAGGTACACCCGCGTGCCGGGCCCGGTGGGGCGGTTGCGGCTCATCATGTAGCTGTACTCCTCCCATTCGAAGTGGGTCAGCTCATCGAAGCCGATGAAATCAAAGGCCTTGCCCTGATAATTCGTGCGGTCCTTGGTGTACTGCATCGAACCGAAGTAGATCTTTGCCCCGCTGGGGAAGACCCACACATGGCTCGTGGCGTTGTACTGCGCCTCCGGGAAGGCCCGGCGGTAGTAGACCAGACTCTTGTCCACAAGGTCGCTCAGCTGGGGGAAGGTCTTGCGCAGGATGAGCCCCCGGTAGTGCGGGATCTGCACCTGCCGCAGTGCCTCGATGATGAGCGCATCGCTCTTGCCGCCGCCTGCCGCGCCGCCGTAGAGAGCCTCCGGCTCCGGTCTGCGCATGAACTCCCTCTGCCGGGGCTGGGGCCGCCAGACGACTGGCGCATTCGTTCCTGTCTTCATACATCCTCCACCGGCGGCAGCAGCACCACGCCGCACTCCCGGCCCTCCGCATCCGCGCCCTGTTCGTTCAGCGTCTTGGCCACAGCGGCCAGGTCTTTGAGCACCGCAGTGGCTTCCTTCAGGCCCTTCATGGTCCCGGCCGCCTCTGCACCGTCGCGGCGGGCCGCTTTCTGGCGGGTGTTCAGTTCCTTCACCTCCTGCGCCAGCATCGTGCTCAGCGTGTCCGTGGCGCGGTGCAGGTTGTCCAGCCCCTTGCCCGCCGAAGGTCGTATCTTCTGCGCCATTCGGTTTATTTCACATCCTTTCGTTTTGGTTTGTCAACATAATACCACCAATCATCTTTTCGCAACAGTGCAACCTTTCGCAGGCCCGCTCTGTAATTTTTTGTGAGCATTTTCCTTTGTGTACAATTTTGCTGCATAAAAATCCCCCTGTCCGCGTTCTTTTTCCGCAAACAGAGGGATCTGCCCTCAATTTTTTAAGGAAAAGCATAAAAATGGGCTGGCGTATAATTTTCAAATGGTTTATACTATATCTAAAATTCGTTCCATTCCGACCTTCGGAGGTTTTTTATGGTACACCCCGATCAGCTGCCTGCGCAGCTTGCCCGCAGGTTCCGGCCCGAATGGCGGCTCGTGTTTTTCTCCGCCTTCGGGTTCGGCCTGCTCGCGCACTTTTATAAAATGGCCAACTGGCTCCCCAACTGGGATTCCCTCGTCTTCCGGTACGATGCCCAGCAGATGCTGCAATATGGCCGCTATTTTCTCTCGCTGGCCTGCGGGCTCAGCTCCTATTACGACCTGCCATGGCTGAACCTGCTGCTGGGCTTGTTGTTCCTGGCTGGTTCGGCGGTCTGCGTGGCGGCGCTGATGCACCTGAAAAATCCGGTGGCGCTGGTGCTGACCGGGGCTTTGATCGCGGTCTTTCCCACCGTCACCTCCACCTTTGCCTATGAATACGTCGCCGACGGCTACTGTCTGGCCATGCTGGCCGCCTGCCTCAGTGCGCTTCTGCTCACCCGGCCGGGCTGGCGTTCCTTCTTCGCGGGGGCAGCCTGCCTGTGGTTCTCCGTGGGCATCTATCAGGCTTATCTGACCGTCACCATCACCTTGCTTCTGGTCTGGCTGCTGGACGATCTGCTCTTTCACCGCCGCAGCGCTGCCGCGTCCCTCCGCAGTGCGGGGCGGTTTCTGGCAGGTGGTGTGCTGGCCGGAGCGGTCTATGCTGTGGCCCTGCAGCTGGTTCTGGCCTTTTCCGGCACCGCCCTGTCCGACTATCAGGGCTTCGACACCGTCGGTTTTCTCCATCTCTGGTCGGCTCTGCACGGCTGCTTCACCCGCTTCTTCCGCTTCTTTTTTGACCTGCACAACGGCCTCACGGTCTGGTTTGTGCTCAACGTTCTGGTCTTTGCCCTGCTGGCCGTTTTCCTGCTGACCGTCCTCGTACAGCAGACCCTTTGGCACGACCCGGTCCGCTTTTGGCTCCTGCTCGTCTATCTGGCCGCACTGCCGCTGGGGGCCGCGGCCCTCTGTTTCCTCAACCCCTGGGTCGATTACCATAACCTGATGACCATGGGCTACGCCGCCTTTTATCTGTGCTTCGTGCTGTTCTACGAGCGGCTGGACGGTCTCTCGCCGCGCGCTTCCGCGCTCCGGAGCTGGGCCATCCTCCTCGTGGGCGGGGCCATCGTCTTTTACTGCATCGTGCTGGCCAATGTCTGCTATCACCTGTCCCAGATGAGCTACGAGCGCTCCTATGGCACCCTTCTGCGCATTGCAGACCGCATCGAGCAGCTGGACGGCGCGGACGCCTGCACCCGGATCGCCGTCATCGGCCATCTGCCCGATTCCAGGGCTTATTCTGCCGACCTCTCCCCGGAAATGACCGGCTACACGGCCGGCCTCATCCTCTTCGCCGATAATCCGACGGTGGGCCAGAGCGTCCTCACGGCTGCATTGAACGACTACTGCTCCACCGACTACACGTTTGCCACCCGCGCAGACAAGCAGCAGCTCCTCGCGCTGGACGAAGTCCGTCAGATGCCCCTTTGGCCGCAGACCGGTTCGGTCACGGTCGTGGGCGATACCATCGTCATCCGGGCGGGAGAGGGGATCGATGCAAATGACTGAACCTCCCATCCTCTATTTTCACGCCGATGACTACGGCATGACCGCCCATGGCGATGCCCTCATCCGGGACTGCCAGACCCACGGCTGCCTGAACAGCGTCAGCATCGTGCCCAACGGTTCGCTGGAAGAAGCCGTCGCCGCGCTGCGCCCTTCCGGGCTGAAGCTGGCTGTCCACCTCAACCTTGTGGAGGGCAAAGCCCTTTCTCCCGCTGCGGAGATCCCGCTGCTCGTCCGGCCGGACGGCAGCTTCTGCAACTCCTTCACCGGGCTGCTGCGGCTCTCGCTGACGCCCCGGCGCAGGGCCTTTGCCGCCCAGCTCTACCGGGAACTGGAGCGCCAGCTCCTCGCCTATGCCGCCCTCTTCCCCGCCGGGACGCCCCTGCGCATCGACAGCCACCAGCACACCCACATGATCCCGCTGGTCTTCCGGACGCTGCTGCATATCCTTGCCGACCACCATCTCCCGGTCGAGCATCTGCGCATCCCGGCCGAGCCGCTGTCGCCCTTTGTCGGCTGTCCCCGGCTCTGGGGCAGCTATTCCGCCGTCAATGCCGTCAAGCAGGCCGTGCTGAACGGCTGCTGGCTGCTCGACCGCCCCGCATTCCGCCGCAGCGGCATCCCCACGGCCCTGTTCTGCGGCATCCTCTTCTCCGGCCACATGGACGCCGACCGCGTCCGGGCCGTGCTGCCGCAGTACCTCCGTCTGGCGCAGAAACGCGGCCAGCCGGTCGAGCTGCTCTTCCACCCCGGCGGCGTGGAGCCGGGCGGGCCCTTCTTTGACCCGCAGAAGACCGATTTTCACCCCTTCTACCTGTCCGAGGGCCGGGCGGTCGAGGCCCATGCCCTGCACACCCTCAGCCGAAAGGAAGTCGAGCACCTTGGCCGTTGAACCGCTTCTCTCCGTCATCCTCCCCGCCCACAACGAAGCGGAGAATATCCCCAAAATGGCCCAGCGGCTGGCCGAGGTCCTCACCGCTGCCCACATCCGCTACGAGGTGCTCTTCGTCAACGATGGCTCCACCGACAACAGCTGGGACGTCATCCGCCAGACGGCGCAGGCGTACCCGCAGGTGCGGGGCATCCGGTTCTCCCGCGCTTTCGGCAAGGAAGCAGCCCTGTACGCCGGGCTGCAGGCCGCCCGCGGCGATTGCTGCGTCACGCTGGACTGCGACCTGCAGCACCCCGTGGAAACGATTCCCGAAATGTACCGGCTCTGGACCCAGGGCATCGAGGTCGTGGAGGGCGTCAAGCGCGAGCGCGGCACCGAAAGCGCCGCCCACCGCACCGCCGCCCGCTGGTTCTATGGGCTCATCAGCAAGGCGGCCAAGACCGACCTGCGCAGCAGCTCCGACTTCAAACTGCTGGACCGCAAGGCCGTGCTCGTCCTGCTGAATCTGCCGGAGCGGAACACCTTCTACCGCGCCCTCTCGGCGTGGGTGGGCTTCCGCACGGCGCGGGTGGAGTTCGACGTCCAGCCCCGCACTGCCGGGCAGAGCAGCTGGTCTACTTTCAGCCTCATCCGCTACGCCATTTCCAGCCTGGCATCCTTCACGTCGGCCCCGCTCTACCTCGTCATCCTGATGGGCTTTCTGATGTTGATTGCCACCCTTCTGGTGGGCGGCGAGGCGCTGTTCCGCTATTTTGCAGGCGAAGCGCTCGAAGGCTTCACCACGGTCATCCTGCTGCAGCTCTTCACCGGCACGCTGCTCATGTTCAGCCTCGGCATCATCGGCTACTACCTCGCCAAGATCTACGATGAAGTCAAGCGCCGCCCCCGCTATGTCATCGCCGAAACGCTGGACGACGCTCCGTAAAAAGCAAAAATCCCCCGGTCAGCCGGGCCGCTCTCCGTTCAGAGCGTTCCAGCCGCCGGGGGATCTCTTATTTATCTCGTGTTACAGCGTCTCGATGCGGTCAAACAGGCCCGTTGCGCCTTCCACAGCCTCCTTGCTGCCAAAGACCACGCGGGTGCCGTGCTGCATCGCGGTGCCCAGCTCTGCGGCCATGGCCTTCAGCGCGGCAGCGTCTACGCTGCACAGGGCCTTGCGGTCTGCGGCCAGCATCGCGTCGGTGATGCCACAGAAATACCGGCGGTCAAGGTCCCGCGCCTCTGCGCTGGGCTTCATGGGCTTGTCCATCTCGGAGACGGTGCCCACGATGGAATCCGTCAGGTCCTTTTCGGTGTACGCGCGGGCGGCCAGTTCCGCCGGGCCCTTTGCAAAGGTCTCGTAGCTCTCGGCCAGCTGCGGGTCACGGTAAGTATACAGATACTCCGTCTCGGCGCGGGTCACCATGCCGGTGCCGTACGCGCCGCCCACCTCGCGGATGTGGTGCCACAGATACTCGTAGCTCATCACGCGGGCCAGCACCCGGCGTTCCGGCTTCCGCTCCTGCGGCCAGGTCAGGATGTCGTAGTTCACCCCGCCGTCGATGATGAAGGCTTCGTTCACCGGAGCCGTCAGTGCCTGAGTGTAGGGCCGGGCAGGCGAACGCATTCCCTCGGCAAAGGCACTGCCGGGCAGCAGGGCTTCCAGCTGCTTCCGGGCATCCTCGCTGCCGTGCAGGCTGATGGTCAGGGCTGCGTGGTGCAGCACCTTTTCCCGCACGGCTTCCAGCTTCCGGCCCAGGTCGGCCCAGTCGGCCTGTTCCAGCAGCGCGCACAGGAAGTGATACCCTGTCACGCCGCTGCATGCCTCGCTCAGTGCATACTCCACCGAATAGTGGCTCCCGGCGCGCACGGCGGCGTACTGGTTGCCCATCTGGAGGAACTGCTGCTCCATGTTCAGCTTCTGCTGGCTCAGCACACGGGCGAAGGCCGCTTCGGCCTTTGCGCCGGTCAGCCGGGTCTCATACAGCCACTCGCCGCCAAGTTCCACAGCCTTTTCCAGACTGCGCTCCAGCAGGCTCATGTTCAGGGTGAGCTTTGCGTGGCAGGGGTTCCCCGCCTGCCGCCCGGTCCAGAAGCTGATGCAGGCCTGGCTGTCGCCCAGCCAGGTGCTGCGCAGGGTGTTCAGCTCGCGGGCCGTGTGGCGCGGGGTGTCCAGCTCGTCCAGCACATCGGTCAGCAGGTCGAGATACTGCACTTCTTCGGTGGTCAGCCCGCCGAGGTCATAGTAAATGTTCAGATACAAACTGCCTTTGGAGGGGTGGTGCAGCAGCTCCGCACCGGCCACGCTGCCCACAACGCCCTCGGCGCTGGGGCTGCCCTCGCCCAGGTCTGCCACCGTCAGCGGATGGTCCAGTGCCAGCTTGCCGTCGGTACGGGCCGGGGCTGCACCGGGTTCTTCCGCCTTGGGCAGGGTCGGCACCTGAATGACCTGCACCGGCGCAGCCGCGAACAGCTCCCGCAGCAGGTCGTTGAACCAGCCGGAGGCCATTTTCTCCCGCAGGGCAGCGAAGAGCTGGTTCGTGTGGAGCAGCAGGGTCGGGTCCCCGGCGTGGAGCCAGCCGGTCGCTGCATGGATGGCGTCCAGCACACCGTCGGGCAGGCTGCCCGGCCGCTCCAGCGAGGCGAACTCTGCCGCGTTCAGGCTGGCCAGCAGCAGGTCTTCCGGGATGCCCTCGGCCAGGATGTCGTCCACGGCGTTCCGGACCCCGGCCGCAAACCGGCCTGCGGTCTCCTCGGTGGCACCGCGCAGCACCAGTTCCAGCGTGGGCTGCAAAGTGCTGTCGTCAAAGCCGATGTCGATGTCGGCCCCCAGCTGCTGTTCCAGCAGCGCAGCCTTCAGCGGCGACTGGTTCGACCCCAGCAGCGCATCCAGCAGGATCTCCACGCCCAGCTGGCGTTCCCGGTCGGCAAATGCGCCGGTGTACCAGGCCAGCGCACACTGCACCTGGTCGGCCTCCGGCTTTTCGGTATAGTACGGGATGTTCACGCAGACGCCCGGCTGCTCGTCCTGCAGCGTCAATCTGGGCTGGCTGGTGCCCTTGGGCATCCTGCTCAGGTAGTGTTCATCCAGGAAGGCCAGTTTTTCGGCCATATCCATCCTGCCGTACAGGGTCACACAGCAGTTGTCGGCGCTGTAATGGCGGCGGTACACCCGCTGGTACTTCTCATAGGTCAGCGCTGGGATGGAGGCCGGGTCACCGCCGGACACAAAGCCGTAGGCCGTATCCGGGAACATCGCCCGTTCCAGCGCATCCTGCAATTGTGCATCCGGGGAGGCCAGCGCGCCCTGCATCTCGTTGTAGACGACGCCGCTCACGGTGCCGTCGGCATCGCGGTGCCAGCCCTCCTGCTCGAACACAGCCCGGTCCACCATGGCCAGCGGGCAGAACACCGCGTTCAGGTAGACGTCCATCAGGTTCCGGAAGTCGGTCTCGTTGGGGGTTGCGAAGGGGTAGACCGTCTTGTCCGGGAAGGTCATCGCGTTCAGGAAGGACGCCATGCTGCTCTTGAGCAGCTGCAAAAACGGCGAGGTCACCGGGTACTTTTCGCTGCCCGCCAGCACCGAGTGCTCCAGAATGTGGAACACACCCGTGTCATCCGATGGGAAGGTGCCGAAGCCGATGCCGAACGCCTTGTTCGCATCTTCGTTCTCCACCAGCAGGATGGTCGCACCGCTGACATCGTGGGTCAGCACGGTCAGGGTACCGTGCTGTTCGGGGCAGTCCTCACAGCGCACGACGGTATAACCGGGATATTGCTTCATTGGGATTCTCCTTTTCCAAATGGATTTTTGTTTATTGTATCACGGTGCGCTGTAAGACGCAACAAACAATACGGGAATGTTCTCTTTTGTGTGCCAAAAGAGAACCAGAAAAGCCGCGCTTGAGAAGCTCGGCGGTGGCGAAGCCATGAAAGCCCCTGCGGGGCTTTTAAGCCGACGTCCGGTTTGCGAAGCAAATGCCGCGTGTTCAGCGCGGCAAGGACGGGAGGCACGAACGAGGGGCTGCTCGCCCCTAGTGACCCCAAAGAAGAAGGCCCAACCAGAAAAATCGGACGGTGCGCCAGTCGGCGCAAACGCTTTTCCGATTTTTCCGGCAGGGCCGATTTTGATAGGAGTCATGCGCATTCATAAAGACCGTGCGCAAAAGAGTACATTACTCCGTAATAACTCCCTCTTTGTAGGACACCCGGAACAGCACAAAGCCCACAATAAACAGCACGATCAGCGAGCCGACGCCCACATTGGCGCTGCCGGTCAGCTGGCTGCCCACGCTGACGATCATGGTGCCCAGGAAGGATGCCCCCTTGCCGCAGATGTCGAACAGGCCGAAATACTCGCCCGACTTCTCCGGCGGGATGATCTTGGCAAAGTGGGAGCGGCTGAGCGCCTGCACACCGCCCTGGAACATGCCCACGACGAAGGCCAGCACCCAGAACTGCCACTGCTGGGTCAGGAAGAACGCAAACAGCGCGATGCCCGCATAGGCCGCGATGCAGACCGGGATAAGGGTGGTGGACGGATACTTCGCCGACAGCCGCCCGAAGATGAGCGCCGACGGGAACGCCACGATCTGAGTCACCAGCAGCGCCAGCAGCAGGCCGGTGGTGTCCAGCCCCAGCGCAGTGCCGTAGGCCGTGGCCATGTCGATGATGGTGTAGACGCCGTCGATGTAGCAGAAGAACGCCAGCAGGAACCAGAACACCTGCTTGTCCTCATGCAGGTGGCGGAGCGTGTGGCCGATGCGGGCAAAGCTCTGCCGGATGGCGTGTTTCTCCACCTCCACATAATGCAGCTGCCGGTAGGTTTTCAGCAGGGGCAGGGTCATTGCCAGCCACCACGCCGCTGTGATGAAGAGCGCGATGTTCAGCGCCGTCATCTGGCTCAGGCCGATGGCCCCGGACCCCAGCACCAGCGCCAGACAGACCACAAAGGGCACACAGCTGCCGATGTAGCCCCACGCATACCCGCGGGAGGAGACTACGTCCATCCGGTCCGGGGTTGTGACATCGCTCAGCATCGAGTCATAGAACACCAGACTGCCGGAGAAGCCCACCTTCGCAAAGACGAAGATGAGCAGGAAGGGCAGCCAGGTCTTGGCCAAGCCCATGGCGCAGCAGCCAGCCACGCCCACCACCAGGCAGAGGATGAAGATGGGCTTTTTGAAGCCCCGCGTATCGGCCAGTGTGCCGAGGATGGGGCTCAGCACCGCCGTGATGACGGTCACAGCCGAGGCCGCATAGCCCCAGTATGCCAGATAGTCCACTGAGCTCAGGCCGCCTTCTTCCGCCAGAGCGTTGAAAAAGATGGGGATGAGCGTCGCCACCAGCAGCACAAAGGCTGAGTTGCCGACATCGTATAAGATCCACGCGCGTTCCAGCCCGGTCGGGCTGAATTTCTTGTTTTGTTCCATAGTCCCTCTCAATTCTCTCCAAAGGTGTGCTGATAAGCCGCATCCAGCGGCGCATCGGTGTCCAGCCCGGCCACGTACTCGTTGATGAGCCGCACCGCCAGCGGGATGGCGCTCTGGTACAGCGCATCCAGCTGCTTTCCGCTCTCGGTGCACTGCGGGTTCGGCTGCGGGTTCGCCACCAGCCCGTGCATGAACTCCCACTTGCCCGCTGCCCGGATGGCCGTCAGCACCACCCAGCGCTTGACCGGGTTCGAAGCCAGCAGCATCTTGTGCACGAAGACCATGCCGGTCATGGCCTGATAGACCTCATCCACCGTGACGCCCTCATAGAAGGGAGCCACCACATTCGCCCAGATGCGGCTGGGCTGGATGTGGCTGGCCGTCAGGTCGTGCAGCGGGTCGCGGCCCTCCCGGCGGAGCAGCTGGTTGTCGAACTCCGTCTCGATCTCGCAGTGGCTCACGCCGCTGGTGCGGACGTACTGCTCCACATAAGGGTGGCAGGTGCTGTCCAGCGCAAAATGGCAGATGTACCCCAGCGCATACACCAGCGCGGCATCCCGGTTTTTGGCGTTCCGGATCACGCCGCGCGCCCGCTCAAAAAAGACGGTGCCCGGCTGCTCGTGCATCGCATTGCCCAGCCGGTTCACCGGGTTGGACTGCAGCGCCTTATAGTAGAACAGCAGGTCCGGCCCATGAAGGCCTATATCGTACAGCGCACGGTACGGCTCGATCTTCTTCTGGAGCGCTTCCGGCAGCTGGGTCAGAACATCCGCGCCAAAGCAGCGGTGTGCATAGGTCGAAGGCATAAAAAACTCCCCCTCATAAACTTTCATACAAGGTCAGTATACCAGAAACCGTTTCGTCTTACTACCCTTTCGGGTGTTATTTTGGTAAAATATTTGAGATATTTTTGAATTTTTCGGCAAAACAAAAAGACTGCCGCACCTTTCCACGCTCCGGGCACCGCCTCTGCGATGCCGGAATGAGGAATGCAGCAGTCTTTGTTTGTGTTGTGGGTTTACTTCTCGTACCCCTTGGGCAGCTCGTTCTTGGGGTCGCGGTCCATCAGGGTGCGGACGGCTTCCGCCGCGCCCATGCCCTCGTTGACGATGGCGTTCACGGTCTGCACGATGGGCATTTCCACCTGATACCGCTCCGCCAGTTCCAGCGCGGCGGGCAGGGCGTTCATACCCTCGACCACCATGCCGACTTCCTTGACGGCCTGTTCCGGCGTCTCGCCCTTGCCGATGAGGATGCCGGCACGGTTGTTGCGGCTGTGCATACTGGTCGCGGTGACGATGAGGTCGCCGATGCCCGCCAGACCCGCGAACGTGTGGACGTTGCAGCCCATGGCCACGCCCAGCCGGGCGATCTCCGCGATGCCGCGGGTGATGAGGGCGGCGCGGGCATTGTCCCCGTAGCCCAGGCCAGTGGAGATGCCCACACCCAGCGCGATGACGTTCTTCATGGCACCGCTGAGCTCCACGCCCTTGATGTCCTCGTTGGTGTAGACGCGCATGACGCTGTTGGAGAACACCTCCTGCACGAACTGTGCCGCCGCCACGTCCGGGCTGGCCGAAACGATGGTGGTGGGCAGGTCGATGGCCACTTCTTCGGCGTGGGTGGGGCCGGACAGCGCCACCAGGTGCACCTTCTTCGGGCCGCCCTCCCGGCCCAGCTCATCGGCCAGAACCTCCGTCATGGTGTACAGGGTGTCCGGCTCGATGCCCTTGGCCACATCCACGATGATCTGCCCCTCGGCCACATAGGGCCGGGCCTTGGCAGCCGTGGAGCGCACGAAGACCGACGGCACCGCAAACAGCAGGATGTCCTTGTCCCGGCACACTTCCTCCACGCTCTTGGTAAAGCGCAGCTCCTCCGGGATCTTCATTCCGGGCAGATTGGGATGCACACGGGTGCTCGACAGGGCGTCGATCTCCTTTTCGATGGCAGACCAGACCAGCACATCGTTCCCGCTCACGCACAGCATCCGTGCCAGAGCCATGCCCCAGGTGCCCGCACCCAGGATACCGATTTTCTGTTTCGTCACGTTCAAATCCTCCGAATCTGCCGCGCGGCTTTCGTCGCGGGCCTGTTGTGCGCCGCAGTGGGCGGCTCGTCTGGTCTCATTGTACACGAAACCGCCTGCAACGTCAACTCCTTGCCAGACTGCACAAAGTTAGCGCGTGTTTCCCCGCGATTTTAGGAATAACAGGGGATTTGCCCAAACGAATTGCGCCGATTGGAAAAACATGTTATAGTATTCTGGTAGGAATTATAGGATATTCCCTGCCCGAACGCTCCTTTTCAGGTCTCTCATCAAACCTCCGCAGGTTCTTTTTTCAGATAAGGAAGTTTTTTCAAATGCTTGAAGCCATTCTTTCCAACCGCACGGCCAGCGTTTTGTGGGAAGCGCTGCCCCGTATCCTGTCGGCGGGCCTCACCATGACCATCCCGCTGACCCTCATCTCCTTCAGCCTTGCCATGGTGCTGGCCGTGGTGGTGGCGCTGGTGCAGTACGCCAATGTGCCGGTGCTGCGCCAACTGGCCCGGTTCTACATCTGGGTCATCCGCGGCACACCGCTGCTGGTGCAGCTGTTCATCATCTTCTACGGTCTGCCTAGCGTCGGCATCATGCTGGACGCGTTCCCGGCAGCCGTCATCGCCTTTGCCATCAACGAGGGGGCCTACTGCGCCGAGACCATGCGCGGCGCGCTGGAAAGTGTGCCCCAGGGCCAGCTGGAAGCCGGTTACTGCGTGGGCATGACCTGGTGGCAGATCATGCGCCGCATCGTGCTGCCGCAGGCGCTGCGCACGGCGGTGCCCGCCCTGTCCAACTCGCTCATCGGCATGATCAAGGACACCTCGCTGGCATCGAACATCACGGTCGCCGAACTGTTCATGGCCGGCCAGCGCGTTGCCGCCCGCACCTACATTTTCCTGCCCATCTACTGCGAGGTCGCCGTGGTCTATCTGCTGTTCTGCACGGTCGTCACCAAGCTGCAGAGCCTGTTGGAGCGTCAGCTGAACGCCCACGGCTTCCAGTGAGAAAGGGGGACGCATTATGGCCATGTTAGAGATCCAGAACATTCACAAATCCTTTCGTACCTACGACGAGAAACCGCATTTTCACATCGGGCCGTTCCCGCGCGGCCATGCCCGCCGGGTGATCCGCACACTGGACGTACTCCGGGGCGTGGACCTGACCGTGGAAAAAGGCGACGTCGTCGCCATCCTTGGCCCCAGCGGTTCCGGCAAAACGACCCTTCTGCGCTGCCTGAACTTTCTGGAGCCCACCGACAGCGGCAGCCTGACCTTTGACGGCGAGACCTTCGACCTCAGCAGGATCTCCGGCGCCGACATCGCCCGCCTGCGCAAAAAGACGGCCTTCGTCTTCCAGAACTACAACCTGTTCCGGAACAAGACCGCCCTGCAAAATGTCACCGAAGGTCTGGTCGTGGCCCGTAAAATGCCCAAGGCAGAAGCGGACGCCATCGGCCGGAAGATGCTCGCAAAGGTCGGTCTGGCCGACCGGGCAGACGCCTATCCCCGCCAGCTTTCCGGCGGCCAGCAGCAGCGGGTGGCCATCGCCCGCGCCCTTGCCACCGACCCGGAGATCATCTATTTCGATGAACCCACCTCGGCCCTGGACCCGGAACTGACGGGCGAAGTGCTCTCGGTCATGCGCCAGCTGGCCGAGGAGGGGATGACCATGCTGGTCGTCACCCACGAGATGGGCTTTGCGCGGAACGTTTCTTCCAAGACTGTCTTCATGGAGAACGGCGTCGTCGTGGAGCAGGCCCCCTCGCAGGAGTTCTTTGCGAACCCGAAGGAGGAGCGCACCCGCGAATTTTTGCAGAAGATCTCGCAGCACGCATAATTTATCGCAATTTTCAAAAATAGTGCCAATCAAAACGGCATCTTTGCGATATGCAGTTTGCGGATGTTGCTTGTGCATTAAAAACGCAAACTGCTATATTCTATTTGATTCTCTTACTTTCGAAAGGATACGATACCATGAAAAGAAGAACCTTTATCTCCCTGATGAGCGTTCTGGCTGCTGCCGGTGTACTCACCCTGTCCGGCTGCTCTTCCAACGCGTCCAGTTCGAACAGCAATTCGAGTTCCAAGAGCGAATCCGCTGAGGCTGCTGACCAGCTTGCCGCCATCCAGACCAGCGGCAAGCTCATCGTGGCACTGGAAGGTGCCTGGCAGCCCTGGAGCTACCACGACGAGAGCGACACCCTCGTTGGCTACGACGTCGAAGTCTCCCGCGCCATCGCCGAGAAGCTGGGCGTGGAGCCGGAATATGTCGAGAGCGACTGGGACAGCCTGTTCGCCGGTCTGGATGCAGGCCGCTATGACATGGTCTGCAACGGCGTCGAAGTCACCGACGAGCGCGCTCTGACCTACGACTTCACCACCCCCTACGGCTACATCCACACCGCCCTTGCCGTCAAGAAGGACAATGATACCATCCAGACCTTCGAAGACCTGAAGGGCAAGACCACCGCCAACAGCCTGGCCTCCACCTATATGGAGCTGGCCGAGAGCTACGGCGCTACTGTGCAGGGCATCGACACGCTGGAAGAGACCATCCAGCTGCTGACCGCCGGCCGCATCGACGCGACCCTGAACGCCGACGTCTCCTTCTACGACTACCTGAACGTCCATCCGGACGCCGACTTCAAGATCGTCGCCCAGACCGAGGAGTCCTCTCACGTGGCCATCCCCCTGCGTAAGGGCGATGCCAGCGCCACCCTGCTGGAAGCCATCAACAACGCCATCGACGAACTCCGCGCCGACGGCACCCTCAAAGAGCTGAGCGAAAAATATTTCGGTCAAGATATCTCTTCTGAAAACTAACTTTTCTTCACCAAGCAAAAATCGGACGGCCATTTCGGTCGTCCGATTTTTTGTTAGGTGTGAAAATACTCGTAAATGGTCTGCGCCAACAGCGGCCCCACACCGGGCGTATTCTCCAGCGCTGCGGTGCTGGCTTCCCGCACCGCTGCCACGCTCTTGAACTGGTTCATCAGCGCCTTGGCTGTTTTCGGCCCAACGCCGGGCACCTCGGTCAGGGTGGAAGAATAGCTCTTTTTCTTCATCTGCTGCTTGCGGTAGGCATTGGCAAAGCGGTGGGTCTCATCCTGGATGGCTGTGATAAAGGTGAATGTTCCCCGATTCATGTTGATGGCGATCTCCCGGCCCTCGCTGTCCACGATGGCGCGGGTGCGGTGGTGGTCGTCCTTGACCATGCCGAACAGCGGCACATCCGCCAGCTTGGTGCCCGCCAGCGCCGCCTTGGCCGCGCTGACTTGGCCCTTGCCGCCGTCCATCAGCAGCAGGTCCGGCTTCTCGCCGAAGTAATCCTCGCTGGCCTGCCCATGGGCGGCCAGCTCATGAACCCGTTCGTAGGCCGCCGCCCGGCGCGAGACCGTCTCGGCCAGCGAAGCGTAGTCGTCGGTGCCCAGCACCGTCTGCATCTTGAACTTCCGGTAGCCCGTCTTGTAGGGCTTGCCGTCCCGGAAGACCACCATGCCGCAGACGCTGGAACCGTCGCCCCAGTTGGAGATATCGTAGCTTTCGATGGTGCGGGGGGGCTTCGAAAGCCCCAGCACCTGCGCCAGCTCGTCCAGCAGCTTTTCCTCGCGGGCGTAGCGGCCGCTCTCCCGCGCCAGACGCTCCACAGCGTTGGTGTGGGCCATCTCGACCAGGTGCGCCTTGTCGCCCCGCTGGGGGACATACAGCTGCACCTCGCTCCCCCGCTTTTCGTTCAGGGCCTGCTGCAGTGCATCGCTGTCCGGCGGCAGCTCGTCCACCGCGATGACCTTGGGGATCTGCTCATCGTCCAGATAATAGCGGGGCAGGAACTCCTCCCGCACCGCCGCAATGTCGGCGGTATCGTGGAAGAGAAACTCGCGCTTGTCCGTCAGCCGCCCCTCGCGGAAGCGCAGGACCGCCGCGCAGACGCTGCTGGGTGTCCCGGCCAGCGCCACCACATCCATCTCCACATCCGGGTCCACGACCACCTTCTGGCCCGCCGTCACCTTGGTGATGGCGTTGATCTGGTCCCGCAGCAGAGCCGCCGTCTCAAATTCCAGCCGGTCAGACGCTTCCTGCATCCGCTCGTTCAGCGTTTTCAGGATGTCCTTTTTGCCGTAGCGGATGAGATGCACCGCGCTCTTGACGGCCTGATTGTAGTTTTCGCAGCTGATCCTGCCGCTGCACACCGCCATGCACTTGCCGATGTGGGCGTTCAGGCAGGGGCGCCCCTTGCCGCAGTCCTGCGGGAAGCGCTTATTGCACCGGGGCAGCAGAAAGGCATCCATCGCCGTTTCCGCCATCTGCCGGGCCGCAAAGCTGGAGGTATACGGGCCGAGATATTCTGCGCCGTCGTCCTCCTTTTGCAGCGTGAAGGACAGACGCGGCCACGGCTCTTTCGTCACTTTGATATAGCTGTAGCCCTTGTCGTCCTTCAGCAGGATGTTATATTTTGGGGTGTGGGCCTTGATCTGGCTGGCTTCCAGCACCAGCGCCTCGAACTCGCTCTGGCAGACGATGACGTCGAACGCATAGGCGTGGGCGATCATCTGGCTGACCTTGTTGTCGTGGGGGACCCCCTCCCGGAAATACTGGCTCACCCGGATGCGTAGCCGCTTGGCCTTGCCGATATAGATGATGGTGTCGGTCTTATCCCGGATGATATACACACCGGGCAGCAGCGGCAGCATACAGGCTTTCTGGTAGAGTTCTGCTTTCGTCATTCTTCTTCGTCGTGCTCGTGGTTCTGTTTTTCTTCCCGGATGCGTCTGGCTTTCCGGATGTTATAACAGGCGCTGCCCATGCCCGCACCGGCCAGGATGCAGCACCACAGCTTCGGCTTTTCCTCGGTGAGGGCGGGCAGCAGCAGGTCTGCCGCCAGCAGCGCTGCAAACAGGCCGAAGAACACCTTCCAGATGGTGCCCTCCTCGCAGATGTCGTTCACTTTCTTCAGCAGCTTCGTTGTCGAACCTTTCACGGCACATGCCTCCTTCTTCTCATCCTACCAAAAAAGCGGCAGGAAATACTCCCACCGCTTCAAAAGATCAAAGGCTCGAATTACTCTGCAAAGCCGGACTCGACCAGCTTGATCAGGCCATCGACTGCAGCCTGCTCATCCGCGCCGTCCGCGATGATGCGGATGGTGGTACCGCCCACGATGCCCAGAGACAGAACGCCCAGCAGGCTCTTCGCGTTCACGCGGCGCTCCTCTTTCTCGACCCAGATGGAAGACTTGAACTCGTTAGCCTTCTGGATAAAGAAGGTAGCCGGACGAGCATGCAGACCAACCTGATTTTCAACGGTAACTTCTTTGACGTACATAGTAAAACGCTCCTATCTTATCGTTTTCGGGATGCAATCATGTTTTGTGCCTGTTGCGTTGTACCTATTTTAGCGCAAGGCGAAACCGTTGTACAGCCCCTCGACACATTTTTGGCGGTTTTCCCAATGATAATGGGGGCTTTTTTCGCCATTTATACAAAGATACCAAAATTATTCCCCTGTCATTGGCGGGGTAATACAAAAGTTTTCAACATTTTTTCGACTGCCGGCGGACGTTTGCAGACTTCGGCAGCTTTTTCATCCCTCGTACCGCATCTTGAGCAGGCGGCTCTCCACGGCCACATCCTCAAATTTTTCCGGATCGAACACCAGCTCGATGCCCTCGATGGCCCAGCCCATCCGGCGGTAAAGGGCCAGCGCACGGGTGTTGGTATCCAGTACGGTCAGGGTCGGATGCTGATGCTCCGGCAGCTTTTTACGGGCAAAGTCCAGCATCTTCTGGCCGATGCCCTTTCCGCGCGCTGCGGCGCTCACGAACAGGTGCTCGACCTGGCCGGTCTTGTGGTTCACACTGACCATGCCGTCCGCCACATCCTTCGTATAGTGCAGGTAGCAGACCCAGCCGTCCTGTTTCTCCTGTTTCAACTGCTCCAGGAACACTTCCGGCGTCAGCGTTTCCAGGTATTCCGCCGTCCAGCCGTCAGCACAGACGGTTTTCCGTCCCTCGGCAAAGAGCTGTGCCGCGGCCCGGAACTGCTCTTCGGTCTTCACCAGCCGGACATTCTCGCCCCGCTTCCACTTGGGCAGCTCGGTGATGGGGTGGGTCCTGCACCACGTCTCATAAAGCTCCGGGCGGCGCAGCCGGGTGCGGGTGCGGCTCTGCTCACCCCGCCATGCGTCGATCTTCTGGTGGTCGCCGCCCAGCAGCACCGGAGGCACCGCGCGGCCCTCCCAGACTTCCGGCCGGGTGTACTGCGGATATTCCAGCAGACCGTCCCAGTAGCTTTCCTCTTCGTAGCCCTTCTGTTCGGCCAGCACACCGGGCTTGAGCCGCAGCACACTGTCCGCCACCACAAGGCTTGCCAGCTCGCCTCCGGTCAGGATATAGTCGCCGATGGAGATCTCCTCATCGGCAAAGGCATCGATGACCCGCTCGTCGATGCCCTCGTAGTGGCCGCAAACCAGGGTCAGATTGTCGTATTCCGCCAGCCGCCGGGCATGTTCTTCGGTGTAGCGCTGACCGCCTGCCGTCAAGAATACAATATGCGGCTTGGGGCGTCCCTGTGCCTCCACTTCTTGCTGAACGGCCCGCAGACAGTCCGCAATGGGCTGGGCATACAGCACCATACCGCAGCCGCCGCCGTAGGGGTAGTCGTCGGTCTGCTTCTGTTTGTTCAGGGTATAGTCTCGGATCTGGTGGCAGTGGGTCTCAATATAGCCCCGCTTTGCCGCACGGCCCAAAATGCTGGCATCCAGCACCTGCTGGCACATCTCCGGGAAGAGGGTCACGATGTCCACACGCATTCCCATGGCTCACTCCTCCTCCCGCTCGCTGTCACAGTCGTCGTCCAGCAATCCGGGGATGGGCGTGACGAGGATGTACCCCTCCGGCGGGTTCCGCTCTTTCAAAAAGGCGTCCACACCGGGGAACAGATATTCTTTGCCGTTGGGGGCCTTGACGGTGTAGATGTCCTGCGCACCGGGGTGGTCCACGCTGGTCACAACACCGTACACCTTGCCGGTGTCGGCATCCCGCACCTCGCAGCCGATGAGGTCGGCCACATACCACCGCCCGGCGGGCAGAGTGGCATCGCTGCGGTCAAAATAGAACACCTGCCCCCGCAGCGCACGGGCGGCATCCATGTCGCTGACGCCCTCCAGCTGGAGCAGCGCCATCTGCCCCTGCGGGCGGATGGACACGATCTTGTAGCACCTGCCGCCCTGGGCCGAAGCATACAGCCTGCCGACCTTTTTCAGGAACGCCACGCCGTCGCACCAAAGCTCCAGTTTCATTTCACCGCGCACACCGTGGGTGGTCACGACCTTGCCTGCTTCCAGATATTGCTGCATCGTTTTCTCCTATCATTCTGCATCCTGCCCCTCTCCGTCATCGCTGCGCGATGCCACCTTGTCCCCTTCTGGCACTGTCGTGCCACCTCCCCCGGCCGGGGAAGTCTTTCTAAGGGCGAGGTCTTGGCAGTCTACGCGACGCAAACAATGCGCCAAAAGCTCCCCCTGCGGGGGAGCTGGACGCGAAGCGGCCTGAGAGGGTTCAAACAAAAAGGCCCTTTGCCTTGCAGCAAAGGGCCCGTAGGGTGCTCAGTCGATCTCAACAAGGACCTTTTCATCGACCCGCACAGCAGCCGCGCGCATCACCACACGAATGGCTTTTGCGATCCGGCCCTGCTTGCCGATGACACGGCCCATATCTCCCTCTGCCACGCTCAGGTGGTAGACGATGGTGCCGTCCTCGCGGGGCTCGTCCACCGTGACCTTGACGGCGTCCTTGTCCTCCACGAGACCGCGGGCAACTGCCAGCAACAGCTCCTGCATGAGTCAGCCCTCCTACTTACAGAATGTTGGACTTCTTCAGCAGCACGCGAACGGTATCGGTGGGCTGTGCGCCGTTTGCGATCCATGCCTTTGCCTTCTCGGCGTCGATCTTCACGATAGAGGGCTCCTGGTTGGGATCGTAAGTGCCGATCTCCTCGATGAAACGGCCGTCGCGGGGGAAGCGGCTGTCAGCAACAACAACACGATAGAAGGGAGCCTTCTTGGCGCCGACGCGGCGCAGACGAATCTTAACTGCCATGGTAAATATCCTCCAAAAATTGTTTGTGCCCCAGTGCGGGGTGTTCTAAAAATCTATCTGTACAACCCCAGCGGGGTGTATACCAACATTATTTCAGGCCGCGGAAGGCGTTCGGGTTGCCCATCATGCCGCCCAGGCGGCGGGCAAAGCCCTTGGGGCTCTTCTTGAACTGCTTCATCATCTTCTGCATCATCTCAAACTGCTTGAGCAGCTTGTTGACGTCCTCGACCTTGGTGCCGCTGCCCGCTGCAATGCGGCGCTTGCGCTTGGGGTTGATGATGGAGGGCTTCTCGCGCTCTTCCTTCGTCATCGAGTAGATCATCGCCTCGATGCGGTCAAAGGCCTTCTCGTCGACCTGGCTGGCGTCGATGCCCGACATGCCGGGCATCATGCTGAGCATGGCCCCCGCGCCGCCCATCTTGCGGATCTGCGCAAACTGGGCCAGCATATCGTTCATGTCGAACTTGTTCTCCATCATCCGCTTGGCCGTCTCTTCGGCGGCCTTTTCGTCGGCGGCATCCTGTGCGCGCTCGATGAGGCTGAGCACATCGCCCATGCCGAGGATGCGGCTGGCCATGCGGGAGGGATGGAAGACTTCGAGGTCATCCAGCTTTTCGCCGGTGCCCTGGAACTTGATGGGTTTGCCGGTGACGGACAGCACCGAAAGGGCTGCGCCGCCGCGGGTGTCGCCGTCGGTCTTGGTCAGGATGATGCCGTCGATGCCGACCGTCTCGTTGAAGGTCCTGGCGACGTTCACGGCGTCCTGACCGGCCATGGCGTCCACGACCAGCAGGGTCTCATCCACAGGCACGGCTTCCTTGATGTCCACCAGCTCCTGCATCAGGACCTCGTCGATCTGCAGGCGGCCGGCGGTATCCAGGATGAGGATGTCGTTGCCGTAGTCCTTCGCGTGGGCCAGCGCCTTTTTGGCGATGACCGGCGGCTTTTCGCCATCCAGCGTAAAGACCGGTGCCCCGGCCTGTTTTCCCACGACCTTCAGCTGGTCGATGGCGGCCGGGCGGTAAATATCGCAGGCCACCAGCATGGGTCGGCGGCCCTGCTTGATGAAGTATTTGGCCAGCTTGGCGGCGTGGGTCGTTTTACCATTGCCCTGCAGGCCGCAGAGCATGATGATGGTCTGGCCCTTGTTCTTGACGATCAGCTTCGGAGCTTCCTCGCCGCCCATCAGGGCGATCAGCTCCTCGTTGACGATCTTGACCACCTGCTGGGCGGGGGTCAGGCTCTCCATGACCTCCTGCCCCATCGCGCGTTCCGAGACCTTGGCGCAGAACTCCTTCGCCACCTTGTAGTTGACGTCGGCTTCCAGCAGGGCCATCCGGACTTCGCGCATCGCGGCCTTGATGTCGGCCTCGGTCAGTTTGCCGTGGCCGCGCAGTTTTTTGAACACACCGGCAAGGCGGTCGGTCAAAGATTCAAATGCCATGTGCGGTGCTCCTCTCAGAATGATCTGAGCATCAGCTCTCGTTGACCTCGTCCATGGACCGGATGATCCCCAGCATCTTGGTCAAAGTGGCTGCATACTCGGTGGTGGTGAGTTTCGCGTAGGGGCCGGTGCACTCGAACCGTGCATCCACGACGAGCTGTTCCAGCTCTTCCAGCTTTTCCTGCACCCGGCGGTAGCGGGCCGCGAAGCCGACTTTGGCTTCCAGCTCCTTCAGGGTGGTCTCGCCATGCTTGATGGCATCCCGTGCGCCCTGGCGGGTGATGCCGAAATTTTCCCCGATCTCGCTCAGCGAAAGGTCGTCGTTGTAATACTGGTTCAGCATCTCGCGCTGCTTGGGCGTGAGGACTTCGCCGTAAAAATCGAGCAGATAGCCCATCTCAAAATCTTTTGCCATTGTGCGTTTCTGCCCTGACCTTCCATCGTTTGTAAAGTTTTTTTGCTTTACATACGGAGTATAGCAGACTGTTCGCCCCTTGTCAAGGCTTTTCTTCATCACTCTGCCAGATTTTTTCGCGGATTTTCTCCATTTTTGCCAAAGTGCGGCTTGACGCCCCGCCCGCTTTGCGTTAGGATTATTATAATGTATCCCACCGAAGGAGGAATTTCGTGGCCATTTATCCGAACTTTTACCAGACCCTGCTGCCCTGCCCCATCGTGGAGCTGCGGGGCTACCTTTCTGCCTGCGGGCTGAAGGGGCGGCTGTACGCCTACCTGGACTTTGACGGCCCCACCGGCACGTCCCGCGATGCGCTGGCCGAAGGGATGCTGGCCCTTGCTGCAGAGCAGCACGCGCTGGCCCCCGGCCAGCCCATCATCGAGGCTTCCACCGGTGCCTTTGCGGCGGCACTGACTCTGGCCAGCCGCACCGCCGGGCACCCCATCGTGATCGCCATGCCGGAGGATGCCCCGGCCCTGCGGCAGGAGTATCTGCTCCGCCTCGGTGCCCAGATTTTGCACTCCCCGGCCCGGAACGGTCTGGCCGGTGCGCGGGCGCTGGCCGAGAGCAAGGCTGCGGAGAACGGCTGGTACTATATGAACTGGCTCGCCAACGACAACAACCCCGAATACCACCGCCGCGTCACCGGCCCCGCCATCGCCAAAGCCATCGCGCGGGAGGGCAGGAGCCTTGTGGACAGCGTCGTGGTCAGCGTGGGCAGCGCAGGCACCATCACCGGCGTGGGCGAAACGCTCAAAGCCTGGACGAACGACGTCCGGATGGTGGCGGTCGAGCCGTTTGAGAGCCAGGCCCTCAGCGGCGGGTTCACGGGCGGCCACGGCATCCCGGAGATGGGCTTCGGCTTCATTCCCAAAAATTACAATGCCTATGTGGTGGACAACGTCGCCGCCGTCACCCGCTCCGACGCCGCCCGCGCCGCACAGAAGGTCCTCATCACCGATGCCATCCCCGCTTCACTCAGCGCCGGTGCCGCCCTTCATGCCGCCGCGCAGCTGCTGGCCAAAGGCACCAGCCGTTCGGCCCTCGTCATCCTCAGCGGACGGCAGAACCTGAATTTTTGATTTCAACAGAAAAGAGCATCTACCATGACAAAAGATATGACCACCGGCAGCATCACACCGCTGCTGGTGAACTTCACCATTCCCCTCGTGCTGGGCAACCTGTTTCAGCTCACTTACAACGCGGTGGACAGCATCATCGTGGGCAAGTTCGTCGGCGAAGACGCCCTGGCCGCCGTCGGCACCTCCAACCCGCTGATGACGCTGGCCATCCTCTTCATCAACGGCATGTGCCTGGGGGCGGGCATCCTCGTCAGCACCGCGTTCGGTGCAGGCGACAACAAGCTCGTGGAGCGCCAGGTCTCCACCACCGCCATCGCGGGCACCGTGTTCTCGCTGGCCTTCTCGCTGGTCTGCATCCTGCTGGCGAATCCCCTGCTGCGGCTGCTCCAGGTCCCGGAAGAGATCCTTCCCATCGCGGTGAACTACCTGCGCATCGTCTTTGCAGGCCTCATCTTCACCTTCTTCTACAACTTCCTCGCCGCCACCATGCGCGCTTTGGGCGACAGCAAAAGCGCCCTCTACTTTCTGATGGTCAGTTCGGTGCTGAACATCGCGGGCGACCTGTTCTTTGTTGAGGTTCTGGACTGGGGCTCGGAAGGCTGTGCGCTTTCCACCGTCCTCAGCGAAGCCGCCTGCTGTGCGCTCTGCCTCGTCTACATCCGCTGGAAGATCCCCGTCCTGCAGCTTGGCCGCCGCTGGCTCGTTTTTGACAGCTCCCTGCTGAAAAAGACCGTCAGCTACGGCTGGGCCAGCGCCATGCAGCAGGCCACGGTCCAGCTGGGCAAGATCGCGGTGCAGGCCATCGTCAACACGATGGGCGTCAACGCCATGGCCGCGTTCACCGCGTCCAGCCGCATCGACGACTTCGCCTATATCCCCCAGCAGAACATCGGCCACGCCGCCACCACCCTGATGGCCCAGAACCGCGGTGCCGGGAAAAAGGACCGCGTCCGCAAGGGCTTCTTCTGCGGCCTGAAGATCGAAGCCGTCTACGCCGTCTGCATCACGGTCCTCTGCTACGTCTGCGCCGAACCCATCATCCGCCTCTTTGCAGACCAGCCCGAAGTCGTGGAGCTGGGCGTCCGCTTTCTGCGGCTCGTCTCCCTGTTCTACCTGATGCCTGCCCTCACCAACGGTGTGCAGGGCGGCTTTCGCGGCCTGGGCGACCTGAAGATCACCCTCAACAGCAGTATGCTCAACATGGCAGGCCGTGTGGCCGCTGCCGCCGTTTTCGTCCTCATCCTTCACATGGACATCGAGGCGCTGCCCTACAGCTACGCCGTTGGCTGGGTCCTCATGCTCCTCTACGAAGTGCCCGCCCTCGTGCGCTGCCTGAAGGACGGGACGTTGTAAAACCAGACCCTTTTCCGGACGCTAAAAAGGGAGGCCTCCTTCGCAGGAAGCCTCCCTTTTGGTTTGCGTTTGATCAGCCGCGCTTTGCCAGCAGAGCCTCGATCTTCTTGATGGGGTCAATGATGCTGGAAACGGACATGTCGTGGTTCAGCGCTACCACGAAGTAGGCAGCATACTTGGAAACATCGACATCGACGTACCAGTCGCGGGTCAGCAGCTCCGGCAGACGGTAGGTCAGGTTGGTGCCCACCACGTAGTCCAGCGTGCCGTCCGCCACGGCCTGGTCGAACCTTGCCAGACCGCTGGTGAACAGCGGGAAGGTGGCGTTGGCGATGATGCGGCCAGCACCGCGCTTCTTCAGGTTGCCGGCAACTTCCAGCATGCTCTCGCCGGAAGCGATGATGTCGTCTGCGATGAAAACGGTCTTGCCTTCCACGGAATCGCCCAGATACTCGTGGGCCACGATGGGGTTGCGGCCGTTCACGACGCGGGTATAGTCACGGCGCTTGTAGAACATGCCCAGGTTGCAGCCCAGCACACTGGAGAAGTACATGTTGCGGCTCATTGCGCCTTCGTCGGGGCTGACCACGATGAACTGCTCCTTGTCGAAGCTGATCTCCGGGTTCTTCTTCAGCAGGCTCTTGAGGACCTGATAGGTCGGCATCGCGTTGTCGAAGCTGAGCAGGGGCACGGCGTTCTGGACGCGGGGGTCGTGTGCGTCAAAGGTGATGATGTTCTTCACGCCCATGGTCTGCAGCTCCTGCAGGGCCACAGCGCAGTCCAGGCTCTCGCGGACGACGCGGCGATGCTGACGGCCGCCGTACAGGCTGGGCATGATGACCGACACGCGGTGTGCCTTGCCGGCCACGGCCTGGATGAGGCGCTTCAGGTTTGCGAAATGGTCGTCGGGAGAGAGGTGGTTCTCGTAGCCGAACAGGTTGTAGGTCACGCTGTAGTTGCCCGGATCGACAACGATGAAGATATCGTCGCCGCGGACGGACTCCTTGACCAGGCCCTTTGCGTCGCCGCTCTGGAAGCGGGGGCACTCGCAGGGGATGATGAAGCTATCCTTCTCCACACCGGCAGACTTTGCCCACTCGACAAGGTGTCTGTCGATGAGGCCGGTCAGCTCCTCTGCACCGGGGCAGGCCAGCAGACGCAGATCTGCAACGCTGGGCTCCTGAAAAAATGCCATCGGGTTAATTTCGTTAGACATTGTTACAACTCCTTCATGTTCCTTAAACCAAGCCGACAACAGGACCGCTGAAGTCCATATCTGCTTCTATTCTATCACAAAATCTCCGTTTCGACACCCAAAAATTCCCCCATGAGCGGATTTTCTGCGCCTTGCACATCTGTTATTCCAAAATCCGTAGGACTCTGTGAGTTTTTTACAAAAACCACAGTTTTTTCATACAAACCCGCCTTCTTCGACACAAAAAATGGTCCGGGGCCTCTCCCAGCGGAAAGGTCCCGGACCGTTTTTTCAGTTTCTTATGCCGATCACAGCGCTGCCACAGCGGCCTTCAGTTCATCCACGCGGTCGGTGTTCTCCCACTTCACGCCCAGATCCTCGCGGCCCATGTGGCCGTAGGCGGCCAGCTTGCGGTAGATGGGCTTGCGCAGGTCGAGGTCGCGGATGATGGCGGCGGGGGTCAGGTCAAAGACCTTCTCCACAGCCTGCTCGATCTTGTCGTCGGCGACCTTGCCGGTGCCGAAGGTATCCACCATGATGGAGACCGGCTTTGCCACGCCGATGGCATACGCCACCTGCACCTCGCACTTGCTGGCCAGACCGGCAGCCACGATGTTCTTGGCCACCCAGCGGGTCGCATACGCAGCGCTGCGGTCCACCTTGCTGGGGTCCTTGCCGGAGAATGCGCCGCCGCCGTGGCGGGAATAGCCGCCGTAGGTATCGACGATGATCTTACGGCCGGTCAGGCCGGAGTCGCCCTGCGGGCCGCCCACGACAAAGCGGCCGGTCGGGTTGATGTAGTATTTGGTGTTCTCGTCCAGCAGCTCGGCGGGGATGGTAGCCTTGATGACCTTTTCCATCACGTCGGCGCGCAGCTGCTCCATGCTGACGGAGTCGCTGTGCTGGCTGGAGATGACCACGGCATCCACGCGGAACGGCTTGCCGTCCTCATCGTACTCCACGGTGACCTGGCTCTTGCCGTCCGGGCGCAGATAGTCCAGCTCGCCGTTCTTGCGCACCTCGGTCAGGCGCTTGGCCAGCTTGTGGGCCAGCGAGATGGGCATGGGCATCAGCTCCGGGGTCTCATCGCAGGCATAACCGAACATCATTCCCTGGTCGCCTGCACCGCCGACCTGATCGTTGGTGCCAAGGGCAATGTCGGGGCTCTGGCCGTCGATGTTGGAGATGACAGCGCAGGTGTCGGCGTCAAAGCCGTACTTTGCGCGGGTGTAACCGATCTCAGAGACGACCTCGCGGACGATCTTCTGGAAATCCACGTAGCAGTTGGTGGTGATCTCGCCCATGATGTGCACCAGGCCGGTGGAAGCACAGGTCTCGCAGGCCACGCGGGCGTCGGGGTCGTTGGTCAGGATCTCGTCCAGGATCGCGTCGGAGATCTGGTCGCAGATCTTGTCGGGATGTCCTTCGGTAACGGACTCAGAAGTAAACAGATGTCTTGCCATAAAAGTTGTCCTCCATAAAATGTGGTGATCCATTCACAGCTTCCTACACGGCATCAAGATTTTTTGCGCAAACAAAAACGCTCAGAACCGAAGCTCTGAGCGTTGCACTCTTATCTTTCGGTTTCCCGCAGGATTTGGCACCTTATGCTCTCGCACAGGTTGTCGGGCTTCACAGGGCCTGTCCCCTCAGCCGCTCTTGATAAGTCGGTATTCAGTTGTTTTCTGCGTAATATCTTATCATCTCTTCGTCGAAATGTCAAGAACAGTCTGACTCTTTTTATACAACATTCCAAAATTGATCAAGAAGACCGGTTTGAACAGCAAAAGCACAGCTTTCGCTGTGCTTTTGTTGAAAAAAACTCAGTAACCCTTTGCCTGTTCGCCGTTCAGCAGCTTGACCGCGCGGGAAGTGCCCAGACGGTCCGCGCCCAGCGCGAGGAACTTTTCCATATCGTCCACGGTGGAGATGCCGCCGGCAGCCTTGACCTTGCAGCGGCCATGCACACCCTTGACCATCAGCTCCACGTCGTGGAAGGTCGCGCCTGCGGTGGAGAAGCCGGTGCTGGTCTTGATATAGTCCGCCCCCGCCTCACAGACGATGTCGCACATCTTCTCTTTTTCCTCATCGGTCAGCAGGCAGGTCTCGATGATGACCTTGAGCACCTTGTCGCCCACGGCCTGCTTGACGGCGCGGATGTCCTCGCGGACAGCGTCGTACTCCTTGTTCTTCAGGCGGCCGATGTTGATGACCATGTCCACCTCAGACGCACCGTTCTCGATGGCCTTCTTTGCCTCAAATGCCTTGGACTCGGTGTCCATAGCCCCCAGAGGGAAGCCGACGACGCAGCACACCGGGATGCGGCCCGCCAGATACTCCACCGCCTGCCGGACATAGCAGGTGTTGATGCAGATGGATGCGGTGTGATTTTCGACGGCCTCGTCGCAGATGACCTGGATCTGGGGCCAGGTCGCCTCCGGCTTCAGCAGGGTGTGGTCCACATGGGAGAGAATTTCTTCACGAGTCATGTCAGTTCCTCCAAATCAGTTTTTGCTGGCATGGCGCACCTTTGCCATGCCGACAGCACTCAGTGCGATCGCCGTTGCAGAGACCGTTGCACCGATGATGCCCAGCACCAGGCCGGAGACCAGAAATGCGAAGCCTTTCAAACCACGTTTCATAAAACCGTACCTCCTAAAATGTTGATGATCTATAAAACCCTCTCCGTCATCTCCCCCGAATGGGGGAGCCTTATGCTCGGAGGAGAAGTTTTTCTTCTCCTCCAAAAAAGCTCGCCCTTCGGGAGAGCTGTCGCCGCCAGGCGACTGAGAGGGTTCTGCTTACTTTTTCTTAAAAATGATCAACTTGCTGAACACATAGTTCAGCACGATCACCAGTACATTGGAAAAGATCTTCACGGCAAGGCCCCACAGTGCCTGCGCATTGTAGCGGCTGGTAACGAAGATCGCCGTGGGGCCGTCTGCACCGCCGATGACGGCAATAGCGGCAGAGCCATCCGTGACCCCCGCCGGTGTGCCTGCATAGGAGGCTGCCATCTGGATGGCCGTATCCGGGCCAAGCCAGTGGGCCACCACGCTCAGCACCCCCTGCATCAGCTCGTCCATCAGCGCTGCACCCTGCGCAGCCAGCAGATTGCCCAGCACCAGCATCATTGCAGTGTCCAGCAACATTGTACCCAGACGACAGGTGACGAATGCACCAAATTCCCTCGCCATGGCCTTGCCCTGCGTTTTGCTGCGGAACACAAAGGCGCGGTTGGTGCAGTAGGCAAACAGGATGCAGATGATGTTATCCAGCACATTGCCCCAGCTGTTGGCAGCTGTGTAGCCGAACAGCTTGTTGAACAGCGCATACAGCACAATGTTCAGCAGGGTGGTCAGCACACCAAAGATGAGATAGGAAAGCACTTCCCAGTGCTTTTTGATCCAGTGTATCATAAAACTCACGTTTCCTCAACCGCAGGGCCTGCCTGCGAGGGGATAAAAAACAGCCCCGCCGCCGTTATCCCGGCAACGGGGCTGTTGATCGCATTGTGTCAGGCGTTTGCCTTCACGATGGGCTGATTACTCAGCGTCCTCGTTCAGCAGAGCCTTCATGGACAGGCTGATGCGCTTCTTGTCGAAGTCGACATCCAGCAGCTTCACATCGACCATATCGCCGACCTTCAGTGCGTCGGAGACCTTCTCAACGCGGTCATTGCTGATCTCGCTGATGTGGACCAGACCGTCAACACCCGGCAGGATGCGGACGAAAGCACCGAACTTGGTCAGAGAGACGACCGGAGCATGGAAGGTGCTGCCGATGGGGTAGTTGTTCTTCAGCTGCTCCCAGGGGTTGTCCTCAGCCTTCTTGTAGCCCAGAGAGACCTTGTGGTTCTCACGGTCGATATCCTTCACATACACCTCGATGGTGTCGCCGACAGAGACGACCTCAGAGGGATGCTTGATGCGGTTCCAGCTCAGCTCGCTGATGTGGCACAGGCCGTCCACACCGCCGATATCGACGAATGCACCGTAAGAGGTCAGGCTCTTGACAACGCCGGTGTAGCTCTTGCCCACTTCGACATTTGCCCAGAACTCCTCACGCTTTGCCTTGTTCTGCTCAGCGGTGACCTTGTTGATGCTGCCGACGATCTTGCGGCCGGAGCACTCGGTGACGACCAGCTGAACGTGCTGGCCGACCAGAGCAGTGTAGTCCTCGTCGCGGCGCATAGTGGCCTGAGAACGGGGAACGAACACCTTGACGCCCTTGACGTTGACGACAACGCCGCCCTTGTTGAACTCGGTGACATCGCCCTCGACGACTTCACCGGATTCTGCTGCCTTGGCGATCTCTTCCATGCCCTTGCGAGATGCGAGCTTCTTGCGGGAGAGCTGGATGACGCCGTCCTGGTCCATAACCTTCTCGACGATGAGGTCCAGCTCATCGCCAACCTTCACCAGGTCTTCGACCTTGGCGGAGGAATCATCGGTCAGCTCGCTCAGCTTGACAAAGCCGGTCTGCTTCGCACCGATATCCACCTGGATCTCGTTGGCAGAGATGCTGGTCACGATTCCTTTCACAATACTGCCTGCATGAACACGCTTCTCCTCGGATGCGTTCAGCATCTCCTCGAAGCTCATGCTGTCATTGATTTCTGCGCTCATACTGTTAAGTACCTCCTCAATAATAGACGATGGCGTTGAAGCCCCTGCTGTGACGCCCGCCGTTTTAACATTCGCAAACCATTCAGGCCGAAGTTCGCTCGCTGTCTCGACCGTTACGGCTCGCGTGTGCTTTGCGGCGACCTGTACCAGCTTTTGGGTATTGGAAGAATGATGACCGCCAATGACAACAATGATGTCGCATTGCTGGCTGAGGTCTTCCGCTTCCTGTTGCCTCGCCCACGTCGCATTACATATTGTATCAAAAATTCGGGCGTTTGTATAGGCTTTTTTGAGAAACTCCGAACTTTCTTGCCATTTTGTTACCTGAAATGTGGTCTGTGCAACCGCAAAAATGGGTTTTGAGGGGTCCGAAGGGCCTTTCCAGGCCTTCAACTCGTCCAGATCACTGAACACAAATACCTCTCCCCCGGTATGTCCGACGATGCCCTGCACCTCCGGATGGGTCTTGTCGCCTGCCACCAGCAGCACTGCGCCCTCGGCCTCAGCCCTGGCGGCGATGTTCTGGATCTTCTTCACAAAGGGGCAGGTCGCGTCGTGGTAGACCAGGGCGCGCTGCTCCAGCGTGTCGTAAATGCTGCGGGGCACACCGTGGCTGCGGATGATGACTTCGTACCCGGCGGGGATGTCGTCCACCGTGTCGGCCACCAGCGCCCCCCGGCGCTCCATATCGGCCACAGCCTGCGGGTTGTGGATGAGCGGCCCCAGCGTTGCCACCTTGTGGCCCCCATCCAGCAGGTTATACGTCAGCTCCACCGCCCGGTTCACACCGAAGCAGAAGCCCGCCGTCTTCGCCAAACGAATCTCCATGTTATCCTCCTGTCTTGATCGGCCTTACCCTCTCCGTCATCGCCTGCGCGATGCCACCTCCCCCAAAGTGGGAGGTTTTGGCAATTCTCGATAAAGTTTATCGTTCGATTAAAAGCTCTCCCCTGGGGAGAGCTGGCGCGAAGCGCCTGAGAGGGTAAGCCTGTGCACTCAAGCCTGCTGCCCAAGTTCTTCCCATGCGTCCAGAAGCGCCTGCTTGTTGGCCCGCAGGGTCTTCAGGTCGCGGCGGCTCTCCATGGCGAACTGTGCGGCGGGCATCGGCTCGCCGTAGACGACCTTCACCTTGCAGAACAGCTTCATCCTGCCGTCCGGTGTGTCATAAAGGATGCGCACCGGCACCACATCCACCGCCGCCTGCGCCGCAATGACGAACAGGCCGCTCTTGGGCTGCAGGAGCTTCCCTTCTTTTTCGCGGGTGCCCTCCGGGAAGATGAGCAGTGTGCCGCCGTTCCGGCAGGCCTCCACCGTCTGGTCGATCACATCCAGCTCTTCGCGGGTGCCGCGCACACACAGCGCCCCCATCCAGCGGAAAAACCAGGTCAGCAGCACGTTGATCTCAAACAGTTCCTTCTTGGCAAAGACCACCATCCGCCGCCCCCAGAACCGGGTGATGACCACGAACACCGGGTCGATGGCGGAAACATGGTTCGGTGCGATGATGCAGCCGCTCGTCCGGACTTTCTTCAGATTCTCCCGGCCGATGCACTCCACCCGGAACCCGATGTGGAACACGATCCACGCCAGCGGGAGCAAAATATAATAGAGTACCATTGCGCTCCTCTCAGACCTTGGATGCGATGATCTGTTTCATGGCATCCAGGCTCTGCTCAAAGTTGAGCTCAGAGGTGTCCAGCAGAACGGCGTCGTCGGCCTGCTTCAGCGGGGCAGCCTCGCGGTGGGTGTCCTGATAATCGCGCTGCTTCACATCTTCCAGCACCTTTTCAAAGGAGATGTCCACGCCCTTCTCCTGATACTCCTTCCAGCGGCGTCTCGCGCGGGCCTCCGGGGCAGCGGTCAGGAAGATCTTCACGGTCGCATGGGGCAGCACCACCGTGCCGATGTCGCGGCCGTCCATCAGAACGTTCTGGGTCCGGGTCATATCGCGCTGCTGATCCAGCAGGAAAGCGCGGACTGCCGGGTTAGCCCCCACAGCCGAAGCCGCCATGCCCACCTCATCGGTGCGGATGAGCCGGCTGACGTCCTCCCCGTTCAAGTAGATGTGCTGTTCGCCGTCCACCGAATCCAGTCGCAGCGAGATCTCCGGCAGCAGTGCATTGACGGCCTCGTTGTCCTTGGGGTCTTTGCCCGCGCGCAGTGCATACAGGCCGATGGTGCGGAACATCGCACCGGTATCCACATAAATGTAGCCCAGCTCAGCCGCCAGACGGCGCGCCAGCGTGGATTTGCCCGCACCTGCAGGCCCATCGATCGCAACAGAAATCATGTGTATGTCTCCTTATATATAAATATAAATTATAAATTATTTGCAAAACTCTGTGCTGTGCAGAACGCGATCTGCAAATTGTAGCCGCCGGTGTAGGCATCCACGTCCAGCACCTCGCCTGCAAAATAGAGGCCCAGCGCCTTCTTGCTCTGCATGGTCTTGGGGTCAACCTCCCGCACCGACACGCCGCCCGACGTGATGACCGCATGGGCCAGGTCGCCGCGGGCATCAATGGGCACCTTCCAGTGCTTGCACAGCTGCACCAGCTCCCGCTTCTGCTCGCGGGTGATCTGGTTGGCTCTGGTGGCCGGGTCGATGCCCCAGCGGGCCACCATGACCGGCTGCATACTGGACGGCAGCAGCTTGACCAGCGCCCCCTGCGCCGCATGGTTCGCCAACAGGGCAAAATCGCGGGTGATGCGGTCGTAGAGCTGCTCCTCGCTCAGGGCGGGCTTCAGGTCGATCTCCGCATGGTAGCGGTGCTTTTTCATGTCGCCGAGGTGGCTGGATGCGCTCAGCGTCAGCGGGCCGCTGATGCCGAAGTGGGTAAACAGCATCTCGCCCTGCTCGTCGAAGATAGCCTTGCCGTCCTCAAACAGGGTCAGCGTCACATTTTTCAGGGCCAGCCCCATCATCTTCTTGCAGTCCGGGTCATGGCTGACCAGACTCACCAGGCTGGGCACCGGCTCCACGATGGTGTGCCCGGCCTGCTCGGCCAGTTTGTAGCCATCGCCGGTGGAGCCGGTCGTCGGGTAGCTCAGGCCGCCCGTAGCCACCAGCACGGCATCGGCGCGGTACTCCCTGCCGGAGGTTCCCCGCACCCCGACGCAGCGGCAGGCCGCACCGGGCTTTTTCTTTTTGGGGTGGCGCGGGTTCTCCGGCGCCGCAGGGGCTGCCTCCTCAGCCGGGGCCAGCGGCTCCAGCAGCAGTTTTTGGGCCCCGTCGCGGACGATGCGGGCCTCCTCGGCGTAGCGCAGCAGCGCCTGACGGATCTCCTCGGCCCGGTCTGACACCGGGAACACCCGGCGGCCCCGCTCGACCTTCAGTTCCACGCCCAGCCCCTCAAACAGCTCCATCGTTCTGGCTGGCGGGAACGCCCCCAGCGAGGAGAACAGGAAGCGCGGATTGGTCCGCACATGGCGCAGGAACTCCTCCGCTGTGCAGTCGTTGGTCACGTTGCAGCGGCCCTTGCCGGTGACGAGGATCTTCTGGCCGGGCTTTTCCATGTGCTCCAGCACCGTCACCTCGTGCCCCTGCCGCACAGCAGCACCCGCCGCCATCAGCCCAGCCGCACCGCCGCCCACGATCAACACCTTTGCCATCCTGCTTCCTCCTGCGTTCACGTTCTGTCGAAACTTGTTCTATTGTATCATACCAGAATCGGCTTCCAAATGCAATCGCTTCCCGGCCCGGAACTGCTGGAAATCTCCACACAAAAAAGCCCGCCGGGGGCTTTTTCCCTCCGGCGGGCCGCTGATTCAGTTCCTGCACGCTGCGGGGTCCAGATAGCTATCGCCCTGCTTCACTTCCAGATGCAGGTGGCTCTCCTCGGCGCACTCGCAGCTCACGCTGCCCACGGTGCCGAGCACCTGCCCGGCCGACACGGTGTCGCCCTCTTTCACCTTGGGGCTGGCCACACCGCAGAGCCGCCAGACACGGCCCGCGCTGTCCTTCACGGCCACGACCGGCCCCCAGCTGCCATCGGCACCAGCGAGCACCACGCTGCCGTTCACCGGGGAAGGAACTGCTTCGCCCTCGCGGGCTGCATAGTCGATGCCGTTGTGGGTGCGCCAGTCGCCCAGCGTCTTGTTGTACACCAGCTCATCTCCGCTGTAGGCGTTCAACACTCTGCCAAAGACGGGCTGCGTGGAAGCAGGCGCTGCCGAACTGCTGGCAGGTGAGGATGCGCCTTGCAAGGCGGAGGGTTCGCGCACCGAACCAGAGCCAGACGCCTGCCCAGACGAGGCAACAGACGACGCCGAAGACACGGCTTTGGGGGCCGGGTCGGCCTTGGGGACATTGGCTACACTGTTTGCGGCGGGCGTAGTAGGCTGCTGCCATTCGGGATATTCCTCCTCCGGGATGATCGTCAGGTCTTCGTCAATGCCGGGCAGGGTCGATGTGCTGTCCGGCTCGTTCAGGCCGTCAAGGTTCTCCTTCAGCTCGTCCCGGACGGTGCGCACGGCCCAGACGCCCGCCGCAGCCGCGGCCACCAGACAGGCCAGCAGCGCCAGCGCAAATCCCTTGTCCCGCAGAAATCTTTTGAGTTGTTCCATGGTTCGTTACTCCAATCATCGTTTGTGTACGGTCCAAATTCTGATTGTAGTGTGCGATGGCTGCGCAGGGTTTATTCAGTTGTTCTTATAAAAATAAGGGATGTGCCCGGCGGGCACATCCCTTATTTTTTAGGATTGTCAGTTGCGGCGGCGGTTGTTGCCCAGCAGACGGACGACATACAGGAAGATGTTGATGAAGTCCAGATACAGGGTCAGCGCACCGTAGATGGAAGCCTTTTCCGCCATTTCGGCGTCGGCAGCGTAATAGCTGTACATCTGCTGCAGCTTCTGGGTATCGTAGGCGGTCAGCAGCATAAAGACCACCAGGCCGATGCCGCAGTAGAGCACCGAGCCGCCAAAGCCGAAGCCGAACAGCATCCCGACAAAACCGGTGATGAGCATGGCCACCAGTGCCATCATCAGGCGGGGGCCCCAGCCGGTCAGGTCTTTATGGGTGGTGGTGCCGTAGACGGCCATCAGGCCGAAGTACAGCGCCGTGGAAAGAAAGGCTAAGATCAGCGTCCCCACCGAGAAGGCGAGGAAGTAGTAGCTGAGCACCATGCCGTTGAGCAGCGCGTACCCGAAGAAGGTCGCCCTTGCCCCCTGCACCGACATGGTCTGTACACGAGAGCTGAGCACGAACACGAGGGCCAGCTCAGCGATGGTGAGCACAAGGTAAAGCGAATCGACCAGATACAGCAGCGGAGTTGTCGCGGTGATATAGGCCATTGCAAAGGTGATGAGCAGCCCGCTGGCCATCCAGCGGTAGGTGCGGGTCATATAGTCCGATGCGCTCATCGTAGGCTCCGCATAGCCGCGGTCATAATTTCTGTAATCCATGGTAAGGTCCTCCCATCTTGTTCCGGAGCCTTGCCCCGGTCTACGAAATATAGTATACTGCATAGAAATGAACGTTTCATGAAAAAGGCTGTGATATTTCGTGTCTCTTGGACTTTATCTCCACATTCCCTACTGTTTTTCCAAATGCCGGTACTGCGATTTCTATTCCGCACCCGGCCAGCGGGGCGTCCCCTCGGCATACGTGGACGCCCTGCTGCGGGAGCTGCACCGCTTTTCGCCGGATGCCCCGCTCCGCCCGGACACCCTCTATTTCGGCGGCGGCACCCCCAGCCTGCTGGCCCCGGAGGATGCCGCCCGGCTGATTGCGGCAGCGTCTCCCCTTCCCGGTGCCGAGATCACGCTGGAAGCCAACCCGGAAACGGTCACCGAGGCATCGCTCTGCGCCTTCCGGGAAGTCGGCATCAACCGCATCTCCTTCGGCGTCCAGTCCGCGCGGGACAGCCAGCTGAAAACGCTGGGCCGCCCCCACACGGCCCGGCAGGCGCGGGCGGCATTCGCAGCCGCGCGGCGGGCAGGCTTCGAGAACATCAGCGGCGACATCATGCTGGCCCTGCCCCATTATACGCAGGCGGAGTTCGACGAGACGCTGGAACTGATCGAAAGCGGCGGTGCCACCCACATCTCGGCCTATCTGCTCAAGATCGAGCCGGACTCCGCGTTTGGCCGGCATCCGCCGGAGGGGCTGCCCTCCCCGGACGAAGCGGCGGACTTTTATCTCTACGCCGTCGAGCAGCTGGAACACCACGGCTACCAGCAGTACGAGATCTCCAACTTTGCAAAGCCCGGCTATGAGGGGAAGCACAACCTCATCTATTGGGACTGCGGGGACTACCTCGGCCTCGGCCCGGCGGCGCACTCCTGCATGGGCGGCAGGCGGTTCTATTACCCCGCCGACACCGAAGCCTTTCTTCACGACACCGCAGCCCCCGTTCTGGACGGCGGCTGCGGCGCAGAGGATTATCTCATTTTACAGCTGCGTCTGCGCAAGGGGCTGGACCTGGCGGAGTACAAGGCCCGCTTCGGGAAGGAATTTTCAACGTCGCAGCTGGCCTTTGTCAAAAACTGCGTCAAGAACGGCTATGCGTCCTTCGACGGCCGCACCCTCGCGCTGACCCCCGCCGGGCTGATCGTGCAGAACAGCATCCTGGCAGAATTGTTATAATTCCATCACCCGCCACCCCAGCTCCTGAATGGCCTCCTGATCGTGGGTGGCCAGCAGAACGACCTTTTCGCCGCAGCGCTCCTTCAGCAGCGCTGCGGCTTTTTTCATGGTGTCGGGGTCCATGCCGGTGAACGGCTCGTCCAGCAGCAGGGTGTCACTCTCGGCCCAGAGTGCCCGCAGCAGAGCCGCACGGCGTTTCTGCCCGCCGGACAGCTTTCGTGCCGGGAGCGAGAGGGCGGCTTCATCCAATCCAATCTGTAAAAAGTCACTGTGAATCTGCTCTCTGTATTTCGTTTTTCCCTCCGGGAGCACCAGTTCAACGTTCTGGATGGCGTTCAGCTGGGGGCAGAGCCGGTCTTCCTGAAAGACAGCCCCCACTTTCCCCACGCCGGTCACGGTGCCGGAGGTAGGCGCTTCCAGCCCCATGAGGATGCGGAGCAGGGTCGTTTTGCCCCACCCGCTGGGTGCCCAGAGGATGGCCGGGCCGGTAACGGTCAGGTCCAGCGCTTCGAAGAGCGTTTTTTCTCCAAAGCGTTTTGTCAGATTTGAAATTTCCAGTTTGTATTGCATTTTACACACCCTCTTCCCCCAGCACACGGGCCACGGCTCTGTCCAGCAGGGCCAGGAACAGCTTTTCGAACACCGCGCTCAGCAGGATGATGACAAAAGTCCAGGCGAACAGCTCCCCGGTGGACAGAGTGATCTTGGCCCGGTACAGCGCATCGCCGATGCTGCCGTCGGGCAGGCCGATGACTTCCGCCGCTACGCCGCTCTTCCAGCAGATGCCCAGTGCCACGCTGCACCCCTGCCGGAACGCCGGCAGCACAGCCGGGAGCCAGATGGCCCGCAGCCGACGCCCCAGCGGGAGCCGGAACACCTTTGCCATTTCCAGCAGCTGCACATCCGCGCTCCCGATGCCGGTGCGCACCGCGCCGTAGAGCACCGGCAGCACCATCAGAAAGCTGATAAGGACCGACAGCGAGCTTCCGCTGACCCACACCAGTGCCAGAATGATGAAGCTCGCCACCGGCGTCGCCTTCACCAGCTGCATCACCGGCGCGAGCAGGGCTTCCACACACGCCCAGCGCCCGGCGGCCACGGCCAGCACCACGCTGGACACTGCTCCCAGCCCGAAGCCCAGCAGGATGCGCCCGGCGCTGAAGCCAATGCGCTGCCAGAATTCCGCCTGGGGCAGCAGTTCCAACAGGGTGCCCAGCGTCTGCACCGGTGACACCAGAAAGACCTCCTGCCCCACGGCCATGGCCGCAGCCTGCCAGACCGCCAGCCAGAACCCCACCGCCGCCCACTTTGCCAGGCGGCTTTTTTTCGTTTGTTTCATTGCGTTCGTCCGCTCCTTCCCGTTCCCTGTTTTTTCTTTTATAAGATAGCATATCATGTGATAGAATACAATTCTTCACCTTTCTTTTTCTTGACGTGAGGAGTTTTCGCTTCTATACTGTAAAGTAGTTCATCGGACATCCCGCCCGGAAAGGAGGCCCTCCCCATGCAAAAGCTCCCCGTTAGGCAGCGCCTGCTCCTCGGTTTTACGCTGTTTTCGATGTTCTTCGGGGCCGGGAATCTGATCTTTCCGCCCCATCTCGGCGCACAGGCCGGTTCCAACTTCTGGCCTGCCTTTGCCGGGTTCGCCGTCAGTGCCATCGGCCTGCCCATCGCAGGCGTGGTGGCCGTGGCCAGAGCGGGCGGGTTCGACCAGCTGGCCAGCCAGGTCCACCCGAAATTTTCCCTCGTGTTCACCATTCTGGTCTATCTCTCCATCGGGCCATGCCTCGCCATCCCCCGCACGGCCAGCACCTCGTTCGAGATGCTGGTGCCTCTGGTGGGCGGCGGGCGCGGTCTGCAGCTGGGCTACTCCATCGTTTTCTTTGCGGCGGCGTTCCTCGTGGCGCTCCATCCGGAAAAGCTCACCGATCGGCTGGGCCGCGTCCTCTGCCCGACCCTCATCGCGCTGATCTTCGTCCTGTTCGCAGGCTGTCTGCTCCACCCGGTGGCCGCGCAGTACAGCCCCCCTGCCGCCGCCTATGCCCGCCTGCCCGCATTCGAAGGCATTCTGGGCGGCTACCAGACCATGGACGCCCTCGCGGGGCTCAATTTCGGGGCCGTCCTCGCGCTCAACATCCAGGCCCTCGGCGTCACCGAGGAAAACGCCATCCGTCAGAACACCATCCGGGCGGGCTTCCTCGCGGGCGGGCTACTGCTGGTCATCTACGCCATGCTGGGCCATGTGGGCGCGCTGACCGGTGCTGCCGCGCCGGACTGCACCACCGGTGCCGAAGTCCTCTCTGCCCTTGCCAGCGCCCTGTTCGGCCGGGCCGGGCAGCTGCTCTTAGCGGCCATCTTCCTCATCGCCTGCTTCAACACCTGTGTGGGGCTCATTTCCTGCGTGGGGCAGTATTTCCACACCCTGCTCCCCCGCATCCCCTACCCGGCTCTCGCGGGCTTTTTCGCCGCCGCCAGTATGCTCATCTCCAACATCGGGCTGGCGGACATCATCCGGCTGTCCACCCCGGTTCTGGGCGCACTGTATCCGGCAGCCATCGTGCTCATCGCGCTGTCGTTCCTGCCCAAAGCGTTCCAGAAACGGAGCGTCTATGTCTGCACCGTCGCACTGACGGCCGTGCAGAGCGTCCTTGCGGCCCTGCCGTTCACCGCAGCTTTCGTCACCGCCCTGCCGCTGGGGGCCTATGGCTTCGGCTGGGTCGTCCCGGCAGCGGCGGGGCTTCTGGTCGGGTTCCTGTTCCCATGAAAAAGTGCCGTGCGGCTGCACGGCACTTTTTTATGGAAGTCCTGTTTACTTCAGCGAGTGGACCAGGCGCTGGAATGCCTTCTGCACACGTTTGGCCACCGTGGCCTCGGTGTAGTAGAAGTTTGCATCCGGCAACTTGCCGCCCACGGCGGCGGGTGAAGCGTCATAGAGCACCTGCAGATAGGCGTTGACATCCGCCTTCATCTCGTCGCCGATGCGGTAGACGATGTTGCACTTGGGCAGAGCCTTCTTCGCGATGGCTGCCTTGGCCACCACGCCGACCTCCTCGCAGAGTGCGGCGGTGCCGTCCAGGTCGTCGTTGGCGGCATCCACGCTCTTCTGGTAGTCCTTCAGGAAGTTGATGACCTCCTCCGGGTGCTGCTCTGCGTAGGCGGTGCGCACCACCGTCACGCCGGTGATGAGCTGGGTGTCGCAGACCTTGTTCCACTCCTTGGTCAGGTCCAGCACGACGCGCAGGCTGCTGTCCTTCATCTGGGCGGCAGTCACATAGGGCTGGGGCAGCACGGCGATGGCGTCCTTCTTCGTGGCAGCCATCTGGGCAGTCACCTCAGATGCCTCGCTGTAATATTCGATCTTCACATCCTTGTCGGGGTCGATGCCGTTCTTCCGGAGCAGATAGCGCAGCACGTACTCCGGGGTAGTCCCCTTGCCGGTGGACAGGATTGTGCGGCCCTTCAGGTCTGCAAAGCGGTGGACGGTGTCGCCCTTTTCCACCACATACAGCACACCCAGCGTGTTCACGGCCATGACCTGGATGCCGCCGCTGGTCTTCTGGTAGAGGGTTGCGGCGAGGTTGGCCGGGATGGCGGCGATGTCCACTTCGCCCTTGATGAGCTTGGGCACGACCTCATCGGCAGCGCCATAGAGCTGCAGGTCGTAGTTCTGGGAAGCCGTTCCGTTCTTTTCCATGGCCAGCAGATTCACCAGACCCATGGTGGTGGGGCCTTTCAGGCCGGCCACCCGGACGGTGGTGTTCGTCTTGGCCGATGCCCCGCAGGCCAGCATCCCGACGAGCAGCGCCGCCGACAGCAGCAGGGATGTCAGTTTTTTCATCATTGTGTTGTTCCTTCCTCTCTTGATCTGTTCCAATCGTGAACAAATTTGCAAATTTTTCGAAAAACATTTGCTTTACAGGCTCAAGTTTACTATAATAGAGCCAAAAATACCGTTGCACGCGCAACGGAATCTCCAGTGGGCGGTGAGGGCCCGGAGAAAACCTCACAGGACGGCTATGGAAAACATTCTTCCTTTGTTACGATCGACCTCTCTTTTCACCGGCATCGAAGACGACGCGCTCCGCGTTCTGCTGAGCGAGCTGGGTGCGGTGATCCGCAGCTACGGCAAGGGCGAAGCCCTGGTGCAGGCGGGGATGCCCAACCGCCGGGTGGGCATCGTGCTCACCGGCTGCATCGAAGCCTACCGCCCTGCGCCGGGCGGGGCCCGTGTGCCCATCACCCGGATGGGGCCGGGCGGCGTCTTCGGCGATGTGCTGGGCGGCTCCAGTCTGGACAGCCCCGTCACCGTGGTGGCAGCTTCCAGCTGCGAGGTGCTGCTCTTCCCCTATGAGCGGCTGCTCCTCTCGGACGGCAGCGCCGCCCACCAGCAGGCGCTGCAGAACCTTGTGCGCACCATCAGCGACAAGTATTTCCTGCTCTCCCGCCGGGTGGACCTGCTGGTGCTGAAAAGCCTGCGGGCCAAGGTCTGCGCCTACCTGCTCAGTGAAGCTGAGCAGCAGGGCAGCCTGACCTTTTCCATCCCCTTCTCCCGCATCCAGCTGGCCGACTACCTCAACTGCGACCGCAGCGCCCTCTCGCGGGAGCTGAGCCTGATGCAGCGCGACGGCCTGCTGGACACCTACCGTTCCAGCTTCAAGCTGCTGCAGCCGGATGCGCTGCGGCAGATGGTGCTCTGACGGCCCGTTCCTGCGTACAATCCATAAAACGAGGTAACATTTCATGTCCAAACCCATTCTCTGGATCGTCATTCCCTGTTACAACGAGGAAAAAGTCCTGCCCATCACGGCCCCGATGTTTTTGCAGAAGCTCCAGTCGCTGGCCGAAAAGGGCCTTGTCAGCGACAAGAGCCGGGTGCTCTTCGTCAACGACGGCTCCCGCGATTCCACCTGGGAGCTCATCTGCCGGTTCGCAAAGGAAGATGAACACTTCATCGGCATCTCCCAGAGCCGGAACCGCGGCCACCAGAACGCCGTGCTGGCCGGGCTGATGGAGGCGAAAGCCAGCGACTGCGACGTCACCATCTCCATCGACTGCGACGGGCAGGACGACATCAACGCCATGGACGAGATGGTGCAGAAGTATCTGGACGGTGCCGAGGTAGTCTACGGTGTGCGCAGCCGCCGCGACACCGACACCTTCTTCAAGCGGTTCACCGCCGAGGGGTTCTACCACCTGATGAACGCTCTGGGGGCCGACATCGTCTTCAACCATGCTGACTACCGGCTCATCAGCGCCCGTGTGCTGGAGAGCTTTGCGGACTATAAAGAGGTCAACATCTTCCTGCGCGGCATGGTGCCGCTGGTGGGCTTTCCCAGTGCGACCGTAAGCTACGAGCGCCACGAGCGTCTGGCCGGCGAGAGCCACTACCCCCTGCGCAAGATGCTGGCACTGGCCTTTGACGGCATCACCAGCCTGTCCAACAAGCCCATCCGGCTCATCACCGGCGCAGGCATCGTCGTCAGCCTCATCAGCTTCATCGGCGTCATCTGGGCCATCGTGCAGGCGGCGCTGGGCAGCGTGGTGGCAGGCTGGGCCTCCACCATCTGCATCGTCTGCTTCGTGGGCGGCGTCCAGCTCATCTGCCTGGGCGTCATCGGCGAATACATCGGCAAGATCTACATGGAGACCAAGGCGCGCCCCCGCTACATCATCAGCGAGCGCACCTGGGCCCCGTATGAAAGGAAGTATCACGGATGAGCAAACAGAGCTGGAAAGGCAGCACCCTGCTGAACCCGGAGCCGCCGGTGCTGGTCTCCTGCGGCGGGCTGGAAGCCCCCAACCTCATCACCATCGGCTGGACGGGCACCATCTGCACCCAGCCCAGCATGGTATCCATCAGCGTCCGACCGGAGCGGTTCAGCCACCACCTCATCCGGGAGAGCGGGCAGTTCGCCATCAACCTGCCCACGGAGGCACTGGTCCGCTCGGTGGACTGGTGCGGCGTCAAAAGCGGCCGGGATGTGGACAAATTCGCCGCCTGCGGGCTCCATGCAGCCCCCGGCACGGTCCTGACCGACTGCCCCATCCTCGAAGAAAGCCCGGTCAACCTTGAATGCCGGGTCACGCAGGTCATTCCGCTGGGCAGTCACGACCTCTTTCTGGCAGAGGTCGTAGCCTGCGATGTGGACGAGAGCCTGCTGGACGAGAACGGCAAGCTCTGCCTCGACAAGGCACGGCTCATCGTCTACAGCCACGGCGAGTACCTGAGCCTCGGCAAAAAGCTTGGCACCTTCGGTTACAGTGTGCGGAAAAAGAAAACGCGGCGGAAATGACTCCCGCCGCACTTGACAAAAACGATAAAACGCACTATACTAAAATTAAAGAAGGCACTGCGACAAGCGGTTGACCTCTTGCTATCAGGTTAGTTCAAAAATTGAACCGTCGCCTTTGCCGAGGTGGCGGTTCAGCGTTTTTTCACGATAATGGTGATCGTAAATTCACCAATATGGAATGTAATACGCATTGCCTCACCCCCTTTCGGGAAGTGTAGGCCAACCGCCTGCCGTATGTGCAGTGCCTTGCTACCTAAGCAGCAGATTCAGTAGAGCATAGATTTCGACAAGATGCAACAAAAGCGGGAAACACGGAAGCGTTTCCCGCTTTTGTTTATTGTTCCAGCAATTCGGTCAGGCAGCGCACCGTCCGGCCGTGATTTCCGGTCACGGTCTCGGCGTGGAGCAGGCTGCTCAGAACGCTTTCCTCCACGCATTCCGCCACCGCACGGAAGAGCGGGTTGATGGCGTCATCGTGGAGGATGGCCATGGGCAGGATGGCCGTGTCGGCGTAATGCGGCATCCGGTTGGCCGTGGTAAAGGCGATCACGATCTCGCCGCTGCCGTTGCCGCAGTAGGAGCCGGTGCGGGACAGGCCCACCAGCGCCCGGTGGCAGAGCCGCCGCAGCTGGCGCTCGCTGAGCGGGATGTCCGTAGCCAGCACCGTGATGATGGAGCCTTTGTCCTCATGGGGCGGGATCTTCGCATCCAGCAGCGTCTGGATGGGCGTCCCCGCCACGACGAGGTCGTCGAAAACGGCATGGTTCGAGAGGACGAGCGCACCGATGGTGTAGGTCTTCCCGTCCAGCTCCACCTGCCGGGATGCCGACCCAATGCCGCCTTTCAGGCCGTGGCAGCGCATCCCGCGCCCGGCTCCGACGGCACCTTCGGCAAAATCGGCCCGGCAATCGGCCAACGCGGCAAAGACATGCTCTTCGGTCACATGCAGGCCCCGGATGTCGTTCAGGCCGCTGTCGTTGCACTCACAGACGACCGGGTTCACGCTGCCGGTAGTCTCGCAAATATCCGGATTACGCTGCAGCATATACTTCACCAGTGCCGTCTCCACGGTGCCCACACTGAGGGTATTGGTGAACAGGATCGGCGTTTCCAGCGTCCCCAGCTCGTCAATCTGGACCAGGCCGGTCGTCTTGCCGAAGCCGTTGATGACATGGCTGGCCGCCAGCACCTTATCGTGGAACACATCGCCCGGATGCGGCAGCAGAGCCGTCACGCCGGTCTGGACATTGCCGTCCGCCAGTGTGCAGTGCCCCACCGTCACGCCCGGCACATCGCTGATCTTGTTCCGGGGGCCGTGCGGCAGTCTGCCGACCCGGAAGCCCCATTTGTTCGTTTCGATTCCCATTGCAACATCCTCCTTTGGACCAGTGCTCTTATTTTTCGTGTTTCACCCGCTCCATGGCCCCCAGGTCATACGGCGTGTTCTGGTAGACATAATAGTTCAGCCAGTTCTCATACAGCAGGTGCGCATGGGCGCGCCAGCGGAAGAGGGGCGGCTGCTCCGGATCATCGCCGGGGTAGTAGTTCTTCGGGATGGCGATGGGCAGGCCCTTTGCCACATCCCGCTTGTACTCTGCATCCAGCGTGTACTTATCATACTCCGGGTGGCCGGTCACGAAGATCTGCCGCCCGTTCTCGGTGCTCATGAGGAACGGCCCGGCCTCGTCGCTCTCGGCAAGGATGCGCAGTGCCTTGCAGCGGTCCACATCTGCGCGGGAGATGCCGGTGTGGCGGCTGTGGGGGGCGTAGAACACCTCATCAAAGCCGCGGACCAGCGGGTTCGACGGGCGGGTGACCCGGTGCTCGAACACGCCGAACATCTTCTGGGGCAGGATCTCCTTCCGGACGCCGTAGTGATAGTACAGGCCCGCCTGTGCACCCCAGCAGACATGCAGGGTGGAGTAGACATTCGTCTCGCTGAAGTCCATGATCTCACACAGCTCCGGCCAGTAATCCACCTGTTCAAACGCCATCGTCTCCACCGGTGCGCCGGTGATGATCATGCCATCGTAGCGGTTGTTCTTCACTTCATCGAAGGTCTTGTAAAAGGCCTCCAGATGCGCCGTGGAGACATGGGTGGCCGCATGGCTGGCCGTCTGGAGCAGGGTCATGTGGACCTGCAGCGGCGTGTTGGCCAGCAGCCGGGCGATCTGGGTCTCGGTGGCGATCTTGGTCGGCATCAGATTCAGGATCAGGATCTCCAGCGGGCGGATGTGCTGGGAGGCCGCCCGCTCCCGGTGCATGACGAAGACATTCTCCTCATAGAGGGCGTCGTAGGCGGGGAGCGTTTTGGGGATGATCAGGGGCATGACGATTTCTCCTTCGGGATCAGATTTTGTCGAGTGCCTGTGCGATATCCGCGATCAGGTCCTCGCTGCTTTCCAGACCGCAGCTCATCCGGACCAGCTCGGCCGGCACACCGGCAGCCTTCAGCTGCTCGTCGGTCATCTGGCGATGGGTGCTGGAAGCCGGGTTCAGACAGCAGGTGCGGGCGTCGGCCACATGGGTCTCGATGGCAGCCAGACGCAGGGACTTCATAAAGATGCTGGCGGCTTCGCGTCCGCCGGCCAGGCCGAAGGACACCACGCCGCAGCTGCCGTTGGGCAGGTACTTTTCAGCCAGCGCATGGTAGGGGCTGGACTCCAGACCGCAGTAGTTCACATACGCCACCTTGGGATGTGCTTCCAGGAACTTTGCCACAGCCATGCCGTTGTCGCAGTGGCGCTGCATCCGGACATGCAGGCTTTCCAGACCGAGGTTCAGCATGTAGGCGTTCATGGGCGACTGCATGGAGCCGAAGTCGCGCATCAGCTGGGCCGTGGCCTTGGTGATGAAGGCCCCTTCTTTGCCGAAGCGCTCGGCGTAGGTGATGCCGTGATAGCTGTCGTCCGGGGTGCACAGACCGGGGAACTTTTCGGCGTGGGCCATCCAGTCGAATCTGCCGCTGTCCACGATGGCACCGCCCAGAACCGCTCCGTGGCCGTCCATGTACTTGGTAGTGGAATGGGTCACGATGTCCGCGCCCCACTCGAACGGGCGGCAGTTGACCGGGGTCGGGAAGGTGTTGTCCACGATGAGCGGCACCCCATGCGCGTGTGCGGCGTTTGCAAACTTTTCAATGTCCAGCACAGTCAGGGCAGGGTTGGCGATGGTCTCGCCAAAGACGACTTTGGTGTTGGGCTGGAAAGCGGCGTCCAGCTCTTCCTCGCTGCACAGCGGGTCTACGAAGGTCGCGGTGATGCCCATCTTCTTCATGGTGACGGAGATGAGGTTGAAGGTGCCGCCGTAGATGGTGCTGGACGCCACGATGTGGTCGCCCGCCTCACAGAGATTGAACAGCGCGAAGAAGTTGGCAGCCTGACCGCTGCTGGTCAGCATCGCGGCCGTGCCGCCCTCCAGCTCGCAGATCTTCTTGGCCACCAGGTCGCAGGTGGGGTTCTGCAAGCGGGAATAGAAATAGCCGTCGGCCTCCAGGTCGAACAGCTTGCCCATATCCTCGCTGGTAGCGTATTTGAAGGTGGTGGACTGGATGATGGGGATCTGGCGGGGCTCGCCGTTGCCGGGCGTGTAACCGCCCTGCACACAGATGGTATCACGGTTCATTGTTACATACTCCTTTACTGGGTTGGTCGGAATAGCACAATTCCCCGCCGGAAGACAGACCTCCGACGGGGAATTGAAACGTTAAATTTTTCCCTGCCGAAGGGCAGCTTTTTTTACTTGCGCAGCCGCTTATCGCTCTGGGTGGCCCACAGGGTGCCGATGGTCTGGAAGACCTGCACCAGCAGCACCAGCAGGATGACGCAGACGATCATGATGTTCGTCTGGTAGCGGTAGTAGCCATAGGACAGCGCGATCTTGCCCAGACCGCCGCCGCCGATGACACCGGACATGGCCGAGTAGCCCAGAATGGTGGTCAGGGCCGTGGTCATGCTGGAAATGAGGCCCGGCAGACACTCCGGGATCATGACCTTGGTGATGATCTGGAACGGCGTTGCGCCCATGCTCTGGGCCGCTTCCACGACGCCCTCGTCCAGCTCGCGCAGGCTGGTCTCCACCAGACGCGCCACGAACGGGAAGGCCGCGACCACCAGCGGCACGATGGTGGCCTTGGTGCCGACCGTCGTGCCCACGATGAGGCGGGTCAGCGGGAAGACGCAGATCATCAGGATCAGGAACGGAACGCTTCGCAGGATGTTGATGATGATATTCAGCAGGTGCATCAGCCAGCCGGGCAGGGGCAGAACGCCGTCCTTATCCCCGGCCACGAGCAGGACGCCCAGCGGCAGGCCGATGACCAGCGAAAAGGCCGTGGAGAGCACCGTCACATAGAACGTCTCCCAGATGGCAAAGCCATAATCTGCAATGCTCATTCGCCGGTCACCTCCTCCACCGTCACACCGGGCTGGCTGCGCATGTAGGCAGCCGCCTGTTTTGCTTCTTCTGTGTCTTTGGGCAGCTTGAGCAGCATGCTGCCGTAGCACTGGCCGCTCAGGTCGCGGGTATCGGCGCTGAGCACACTGACCAGAATGCCCTTTTCTGCCGCGAGGCTCGCCACCAGCGGCTTTGCAGCAGACGAGCCGTTGAAGGTCACGCGGACCACATGGTCGTCGGGCGCGAAGCTCGACAGGTCACGGGCCGCACTGCCGCCGTTGGGTGCCACCAGACGCCGGGCCGCTGCGGTCCTGGGGTTGGCGAAGATCTCCTTCACCTCGCCCAGCTCGACCACCACGCCGCCGTCCAGAATGGCAACGTGATCGCAGATCTCTTCCACAACGCTCATCTGGTGGGTGATGACCACCACCGTGATACCCAGCTTCCGGTTGATGTCCTTGATAAGGGTCAGGATGGAGTGGGTGGTGTTGGGGTCCAGCGCACTGGTGGCCTCGTCGCAGAGCAGGACTTTGGGATTCGTCGCCAGTGCACGGGCAATGGCGATGCGCTGCTTTTGGCCGCCGGACAGCTGGGCCGGGTAGGCGTTGGCCTTGTCGGGCAGGCCCACCATCTCCAGAAGTTCACGGGCGCGTTTTTCGGCGTCGGCCTTTTTCACCCCGGCCAGCTCCATGGGGAAGCAGATGTTCTTCAGGCAGCTGCGCTGCATCAGCAGATTGAACTGCTGGAAGATCATCGTGATCTCCCGGCGGCGGGCGCGCAGCTCGGCGGGCGAGAGCGTTTCCATCTCCACGCCGTCAATGACGACGCTGCCCTCGGTGGGGCGTTCCAGCAGATTGATGCAGCGCACCAGCGTGGATTTGCCCGCACCGGACATGCCGATGATGCCGTAGATGGAACCATCCGGAATGGTCAGGTTGATATCGCTCAGCGCGTTGACCGCGCCGTCCTTCATCTGGAAGGTCTTGGAAAGATGTTTGATCTCGATCACGGAAATGCTCCTTTGAATCAGACGGAGAGCTTAGCCCTCGATGGGAGACAGGTCGCTCTGCTTGCCGCCGTAGATGCCCATGGGCTCGACGTGGATGCCGGCCACGGTGACCAGATGGGTGCCGTGCTCCTGGTTGAAGTCGTCCAGGTAGGGCTGATGCTGGAAGTAGTTGGTGTCGATCTGGCCATCCTCGACGACGTTGTTGGGCTGGATGTAGTCATCGAACTCCTGGATATCCAGGGTGATGCCCTTCTGGGCCAGGATGTCCTTGCAGATCTCCAGGATCTCGCAGTGGGGAGCCGGCGTTGCGGCGCAGCTGACGGTCTCGCCGTTCAGTGCATCGTAGTCCACGGTGGAGTCGTAGCCGTCGGTGGGGTTCTCCACGACGAAGACGACGGAGCCTGCATACTTCTCATCAATGAAGTCCTTGACCTGCTGGCTCTCCAGAGCAGCGGCCAGAGCCTTGATCTTGGGGGAATCCTGATTGCCGTCCTTGCAGACCAGAACGTTGACGTAAGCAGAGGAGCCGTCCTCGATGGCCAGTGCATCCTCCACGGGGTTCAGACCGGCAGAGATGGCGTAGTTGGAGTTGATGACGGCGTAGTCCTCATCCTGCAGAACGCTGGGCACCTGTGCAGCCTCGACCTCGTCGATGTTGACGTTGAACGGGTTCTCCTCGATGTCGTTCTTGGTGGCGGTCAGGCCGGCATCCGCCTTGACCTTGAAGAAGCCGTTCTTCTCCAGCAGAGCCAGAGCGCGGGCCTCATTGGTGGTGTCGTTGGGCACGGCCACGCTGATCTTATCCAGCTTCTTGACCACCTCGGAAGAGGCGGCAGCGGAAGAAGCGGTGCTGCTTGCGGTGGAAGAAGAACCGCCGCAGGCGGTCAGGGCAGCTGCAGCGGCAGCGATGCCGGTCACTTTCAGAAAATCACGACGCGAAATCTTAGACATAATGTTTTCCCTCTCTTGTTGTTCCATAATTTTTTTGCACTGCGCAGCACATTTTCTGCGCCTTGTGCAGCCGAAAGCACGAAAAAAGCGCCTCCGTCCTCGGCGGGCAACTGCCCACAAGGACGAAAGCGCATAAAACTTCCGTGGTACCACCTTGGTTCACCGCGCCCTCACGGGCCCGGCCTCGCTGCTGCGGCAGCGGCTTTCTCCTCCCACTGCTTACAGCCGGACGCTGTAACGGGCGCTCCCGTCGCGGGCTTAGCACTCTTGCGCTTCGCCCCCGCAGCTCCGAGACCATTTTCGGTTCCCTGTTCCCTGCCCTTTTCCACCGACCGGGCTCTCTGGAAGGATCAATGCGAAAACCTACTCTTCTCTTCACAGCCATTTTTGTGATATTGGCTTTATTCTAATCCCCTTTTCGGCATTTGTCAACCCTTTCAACGAAGTTTTTTGGTAGGGAATACCCTCTCAGGCCGCTTTGCGGCCAGCTCTCCCAAAGGGAGAGCCCTTGGCAGGCTGGGCAGACCTGCGCACTGCCGCCTGCGGCTCCCGAACGGCCGGGCCCTGTCCTCATTGCCAGCAGCCGTTTGCCTGAGCAGCAAGGCCCGTCGCCTTCCGGCAGCATGGGCCTGTGCAGTCAGCACGGCCAAGACCGGTTCGCCAGTGGCTCGCCCTGCGGGAGAGCTGGCAACGCCAAAGGCGTTGACTGAGAGGGCAAGACATGCTATCTTATAAATCAAGAACGTATGCCCTTTGCGGCACAGTAAGGAGAGACGCAATGAACGGCAGGGAATTGTATCCCGACGCAGAACAGCGCCGCCGCATCATGGATTTCATTATGGCGGCCGGGCAAACGCTGCTGGAAAACGGCGCGGAGGTCTTCCGCGTGGAGCAGACCATGGAGATCATGGCGCGCAGCTTCCATCTGCGGGAATTTCATGTATATGTATTGACCAACGGCATTTTTGCCAGTGCCGGCACGGCCGAGATCAGCGAGGTGCGCAACGTGCCCACCCGCACGACCCATCTGGGCCGGGTAGCTGCGGTGAACCAGCTGTCCCGTCAGATCGCAGAGGGCAGCGTGACCACCATCGACGAAGCCGAGAGCCGCCTGGTGCAGGCGCAGAGCATTCCCTTCCCGAAGGGCCGGGTGCAGCTTCTGGCCGGGCTTTCGGGCGCATTCTGCTTCGCGCTCATCTTCGGCGGCACCCTGCAGTCCGCGCTGGTCGCTGCGGTGGCGGGCTGTGCGGCCAACGCCTATCTGCTGTTCTGCGGGCGGCACCCCATAGGCGGTGGGTTCCGCACCATCTCCACCGCTTCGCTCATCACCATCCTCTGCATTCTGGGCTGCCACCTGCTCCACACCGAGGCCAGCCATGCCATCATCGGCACTCTGATGATCCTCACGCCCGGCATCGCGTTCACCATGGGCATCCGGGATTTTGTGCAGGGCGATTATCTTTCCGGCACCATCCGGATGATCGACGCGCTGCTCATCGCAGCCAGCATCGCCATCGGCACCGGTCTGGTGCTGGGGGCCTATGCCGCATGGACGGGGGTGGTGGCCGCATGACAGAACTTCTGTTGACGAGCGAGCAGATCGGCCAGCTGGTGGCCCAGTTCTTCATCGCCGGGGCGGGCACCCTGAGCTTTGCCGTTCTCTTCGCCTCCCCTAAGCGCACCCTGCCCTACTGCGGCCTTGTCGGCGCGATGGGCTGGTTCATTTACGAGCTGGCCGTCCTCTTCGGGCTGGAAAGCTTTACCGCCTCGCTGCTGGCCGTCATCCCGCTGACGCTGCTGGCCCGCATCTTCGCCATCGTACTCAAAACGCCGGTCACCATCTTTCTGCTGGCCGGCATCTTCCCGCTGGTGCCCGGTGCCGGCATCTACTACACCGCCTACTACTTCATCCAGGGCAACAACGCTCTGGCTCTGGCCAACGGCATCTCGACGTTCAAGATCGCCGTGGCCCTTGCCATCGGCATCGCGCTGGTGCTGGGGCTTCCGCTGCCCCGCTTCAAGACCCGCCCCAAGAAATGAACAAAAACGCTCCGGCACAATGCCGGAGCGTTTTTGTTCATCAGGAGAGCAGCAGCAGCTGTGCGCCGCCTGCCATGTTCAGCTGGAAGAACGCCTTCTGGCCGTTCTCACTGTAACTGACCTGCACCGGGGTCTTGCTTCCATCGGCATGGACCTGCTGCAGGGTGTACCCCTGCACCGCAGAAGCCGGAAGCTCAATGTTTGCCGTGACGTCCGAGTCCATCACACGGGCATCGGTGACGACCGTGTTGCTCTTGACCTTGCCGCACTTGGTGCAGACGACCTTGTTCATGCATGTCTGGTAATAGAAGGCCACCGTCATGATCTTCGGGCCGTCCTGCAGGCTGCCCTCATAGATTTCGAGGTTGGAGAAGTTCGAGAAGGTGTTCTTCACCTTGGTCAGGCGCTGTACGGGGTCTTTTCTGCCCTCTTTGCCGCAGTGCGGGCAGAGGGTGAAGGTCTTTCCATCCAGCGTGAAGTCGGTAGGCACACAGTCCTCACGATACTCCACGAAGGTCTTCCACTTGTGCTCGTTCTCCTTGCACTCCTTCCGGGCCGGTTCCTCTGCAACGCCGGATACGGCCCCGCCCACCAGGATGCAGACAGAAAGCCCCAGCATTGCGAGCGTTTTCATGATTCGTTTTCTCATAGCAGTTCCTTTCTCCCTGCCGGTCTGGCAGAGCTGCGCGGTGAAATGCGGTCTGTTTTTCGCTTTCACGCTGTTTTTTGTACCTTCATTATACCATTTGGTGGAAAACGCTGTCAATTGTTCCTTTTTAACCTGTGCTTGCGCAGGCGGGCCGTTCGCGCTATACTGTTCTCAGAACGATCGAAAGGAGACGCTCTCATGTCTGTTATGGAAAAACTTCTCACCCGCCGCACCTACCGCCGCTTTGCGCAGAAAGCCGTCCCGCAGGATGTGGTGGAGGACATCATCGAAGCCGTCCGCCTCTCCTCCTGCGGAGCCAACCGTCAGGCCGTGCGTCTGGTGGTCGTGAACAAACCCGAAGATGTGGCCGAAGTCCAGCCGCTGGTCAAGTGGGCCGCCTATCTGCCCCCGGAGCAGGGCACCCCAAAAGCCGACGAGCTGCCCACTTTATATGTAGCCGTCGTGCAGGACACTGCCATCCCCGGTGACCTGAACACCGACACCGGTATCGCGCTGGCCAACATGACGCTGGCCGCGTGGGACAAGGGCGTGGGCAGCTGCATCATGGGTGCCATCAACAAGCCCGCCCTCACCGAGCTGCTCCACATCAAGGAGCCGGAAAAGCTGGCCTTTATGGTGGCGTTCGGCTACCCCACCCACGAAGCCCACATCGTCCCCCTGACCGGGGAGACCGGCGTGAAGTATTATCTGGACGGCCAGAAGGACTACTGTGTGCCGAAGCGGAGTGCTGAGGAGATCGCACGGTATTTGTAAGGTCTCTCTTCGTACAACCTCTCCGTTGAGCCTGCCGGCTCGGAGCCATGGCAGAGAGGTTTTTGCATATATTCATTCATTTTCCCGGTATGATTGCATAAGTGTTCTCAAAACGGTTTCATTTTTATCGAATTTTTGCACAACGCTTGACTTTTTTATTTGTGCAATCTATACTAGACCCGTTCTCTGATGTTTCGATGAATCGCATCGCCGCAGAGAGATGAAAGATTATACAATCGATCGAGGAGTGTTTGAATATGAAAAAGATTACCCGTCGCAGCTTCCTGGCTGCTGCTGGTCTGACCGCTGCCGCTCTGGCTCTGACCGCCTGCGGTGGTTCCTCTTCCAGCACCGCTTCTTCTACCGCAAGCTCTGCTGCTTCCTCTGAGGCAGCTTCTTCCAGCGCTGCTGCTGAGCTGACCACCGTTGAGGCCGGCAAGCTGACCATGGCCACCAACGCTGCCTTCCCTCCGTATGAGATGACCACCGACACCGGTGCGTTCGAGGGCATCGACGTGGACACCGCACAGGCCATTGCTGAGAAGCTGGGTCTGGAGCTTCAGATCGACGACATGGACTTCGACGCTGCGCTGCTGAGCGTCCAGCAGGGCAAGGCCGACATCGTCATGGCTGGCGTCACCGTCACCGACGAGCGCAAGGCTGTCATGGACTTCTCCGACAGCTATGCTACCGGCATCCAGTCCATCATCGTTCCCGAAGGCTCTGACATCGCTACCCCCGACGATCTGGCCGGCAAGAAGATCGGCACCCAGCGCGGCACCACCGGCTACATCTACTGCTCCGATGATTTCGGCGATGAGAACGTCGTGGCTTACGACGACGGCCTGACCGCTGTGCAGGCTCTGAACAACGGCCAGGTGGACGCTGTCGTCATCGACAACGCTCCCGCCAAGGAGTTCGTTGCTGCCAACCCCGGTCTGGTCATTCTGGACACCAGCTATGCTGAGGAAGACTACGCCATCGGCATGGCAAAGGGTTCTGCTCTGGAAGATGCCATCAACGCTGCTCTGGAAGAGCTGAAGGCTGACGGCACCCTGCAGTCCATCGTGGACAAGTACATCACCGCTGAGTAATCAGCGCGACCGTGCACCACGGGGAGGAAGCTCCAAAGGAGCCCCTCCCCTTTTTTGGAAAAAGAAGGTTACAAAAATCTGACAAAACAGGAAAGTGAGGATGCGAATGGCCGCACAATATGAACTGCTGAAAGAGCTGCTCAACAGCGGCACGAAGCTCAGCTTCGGGCAGGAATTCTTCTACAAATTTTATCAGGCGTTCATCCTGAAGGACCGCTGGATGCAGTATATTCAGGGCGTGGGCACCACGCTTCTGGTCACGGCCATCGCACTGGCGCTGGGTGTGGTGCTGGGCAGCGTGGTCGCACTGGTCCGTGTAGCCCACGACCAGCAGCGCTCCGACCGCAGGAACCCGGTGCTGGGCTTCTTCAACGCCATCTGCCAGGTGTACACCACCATCATCCGCGGCACCCCCATGATGGTCCAGCTGCTCATCATGAGCATGGTCATCTTTGCCAACAGCCGCAACTTCACCATGGTCGGTGCGCTGGCGCTGGGCATCAACTCCGGCGCTTATGTATCCGAGATCATCCGCGGCGGCCTGATGGCTGTGGACCCCGGCCAGATGGAAGCCGGCCGCAGCCTGGGCCTGAACTACATAACCACCATGGTGGTCATCATCATCCCGCAGGCCATCCGCGCCGTGCTGCCGGCTCTGGGCAATGAGTTCATCGTCCTGCTCAAGGATACCTCGCTCATCACCGTCATCGGCGGCAAGGAGCTGCTGTATGCGGCCCAGGGCATCATGAACCGCACCTACGAGGCCATGTTCCCGCTGTGCGGCGTTGCACTTGTTTATTTGATCCTCGTCATGCTGTTTACCTGGCTGCTGACGAAGTTTGAGAGGAGGATGGCTCAAGGTGACCGATAAGATTCTGGAAGTCCGCGGTCTGACCAAGACCTACGGCGGCGACAAGAAGAAGGGCGCAAAGCAGCCCACCCCCACCCTCGATGTCCTGAAGGGCATCGACATCGACATCTACCGCGGCGACGTGGTCTGCCTGATCGGCCCTTCCGGCTGCGGCAAATCCACCTTCCTGCGCTGCCTGAACCGGCTGGAGATCCCCACCGGCGGCTCCATCAAGTTTGAGGGCGTCGAGATCGATGACAGCCACATTGATGCCGTCCGCCAGAAGATGGGGATGGTGTTCCAGCACTTCAACCTCTTCCCGCACCTGACGGTCAAGCAGAACCTCTGCCTGGCCCCCACCCTGCTCAAGCTGAAGAACCAGCAGGAAGCTGACAAGCGCGCCGAAGAGCTGCTGGCCCGCGTCGGCCTGTCCGACAAGGCCGACGCCTACCCCAAGAGCCTGTCCGGCGGCCAGCAGCAGCGCATCGCCATTGCCCGCGCCCTGGCCATGGACCCGGACGTCATCCTCTTCGATGAGCCTACCTCCGCGCTGGACCCCGAAATGGTCGGCGAGGTCCTGGAGCTGATGAAGGAGCTGGCCCACACCGGCATCACCATGCTGGTCGTCACCCACGAGATGGGCTTTGCGCGCGAGGTCTCCAACCGCGTCATCTTCATCGACGACGGCAAAGTCCAGGAGGACGAGCCCCCGCAGGAGCTGTTCGCCAACCCCAAGCATCCCCGCCTGAAGGCGTTCCTGTCCAAGATGCTGTAACATTGCTTTCAACAAAAAAAATCTCCGCGCAGCTGCGCGGAGATTTTTTTCCTGCTGTCTGCTCAGGCATTCAGCACCGATTTTCCCGTCAGAGGATCCGGGATGCCCAGCAGGGCCAGGATGATAGCCATGCGGATATACACACCGTTGTGCACCTGGTCAAAGTAGGCGGCGCGGGGGTCGTTGTCCACATCGAGCTTGATCTCGTCGATGCGGGGCAGCGGGTGGAGCACCGGCATACCAGCCGGAGCCTGCTCCAGCAGCTTTGCATTCAGGGAGTAGCAGCCCTTCAACCGGAGGTAATCCTCCTCGTTGAAGAAGCGTTCCTGCTGGATGCGGGTCATGTAGAGGACATCGAGGGTGGGCAGCTCGGTTTCGAGGTCGGCGGTCTCCTTGTAGGTCTGGTGGAGCGGCGTCAGGGTCTCGTCCTTGACGTACTGCGGAATGCGCAGTTCCTCCGGCGAGATGAAGACGAACCGGTTCCCCTCAAACTGGCTCAGCGCAGCGGTCAGGGAGTGGACCGTCCGGCCGAATTTGAGGTCGCCGCAGAAGCCGATGGTCAGATGGTCCAGCCGCCCTTTGCGCTGGCGAATGGTCATCAGGTCGATCATGGTCTGGGAGGGGTGGGCGTGCCCGCCGTCGCCTGCATTGATGACGGGCACCCGCGCATACAGGGATGCGCGCAGGGGTGCGCCCTCTTTGGGGTGGCGCATCGCGATGATGTCGGCGTAGTTGCTCACGACACGGGCCGTATCGGCCACCGTTTCGCCCTTGCTGGCGCTGGACAGCTGCGCCCCGGCAAAGCCCAGCGTCTTGCCGCCCAGCCGCAGCATGGCCGACTCGAACGAGAGCCGGGTGCGGGTGGACGGCTCATAGAACAGCGTTGCCAGAATGCGCCCGTCGCAGAGATGGGCATAGGGTGCGGGGTCTGCCTCCATCCGGTCGGCAAGGTCGAGAAGGGCCAGTTGTTCGTCCAGAGAAAAGCTGTTCGGCTCAATGAAATGTCTCACAGCCATTCTCCTTTCAGCACGAACTTCTCACGCTCGGCACCGGTGGAGATGAACTGGATCTCGTGGTCCAGCTGCTTTTCGAGGAACTCCACATAGCCTTTTGCCTCTTTGGGCAGCTCGTCCCAGCTCTTGCAGCCGGAGAGGTCGGTGTTCCAGCCAGGCAGCATCGTGACGACCGGCTCCATCCGGTCCAGGTCAGACAGCGTGTCGAAGCGGGGGACTTCCACACCGTCCAACTTGTAACCGGTGATGACCGGGATCTCGTTCATGCTGCTCAGGACGTCCAGCTTGGTCAGAGCGATCTTGTCCGCTCCCTGGCAGGCCAGACCGTAGCGGCTGGCCACGCAGTCAAAGGGGCCGACGCGGCGGGGGCGGCCGGTGGCCGCACCGTATTCGCCGCCTGCCTTCCGCAGCTGCTCGTTCCAGTCCTCGTCCATGGCATGTTCTGCGGCGAAGGGGCCTGCGCCGACACAGGTGGAGTAGGCTTTCAGCACACCGACCACATGGTCGAGCCGGCAATTCGGGATGCCGACTCCCAGCGGCGCATAAGCGGCCAGCGTATTGGAGCTGGACGTGAAGGGGAAGATGCCGTAGTCGATGTCCCGCATGGCACCCAGCTGAGCTTCCAGCACGATGCGCTTGCCGCTGTCGTGGGCCTGCTGCAAAAAGGCGCCCACGTCGCAGATGAACGGTGCGAATCGCTCGGCCTGGGTCCTGCACCAGTCCAGCAGCGCGTCATAGGACATCTTTTCCTGATGATAGCAGCCTGCCAGCTCCATGTTCTTGGAATCCAGGATCATGTGCAGGCGGTTTTGGGTGCGCTCCTCGTCCAGATGGAGCAGGTCGCCCAGACGCAGGGTCTTCTTGCGGTATTTGTCGCTGTAGGCATAGGCGATGCCGCGCCGGGTGGAGCCGAAGGCGCTCCCCTTTTTGGCCAGGCGGTCTTCTTCCAGACCATCCTGCACCTTGTGCCAGGGCATCGAGATGGTGGCCTTGTCGGAGAGCTTCAGGTTTTTGGGGCCGATCTCCACGCCGCGGGCCTCGATGGCCTGCATCTCATTCGAGAGGTGGTCGAGATCGATGACCATACCGGTGCCCAGCACACAGGTGACATCCGGGTGCAGGATGCCGGAGGGCAGAAGGTTCAGGATGAACTTGCCCTTTTCAGTAACGACGGTGTGCCCGGCATTGTTGCCGCCCTGATAGCGGGCAACGACATCGGCGTTTTCGGCCAGCAGGTCGATGACGCGGCCTTTGCCCTCATCGCCCCAATTGATTCCAGTAACAGCGGTCAGCATAATTTGTTATAACCTTCTTTTTGTTGTTCTCAATGGTCTGCTCTCTGATGGGCAGACCGTAGTTTTTTCAGATTTCCTCTTGCAATTTTCGATTGCAGTGCTATTATACGAGCAGGAAAAGAATGTGTAAAACGTATCCTGCACATGGCTGCAATATGATTTTTACATGGAGGAGGGTAACATCTCATGTACGTGGACTGGGAATACTACAAGATCTTCTATTATGTTGCAAAATACCAGAATTTCACCAAGGCGGCGCGGGTGCTGGGCAACAACCAGCCCAACATCACCCACTCGATGAACCGGCTGGAAAGCCAACTGAACTGTGTGCTGTTCATCCGCTCCAACCGGGGCGTGACCCTGACGCCGGAGGGCGAGATGCTCTATTCCCGCATTGCATCGGCGGCGGTGCAGATCCAGGACGCCGAGGAGGAGCTGAGCGCCAGCGCCACGCTGGAGCACGGTGCCATCAGCATCAGCGCCACCGAGACGGCCCTGAACATCTACCTCTCCGAAAAACTGCGGGACTTCCACACCGAGTACCCCGGCATCCGGCTGCGCATCTCGAATCACTCCACCCCGCAGGCGATGCAGGCCGTGAAAAACGGCGAAGTGGATTTTGCCATCGTCTCCACCCCGGCCGAGGTGGAACCGGGGCTGAAGCGGGTGGAGCTGAAGCCGTTTTACGAAGTGCTGGTGGGCGGCAGGACCTTCACGGCCCTGGCCAGCCAGAACCTCTCCTTAAAGGAACTGGAAAATTACCCTCTCATCTCTCTGAGCGACGAGAGCACGACCCGCAGCTTCTACCGGCAGTTCTTCCTCGACCACGACGCGGTGCTCCGGCCCGACACCGAGGCCGCCACCACCGACCAGATGCTCACGCTGGTCAAAAGCGAGCTGGGCCTTGCCTTTGTGCCGGAATCCATGGCGGCCGAGCCGCTGGCGCGGGGCGAGATCGTCCAGCTCCATCTGCGGGAGATCATCCCCCAGCGCTCCATCTGCCTGGTCTACGACCACCACCGCCCGTTGAACACCGCTGCGCGCAAGTTCCAGAAGCTGCTGACCAGCCCGGAAGAGACGCATTGAAAAAATGCACCCGCACTCTTTTATTCCCGGAACGCAAAAAAGCCCCAGAAACACAAAAACCCGCCTGGCAGCGGGTTTTTGTGTATAGAGGGGTGGGAAAGTATATAAAGTTGGGAATCGCATATTCAGTGGCAGGAGCACAGCATTCTTGCCGTTTGCCCCCTGCGATATGTATTATACCCATTTTTCTTTTCTTGTCAAACAAATTTTTTGCCGTTTGCTTTAATTTTACACTTTACATTTTGGTCAAAACTTTATATAATTAACGCAGTCAGATTTTTTCTGCTTCTTTTCGATGTTTGTGCTATTTTTACAACATTAAAACTTTACTTTCAAAAATTTTTATGGATTCCAACATATTTCAAAAAAGGAGACCTTCCCCATGGATGATTTAGACCGCAAGATCCTCTCCCTGCTCGCCAAAAATGCCCGGATGCCGGTCAAGGAGATCGCCGAGCAGGTCGCATTGACCAGCCCCGCCGTTTCCAGCCGTATCCACAAACTGGAGATCGACGGCATCATCAGCGGTTATACCGTAGTGCTCAACCGCCCGGCCGACCGGGTCTACGTGGACGCCCTCATCAGCCTGTCCGTGACGCCCAGCCACCGGGACGAGCTGGTGGAACTGATGCAGAACAGCAAGGAAGTGCTGCAATGCTACCACGTCACCGGTGCCTACACCTTCCTCATCAAAGTCAGCTGCGGCAGCATGCCCCAGCTGGAGCACCTCATTTTACAGTTCCAGAAGCTGGGCACCACCAGCACCCAGATCATCCTTTCCACCCCCGTCAACCACGGCGACCTGGAAGCAATGATGCTGTAAGACCACCCATCCCATAAAATATTTTATCCACCGCCGGGGCAGAATGCAATTTTTTGCCCCGGCGGTTCGTATATCCGGTACAAGGCCCTTCCGCCGCCCGCATAGACCGGCGCGGGGCGGGCATCCTAACGATACGCGCGGGGACTCCCCGCACACTGTTTGCAACGAAAGGAATCCAGCCTATGAAGTCCATGACCAAACGCCTCCTCGCCGCCCTGCTGGCTGTGGCCGCTCTGTTCGCTCTGGCGGGCTGCAGCAAGTCCGACAAGGCCGACGCTGCCCCCAAAGACTACACGAAGATCCTCCACGACGCCCGCCCGGACGAAGACAACGAATATTATATGATCTTCTCCCCCGGCGAAGACGGCAAGTTCACCGCCCAGTACGGCTACAGCGACAGCTACGACGCCGCCCAGCTGGACGAAGAGATCCGCAACATGCTGCTCCCCCTGCTGAACCTCGAAGAGGACATGTACACCGACTTTGCCGCCTCCGTTTCCGGCATGATGGTGCAGAGCTATGGCATCGCCATCGTCAAGCCCGCCGAGGGCAAACAACAGGCCGTATCCGAAGCCCTGGATGCCTACGTCCAGAGCCAGATGCAGAGCATGGAGCATTATCTGGAAGACCAGTACCAGATTGCCGCGTCATCTCATATCTCCACTGCTCCCACCGGCGAGGTGATTCTCGTCTGCTGCGAGAACCCCGAAGCCGTGATGAACGCCATCAAAACGGCGCTGGCCGCATAAGCTCCTCCGCCTTCCCGCTTTCACCGCGCTCTGTTTTGGGGGCGCGGTGTTTTATTTTCTTCCGCAAATTGGGTCAAATGGGCACTCTGTGCAAAAAGTTTTTTCAAAATCCCTCCAAATCACTTTCCAAAAGTGGTTTTTTGATGTATTCTATTCCTATCCGCTGTGTGTCTGCCACGCAGACGGAACGCTAAAAACGAAAGAGGGGTGCGCACAGATATGCTGAAATATCTGGCAAAACGCATCGGGCGCTCGATTTTGACCCTGTTCGTCATCGTGACGCTCGTTTTCTGCCTGCTGCGGCTGATGCCCGTGGAAGGCTACTTTGCAAACTACGAAAAAATGACCGAGGCCCAGATCCAGGCGGGCCTCCAGTCCATGGGCCTGCTGGACCCGCTGCCGGTGCAGATCGGGCGGTTCTGGTGGAATGCACTGCACGGCGACCTCGGCGTCAGCCATATTTATAAGGTCAATGCGCCTGTGACCGGCATCCTGGCCAAAAAACTGCCCATCTCGGTGCAGATGGGTGTTTTCTCCATGCTGCTGAGTCTGGTCGTCGGCATCCCGATGGGCCTGTTCATGGGCCGGTTCAAGAACCGCTGGCCGGATAAGATCGGCACGGCCATCATCGTGCTCATCCAGGCCGTGCCTGCCGCCGTGTATTATCTGTACATCCAGATGTACGGCACCACCGCGCTGGGCGTCGGCCTGCTGTTCGATGCCTCCAACTGGAAATACTGGGTGCTGCCCATCTGCTCCATGAGCCTGGGCAACGTGGCCTTCTACGGCATGTGGCTGCGCCGCTACATGGTGGATGAGAGCAACAAGGACTACGTCCGCCTGGCACTGGCCAAGGGCGTGAGCGAAAACAACATCGCGCTGCACCACATCTTCCGCAACGCCATGGTCCCGCTGGTGCAGTACATCCCGTCGGCCTTCCTGAACACCGTCGTCGGCTCCATCTACATCGAGAGCCTGTACAGCATCCCCGGCATGGGCGGCCTGCTGGTGACCTGTGTGCAGCGGCACGACAACACCATGGTGCAGGGCATCGTGCTGCTCTACGCCTGCGTGGGCATCATCGGCCTCATCCTGGGCGATCTGCTCATGGTGCTCATCGATCCCCGCATCAACTTTGGCAAGAAAGAAGGTGGCCGATAATGCTGTTCCACATGAAAGACCAGAAGGCAGCTGTGCTGGAAAACGACCTGAACAAGCTGCAAAAGGACGGCCCCGCTGTCTGGGCCAGCCTGCCGGAAGACGAGCTGTTCACCCCTGCCGGCTTCAGCGAAGAGCAGGCCGAGGCAACGGCCTACTCCAACTACAGCTACTGGGGCAGCACGTTCCGCGCCTTCTTCAAGAACAAGATGGCCGTGGCGCTCCTCATCGCGCTGGTGGCCGTGGTGGCTTTTGCCTTCGCGCAGCCCCATCTGCCCGGCCAGGTGGACCCCAACCTCTGTGAGGTGGACCCCGCCACCGGAATCCAGTACCGTAACATCGCCCCCGGCCAGCAGGGCTTCATCTGGGGCTCCAACGCCATCGGCCAGGACCTGTGGGCCCGCATCTGGGCCGGTGCCCGCACCAGCCTGACCATCGCCTTCTTCGTGGCCATGATCGAGGCCGTGGTGGGCATCACCGTGGGTGTGCTGTGGGGCTATGTCCGCCAGCTCGACTTCTTCTTCACCGAGCTGTACAACATCTGCGACAACATCCCCTCCACCATCATCCTGATCCTGATCTCCTACGTGGCTTCCCCCAGCATCCAGACGCTGATTTTGGGCATGTCGCTCACGGGCTGGATCGCCATGGCGCGCTTCATCCGCAACCAGATCCTGATCATCCGCGACCGCGACTACAACGTTGCCTCCCGCTGCATCGGCACCCCCACCTCCCGCATCGTGCTGCGCAACCTGCTGCCCTATCTGGTGTCGGTCATCATGCTGCGCATGGCGCTGACCATCCCCGCCGCCATTGGCAGCGAGGTGTTCATCACCTACATCGGTCTGGGCCTCTCGGTGGAGACGCCCTCGCTGGGCAACCTCATCAACGACGGCCGCAAGGTCATGATGCAGGCGGGCCTGCGGTATCAGCTGCTCTACCCCACCATTATCCTGAGCTTTGTCACCATCGCGTTCTACCTCATCGGCAACGCCTTCTCGGACGCCGCCGACCCGAAGAACCACATGCAGTAAGGAGGGACAGAAGATGGAAAAGAATCAGCTGATCCTTTCAGTCAAGGATTTGAACATCCAATTCAACCTGCGTGGAAAAGCGCTCCACGCCATCCGCGGCATCGACCTGGACATCTACCACGGCGAGGTCCTCGCCATCGTGGGCGAGTCCGGTTCGGGCAAGAGCGTGTTCACCAAGAGCTTCATGGGCCTGCTGGACGCCAACGGCTCTATTTCCAGCGGCACCATCGACTACTTCGGTGCCGACGACGGAAAGCCCATCCGCCTGTCCGACCTGAAAAAGGAAAAGGACTGGCTCCGGGTACGCGGCCACGAGATCGCCATGATCATGCAGGACCCCATGACCAGCCTGAACCCGCTGAAGACCATCGGCGACCAGATCATGGAAGCCGTGGAGCTGCATCAGGGCCTGCGCGGCAAGGCCGCCAAAGAGAAGACGCTGGAATACCTGCGGGATGTCGGCATCGCCGACCCGGAGGTCCGCTTCGGCCAGTACCCGCACGAGTTCTCCGGCGGTATGCGCCAGCGCGTCGTCATCGCCATTGCGGTGGCCTGCAACCCGCAGATCCTGATCTGCGATGAACCGACCACCGCGCTGGACGTGACCATCCAGGCGCAGATCTTGCAGCTGCTCAAGGAGATGCAGGTCAAGTACAACCTGACCATCGTTCTCATCACCCACGACCTCGGTGTCGTGGCCAACATCGCCGACCGGGTGGCCGTCATGTATGCAGGCGACATCATCGAGATCGGCACCTCGGACGAGATCTATTACGACCCCCGCCACCCCTATACCTGGGCACTGCTGTCCAGTATGCCCCAGATGGGCATCAAGGGCGAGGACCTGTTCAACATCCAGGGCACCCCGCCGAACCTGTTCACCGAGATCCATGGCGACGCCTTTGCGCCCCGCAACCCGCAGGCGCTCAAGATCGACTTCGTCAAGCGCCCGCCGTATTTTGAGATCAGCCCCACCCACAAGGCCAAGACCTGGCTGCTGGACCCGCGGGCACCCAAGGTGGAGCCGCCGCTGGCGGTCCGCCTGCTGAAAGAGGAGGGGATGTAAAATGGCAGAGGAACGTGAAACGCTTCTGGAGGTCAAAGACCTCGAAGTGACCTATGGTTCCGGCAAAAAAGCCTACCGCGCCGTGAACCGCGCCAATTTCAAGATCTACAAGGGCGAGACGTTCGGCCTGGTGGGCGAGTCCGGTTCCGGCAAGACCACCATCGGCCGCGCCATCATGCGCATCCTGCCCACTTCCGGCGGCGAGATCCTGTACAAGGGCCAGAAGATCAACGGCAAGATCTCCCACGCGCTGGACCAGCAGGTCATCAAGGAGATCCAGATGATCTTCCAGGACCCGCAGTCCTCCCTGAACGAGCGCGCCAAGGTGAGCTACATCGTCGGCGAGGGCCTGATGAACGTCCGGCCCGACCTGACCGCTGCCCAGCGGGAAGAAAAAGTCCGCCAGGCGCTGCTGGATGTCGGCCTGCTGCCCGAATTTGCCTCCCGCTTCCCGCACGAGTTTTCCGGCGGCCAGCGCCAGCGCATCGGCATCGCCCGCGCCCTCATCGTGGAGCCGGAGTTCATCATCGCCGATGAGCCCATCTCTGCACTGGATATGTCCATCCGCGCCCAGGTGCTCAACCTGCTGCGCCATCTGCAAAAGGAGCGTGGCATCACCTACCTGTTCATCGCGCACGACCTGTCCGTCATGCGGTACATCTCGGACCGCATCGCCGTCATCCACAAGGGCGACATCGTGGAGCTGGCCGACGCCGAAGAGCTGGTGAATCACGCCATCCATCCCTATACCCGCAGCCTGCTTTCGGCCATCCCCATGCCGAACCCCCGGCTGGAGCGGAAGAAAAAGCTGCTGGTCTACGACCCCGCCATGCACGATTACACCGCCGAGCCCCCGCAGTGGCAGGAGCTGCGGCCCAATCACTTCGTGCTCTGCAATGCGACCGAAGCCGCACAGTGGATTCGCGAATCGTAAACTCCCTCAAATTTTTTAGGCTTTTTTCGGCATTGTTCACTCTTTGTTTCTTGACTTTTGCCGGTGCCTTTACTACAATAGCAGGGAACGCATTGCACAATTTTTAACAAAAGGATAGGTTTTATGACAACGACCAGCAATGTTCTCTATGCGTCACAGGCTCGCCCGTGGCTCAAATATTACGACCCCAATTACATTGACCAGCCGATGCCGGAGTGTTCTGCTTTCGACTTTGTCCGGCAGCAGAACAAGAACCGCCTGTCGGAAACGGCCCTTGAATATTATGGCCGGAAGTTCACCTATGCAGACTTCATCGTGAACACCAAGAAGACCGCTGCTGCCTTCCGGGCGGCGGGCGTCCGAAAGGGTGATATCATCACCGTGGTCAGCGTGATGACCCCGGAGGTCATCTATGCGTTCTACGCCGCCGATCGCATCGGCGCGACCCTGAATCTGGTGGACCCCCGGTACAGCGCCGACGGCATCCATGAGTACATCGAGGAAGTGGATTCCCATCTGCTGATCTGCCTGAACGTGGTGTATGACCGCTGCCGTCAGGCCGCCCGTCGCACCCATGTGGAGCGGGTCATTGTGCTTTCCCCGGCCGACTCGCTGCCCCTGCCGCTGGCCATCGGCTACAAGGTCTCAAACCCCGACCGCAACAAGTACGACTCCAATGCCCTGATGTGGAAGCAGTTCATCGCAAACGGGCAGGACGCCAGCACTGCCGGTGAGCCCTATGACCCGGATCATGCCTGTGTGGTGGTCCACACCGGCGGCACCACCGGCTCCCCCAAGGGCGTCATGCTGACGGACCGGAACTTCAACGCCCTCGCCCAGCAGTTTGCCGCATGGCATGCCCTGTTCCGGAAGGGACAGACGCTCATGAACGTCATGCCCCCCTTCATCGCCTATGGCTACGCCTGCGGCGTCCACATGCCGCTGGCCCTGGGGCTGAAGGTCGTCATCATCCCGAATCTGGACCCCGCCAAGCTCGGCAGCCTTCTGTTGAAGCACAAGCCCGAACACATGTTCGGTGTGCCTTCCCATTACCAGCAGATGGCCGCTGACCCCAAGCTGAAAAACAAGGATCTGTCCTTCATCCGCAACTATGCCGCCGGCGGCGATGCCATCTCCATCGGCGCAGAAAAGACGGTGAACGACTTCCTTGCTGCCCACAACGTGGAGTATCCCCTTGCCAAGGGCTACGGCATGACGGAGGTCTCCTCCGCTGCTACCATCGCCGCCGGCACCATCACCAAGCCCGGCAGCGTAGGCATCCCCATGGTGAACACCCTTGTGTCGGTGTTTGAGCCGGGCACCACCAAGGAACTGCCCATCGGCGAGCGGGGCGAACTGTGCATCTGCAGCCCCTCCATGATGAAGGGCTACTACGGCAAGCCCGAAGAGACCGCGAACATCCTGCGCACCCACGAAGACGGCACGGTGTGGGCCCACACCGGCGACGTGGGCTACATGGACGAGGACGGCTTCGTCTACCTCGACAGCCGCATCAAACGCCTCATCATCCGCCACGACGGCTTCAAGGTCTTCCCCTCGATGATCGAAAACGTCATCAGCCAGCACCCCGCCGTCCACCAGTGTTCCGTGGTGGGCTGCACCGACAAGGACCATGTGCAGGGTCGCCTGCCCTTCGTCTTTGTAGTGCTGAAGCCGGAGGCCGCTGCTTCCACGAAAAAGCGCCAGATCATCAAGGAGCTGCGCCAGATGTGCGCTGAGGAACTGCCCGAATACGTCCAGCCCGTGGGCTACAAGTTCCTCGACGCCATGCCCATGACCCCTGTGGGCAAGTTCGATTACCGCAAGCTCGAAACGGAGATCACCTCCCGCGATTACTGATAGAAAGGAAGTCCCTGTCCCCATGAAGAAAAAACTCATCAGCCTTGCCCTTTCGGCGGCTATGCTCTTTGCCGGGTTCAGCATCTCTGCCTTTGCAGAAGAGCCGCTGACCGGGTCTGAACCCGAACCCGCTGCCGCAGAGGCTGTGGAAGAAGAGGAGAACTCCCTCTTCCGCAAGCCCGCCGCAGAACAGAAACCTGAGACCACCGAGGGCGAAGCAGCCGACGAGACGGCGGAGCCTGAAGAGGAAAAGCAGCCCCTGTATGTTGCACTGGGCGACAGCATCTGCGCCGGTGTCGGCTTGACCAGTGTACAGTACGCCCACAACCTGATGGGTGTGGACGTTTCCTACAACTTCAAGGGCTACCCGGATGCCTGCTATGTGGGCCAGGTCGCCCAGACCCTCGGTCTGGACCGCGACCACGCCATCAACCTCGGCCTGCCCGGCCTGATGAGTGCTGACCTCGTCGAGCTGGTCAAGACCGGCAAGATGAGCGAGATGAACACGCTCTCCGGCTGCCAGTACGATTATCCGGAGATCCTGGAGTACCTCAAGGAGGCCGACATCATCTCCATCCAGATGGGCTCCAATGATGCCTTCGTGCCCACGGTCGTTGCCATCGGCAATGCCACCAACTGGAAGAGCGAAGACCTCGCCTCCATCGTGCTGAGCGGCAACCTGCGCAGCAAAGACCCGGAGACCAGGGCCGCCTTCCAGGCCAGCATGAAGAAGCTCAGGCTCACCAAGAGCGAGACAGACGCAGTGTGGAACCTCGTCACCTCCGGCATGAACAAGATCTGCACCGACGCCTACCCCGTCAGCACTGCGAACATCCGCTCCGTTGTCGAGACCGTCCGCGCCCTGAACCCGGACGCACAGATCCTGCTCATCGGTGCCACCAACCCCGTTCCCCTGCTGCCCAGCTGGAGCAATTATTTCAACAAGCTCAACAAGTTCCAGAAGCAGCTCGCCGAGGTCTATGACATCGACTACGTGGCGGTGCCCTACGCTCAGACGGAGTTGGACGGCCACCCCACCGTCTCCGGCCACAAGTACATTGCCAAGAAGATCGTGAACGCCATCCAGAACGGCTGATCCCGAACATAAAAAACTCCCCGAACCGTGACGTTCGGGGAGTTTTTTCATGCCGTTCTTCAGCTCAGCCGGCCACTCTCGACCGAGAAGCTGACATCGGCCACGGCCATGGTGGACTTGCGGTGGGAGACCAGCAGGACGGTCTTTTCCCTGCATTCGTCCCGCACCGCCTTGAGGATGATGCCCTCGTTCAGGCTGTCGAGGTTGGAGGTCGGCTCGTCCAGCAGGAGGAAGGGCGCATCGTGGAGGAAGGCGCGGGCCACACCGATGCGCTGGCGCTCGCCGCCGGAGAGGGCACCGCCCAGCTCACCCACCGGGGTATCGTAGCCCTTGGGCAGCTTCCGGATGAAACCGTCCAGCGCCGCCTTTTTGCAGGCCGCTTCCACCTCGGCACGGGTGGCATCACGCCGGGCAATTTTGATATTATTCTCGATGGTGTCGTCAAACAGTTCCGTCTCCTGCGTCACAAGGCTCTCCTGTGCCCGCAGTGCAGCGGTATTCACGCGGCGGATGTCCTCTGCACCAAAGCGGATGCTGCCGCCGGAAACATCCCAGAAGCGGAGCAGCAGCCGCAGGAAGGTCGATTTTCCGCTGCCGGAGCGGCCCGTGATGCCCACGATCTTCCGTTTGGGGATGGTCAGGCTCAGGTCGTGCAGGACTTCCTCGTCCGCGTAAGCGAAGCGGACCTTCCGGGCCTCGGCACCGGCAAAGGCCGTGTCGGCCCCATCGGTCACGTCAGCCGTGACCGGTTCTTCGTCCAGCAGGTCCAGCACACGATCGGCGCTGGCAAACACCTGGGTCAGGCTTGCGCCGAGGTTGGCCAGCGCCACCACCGGGCCGAAGGAGCTCAGTGCAGCCAGCGTGCAGACCAGCACCCCATCGGCATCCAGCGCGCCGTTCTGGTACAGATGGAGGCTGACCCCCAGCACGGCCAGGACGGTCAACAGGATGAGGGTGTTGGTGGCACCCACCGTCACGCCCTCGCGGTACTTCAGCGCCTTCTGCTTTTCCCCCAGCGCCTCGCTGTGAGCCGCAATGCCCTCGGCGCGGTTGGCGGTGTCCTGATATTGCAGCGTATCCCGCAGGCCGCGCAGGTTTTCCAGCATATAGCTGTTGGTGTCGGCGAGGGTCTGGCGGTAGGCGCGGGCGGCTTTGTCACCGCGTCTGGCCGACCACACAGGCAGGGCCGCGCCCACCAGCAGATAGCCCGTCAGCAGCACCAGCGCTGGCAGCAGATGATACCGGGCCGTGAAGCAGGTCATGCCGACAACGCAGACCACCGCGATGCAGACCGGCGAGATGGTGTGGGCATAGAAGACTTCCAGCTGTTCGATGTCGGCGGTGATCAGGCTGATGAGGTCGCCACGGTCGCGGCCCTCCAGCTTGGCGGGGGTCAGGCGGCGGAGCGCCCCAAAGACCCGATCGCGGATGAGGGCCAGCAGCTTGAAGGCGATAGAATGGTTGGATGCCTGCTCGGCATACCGCAGCACACCGCGCAGCAGCGCAAACACCAGGATGCAGGCAAAAATGGTGCTCACCGAAGAGATGGGGCTTTCCAGCCCGGCGGCAGCCAGCAGGCCGAAGCCACCGAAGATGGTGATGAAGGTGGCGCAGAAGTATCCCGCCACCCCCATCGCGATGGCAGCCAGCATCACAGGCAGCATCGGCCGGACCAATACGATGAGCCGCCGGACGATCGCAAACGGACTGCGTTTTTTCGGTGCGTTCATGCGCTCACCTCCCCAAGGTCTTCCAGCTGTTTCTGGGCGTTGTACAGGCGGCTGTAGACACCGCCTTCGGCCAGCAGGGCCTCGTGTTTTCCCTGCTCGGCGATGCGGCCGCCGTCCATGACGTAGATGCAGTCGCTGTCCACCACATTGGCCAGGCGGTGGGAGATGAGGATGACCGTTTTCTTCCCCGCCAGCTTGCGGATGGCCGCCATGATGTCGTTTTCACTCTCGGCGTCCACGTTGGAGGTGGCTTCGTCGAAGAGGTAGATGGGCGAGTCGTGCAGCAGCGCACGGGCCATGGCCAGACGCTGGCGCTGACCGCCGGACAGGTTTGAGCCGCCCTCATGCAGCGGGGTGTCCAGCCCCTGCTGGCTGCGGCAGAACGCGGCAAGGTTCACCTCTTCCAGCGCGGCCCAAAGTGCAGCGTCATCGGCAGCGGGCGCTGCCATCCGCAGGTTGGAACCGACCGTTCCCCTGAAGATGGCCGCATTGTGCGGCACGACCGTCAAGGTGCGCAGGCGGCTCTCTTCCCGGAGCATCTGCACCGGCACACCGCCCAGCATCACGCTGCCCGTATACCCGGTGCGGGCACCGGATAGAATGGCCGCAATGGTGCTTTTGCCGCAGCCGGACTCGCCCACCAGAGAGACGAAGCTGCCCTGCGGGATGCACAGCGAGACATCGTGGAGGATGGTGCGGGCGTTCTCGTAGCCAAAGGTCACATGGTCCAGCTTCAGGGTGGTATCCTCCCCTGCTTCCTGTGTGCCGTCGGCAGGCTCGTCCGCCGCCAGCAGACGGAAGATCTTCTCCGCCGAGGCTGCTCCGTTCATCGCGATGTGGAAGTAGCTGCCCAGCAAGCGGAGCGGCAGGAAGAAATCTGCCGCCAGCAGAAGAATGGTCAGCGCCGCTGTCAGGGTGATCTGCCCTTTGGCAAACGCCGCCACCGCGCTGATGATGCCCAGCCCCGCGCCGCCATAGGCCATCAGGTCCATGAGGGTCACGGAGTTCAGCTGCATGGTCAGCACTTTCATCGTGATCTTCCGGAAGCGCTCGGCCTGCCGGTTCATCTCCTCATGCTTCCAGCCATCGGCCTGGTAGATCTTCAGGGTGGTCAGGCCCTGGATGTTTTCCAGAAAGCTGTCGCCGAGGGTGGTGTATTCGCCCCAGTATTTGTCCAGCAGCTTTTTGGCGAATTTCTGCACCGCCACGATGGACATGGGGATCAGCGGCACACAGCATAGCAGGATGATGGCCGACCGCGCATGGACGCCCACCAGCAGCACAAAGAGGGTGACCGGGGCCAGCAGGCTGTAGAACAACTGAGGCAGATACTTTGCAAAGTAGGTGTCGATCTGCTCCACGCCCTCACTGGCCAGCATGACGGCCTCACTGGTGGCGACGGTCTCGCTGTAACCCGCGCCCAGGCGTGTGAGTTTTTCGTAAATCTTGCTGCGCAGGGTGCGCTTGACATCCTTGGAGGCGCAGTCGCTCATGCTGGATGCCAGCAGGGTGAAGACATACCGCAGCGGGATGGTGAACAGGCAGAGCACAAAGTCCTGCCGCAGCATCTCGTGGGTCAGCCCGCCCGCAAAGACGGCTCCCACCAGCTGGGCAATGACCCGCACAAAGATGATGTTGCAGAGCATCCCCAGCCACTGGAACGCCACGTTCGCGCCCACAAAACGCATGGCACCCCGGTCAAAGGAGATCAGCTTTTTGTTGATCACGATACCGTCTCCGTTTCTTCGCTGGCGTCCGGGCCGAACATGCGGTCGTATGCGCCGGTAAAGGCCCGCTCCGGCAGTGCCGAGGTCAGGGCCAGCGCGGCCGTGCAGCGCTCCTCCTCGGTCAGGTCGATCTTTACGGGCGGGAAGTTTGCCAGCACCGTTTCCAGCTGTTCCTTCACCGCTCTGGCCACAAAGATGCCGCGGTCGGTCAGATAGATCTTGCCGTAGTGCTCCTTGACGATCATGCCATGGTCCATCAGCAGGTTCATGATCCGCACCACCGAGGGCTTGGTCACGTTCAGCTTTTCCGCAATGCTGCGGGAGCAGATGTCCAGATGGGTCTGCGACACCTCATAGATCGCCAGCAGATACCGCAGATGCGCCGGTGTCAGTTCCATGCTTATCACACTCTTTTCATCGGGATTTTCAACCTCTCCGGCACGGCAGCGCATTGCCGGAAAGTTCTGGAGATGTTATCCAAAGCTAACTTTTATTTTTCTAAAAAAGGGCGCGGGCCGATTTGCTTTTCGACCCGCGCCCTGCGGTTTCCTCAGTGACAGCCGCCGTTGCAGTGCCCGCAATCACCGGAGCACCCACCGCAGCCGCCGCCGTGCTTGTGGGAGTGCCAGGTGATCCAGCCCACACAACCGAACACGATCGCCGCCACGATAATGGTCGGCAGATTGAAGTTTGCTGCCAGAAATTCCATCATAACAATGCACTCCTCTCAAAACAGAACCAATTTACTTGTTTGCCGTGAGCTTCTTGGTGTCGATGCTGACCTCATTGACGCCCGTATACTTGTTGGGGCGGACCAGCAGATAGATGAAGGCCACCAGGATGACGACTGCAACGATGGTGAAGAAGTTGAAGCCGACCTCACCGGAGATGATGCCGCCCAGCTGATACACGACCAGCGCAGCGCAGTAAGCCAGAGCGCACATGTAGCCGATGGCGATGGCGGTCCACTTGCCGTTGTTCATCTCGCGCTTGATGGCGCCCATCGCAGCGAAGCAGGGAGCGCACAGCAGGTTGAAGATCATGAAGGCGTAAGCCGACAGAGCGGTGTAGTCCTTCGCAACAGCAGCCCAGATCTCATCGCCGTTCTCAGACAGCTCGCCGCCGAAGTGATACAGAACACCGAAGGTACCAACCACGTTCTCCTTTGCGATCAGGCCGGAGACGGAAGCGACGGTTGCACGCCAGTTGCCGAAGCCCAGAGGTGCAAAGATCCAAGCGATCTTGGTAGCGATAGCAGCCAGCACGGAGTTGTCCTGATCCTCGACCATGCCAAAGGCACCGTTCTCGAAGCCGAAGCCCTGCATGAACCACAGCACAACGGTAGCGGCCAGAATGACGGAGCCTGCGCGCTTGATGAAGGACCAGCCGCGCTCCCAGGTCGCACGGAAGACGTTGCTCCATGCAGGCACATGGTAAGCGGGCAGCTCCATCACGAAGGGAGCGGGATCACCTGCGAAGAGCTTGGTCTTCTTCAGGATCACGCCGGAGCAGATGATGGCTGCCATGCCGATGAAGTAAGCGGAGACTGCGACCACAGAGGAGCCGCCGAACAGAGCACCTGCGATGAGGCCGATGATGGGCATCTTTGCGCCGCAGGGGATGAAGCAGGTGGTCATGATGGTCATGCGGCGGTCACGCTCGTTCTCGATGGTACGGGAAGCCATAACACCGGGCACGCCGCAGCCGGTGCCGACCAGCACGGGGATGAAGCTCTTGCCGGACAGGCCGAACTTGCGGAAGATACGGTCCATGATGAAGGCAACACGGGACATATAACCGACGTCCTCCAGGATGGACAGCAGGAAGAACAGCACCAGCATCTGGGGAACGAAGCCCAGAACTGCGCCGACACCGGCGACGATGCCGTCCATGATCAGGCCGTACAGCCAGCCTGCCACGCCGATGCCCTCCAAAAAGCCGCCCAGCGCATCCGGCACGATCTCACCGAACAGAACATCGTTGGTCCAGTCGGTCGCAAAGGTGCCAATGGACCAGCCGCCATCCGCGATGGAGGTGCCCATGGACAGGGAGTACATCAGGAACATGACCAGTGCGAAGATGGGCAGCGCCAGAACACGGTTGGTCACGATCTGGTCGATCTTATCGGAAACGGTCAGGTGCTCCACGCGGGCCTTCTTCTTGACGGCCTTTTCGACCACGGTGTTGATATAGGCGTAGCGCTGGTTGGTGATGATGCTCTCGGCGTCATCGTCCATCTCGTTCTCGCAATCCTTGATGTGGTCATCAATGTGAGCCAGCAGGCTCTTGTCGAGCTTCAGCTCGTCCTGGACCTTGTCGTCGCGCTCAAACAGCTTGACGGCGTACCAGCGCAGGAAGTGGTCATCGACCTTGCCCTGAATGGACTCCTCGATGTGTGCGATGGCGTGCTCCACGCTGCCGGTGAAGACATGGGGCAGCTCCTCGGAGGCCTTGCCCGCCTTGGCTGCGGCGATGGCAGCCTTGGCGGCCGCTTCGGTGCCCTCGCCCTTCAGCGCGCTGATCTCGACGGCCTGGCAGCCCAGCTCTTTGCTCAGCTTCTTCAGGTCGATCGTATCGCCGTTCTTGCGAACCAGGTCGATCATGTTGACCGCCATGACCACCGGGATGCCCAGCTCGATCAGCTGGGTGGTCAGGTAGAGGTTGCGCTCGATGTTGGTGCCATCAATGATGTTCAGGATGGCGTCGGGCTTCTCCTTGACCAGATAGGTACGGGAGACGACCTCTTCCAGGGTGTAGGGAGACAGCGAATAGATACCGGGCAGGTCCTGAATGATGACGTCTTTCTCGCCCTTCAGCTTGCCTTCCTTCTTCTCGACAGTGACACCGGGCCAGTTGCCGACGTACTGGTTGGAGCCGGTCAGATTGTTGAACAGGGTCGTTTTGCCACAGTTCGGGTTGCCGGCCAATGCGATCTTAATGCTCATTGTGTTCCTTTCCTCTCTGTTCGGATCAAACCACTTCGATCATTTCAGCGTCGGCCTTGCGCACGCTCAGTTCGTAGTTGCGCACGGTCAGTTCCATGGGGTCACCCAGAGGTGCCACCTTGCGGACATAGATCTCGACCCCCTTGGTGATGCCCATGTCCATGATGCGGCGCTTGACCGGGCCTTCGCCGTGCAGGCGTGCCACGGTGGCCGTTTCGCCGACCTTGACGTCTTTCAAAGTCTTCATGTAAATCCTCCTCTACTTGTCTTTTATTCAGAGACCATTCCAGTGTCGGAGCAGGTCCCAAACAGCGCTGCCGCTGTTTAGCCGATCAGAATGCGGTTGGCCATCGTCTTATCGAGCGCCAGGCGGCTTTCCTTGACCTGCACGATCAGGTTGCCCGCGATCTCGTTGACCACAGTCACATCGCTGCCCACCACAAAGCCGAGTTCTGCCAAATGCAGACGCACCTCGTCCTTGCCGGTGATCTTTTGAATGGTGACGGTCTCGCCCGCCTTGGCCATCGTCAAAGGCATCATCTTTCGTCCACTCCCTTATGTCACAATGTTTCACATCCCGCACAGCGTTCTGTGAGGTTCCTCCGGTCGGGGGAAGTTTCGGCGCCGGTTAGTCAGTCGTGACTATCAGCATGGATAGTTTACACTTACTAACCTTTCTTGTCAATATTTTTTTCATAATTTACAGTTAATTCGTAGAAACAAACAGATTGTTTCTTCCTGTTTTGTTCAATTTTTGCTATTTTTAACAAGAACGATCGCGAACATTCCAGCCGTTCGTGTTTCTTCGGAGCGTCAGGTTTTCTCTCCGCAATCAACGTACCACCGTCCATCCGACGCACTTGTCCGGATATGACACAGCCGCCCGGTGCAGGGGTCAGACTGCAACGGGCGGCCGCGTGTCAAAAGGAGGATCTTTCCCGCCGGGGCGTGGTGTCTCCGGCAGGCGCCAGGATAAAAAGAGAGTATTGGTAGGAAATGTCAGTTTCAGGCCGCCACGGCAAGGCGGAAGATCGGGGTGCCGCTGTGGAACAGGCGCAGGTATACTCTGGTGCACTTGTTCAGCTGGGCAAACAGGCGCTCGGCGGCATCGCGGTCGCCATAGGCCTTCCAGCAGCCGCAGCAGGTAAAGTTGCGGCCCTGATTCTCGATGAAGCCCACCACATCGGTGAGCGGGTAGCCCAGAAATACGCCGATCTCATGCGGAAACTCTGCCTCGCAGCACAACCGCCGCGACAGTTGCCGCAGCAGCGGTTCGCAGTCGTCCGCCCCTTCGGGCAGACGGTAGCCTTCCTGCACCAGAAATGCGCGGACCTTCTCATCCGAAAGCACTTCGCGCAGGCGGTTCTCCCGGTAGACATAGACCAGATACCGGTGGGTGCGGGTGCAGCCCTTGAGAACCCGGACCCGGAGGCCCTTCTCACCCAGCCGCGCGTTCCAGCCGCGCACCCGCTCGGCAAGGTCTTTGCAGTCCTGCGTCTCATAGCGGAAGAGCCCGGCGGCTTTCAGGCCTGCCAGCACCGGCGAGCACTGTTCGATCATCACGGTCTCAAAATTACGCTCCATGGCCGGTTTTCCTCCGTTTCTTGGTTTAAGAAAAGCATTCCCGCTGTGCATCCAGACTATGCAGAGCTTCGTGGTTAGATTTATCTAACTTCAAGTTCAAAAAGAACGCGGTTCCTGTTGCGGACCGCCTTGCAGTTAGTTATTTCTAACGTGGCATTATCTTACCATAGCTTCGGAGAGGTGTCAAGGGTTTTTGAAAAGTTTTTCGTTTTCTCTTTTTGCGCCTTTTGCGCCGCCCCGCCGGAGTGCCGCGCTCGTTGAAAAGCGTCGAAATCCGTGTTATAATGATACCATCCACTAGAAATAGTGGTGCGCTGTCTGCATTGCAGGTGGTCGGGCTTCTTTCCGGCGTCAAATCCGGAGGAGGTCTGCTTTTTATCTTCTCCGGGATGTTTGCATGTCAACCACACCCAACCTGAACGGAGGAGTCCAACATGGATGTTTTGAATACTGTTGTGAACATACTGCATTTGATTGCAGACGTTGTCATCGGCGTTACGCAGGTAACCTGGATGATTTCAAGGGATGTCTTTCGGGACAAGCCCAAGGTCAAACACTATTCCAAACGCAATAAAAAGTAACGACCGCCTCACAGTTCCCCAACTAGAGCGGTCGTTACTTTTTAACACTTGCCGGTAAAGGAGCTGACCACTTTGCAGACAGCGCCTTTTCTATTTGTAGTATAGTCAATTTTTTACGATTTGTCAAGGAGAGCATTTCGGTATGCGTTTGATCCCTTCGGATTTTTCATCTCTTACCCAGACCATCGCCTCCCTGCTGGAGGCCCACCCGGAGCGGCCTGTGCTCGTCGCGCTGGACGGCCGCTGCGGCAGCGGCAAAACGACGCTGGCGGCACAACTGGCAGAACCGTTTCCGGGCAGCGCCGTCTTCCATACCGACGACTACTATCTTCCCCCGGCACAGCGCATCCCGAACTGGGCCGAAACGCCCTGCGCCAATATGGACCTGACCCGCCTGCGGGAGGAAGTGCTCGTTCCGGCGCAGGCCGGGGCCGCGGTGCGCAGCCGGGCGTACTCCTGCCGGGAGGGTTCTTATCTGCCGGAGCAGTGCGTGCCGCCCGCACCGCTCTATATACTGGAGGGCAGCTACAGCCACCACCCGATTCTTGCAGGCTTTTATGACCTCAAAGTGTTCGTCACCTGTTCCAAAGAAGAGCAGGCCCGCCGTTTGCAGGCGCGGGAAGGCGAACGCTACGAAAACTTTGTCCGTCGGTGGATTCCTCTGGAAGAGGCCTACTTTGCGCAGTGCCGCATCGAAGCGCTGGCTGACCTCCTCTGGGATACTACAAATTTATGAAGTTTTTGAAAATTTGCGGCGATTTTTCCCGCCAACCTGTGGGAATTATGGTATAGTTATATTGGAATAGACTTGATTTCCCAAGGCAAGGAGAAGCATTATGGAACACTTCGTGGAATTTGAAAATGTTTCCAAATACTACCAGACAGGAAGTGTCCGCATCGCCGCAGCGGACCATCTGAATTTTTACGTGGACAAGGGTGAGTTCTGCATCATCGTTGGGCCGTCCGGTGCAGGCAAGACCACCCTGCTGAACATCCTCGGCGGCATGGACACCTGCGACGAGGGCCATGTCTGGCTCGACGGGCAGGATGTAAGTCGGTTCTCCGAGAAAGAGCTGACCCAATACCGGCGGTATGACGTCGGATTCGTCTTCCAGTTCTACAACCTCGTGCAGAACCTGACGGCGCTGGAAAACGTAGAACTGGCCAGCGAGATCTGCCGCGACCCGCTGGACCCCAAAGCCACGCTGGAAAGCGTCGGCCTCGGCGAGCGGCTGAACAACTTCCCGGCCCAGCTTTCGGGCGGCGAACAGCAGCGCGTCTCCATTGCGCGCGCCCTCGCCAAAAATCCGAAGCTCCTGCTCTGCGATGAGCCGACCGGTGCGCTGGACTACAAGACCGGCAAACAGGTGCTGGCCCTGCTGCAGCGCACCTGCCGCGAGACGGGCCGCACCGTCATCGTCATCACCCACAACACAGCCCTGACAGCCATGGCCGATCGCATCATTCAGGTGAAGAGCGGGCAGATCCTGTCCAACCAGGTCAACGAGCACCCTGTGCCCGTGGAACAGATCGAGTGGTGATTCTTGTGCAGAAAAGTTATCGAAAAAACATCCTCCGGGATCTCAGGGGCAACCTGAGCCGGTTTTTGTCCCTGTTCGGCATCGTGGCGCTGGGCGTGATGATCCTGACGGGCCTTGCCAGCTTTGCGCCCAGTATGCGGATCGCCGGGCAGAAATATTACGTACAGCAGAACGTATTCGACCTGCGCGTCCTCTCCACCCTCGGCCTTTCCGAGGACGACATCGACGCCATTGCCGCAACGGAGGGCGTCACAGCGGTCCAGCCGGTGAAGTATCTGGACGCCGAGGGCCGCTGGTCCAGCACCGACCAGCCCGCTGTCCTGCGCATCCAGCAGCTCCCGGCAGACCCCGGTGCCGACACGGCCGAGAATCTGAACCGCCCGCTGCTGCTGGCAGGCCGGATGCCCGAAGCTGCCGACGAATGCGTCGTGCATGTCATGGGCCACGGGGAAGAGATCCCCATCGGCACCACGCTGACCCTGCCGGACGGCACCGACGGCCTCGCCCGCACCTCTTATACCGTGGTGGGGCAGGTGCAGGACCCGCTGCATTTTTCCTCTGACCAGGAAACTTCCACCGCCGGCGATGGCGTTCTGGACGCCATCGTCTACGTCTCGGACGGTCAGCTGACTGCCGATTATTACACCGTTTGTTATATCAAGGCCGAAAACGCCGACCAGTATGACAATTATTCCGATGAATACCAGGCAGCCGTGGACGCCGTCGCCGACCGGCTGACCGCCATCAGCGGCGCACAGTGCACCACCCGCCGGGAAGCCCTCATCGACGACGCCACTGCCAAACTGGCCGATGCCAAACAGACCTACGACGAGCAAAAAGCGGAGGCCGAACGCCAGTTTGCACAGGCCGAGCAGAAGCTCGACGAGGCCGAAGCCCAGCTCACCGCCGCCAAAGCGCAGCTAGAGCAGGGCGAAGCAGAGTACACCTCCGGCAAAGCGCAGCTGGCCCAGCAGAAAGCCGCCCTGCCTGACACCATGCAGAGCGGTGCGGACAAAGTGCTGGACGGCGAGGAGCAGATCTTGGAATTTGAAGATCAGCTCCAGCAGATCGAACTTCTGGTCAACCTGAAGCAGGTGGCCGACCCGCTGCTGACCTATGCCGAAGCCGCGCTCCACAACGCGCAGAAAGCGCTCGACGAGGCCGAACCCGCCGACGAAGAATACACTGAGCTGCGGGATGCCCTCGCCAAGGCACAGGCCGCCTACGACAGCATCTACGCCCAGCTCAACGGCTACCAGCAGCAGCTGGACGAGGGCAAGCGGCAGATGTATGCCCAGGGGCTCCTCTCCTCGCCCAGCCTTTCCAATACGGAACTCGTCACCGAGGCCAAAGCCGCTCTGCGAAAGATGAAGCTGGAACTGATGCAGGGCCAGCTGGGGCTTTCCACCGGCACCGCCTCTGCCTATTCCGCCTTTGCTGCCGCCGAACAGCAGCTCGCCGATGCCCGCACCCGGCTGGATGACGGCTGGGCTGAATACGATACCGGCAAAGAGCAGCTGGACGCCTCCCGCACCGAATACGCAACGCAGAAAGCCGAGGCGGAGCAGAAGCTCGCTGACGGCCAGAAGCAGATCGACGATGCCGAAGAGCAGATCTCTGACATCCAGAACGGCGAATGGTACGTCCTCGACCGGAACAGCACCATGAGCTTCGTCACCTTTGAGCAGTATGCCGACCGGATGGACGCCATCGCACGGGTCTTCCCCGTGTTCTTCTTCCTGGTGGCGGCACTGGTGGCCTCCACCACCATGACCCGCATGGTGGACGAGAACCGCCTGCAGATGGGCACCCTGAAAGCGCTGGGCTACTCCAACACAGCCATTGCGGGCAAGTACCTGTTCTACGGCCTGGCCTCCAGCATCCTGGGCAGCATCCTGGGCATGGCGGTGGGCTTCGTCGTCTTCCCCACCATCATCTGGCAGGCCTATCAGACCATGGTGTTCCGCCTGCCCACCTTCACCCTGCAATTCTACCCCGGCATGGCTGCGGGAAGCGTCCTGCTCAGTGCGGCCGTCATCGGCATCACCACCTGGGAGGCCTGCCGCGCCAGCCTGCGCGAGAAGACCGCCGCCCTGCTCCTGCCCCGTGCGCCGGTGGCCGGCAAGCGCATCTTCCTCGAATACATCACCCCGCTGTGGAAGCACATGAGCTTTTCCCAGAAGACCACAGCTCGCAACCTGTTCCGGTATAAAAAGCGCTTCTTCATGACCGTGCTGGGCGTAGCGGGCTGCACGGCCCTGCTGCTCATCGGCTTTGGCATCCAGGATTCCATCCTGCCCATGCTCAACCGCCAGACCACCGAGCTGAACCACAGCGACCTGACCATCTCGTACAGCGACGCCAGAGCCTTTTCCGTGGAACACGGTCTGGGCGATGTGCTGGATTCCAGCGCCGATGTGACCAGCTGGGGCCGTTTCTACAACAAGAGCGTGACCATCTACAATGCCAGCGGCGACAAGCAGACCGTAAGCATCGTGACGGCAGAAGACGAGAGCCAGATGACCGCATATTTCACCTTCCGCACCCGGCAGGGGCACAAGGCCATCCCCTTTGACGATAACAGTGCCATCCTGACCGAGAAGACCGCCGAGAGCCTGGACCTTGCGGTGGGCGACACCTTTGAGGTGGAGACCAGCGACGGCAGCCGCAAAACGCTGACCCTGACCGGCATCACCGAGAACTACGTCTTCACCCGGCTGTACCTCTCGCAGGCGCAGCTCCGGACGCTGACGGGCGGTACCCTGCCGGAGTGGAACACCGTTTACGGCCAGACCGACTGCCCCACCTCGGACGACCGCAACACCCTGCGCACCGACCTGCTGGCCTGCAATTACGTCAGCGGCGTCTCCTTCATGGAGGACACGACCGAAATGTTCGACAACCTCATCGGCTGCCTGAACTATGTGGTCATCCTGATCATCGTCTGTGCCGCTGCGCTGGCCGCCGTGGTGCTCTACAACCTCATCAGCGTGAACCTTGGCGAGCGCAAAAAGGAGCTGGCCACCATCAAGGTGCTGGGCTTCTTCGACAACGAGGTCTACCGCTACATCTTCCGCGAGATCGACCTGCTGGCCCTCATCGGGTCGCTGGCGGGCCTTGCGCTGGGTGTGCCGCTGCATCAGTTCATCGTCCGCACCGTGGAGATGGATCAGATGATGTTCATCCGCTCCATCGCGCCCCGCAGCTACCTGTTCAGCGTAGCCCTCACCCTCTTCTTCACCGTCGTCGTCTGCCGCCTCATGCGCCGCCATGTCCGGAACATCAGCATGGTCGAAAGCATGAAGGCACCGGAATGATCTTCCCACTTGCATCTCCTATTGAATCGGAGTATAATAGAATTAGAAAATGGAAAGGAGCAATCCCATGCAGCGTACCTTTATCATCCTTCCAGAATTTGACAAGAACTGGAAAAGCATGGGCCTTTCTGATGAAGATCTGCGCCGTTTGGAAAACCTGATCCTGCAAGACCCGGAAGCCGGTGCATTGATGCAGGGCACCGGCGGGCTGCGCAAACTTCGCTTTGCTTCCGAAAATCGTGGAAAAAGCGGAAGTGCGCGGGTCTGCTATGTTGATTTCGTCCTTCGGGAAACGGTCTTTCTGATCACCGCCTATCCCAAAAACGAAAAAGAGAATCTCAGCAAAGCGGAACGAAACAACATCCGCAAGGTCATCGAATGCCTGGAACACACCGTAAGGAGTTGATTGGATGAACGTATACGAAAGCATTCTTCAGGGATTAAATGAAGCCGTCGCTTATACAAAGGGGACCTGCAAAGAAGCGCGCGTCCACAAAATCACCGTGGAGCCTGTGCCGCATTTCAACGCTTCGGATATCAGGAGCATCCGGATGGACCTCGGCATGACACAGGTCATTTTCGCCTCTGTGATGGGCGTTTCCCCCAAGACTGTGGAAGCATGGGAACAGGGCATCAACACCCCAAATGGTCCCTCCTGCCGTTTGCTTGGTCTCTACCGGGCAGATCCTTCCAGCGCAAGGCAGCTGGTTCTGGAATCTTAAATCTCTGAAACCAAAAGACGACCCGCCGGTCGATCGTTTTTACGATTCCGGCGGGTCGTCTTTTGGTTGCTTGTCAGGTTCTTGCCAGCACCGGCAGCGCGGCGATCTCATCCTGCAGCTCTCTGGCCTGGGTCTTTGTGAGCTTTTTGCAGGAGACCATCCGGTCCAGCACCACCTGCGAGCGCTTGAGCGCCAGCTCCGGGCTGGAATGGGGCGAGTAGGCAGACGGCGCATTGGGCAGGCCCGCCAGCAGGACGCATTCGGCCGAGGTCAGCTCCGCAGGCGTCTTGCCGAAGTAGCCTTCCGCCGCCTCGGCGATGCCGTAGCATCCGCTGCCGAAATAGATCGTATTCACGTACATCTCAAAGATCTGCTGCTTGGAGCAGTGCTTTTCGATGTCCAGCGCCGCGAAAAGTTCCGCCGCCTTGCGGGCAAAGTGCTTCTCCTGCGTGAAGTAGATGTTCTTTGCCAGCTGCTGGGTCAGGGTGCTGCCGCCTTCGGCCAGCGAGCGGGTCCGCAGGTCTGTCCACAGCGCCCGGACGATGGCCACCGGGTCCACGCCGTGGTGCAGCTCGAACCGGCTGTCCTCCACGGCGATGACGGCGTCGATGTAGGTCTGGGGGATGGCATCGCAGGTGGTAAATCCGGGGCGGGCCGAGAGGGTCTCGTACAACTGCGCCGCCGGGAGTTCGGGCTGGGTGCCACGGTAGAGTTTCCAGCCCTGTACCCCCAGCACAGTCCCCGCCGCAGCCAGCACCAGCAGTGCCAGCAGCAGCGCCCAGCACAGCAGCCGTTTGAGGAGATCCTTCAGTGTCCGCATCGCGTTCGCTCCTTTCACCTTCTGAATGGTACTATCCTACCCGATTTCACCGTTCTTTTCAAGCAGATTTTGTGAACATTCCGCCGCAGATCGCTCAGGCCCGGACATCGCCTCTGCGCAGCAGAAGATGCGCCAGCAGAAAGAACACCGCCAGCCACCCCAGACAGCTGGCTGCAAACAGCCCGTAGCTGCCAGCCAGAGCATCTGCACTTTTGTTGGAGTTCATTCCGAGCTGCATCAGGGAATAGGGCCACAGCAGCCCAAAGCCCTTGGAACTGATAAAAATACCGGTAATGCCGCCCAGCAGCCCCAGAAAAATGGGCACGGCAAAGCTGCGGATGATCATGGCCAGCACCAGCTGTGCGGCAATGACAGCCAACGCACCCAGCAACCCCCGCAGCAGAAAGAGCGGCAGCCGAACCGGCGGCCAGCCGGGCAGATGGGCAAATACCTTGCCGCAGAACACGAACAGCGCGAACACAAAGCCGTGGGTCAGAAGCGCCAGCTTTGTCACCACCGCAAACTTTGCTGCAAACAGGTCCAGCGGCGGTACAGGGCTTGCCATGATCAGGTTCCAGTTGTGCCCCAGATGCTCCAGCCGCCACAAGTAGGCAGCATAGGTGGCTACCATGGCAGGGAAGAAAAGCATGGAATAAAACAGGGTGTGCTGGGTCCAAAGGCTATACCAGCCGTCGGTGAGGATCTCAAGATTTTGCAGATAATTGAAGGTGCCATAGGTGGCCGAAAGAATGGGCAGCACAAAGAACATGGCCCAGATGGGAGATGCGTGGAGTTTGCGGTTCTCCGCAAGAATGCAGCGTTTCAGCATGGTTTTATACCTCCTCGTCCTGTACCTTGCGCCACGCAAGGGCAAACAGCACAGCGCCCAGCGCAAGGGTGAAGGCCAACAGCCCCCAGTTGAAGGGGCGGGTGCCGTAGGTGACGGTGTGGGTGGCCTTGTCCCAGTTCGCCACTTCGTAGGCGCTCAGAGGGATGTAGTACCCAAAGGGTACAAAGTAACTGGCAAGCGGCGGCATAAAAGCAGAGAACAGACCCACCAGCGCCCCTACGATGCCCACGCAGAGCGCCGGCAGGGGATTGCCTACCCACAGCATCAGCAGAAATTCGCCAAAGAAGAGCATTGTGTCCACAGTCAGCGTGCAGACGAACAGATAGACCAGCTGCCCAGTGGGAAAGGCTTCGGTATAACCATGGACACGCCCCAGCACCGGAACACAGGCCAGCTCCAGCACCGTGACCAATAGCACCTCCAGCACTCCAAAGACCGCCTTGCCTGCAAACAAACTGCGTCGGCTTTGCAGGGTGTAGAGCAGCTTGGCGGTGTTGCCTTTGATCTCCATATCCCACAGCCGGGAGGCCAGCACTGCCATCATCACCGGCATCAGAATGGCTTCAATGACGGGCAGGCTGTAAAGCAGGGCGCTGTAACCGTTGGCAAGCTCCTCCGGGTCTGCCGGAGCAAGGCCGCCCACCCACAGCACGACAATGCCGGGGATGAGCAGACAGAGGGCAAGGTCGTGCCGACGGTGGGCTTTTTGCAGTTCTGCACGGAAAGCTGCCATCTTACGCCACCTCCCCGCTGTTCTGGGTCAGGCTGAGGAAGATATCCTCAAGGCTCTTTGCCTGGGCCGTCAGCCCCACGACACCTGCCCCGCGTTCGGCAAGCGCACAGACCAGTGCCGCCAGCGCGGCATCGTCCTGCGGCGGCAGCAGAACGACGTCCGGCTCCTCCGTCCGGGCTGCTGCCTGCATCCCCTGCTCGTTCAGCACGGCAAGGGCCGTTGACACATCCAGCACCCGCAGCAGAATGCCGCCCCGGCTGTGTTTTTGCAACTGCTGTAAAGAACCCTCGAACAGCAGTTTGCCGTGGTTCAGGATGCCCACCTGATCCACCATCTGCTCGATCTCGCCCAGCAGGTGGCTGGAGATCAGCACGGTGGCTCCGGTGGTCTGCGGCATGGCGGCGATGAGGCTGCGCATCTCCTGAATGCCCGCCGGGTCCAGACCGTTGGTGGGCTCGTCTAAAATCAGCAGTTTCGGGCTGCCCAGCAGCGCCATGGCGATGCCCAGCCGCTGCTTCATGCCAAGGGAATATTGCCCTACCTTCCGGTCAGCGTCTTTGGTCAGGTGTACGATGTCCAGCACCCGGTCGATGTCCCGGCGCTCCACCTCCTTCAGGTCGGCCACGATGGCCAGATTCTCCCGCGCCGTCAGGTGGAGATAGCCGGACGGTGATTCGATCAAACTGCCGGTCTGCCGCAGCAGGGCAATGCGGCTCGATTCGTTCAGGGTGTGCCCCAGCAGCTCCACGCTGCCGCCGGTGGGGTGCACAAGCCCCAGCAGCATCTTCATGGTGGTGGATTTGCCCGCACCGTTGGGGCCTAAAAAGCCGTAGACACAGCCCTCCGGGACGGTCAGGTTCAAATGATCCACCACCGGGTGACCATGGTAGCTTTTGCAAAGGTCGTGCGTTTCGATCACAGATTTCATGCTATCCGCTCCTTTTCGTGTTTCCTGTTGTTCGGAACACGTTCAGGATACACCCGCTGCCTTAATCCACCCGGAAGCCGAGCTTAATTTGGCCTTAAATTTTCGACAAAGCGCTGCTCTGCCGGGCCATTTGTGGTATAGTGAAGAAAAACGCACAAAGGAACACGAACGCTATGACTTCCATCTATGATGCCGAACTTCTTCTGGTGGACGACAACCCGGACCTGCTCCGCCTGCTCTGCGAACAGCTGAGCGGGGCCGGGTATCACCACATCCGCACCGCAGCCACCTGTGCCGCTGCGCGGGCTGCCTTCGACGCCGCACCGCCCCACTTGATGGTGCTGGACATCAACCTGCCGGACGGCGACGGTTTTTCGCTGTTCCGGGCGCTGCGGGCCAAAGCGGATGTCCCGGCGCTGTTCCTCTCTGCACGGGATGCGGATGCAGACCGGCTGTTCGGGCTGGGCCTTGGCGCAGACGATTATCTGACCAAACCCTTCCTCATGCAGGAGCTTCTCTTGCGGGTTCAGCACATTTTGCAGCGGGTCTACCGCACCGAGCTGGCGCGGGGCGCTTCGCAGCAGCTGACACTGGGGGACCGTATCGTCCAGCTCAACGATGCGCTGGTCCAACTTCCGGACGGTTCCGCCCTGCCCCTGACCGCCACCGAACTGGCGCTTCTGCGCAAGTTGGCCGAGAATCGGGGCCACATCGTGACCTATGACGCCCTGTGCGAAGCTGTCTGGGGCGCGGATTACTACGGCTGTGAAAACAGTTTGAACGTCCACATCCGCCACCTGCGCGAAAAGCTGGAGCCCCTGCCCGGCAGGCCGCAGTTTCTGCGCACCGTGCGGGGCATCGGCTACAAACTGGCCGGGGAGGTACGCTCATGAAAACCTTTTCGCGCCTTCTCCGGCGGTATCTGCTGGCGGCGGTGGGCATCGTGCTGCTGATGTTCATGCTGGGCACCAGCTTTTTGGGCTGGGTGCTCTGGCGGGAAGGGCAGCGCCCCCAGCGGGAATACTCTTACAGCAACATTGCCGATTCCATGGTGCAGACCGCCGACGGCCTTGCCTTCGGCCCGCAGCACACCCCCGAAGAATGGATGGACGGCTACTCCTGGGCCATGGTGCTGGACGCCGACGGCCGGGTGATCTGGAGCTATGCACTGCCCCGGACGCTCGACCGCCGCTACACCTCCAGCGATGTGGCCCGGTTCTCGCGCTGGTATCTGGACGACTACCCGGTCTTCTGCTGGGCGGAGGACTACGGGCTGTTCGTGGCCGGTACGGAGCCGGGCAGCATGTGGAAGTACACGGCCTACACCTCGCCGGGGATGCTGACCGACATTGCCGGGTTCCTCCTCCCCTGCCTGCTTGGAATGCTGGCGGCCGGACTGGCCGTCTGCTTTCTCCTCAGCTGGCGGGGTGCCAGAGAACTGCTGGCCCTTGCCCGGCGGGACAATGCCCGCACCCAGTGGATCGCGGGCGTCAGCCACGATGTGCGCACCCCGCTGGCGCTGATCTTAGGCTGGGCAGAGCAACTGGAGCAGGATGCAGCCCTGCCCGCCACGGCACGGCAGAAAGCCGGTGGCATCCGCACCCAGAGCGAGCGGCTGCGCACCCTCATCGACGATCTGAACCTGACCAGCAAGCTCCAATATGGAGCCCAGCCCCTCCGGCGGGAGCTGCTGACCGTCGGCCCGCTGCTGCGGCAGCTGGTGGCCCAGTTCTGCGACAGCCCCCTGGCCGACCAGTGCGACCTCTCGCTGACCCAGACCCTCGATGCCGAACAGGCCCAAATCTCTGCAGACCCCGCCCTTCTGGGGCGGCTGGTGGAAAACCTGCTCAGCAACAGCGTCCGGCACAACCCGCAACCAGTGACCGTCTGCCTGTGTGCCGAGGTCCGCAACCGTCAGCTCTGCCTGACCTTCACCGACGACGGCGTCGGCTACCCGCCCGCTGTGCTGGCCGCGCTCAAAGAGCCGGAATCCTCTGAGGATGCTCCCCACATCCTCGGCCTGCATGTCGTGGAGCAGATCGCCGCCGCTCACGGCGGAACTGCCGTGTTCGAACAGAACCACCCCCATGGAGCCAGATCGGTCATCCGCCTCCCGCTGGGGGAGCTGACGCGAAGCGCCTGAGAGGGCAGGCCTCACCGTTTCAGCTTTTCTTCGATTTTCTCCTTCTCCAGCCCCTCGCCAATGACGATGAGCACCTCCTGCCCATTGGGAATGCCCGCAGCGGTCAGGCCGTCGGCGGTAGCGTTCAGCTCCACCCAGCCGCCTGCATCCCGCACGAAGCCCTTCACCCGCAGCACATGGCCGCAGGCGGGGTCGGTGAACAGCGACGGGATGTTCCGTTCCAGCTGCTCCCGCGGCAGGCCCAATTCCAGAAAATAGGCCGAACCAAAGGCCCTGTGCTCGTCAAAATGCAGCTTTTCGCAGCTGGCCTGCCGATAGCCGCAGCAGTCGAGGGCCGCGAAGTCGGCATCCGTCAGGTCGGCCCAGTCTCTGGTCAGGAACTCGCCGGGCTGGAAGCTCCGGCTGCACTTGCAGGCGGTCAATGCACGGCGCAGATGTTCCTGTGCGGCCTGCATATCCGCAGCGTCGGCCAGCTGGCTCCGGCTGAACACCACCCTCCCTGCGTTGGCCGCCTCGGACGCCAGGATATAATCGGCCTGCGCCGAGAGGGTCTCCGGCAGCAGCGCATCTACGATGGCGATGACATTGCTCAGCTGATACCACCGGTCCAGCGGGTCGTCCCGCAGGACATCGAAGAACTCGTCCACGTCAAAAATGCCGCTCGGCTCCACGAGCACCCGGTCAAAGCCGCGCATCGCCATGGAGATGAGCTTGGTGCGCATCCGGCGCTGGTGGGTGTCGCAGTCGCACCCGCCGCTGATCGTCTCGATCTCGCAGTGGTCGCCCAGAAGGTCCTGCACCAGCATGGCGTCCACGTTCACGGCGCCGAAGTCGTTTTCCAGAATGCAGACATTGTGCCCCTGTGCCACCAGATACGCCGCGTACCGGCGCAGAAATGTGGTCTTTCCGGCTCCCAGAAAGCCGGTGATGAGATCTACCTGTACCATCGTTGTCCCCTCCGCTGTTTTGATTTCAGGGTCAGTATACTATAACCGACAAAAACAAGCAAGGGGAAGACGTTGTGCCTTCCCCTTGTCTGGTCCTTATAGAAATTCTACGCTTCCATCCTCGATGTGGTACATACCGATTCAGCGGCCCACCGGATCGCGGCCGAAAAAAAGACGCCGGTGCAGCGCACTGCATCAGCGTCCGGAGGATTCTTTTCTCTTATGCGTGGTTGAAGCCCTTGCCGAAGACCTCGGTGGTGCTCAGCATGGACATGAAGGCGTTCAGATGCTCTTTGTGGATGAACTCCTGCAGCTGGTCGGCCTCGTGGCGGGTGAGAGTGGTGTAGATGATGTAGTGGGGCTTATCGGTGTAGGCACCGAAGCAGGGCGTATAGGTCGCGCCGCGCATCAGCTTGCGCATGACGAAATCGCAGATGGGTTTCTTTTCATCACAGACGATGAGGATGGCCTTGCACATCTTGATCTTTTCCAGCACAGCGTCGATGACCAGCGACTTGACCGTCAGACCTACGAAGGAATAGAGTGCCGTGTACAGGTCGAAGACGAAGCAAGCCGCGATGACCATGAACAGGTCGGTGATGAACAGTGCGACCGCGATGCTGTGGATGTGGGTGTATTTTTCCACGATGAGGGCGATGATGTCGGTGCCGCCGGACGACGCGCCCACATTGAACAGCAGTGCCGAGGCGATGGCCGGCAGCGCAATGGCGAAGAGCAGGTCCAGCATGGGCTGGTCGGACAGCGGGCCGCTGAGGGGGCAGAGCTTTTCAAAAACCATCAGCTCCACCGACATCACAAAGGTCGCATAGCCCGTGGTCATGGCGAACTCTTTGCCCAGAAAGATGAGGCCCACCACCAGCAGCACGAGGTTTGCCGCCGAGGAGAAGGCCGAGGCCGACATTGGAGTCAGCTTGGCCACCAGAGCCGCCGTACCGGTCACGCCGCCAAAGACGAAGTTATTGGGGAACTTGAAGAAGTACACGCCCACCGACATGATGGAGATGCTCAGTGTGATGAGGACGTACTGCTTGACGTACTTCATCACCTTTTCCCGCTGGGTCATTTCCGCAGATGTTTCCATAAACTCTCTTTTCCTTTTTCCTAATCAACCAAACAGTTTTTTCGTATTGTGGATATAGACCGACAGCACCAGCCCGACGCAGATATACAGCATCATCACCGAGCTGCCGCCCGCCGAATAGAACGGCAGGGTGACGCCGATGACGGGCAGGACGCGCAGGTTCATCCCCACATTGACCGCGATCTGGGCCATGAGCGCCCCGCCGATGCCGGCGCAGATGAAGGTACCCAGCAGATCTTCGCTGCGGGCACCGGTCAGAAAGGTCTTGATGACGATAGCGAACAGCACCCCCAGCACCACGCAGCAGCCCACAAAGCCGGTCACGTTGCCGATCCAGCTGAAGATGAAGTCGTTGTGGGCGTTGGGCACACTGTAATAACCGCCGCCAAAGAGGCCGTTGCCGAAGATGCCGCCGCTGCCCAGCGCAATCTCGCCGCGCTGCTGCTGGTAGATGATGTTCTTCCAGATGGCCTCGCTGGGGGCCCAGCCGGTCTTGTTCTCCGGGTCCAGCACAGCCAGGATGCGGTACCACTGGTAGCCCTTGCCGATCTTATCGCTGAAAAAGGCAAAGGCCGCCGCCATCGCCATGCCCGCTGCCGCCAGCGCCCCGATGATATACTTCCAGCTCAGGCCCGCCGCAAACATCATGCTGCACCCGATGATGGCATAGATGATGGCCGTGCCGTCGTCGCCCTGCACATGGATGATGAGGATGGGGACAGCCAGATGCAGCAGCAGCTTGCCCAGCTCCTTCGGCTCGTTGATGCGCCCCCGCACATTGTTCAGGTGCATCGCAAAGGTCAGGATGAAGCTGATCTTGGCCAGCTCGGTGGGCTGCAGGGTGAAGCCGCCCAGCTTGTACCAGGAGTAGTTGTCGGTGTCGCCTGCATTGTAGCCGATGGTCAGCGGGCCGACGGTCACGTTCCGGATGAACAGCGTCGGCAGCACCAGGCCCCAGGTCAGGGCCACATGCACCGGCCACACCTTGACGAGGCTGCGGTAGTCGATGTTGGACAGCAGCAGCGCCACCACGATGCCGATGAGGGCCGAAACGCCCTGCACCAGCGCGCGGCGGTAGTCGCCGATGCCGGTGATCTGGCCCGTGATCTCATCCACGGCAAATCCATTGCCCTGCTTCGCCGCCCAGGACGACAGCGCCACACAGGCCATTACGCTGCTGAAAATGCACAGCAGCAGGTACACTTTATCCGTTCGTTTGAAATATCGTTGAATGCTCTCCAAAGAAGCACCGCCCTTTCGTGTTCCAGCAGGGGGAGCTTTTTTCCGCTGCTCCCCCATTTTAGTGTATTATACAGCAATGCGTGATTCTGCGCAAGACGGGGTGTATTTTTCACAGATTTTTCGTGCGGCTGTGACAGCTTTGCAAAATCCTGCCGACCGGCCTTGACAAAGCGGAACAGACCCTCTACAATGAACGTGGAAGCCCTGCCGACCGGCAGGCCCTCTGGAGGACTTTTTGCATGAAAGCACCCGTTCAACGATTTTTATCTGCGCTCTGCGCATTGAGCTTTTTGCTCGCTGCCCTCTTCCCCACTGCCGCACTGGCAGCCGGGGCGGACGACCTGGCCGTTCCCAACACCCTGACCCGCGAGGATGCGGCCCAGATGCAGGAGGCGGACAGCGCCGTTGCGGCCCTGACGGACAGCGGCGATTTTGCTGCGCTCTCCCGCGCCGAGCGCTTTGCCGCCGCACAGGCCCAGCTCCGGCAGCTGGCGGAACAGGGCCTTGTTTCGGTGCGCTCGATCTACATAGACGAAGCGAACGGCATGGTCAGCTTCTCCTACAGCTGCGGTGTGCAGGGCGGCATCCTCGTGGATGACCCGGAGGAGGAAAACGCCGCCGTGACCCTCTCCCAGACGCCCTCGGTCGATCTGCAGGAGATGTCCAATGCCCCCCGCGGAAATCTTGGCTCGGCCATGATCTACTATGCCTTCGACAACACGGTCAACAGCTCCCGCTATCCTTATTATTCCTATATGAAGGGCTTCTGGACGGCCATGGGGCTGAACACCCGCATCGACACGATGGTCACAGTGGCAGACCTGCGCCGGATGGACCGGTACGACCTGTGCATCCTGAGCGCCCATGGTGCCTACTACACCTACGCGCGCGGCCTATTCCGGCAGCTGCGCACCGAACCGGTCATCCTGCTGACGGAGGAATCCAGCATGACGCGGGATCTCTTCTACGGGTTTGACCTGCTGACCCACCGGGTCATCAAGATCAACGGCCGGTACTGCGTCACAGCGGGCTTCTTCAAGAATGCCTACCGCTTCGGCCAGCTGAAGGACACCCTCGTCTACTCCGAGACCTGCGAGTTCCTGGGTGTGGACGACAGCATCGACCTCTCGATGGCAAACGCCCTGCTGGCAGGCGGAGCCTCCGCTGTGGTGGGTTACGTCAACAATGTCTACACCGTTTACTCCCGCAGTATGCTGTGGGACACAGTCAACCACCTCATCCTGGGGCAGAGCATCGGGCAGGCCGTAGCACACGCGCAGGCGACCTATGGCACAGACGACCTCGTCTGGTACACCGCGCAGGGCGGCAAGCGCCCCCATGCGGCGGCGGCCTACACCATGCTGCTGGGCGATGCCGATGCGGCTCTGCCCATCATCGAAGAGCCTGCCGACGAGACGCCCATGCAGCAGGCCGCGTAAGCGTTGCACTTTGAGGCGATTTATAGTATACTGGGGGATGGCAGAAATCTGCCATCCTCTTTTTCAAACCCCTCAGTCCCGCCTCCGGTCCGCCGGGGCGGATTGAGCCTCCAGATGGGAGTGCATCTTATGTCTCAATTCATCACAACTTCGCGGGAGGAGACCGTGGCACTGGGCAGGCGGCTGGCCGCTGCCCTGCCGGACGGCTCCCTCATCGCGTTTACCGGCGGTCTCGGCGCAGGCAAGACCGCTTTCTGCGAGGGCCTGGCCGAGGGCCTTGGCTGCACCGACCCGGTCAGCAGCCCCACCTTTGCCATCGTGAACTATTACCGCGGCCCACGCCCGTTCGCACATTTTGACCTCTACCGCATCTCCACCGAGAACGACCTGTGCGCGGCCGGGTTCTACGATTATCTGGATCAGGGGGCCATCGTCGCCGCCGAGTGGAGCGAGAACTTCGCCGACCTGCTGGCGCTGGAAGACCCGATCCGCATCCACATCGAGCGGCTGGACGATACCACCCGCCGCATCACCATCGAGGGGGTCGAACTATGAACATTTTAGCCGTGGACACTGCCGGAAAGACCGTCGGCGTGGCCCTGATGCAGGGTGACCGCCTGCTGTATGAGTGCTATCTGGATGCCGGGATGACCCACAGCGAGACGCTGATGCCCCTCATCGACGGTTGCCTCCGGCTCTGCGGCCTGACCTGCAAGGACATCGACCTGTTTGGCGTCAATGCCGGCCCCGGCAGCTTCACCGGCCTGCGCATCGGGCTGGCTGCGGTCAAGGGCCTTGCCTTCCCGCGCGAAACGCTCTGCGCCCCGGTCTCGACCCTGGAAGCGCTGGCCGCAGCCCACACCGGCGAGGGCACCGTGCTCTGCGCACTGGATGCCCGCCGCGCACAGGTATACAGCGCTGCGTTCGACCTGGCCACCCACGCACGGCTGCTGGACGACGACGCCCGCGCCGTGGCTGACCTTGCCCAATTTGTAGAAAATTGCAAAAAGACCCTGTTTTTTGTTGGTGATGGCGCATCTCTGTGCTATAATAAATACAGCAATGTTCCGGGTGTGCTCTGTGTGCCGCCTGCCCTGCGGGGCGGGCGGGCCGCAGCCGTTGCGCTGGTGGCAAAGCAGATGGCCGAGCGGGGCGAAGCCGTCCTGCCCGAAGCCCTTCTGCCAGATTACCACCGGCTGAGCCAGGCCGAGCGGGAACGCGCCGAGCGCCTTGCCGCCGAAGCCGCCCAGAACGTCAAAACGGATAATGGAAAGGACTAAGACCATGGCAAAACCCATTGCTCTCGCCGCTGACCACGGCGGATTTGAACTGAAAGAAGCCGTCAAGGCTCATCTGGACGAGCTGGGGCTGGAGTACATCGACTTCGGCACCCACAGCACCGCCAGCGTAGATTATCCCGATATGGCCCTGCCCGCCTGCGACGCCGTCGTGAGCGGCCAGTGCAGCAAGGCCCTGCTGTTCTGCGGCACCGGTGTCGGCATCAGCATGGCCGCCAACAAGGTCAAGGGCATCCGCGCCTGCTGCTGCTCCGACAGCTTCAGCTGTGAGTACACCCGCCGCCACAACGATGCCAATGCCCTGTGCATGGGCGGCCGCGTCGTCGGCCCCGGCTTGGCCTGCCAACTGGTGGACCTGTTCCTGAACACTCCGTTCGAGGGCGGCCGCCACGCCAACCGCATCGCCAAGCTGATGGCGATCGAGAACCGGTAAACCTGTCCGTTCAACCTCTCCGTCATCGCTGGCGAGCCGAAGGCGAGACGGAGAGGTTTTATCCAATAAAAAAGGAGCGTTTATTATGACCCCTATGATCGTTGAGCATCCCCTGCTGCAGCACAAGATCAGCCTGCTTCGCAACAAGCAGACCGGCACCAAGGAGTTCCGTGACCTCGTTGGCGAGATCGCGACCCTGCTGTGCTACGAAGCCACCCGTGACCTGCCTCTGGAAGAGGTCGAGATCGAGACGCCCATCACCATGGCAAAGACCAAGGTCCTGGCTGGCCGCAAGCTGGCTCTGGTTCCCATCCTGCGCGCAGGCATGGGTATGCTGGACGGTATGCTGACCCTGCTGCCCGCCGCAAAGGTCGGCTTCATCGGCCTGTACCGCGACGAGACCACCCTGCAGCCCGTGGAGTACTTCTGCAAGCTGCCCCAGGATATCGCTGAGCGCGACGTCCTGGTCCTGGACCCGATGCTGGCCACCGGCGGCAGCGCCATCGACGCCATCAGCCAGATCAAGAAGCACGGCGCAAAGCGGATCAAGTTCATCGGCCTGATCGCTGCTCCGGAAGGCATTGAGGCCCTGCACAAGGCACACCCCGATGTCGATATCTATCTGGGTGCCAAGGATGACCACCTGAACGAGAACGGTTACATCGTGCCCGGCCTGGGTGACGCAGGCGACCGTATCTACGGCACCAAGTAATCTCAACCGAACGAAAAATGGCTGTGCAGCCCGGCTGCACAGCCATTTTTTGTTGCTTATCTGCCGCGGCCACCGCCGCCG